>Ga0209677_100424_pt1 | contig 25062 bp, 24 predicted proteins | sample AraplaCvi_mCL_r2_2_FD_184285 | JGI IMG/M metagenome (GOLD analysis project Ga0209677, IMG submission 184285) | Arabidopsis root microbial communities from North Carolina, USA - plate scrape CL_Cvi_mCL_r2 (SPAdes) (version 2) | ecosystem: Host-associated > Plants > Roots > Endosphere | place: USA... | reverse complement strand
ATGACCACCATCGCGGTAATCGCGAAGTTTCCTAGCCCTCCGAACTCCTCCGAGAATGGAGCCGATAAGAGGCCCAAGTCCGCGAATTGCCTCCAGACCTCGGGGCTATAGCCGAGCTCATCCGAAACGATCTTGCGTCGGTCGTCGAAGCCATATCGATCGTTGAGCAGCCGCTGAACTGTGGCCTGAAGCAGCCCCTGCTCCTCGTTGAGTTGAACGTCCATCGTTACACTCCGACGATTACAGACCGAGCACGGCCTTCGCGATGATGTTGCGCTGAATTTCGTTCGAACCGCCGTAGATGCTGAGCTTCCGGGAGTTCAGAAATAGCTCCGAAGCCGTATGGCCATATTTTGGCCCTGGCAGTTCCCTGTTTGAGCTCGCCGGATGCTCTCGCAGCGAAAGGCCGTCGTTACCTATTGCTCGATGCGTCAGGTCGGTGATTCTCTGAAATATCTCCGTCCCTCTGATCTTGAAGAGCGACGCCGCCGGCCCGGGATCTATGCCTCGCGACATCTGCGAGACGATGCGCAGCTCTGTCGCTTCAAGTGCCAACAGATCCAGCTCGACTTTGGCGATTTCGCGCATGAATTCCGCATGCCCAGGATCGTCGACGGGTATTTCGATTCGAGCGATCTGCTTCAACCGCTCGAGATTACGCGTAGACTTCCCGATACCCGCCATGCTCGTCCGCTCGTTTCCGAGGAGAAACTTGGCGTACGTCCAACCTCGATTCGGCTCTCCGATCATGTTCTCGGCAGGGACGCGCACGTCCTGAAGGAAGACATCGTTAACCTCGTGCGAGCCGTCGATCGTGATGATCGGGCGCACGCTGACGCCGGGCGACCTCATATCGATCAACAGGAACGATATTCCCTCTTGCGCCTTGGCGGCCGGATCTGTCCGCACAAGACAGAATATCCAGTCAGCGTGTTGCGCAAGCGTGGTCCATGTTTTGTGTCCGTTGACGATATAGTGGTCGCCATCGCGCACGGCCTTGGTTCTCACGGATGCCAAGTCCGAGCCGGAGCCGGGCTCAGAGTAGCCCTGGCACCACCAATCTTCTCCCGACAGAATACGGGGAAGGAAGCGCTTCTTCTGCGCCTCGTTCCCATAGGTATAGATTACCGGACCGACCATCGTCACGCTGAACGCCAAGGGCGGCAGTACACCGGCGCGCGTCGTCTCCTGCTCCCAGATGAACCTCTGGGTCAGGGACCAGCCAGGCCCTCCGTACTCCTTGGGCCAGAGCGGAGCGATCCAGCCCTTCTCGTGCAGGATCCGATGCCAGAGCAGCGACTGCTCCTTACTCAGATCCGTTTCAGGATTTGGAACGCGCATCTCTTCCGGGTAATTCTGCGCGATGAACGATCGTACCTCGTCGCGGAACGCGACGTCCTCTGCCGACAGCTCCAATTCCATGAAGAGCTTCCTACCACTTTTCGCCGAACGGTCGGATCTCGTGCTCGAATGTCCAGGCATCTCGGGGTTGCTGGTAGAGCTGCCAATAGGATTCCGCGACGGCGGCGGGACGCATCAACCTGTTGGGATCTTCCAGCGCCTGAGCGCCTTCCCGCTTGGTGATGAGCTCTCGAACCCATTCGGTATCGACCGACGAGTCGATTATCAGATGCGCGACATGGATGTTTTGTGGCCCGAGCTCGCGGGCCATGGCCTGAGCCACGGCGCGCAGGCCGAATTTCGCGCTCGCGAAGGCTGCAAACCCCTTGCCTCCCCGTAGACTCGCGGTTGCGCCGGTAAAAAAGATGTTGCCCTTGCCGCGAGCAAGCATCGCCTTCGCCGCTTCGCGGCCCGCCAGAAAGCCTGAATAGCAGGCCATCTCCCAAACTTTGCGGAAGACCCGTTCGGTTGTTTCCGTTATCGGAAAGTTGACGTTCGCGCCAATGTTGAAGATGCAGACCTCCAGAGGGGCGTGACTGTCGGCGTCCGCGATGAATTTCACGACCTCGTCTTCTTTGCGCGCATCGAGCCCGCGCCCAAACGCGGTCCCCCCGCTCGCCTCGATCTCGTCGATGAGAGGCTTCAGTTTCTCGCCCTGCCGTCGACCTGCGAAGACGGTGAAACCCTCCGCTGCGAATTTCTTGGCGATTGCTCCCCCGATGAAGTCTCCGGCACCCACGACGGCCACGGTCGCATTGCGCTTTTGCACGTTGATCCTCCTGTGGATTGATTTCCGGAACTGTCTATGCCCAGCGAGCGCGGACTAAGCCCAGCTTAAAGCCATTACCGACGATCTCTAAAGTTCTATTTTCGAACTGTCAAATCAAAACCGGGAACGAAAGTCTTGTAAGGGCTCGCGCATCAAATTAAATTGCGAAATCAACGCGCCCACGCGCGGATTCGGAGAACGCAATGAGATGGGACGAACTTGAGGAGCAATCCTGCTCCTTAGCCCGTACGGTGGGCGTCATTGGCGATAGATGGACTCTATTGATTCTTCGGGAATGCTTTCTGAGGGTCAGGCGCTTTGAAGAGTTTCAGGCAAAGCTTCGGATCACACGTCATCTTTTGGCCGACCGCCTGAAGAAGCTCGTTCGCTATGGCGTCCTACGGAAATCTCCGTACCAGAACTCGCCGAAGCGCTACGAATACATTCTCACCCAAAAAGGCCTCGACCTTTATCCGATCTTGATGTCGCTCGTTCATTGGGGCGACATTCACATGGTCGACGAACGAGGTCGCCCGCTTCTTCACGAACACAAGAACTGCGGAAAGATGTTCGACCCGATCATGATCTGCTCGGAATGCAAAGAGCCGATCTACGCCAAGGAGGTTCGCACCCATCCTGGCCCGGGCGTCGGCAAGTTTCCGAATCCCCAGCCCTCGAAGATAAAAGAAAAATCCAAACGCCGCGCCGCCTGAGCCTCCACTAGGCGTTGATGGATTCCCGCAGCTTGTGCTTGAGCAGCTTGCCGGTGGACGTGGCAGGTAGCGCCTTCATCAGGATGATTTCTGCAGGCAGCTTGTAAGGCGCGAGTTGCGGCCGAAGGAACTCCGACAATTCCTCCGCCGAAATCGCTGAGCCCGCGACCATCTGAACGAACGCCACCACCTCTTCGTTTCCCTCCACCTTCTTGCCGACGACGGCGCACTGCACCACAGCGGGGTGTGAGCTGAGCACCGCCTCGATCTCCGCCGGGTAGACGTTGAAGCCCGACCTGATGATCATCTCTTTCGTGCGACCGACGATGAACATCCGACTTCCCTCGAACCGCGCCAGGTCACCGGTATTGAACCACCCGTCGTGGTCGATCGCCGCCGCGGTCGTGTCGGGCGCGCGGTAGTAGCCTCGCATGACGTTTCGGCCACGGACGTGAAGCTCGCCGACCTGCCCGTCAGGCACTTCGGCGCCATTCAAGCCCACGACCTTAGCTTCCACGCCCGAAATCAACGTTCCGACGGAATGATCGTCGAGGCTCATGTCAGGCCGCACTCCGGAGATTCCCGGCGCGCATTCGGTGATTCCGTACCCGTTCAGAAGAGGAATTCCGAACTCGCTCTCTACCCGACGCTTGAGGTCGACGTCGAGAGGAGCTCCCGCGACCGTCGCTACTCTGAGTTTGCCACCCTGCAGTTTCGCCTTGCCGGCCAGGTCCTTGTACTCGAGCAGTTTCTGGTAGGTGGCGGGAACGCCGTTCAGCACGGTTACGCCCTCTTCGGCCAAGGCTTGTGCCAGAGCCGCTGGATCATAGCGGCTGACCAACTTGGCGCTTCCTCCGACCAGCAAGGTCAGAATCAATAGCGACGTGCCGACGATATGAGAGATCGGGAGGACGAGATAGTTCAGGTCCTGCTCTCCGATCGTCCAGAACCTCGCCGTCTCTGACGCACTGATCAGAAGGTTCTCGTGCGAAAGCATGACCCCCTTCGGAACGCCGGTGGTACCGGACGTATAGATCAGAACAGCGACTTGGCCGGTACCTGACTCGTCGACCGGCTCCGGTCTGGCTTCCTCGTTCAGAGGAGTCCGTCCGATTTCAGAAAGCGATGCGATCGGCCCGACGAAGGCGTCGTACGTCGCTGCGTGAGCGGCGGCTTCCTTCGATACCCGGGTGGCGAAGAATACGCGGCGGGCGCCGCTATGCGTCCGTATCTGCTCCAGTTCACGGTGCGTGAGCCTCGGGTTGGCCACGATCGCCCAGGCATCGATACGACTGGCGGCGAACAGCAGACCGACGAGGGCAAGGCTGTTTTCCGCCACGATCATCATACGATCTCCGGGGCGTATCCCCAGTTCTCGCAGGGCTAGTGCGATTTCTTCGACCGACCGGCTGAGGTCGCCGTAAGTCCAGACTAGCGCTCCCTCGATCAAGGCGGCGCGATCCGGGTCGGTCTTCGCATAGTGGGAAAAGGCGCCATGAATGCGCAACGGTAAGGGCTGCCCATCGGACATCGTTCCGCGCACCGAGCTCATCGACGTTCCCCCGAAAAGACTGTTTGTAGCCGAAACTATACAGTTCTTTTATGGAACTCGTAAAGTGCTATCGCGCTCTGATCTGCCACCGAAGCACTCGACGCTCCAGCACGCTCATCGCTGAAGCAGTCGCGTAGCCCAGGAGTGCCAACAGAACCACGCCGGCGAATAGATCTGCCGACCGGAAGCCGCGGGCCGATAGCAATATCCATTGCCCGAGGCCTTCCAGCCCCGCCAGCATTTCGCAGACCACCGAAAGAATCAGCGAGACCGTGAGGCTGAGTCTCATACCCGACAGAATGTCAGGTGCCGCCGAGGGCAATGCGATCTTGGCTGCCGTATGCAGGCGATTCATGTCGAGACATCGCGATAACTCGTACAAAGCGCGGTTCGACGGCCGCAAATCCATGGACTGTTGCGAGGAGCATTGGCCATATGGAACCGAATGCAATCACCGCCAAAGCCATGCCTTTCGTCAGTCCGAATAGTGCGATCGCGACGGGAATGAGGGCCGAAACCGGTAGCGGCCGAATGAAATCCAATGACGGCGCCACGTAGGTACGCATTCGATCCGAACTGCCGATGGCAGCGCCTAGCGCGACCCCCACGACGGAAGCTGCCAGCCAACCAAAGAACATATGCTCGCACGTTCCCCCGAACTTGGTCGCCAGATCACCAGACCCGAAGCCCCGGACAAGGGACGCCCATGTACGTAAGGGAGACGGCAGGAATGCGGGCGAGACGAGGCGGAAGTCAGCAACGAGTTGCCATATCGCGACGAATGCCACGGCGATCGCGATGCTGGCCGTTCGCCAAAGAACTGCCGCGTATGTCATTTCTGCCGCGCTCGGGTAGAATTAGGGCCGAAGAAAAGGCGTTGCGCCACGAAGAGGCCGTCGTTGAGGGCGTACCCGACTACGCCGATCCAGACGAGATATGCGAGCATCAGGTCTGGACGCAATGCTTGTTGGGCCGCCATGATCCCTGCCCCGAGTCCCATCGGATTGATCGTTATTTCGACGGTCACCGAAACGACGAGGGCTACGCCCGCAGCCAGCCTAAATGCCAGAAAGATCGTAGGAAGCGAGGCCGGCAGCACGACCTTGAATATCTTCGCCAGATACGACAGCTCGAGAACGCGCGACACCTCGATGAGGCCAGGCTCTATGCTCCGCACTGCGGTTCTACTTAGGACCATGAGCGGCCAGAAGCACGCGAAGGCCACGACGCAGATCTCCATTCGGTAGCCGAACCCCAACGCGATCAGTGCGATGGGCAAGAGAGCTATTGGCGGAATCGGTCTGAGACATTCGAGAGTGACTTCCAGAAGACGGTCGGCGGGCCTCGCCATCCCCAGAACCACGCCGACCAAGAGACCGGCACCGCCTCCCGCGGCAAGTCCCCCGAATGCAGCGGCTAACGTATCGACCGTCGCACCGAGTAACGTACCGTCTCCGATCGCCTTCAGAAGAGCGATGATGATTGCCGAAGGTGGGGCCAATGCATCGCTTTGCAAATGAGAGAACTGCGCCCATCCTTCGAATGCAAGCAAGGCTATCGCGGGCAACAGGACGCCTTTCACGCGACTCGTATTCACTTTTCGGACGCCTTGATGAAGTCGAAAAGCTCGCGTCGAAGACGAAGAAATTCCCCGCTTTCCCGCGTTGCCAATTGGTCGCGCGGTCTCGGGAGCGCGATCGGAACGTCGATCCCGATCCGCCCGGGATGCGGAAGCAGCCCGATCACGCGGTCCCCGAGATAGATCGCTTCCTCGAGATCATGCGTCACGAAAATGACCGTGGCTCCGCTTCCCCGCACCAGCGCTAGTACCTCGTCCTGCAAACTTTGGCGGGTCATGGCATCGAGGGCGCCGAAAGGCTCGTCCATCAACAGCGCCTTCGGGTTCTGTGCTAGGCACCGCGCAATTTGCAAACGCTGCTGCATACCACCCGACATTTCGGACGGATATTTCTCGGCCTGTTGCGGTAAGCCCACGGTCGCCAGCAACTTCTCGATTCGATCGGAGCGCTCAGACGAGGGGATGCCTGTCGCCTCCAAAGCCAGCGACACATTTCCGTAAGCCGTTCGCCAAGGCAGCAACGCCTTGCCATAATCTTGGAAAACGACAGCGAGATCTCTGCTCGGCCCCCGAAGACGCTCTCCGTTCAACATTACGGATCCGCGGGACGGAGTGTAGAGACCGGCAGCGAGCCTTAGCGCCGTCGTCTTGCCGCCGCCTGATGCGCCCACGACGCAAACAAACTCCCCCGGCCGTACCTTGAGCGAAACGTCCTCAAGGATAGTCCGGCCTCCGAGGTCGAGCGTGACGGAGTCGAATACGAATTCCGCGCCCGGACTAGCCCCCGCAGTCATCTCCTGCCTCGAAATCTGGGCGATGTTTTCGCAATCGCCTGCTGTTTGAGATCTGATTTATAGTTCTTTTAAGGAACCCGCAAGGGACGGACATTAGTCGTCTCATTTTGCCGCAGGCGGAGACGATCTAGAGGTGCGGCCTTGCTCTCACTGAAATGTGTATGACGACCCACGATGGCCCCTTCAATCGCTTCATAATTTGAAGTAACTAGGCCGTGAATTGCAGGTTGTGACGCCCGAAGGAATTCGATGCGTTCCCCGGACCCTATCGGACTCGCGTTTTCACTAGGCGGGGTTTTCCGACGCGCCAGCGGATAGCTGGTCGATCGAACTAGCCTGTGGCGGAACACAAACGGAACACTCAGGCAAATTATGACTCAAGCGGAGACTATCAACACAGCTCCTTCCGCGCCCACGTCAACATGGCGGCGGCTCGCGATACCGGCTCTCGCCGTGACGGCTTCGCTTGCGCTGGTCGCTTTGGCGACGCTGCGATGGGATTCGTGGATTTCAGAGATGGAATCGCAGTCGACGAATGATGCTTACGTTCGCGCCGAGATGACGAGGTTGAGCAGTCGCGTCGCAGGCGCCGTCAAATCCGTCAACGTCGTCGATTACCAGCATGTGAAGGCCGGCGAAGTGCTCATAGCTATCGATCCAGCTGACTATGAAGCGCAAGTGGCACAAACCGATGCGAACGTTGTGAGCGCAAAAGCGACCCTCGATAATCTGTCCAATCAGATCGAGCTCCAATATGCGACCATCGCGCAAGCGGAAGCACAGCGGTCCTCTGCGGAGGCCATGGAGACGGAAGCCCGTCAGGAACAGGAACGACAGCAGGCTTTGAGCGAGTCCCAGTCCGGCACCCGACAGAAATACGAGCAGGCGATCGCGGCCTATGCGAAGGCCCAGGCCGACGTCAAGGCAGCTTCGGCGCTGATCGCCGCGCAAAAGCATCAGATCGAAGTGCTCAACGGCATGAAGGAGCAAAGGAAGGGCGACTTGCTTGCCGCCCAAGCAGCGCTCCAAGCGGCTAAATTGCGGCTCGGCTATACGACGGTGGTCGCCCCATTCGACGGGATTGTCGGTGAACGACAAGTTCAGCCAGGAGATTACGTCAATATCGGAAGCAACCTAATCAACGTCGTCCCGCTGCCCAATGTTTATGTCATTGCGAATTACAAGGAGACCCAGCTGACCCACATGAGGCCAGGGCAGCCAGTCGAGATCGTCGTGGACACTTTCTCTCGCCAGAAGTTGAGAGGAAGGGTCGAGCGAGTTTCTCCTGCCAGCGGCTCCCAATTCGCGCTTCTCCCTCCTGACAATGCGACCGGAAACTTCACTAAAGTGGTTCAACGCGTGGCTGTCCGTATCGGATTCGAGCCGGGGCAACCGCTCGTCGCCAAGCTCCTCCCCGGCATGTCTGTGACGACCAACGTCGATGTTGGCGGTGCGCGGGGGAACGATGGCGACAACTAAAGTTGTCGAGTGCGGGCCCGTATCTCGGGGCAAGGTCTCGCAGCGACCACTATTCGCGGTCGTGGCTGTTCTTCTCGGGGCATTTCTGGCCAGCTTCGATTCGCGCTTGTTCTCCCTAGCGTTGCCGGATATCCGCGGCGCTCTGTCGCTTAGCGTCGACCAGGGCGCTTGGTTTAATACCGCGGGAACGGCCTCTCAGATCTTCATTTCCTCGGCGGTCGCTTGGATTGCGACCGCCTTCGGCGTGCGACGCGTGCTGGTAATTCCTAGCCTCGTCTATGCGGTGGTCTCGATCATCCTTCCGCTCATGCACGACTTCAGTACACTTCTCTTTCTCAACGTGATCAGGGGCTTGTTGCTCGGCGCCTTCGTGCCGACGACTCTTCTCGTGATATTTCGGACCCTTCCGATGCAATGGTGGATCGCGTCGATCGCCATTTTCTCGATACGCGTCGGCTTTTCGATGAACTTCGGAGAGACATTGGTCGGCTACTTCATCGATCATGCCGGCTGGCAGTGGATTTACTGGCAGGACGCGATCATCGCCCCTTTGATGGGACTTGCCGTGTATCTCGGCACCGAGAACGAACCGGTCGACCGCGGCCTTGCGAAGGACGCGGATTGGGGCGGAATGCTCCTCTTGGGCAGCGGCATGGCGATGGTCTATGCCGGCCTTGACCAAGGAAATCGCCTCGATTGGCTGAATTCCGGTCAGGTAACGATGCTGTTGGCTTGTGGTGCGATCCTCGTCGCCGGATTTTTCGTGAACGAAGCGCTGGTGACAAAGCCCTGGGCAAGCGCCGATGTGATCCTATCCCGGAACATCGGCCTCGCGCTGGCGATCACGCTTCTCTATACGCTGACGAGCTTGTCGAACTCCAGCTTAGCGCCCGGCTTTCTCACCAACGTCGCTCAACTCAGGCTGGAACAGTCAGGGCCGCTTTTCTTGATTTGCGCCGTCGTCCCGATGATTTTTCTTCTGCCGGTCACGGTTTACGTTCTCAAACGCTACGACGCACGTTTGTCGCTGATCCTTGGTCTTTCTGCATTCGCTTGCGCTGGCCTTTTGGGAACGCAACTCACGAGCCAATGGCGGCTGTTCGACTTCGTCCCTATGGTGCTCCTTCAAAGTGTCGGACAATCCTTCGCACTCTTCTCCATCGTAATAATCACCCTCTCCAATTCGAACCCTGCCAGATCAACGGCGTTTGCGGCATATCTGCAGGTGTCGCGCTTGGGAGGAGCAGAGATCGGAGTGTCCCTGATGGCCACGTTCCTGCGGATTAAGGAGCAGATAGCGTCCAACCTGTTGGGGCTGAACGTCACTCGGGGCGATGCGGACGTCGGACATATCCTCAACCTGCTGACCAGCAAATTCACTCCACTGGGCATCGGATCGGCATCGGCCCGGGCGACGGGGACGCTGGCGGCCACCGTCGCGCGAGAGGCCAATACTCTCGCTTACATCGACGGCTTTTGGCTGACCACTTGGTTCGCCATAGCGGCTCTCATCCTAGCTACCTTCATTGGGCCGGCACCGCCGGGCCCATTTTCGCCCCCATCCGCAAAATGATGGCTTGCCGCTCCGATCTGTACCGTTAGCAATCCATTTGGTCTATGCCTCTCAACATCTGAAATGATAGCGTTCAGTCGGAAGCTATTCCGAGGAGCGTATATGGGCAGATCAGACCGGGAAACGGCAGAGCGCAACAGGGCGAAAGTCGTAGAAATGGCGGCTCGCCTCTTCCGTCAGCATGGGGTGGGTTCCGTCAGCATCGCCGATGTCATGACGGCCGCCGGCCTGACACAGGGCGGCTTCTACAGGCACTTCGACTCGAAAGATGCCTTGTCGGCTGAAGCCTGCTCCCTCGCCTTTAGCGCAACCGAAGAAACCTGGCAGAAGTTCGACGGCCATTCCGCCAGCCGTAGGGATGCCGCGAGCGAGCTCGCGGCCTACTATCTGACACCCAAGCCTGCCGAGCGGGCATGCCCTATGGTCTCCTTCAATCAAGAGGCCACTGTCAACAAGGAGAACAGATCGCTCGGACGGTCGTACGCCGAGGGGGTTGGCAAGCTGTTTGATATGTTCGCAAGCGCTACGGGTAGCGACCCTGACGATGTGGAAGCTCGGCGACGAAATCTCGTACTCTTCGCGTCCCTGGTGGGCGCTAATGTTCTGAGCCGCGCCTTGGGCAAAGACGACCTGGTGGACGAGCTAAAGAGTTCGGTCTTGGATAACGTCGCCAGCCCAGCTGCCCGGCGGAACGGCCGCTCTGCCGTCAAGGCAAAGAAGTACTGACGGGCCCACTCGCGCCATACGTAAGGAAGTATATACGCCCTAGCGTATGGAAACGTTGATGGTTCCGATGCTTCATCGGAGCAATGGCAAGGGATTCGCAGAGTACGCCCGTCGACTTTCTGGCCCGCAATGTGCGGAGGCTAAGGCTCGAACGCGGGCTTTCGCAGGAGAAGTTGGCTGCCGAGGCCTCCACACGGCAGGCGCTGATCAGCAACATCGAGGCCGGCTCGGGAAATCCCACGCTTCAAGTCCTCATCCGTGTCGCTCGCGCGCTTAAGGTGGATTTCGCTGAACTGTTCCTCTCCTCGTGATCCTGTCGCGTCGTGCCGCGACCTTTCAGCGCTCTTCTACTCCGTGTAAGCAGCTCTGAAAGCAGCACATCCCTTGGCCTACCACGTTACGTCGCTGCGCCAACCGACACCTATGCCCGCATTCATCTGAATTGAATTGGGTCGGTCTCGAACTGTTTTCTGGTGACGTCCCAGAAATTGCGTACGATCTTGTCTTTAGCGACGAACAAATCCAGCAGGTTTTCCGGAACCTCATTCGATTTGTTTTTCTTGAGCTCCTCGCTTGCCCTATTCAATTGGTGCCGTATTCTTTTGCTCCTGACGAGTTGTTCGGACCAATCGACCTGCTCTTTATCTCGCAAGAAACCCTCGTCTCCAAGATCGTAACCGTACATTTTCGCCATCCAGTAGGCGTAGAACATTCCATAGTACGGCTTGTCATCGTCGGACAGCATGTCTGCGACCTCGGCCAAACGGGTTATCAACCGATCGGCACCAGCGACGAAGTCCCAAAGAGCGGCCTCTTCTTCAAACTTCTTGGTTGAGCTATTCAGGAACGATTCGAATATCTCTTTGTCCGCGTCGTTCAGATCTCCGATGACAAGGTAGTCGTCGAGAAAGCCGAGCCATCCGTCAAGGATATCGTCGGAATACCAAAGTACGTGTTGAGAAAGAAAGGAGGCGAAACGTCCTTCGGTCTGATTGCGAACACGAGGCACGGTGATTTCTTTAAACCCAAGATCTACCCCGACACGCTTTGCGAGAAATGCCACGGAAGTGTAGCTGTAGTACTTCAGATAGCGACGTGCGCCTTCTGACCACAGAAGTTGGCTTAGTTCGCCGTGAATGGACTGGCGCACCTCATCCAAAGGAAGGTAACCGGTCTCGATCGCCAGCTCGTATAACTGATAGAGCGTGAGGGCCTCGTCGAAAGAGTCCCGGATCTTGCCTTCGCTTTCGTAGATGGCATCCTTCCAATGCGCCCTTAAGAGCGTCTTGAGCTCGCGTTGGCTTTTGACCTCGGAGCGGCTGCCGGCCGCGGGGCGCTTGCCAATTACTTCCCATGCCAGCTGCCCCCTTTCGCTCCATCGGCCATGCTTCAGAAAATCGATGCGCGCTTTCAGTTCGCTCTCGCTCATCGGAGGGCTCTCAGTTCGTCGATGACCGCACCCTGGGTGTTCGCGCCAGCATTCGCGACCTTGACCATGGCTCGATGATCCATCGAGGTCGTGCACTCGGAGTTATCTTCCCACGAAACCATAGTGCTTCTGCCGACCACATGATCATCCGCGCCGAGGATGATCCTCGTTGGGCCGAACTTTCCTTTGCCGTGAGTTCTTATGGTTTTGCTCCACACGTGCAGCATTTCGAGCTCCGGATTCTCCGGCTTAAGCGCATCTAAGATTCGGAACGAGCCCGGCATCAATGAAGCCGGCTTTCCCTTCGCGAAGTCGACGAAACGCCCGAGCCCGCCCAAGCCCGCCAAATGGCTGCCGTTCAGGGGACTGCCGAATAGCACGGCCTTCCTCAAAGCGTCGGCCATCCCTTGGGGTTGCAAGCTGATCGCGCAAAGCAATTGCCGGACGCCAAGAGTTCCCAGCGAATGCGCAAAGATGGCGAGGTCCTTGTAGGCGTTTCGCTCGAAGGGCGGGTCTTGTTTGGCTGCCTTTTCCCATTGCGACGCGATGATCTGCGCGATCGCCATGAACGTACCGATCGAATAGGTCTCGTAACCCACGAACAGATAATCCCACTTGGCGAGATTCAAGTCGCTGTCGGCATGCTCCGTGAGGTAGTTCGCGAGCTCTCCCCAAGTGCTTAGATAGCTCCCGCGAAAGCCGTGTACGAAAATAACGAGACCCTCGTTGGCTAGGTCCCTTCTCCGGACGTAAGCCCAATGTTCTTTCTGCCTGTCGAAGAATTCGCGTGCCACGAAAGCTCCTCCGAGAAACGATTTGCGAAGATTGCCTGGCCTAGTGCGGAACGCCATATCGACGACCCAATGCGCGCTGCGGCCGCAATGCTCAAAAAATGGTAGGCAATGGGGTACGCGCGTAAATTGAAGGTTGCAATATAATCGCGCGCCGGCAGGACCGCAAATGCGGATCCAGGCTCGCGCTCCGGAAAACGTCACAAGATCGACGGACCGTTTGGCGCCATCTCCAGCCGAAATTCGCGGCTCAGCCGAGAAAGGCCGCCTGGTACTGATCCGCGGGAGTAGCGCCAATACAAGCGAGCGAGCGTCCGAGAGCGACCGTTCGGGGGTAGTTCACGTGTTCTTCAGCGCGACGCGGAATTCCGCCTCGGTCTTTTCCTTGACCTCGTCGAGGGTGACGCCGTCGGCGAGCTCGATCAGCGCCATGCCGCCGTCGCCGTGCTTGTCGATCGTGAAGACGGCGAGGTCAGTCACGACCATATCGACGACGCGTTCGCCGGTCAGCGGCAGGTTGCACTTCTTCAAGAGCTTGGCGCCGTCCTTGGCGGAATGCTCCATCACCACGACGACGCGCTTGACGCCGGCGACGAGATCCATCGCGCCGCCCATGCCCTTGACCATCTTGCCGGGGATCATCCAGTTGGCGAGATCGCCGTTCTGGGCCACCTGCATGGCGCCGAGGATCGACAGATCCATGTGGCCGCCGCGGATCATGCCGAAGGAATCCGCGCTGGAGAAATACGAGGTCGAGGGCAGCTCGCTGACGGTCTGCTTGCCGGCGTTGATCAGATCGGCGTCCTCTTCACCCTCATAGGGGAACGGGCCCATGCCGAGCATGCCGTTCTCGCTCTGCAGGCTGACGTCGACGCCGTCGGGGATGTAGTTCGAGACCAGCGTCGGGATGCCGATGCCGAGATTGACGTAATAGCCGTCACGCAATTCCTTCGCGGCGCGCGCAGCCATTTGTTCACGGGTCCAGGCCATTTTATTCTCCTGATCTCAAGCGGCGGTGCGCGGGCGGGTGTTGCGGAATTCGATGCGCTTGTTGGCCGTGCCGACCTCGACGATGCGCTTCACGAAGATGCCGGGCGTGTGGATGTGGTCGGGATTGAGTTCGCCGGCCGGAACCAGATGTTCGACCTCGGCCACAGTGATCTTGGCGGCGGTCGCCATCATCGGGTTAAAATTGCGCGCGGTCTTGCGGTAAATCAGGTTGCCGGCGGTATCACCCTTCCAGGCGTGCACGATGGCGAGGTCGGCGAACAGGCCGCGCTCCATCAGATACTTCTCGCCGTCGAACTCCTTCACTTCCTTGCCTTCGGCGATCAGCGTGCCGACGCCGGTCTTGGTGTAGAAGGCCGGGATGCCGGCGCCGCCGGCGCGGATGCGCTCGGCCAGCGTGCCCTGCGGGTTGAATTCGAGCTCCAGCTCGCCGGCGAGGAATTGCTGGGCGAACAGCTTGTTCTCGCCGACATAGGACGAGATCATCTTCTTGATCTGGCGGGTTTCCAGCAGGCGGCTGAGGCCGATGCCGTCGACGCCGGCATTGTTAGAGACCACGGTCAGACCCTTGACGCCGGAGTCGCGGATCGCACCCGAGAGCGCTTCGGCGATGCCGCAGAGGCCGAAGCCGCCGGACATGATCATCATGTTGTCCTTGAGAACGCCCTCAAGAGCCGACTTGGCGTCGGGATAGACCTTGTTCATGCTGGGACCTTTAAACGAAGAAAAGTCGACCTCGGCGCGCACACCAGGAAATCGCACCGAACCCACGCGCGACGCTCAACTTTAGAGGGGCTGGGCAGCATTACGCAAGCCGGCGGATTGTCACTTCACAAATTAAAGTTACTAGATGTCGATTTCAGTTTGGTTCATTGGGATCCGGCCGGGTTTACGATAGCAGGAAGTCCATGTCACACGATCAGTTCGCCATCGAGGCCGTCACTCCTTCGTATTGGGAGATCACGTTCAGGAATCCGCCGATCAATCTGATCGGACCGGACACGATCCCTCAATTGAATGCGTTGCTCGGGCGAATCGAGGCGGATCCGAAATTGACCGTTGTGGTTTTCAGGAGCGACGATCCCGATTTCTTCATGGCGCACTACGACATCGCGACGGATATCGCAGCCTTTGCGGCCCTTCCGCCTGGCCCTACTGGCCTTCATCCATGGAACGACGTGCTTGTGCGGCTTTCGCGCGTTCCCGTTTTGACGATTGCGGCCGTGCGGGGCCGAGCTCGGGGCGCGGGTAGTGAATTCGCGTTGGCCTGCGATATTCGTTTCGCGAGCCTTGAGAAGACGATCTTGGGCCAATTCGAGGTCGGCGGTGGCGCTGTGCCTGGCGGCGGACCGATGGCTCGGCTGTCCAGGCTGGTCGGACGTGGCCGCGCTCTGGAGATACTCATCGGCGCCGACGATATCAGGGCCGACGTTGCGGAGCGATATGGCTACGTCAACCGGGCCGTGCCGGACGCCGAGTTCGAAGGCTTCGTCGACGCCTATGCGACACGCGTGGCCGGATTCGAGAAGGAAACCATCAAAGTTACGAAGGGATTCATTGACGAGGTAACGCTGCCTCCGTTGGCTGAACTGGCCCCAAACATGGCAGCCTTTTTCGCTTCGGTCGCCCGCCCCGAGACACAGGCGCGCGCGATGGCCCTTTTCAAGGAGGGATTGCAGACCCGCACCGAAGTCGAGTTGAACCTCGGGGAGTACGTAGCAACATACACTCCTGGCTCATAACCTGGACGGCGGACGCTCGGGTCGATCGTCCGCTTGCATTTCCCGACCGCCGACGTCCGGCCGCGGTGGCGCGCGGTTTCCCGATCGCCTTCCCGTCGGAGAGAACGTCGGCTGGACGCTTCCGATGTCGATCCCGACCGCGGAGCTGCGTTGACCGGGGTCGACGTCTCCAGCTCCGTCTGCACCGACGCGAACCAATCGCCGGAAACCGCCGCATTCCTAATCTTGCCGGCGACAAGGTCGGTGGAAGACGACTAGGAGCCAGTCGGCCTTGGACAAATTGGCCAACGCGGCGGAGGCGCCAGGCCTTATGCACATGCATACACTCAATACGCTATTGCGTATAGACCGCGCGATCGGACGATGTCTGAATACGAAGCGTATTTCGCGCGCGTGACGCCCGTTAGTTGTATCCGGATTTTTCAATAAGGCTCGCGTAGAGCAAATTTGTTGTCGCTTCCTCCCGGAAGCAGGAAATTGAATATGAGGCCGCGTACCAGGCTCATTAAGGGTTTGCGATTGAGTCTCGACCATGTTCGGGTCGGACGGGACGGAATTCTGCTGGTTCACGGCAATTCGTCGAGCAAGGACGCATTCTCTCGACAGATAACCGCACTCACGCAAATCGGTCTAAGTGTCGTGGTCCCGGACCTTCCCGGGCACGGGGCGTCTGAACGTTCCAAGATGCCTCAGCGAACTTACAGCTTTCCAGGCTACGCGGAAGTCCTTCACGGTCTCATGGTGGAGCTCGGATACGACGCCTACCACGTCTTCGGCTGGTCGCTCGGAGGTCATATCGGCTTAGAAATGCTTAGCCGCTACGCTGCGGTGCGATCGCTTCTCTTGACCGGTACTCCTCCCGTGTCGCTCGATCCCGCCGGGATCGCCGCCGGCTTCAACTGGACACCATCGACGGCTCTTGCCGGCAAGCGTCACTTCTCGAACGATGACGTCGTCAGATACGTCGGTGCCATGATGGGCAGCCGACGACCTTCGGCTGCCCAACTTCGCGCGGCGACCGCGACGGATGGGAACGCTCGGTTCTGGATGGTCCGCAACGGTATGTCGGGCGTCGGCGTGGACGAGGTGCGGACCGTGTCGTCGGACAGCAGGCCCCTCGCGATTGTACAGGGCATCGAAGACCCTTTCATCAATATCGGCTATCTGCTCGACCTTTCATACCGGAACATATGGGGTGGTGCGCCCATAGTGGTCGACGGGGGACACGCGCCTCACTGGCAATCGCCGGCGATCTTCAACGGTTACATGCAAGCATTCCTCAAGTCGGTAAACTGAACCTATTGGAGCTGGGGGGCACCATGGTCGCAACCATCGAGGACTTCATCGAACGAACACAAGACATAAGCTCCGAACAACATCTGAAGCAGATATTTCTGTCTGCAGTGAGCGCGGAGGGTTATGAAAACGCCGTCTTTGCACGGGCTAAGAACAAGTCGCTGGTCTCGATACCCTGGAGCGAGTTTCCACCTGGATATTTGGACACGTACAAAGCCTCGCAATGGGATCGGCTAGATCCAGTCGTCCAACACGTCCAAGTGGCGCGCGGTCCGTTTCGTTGGCGCGACGCGCAAGGCGGGGTATTTTCGAGGGAGCAACAGATCTTCTTCGAAGAATGCCGGGAACTGGGCGTTCATTCGGGCATCACCATCCCCATGCGCGGTCCGGCCCGCGAGACCGATCTCATCAGTCTTAGTTTCCGAGAGCGCGGCTCCATCGATTTGGACCGATCGGCGTACATCTACTCGCTCAGCATTCACTACTGGCTCAAATTTTGCGAACTCGCCGACCGGCGAATGCCGCCGGAGGTCGCATTGACCACGCAAGAAGTCGAGTGTCTGCGATGGTGCAAGGAAGGGAAAACGAACTGGGAAATCGGCGAAATACTTTCAATTTCGCAGAAGACCGTCGAATTTCATGTCGGCAACGCGATGCGGAAACTGGGAGCGGGAAATCGGATAACCGCGGTCATCATGGGAATCAAGACCGGCCTCATTGCGCTGTAGCCTCTGGATATATGACTGCCGCGGCTTGAGCACCGTCCGGACGATATCGGCCAGACGGGCGAGAGTGGCCCTAAACAGGTCGAGGTCGATGTTGATCGGAGCCATGATCTTGAGGACCTCATCTCGGGGACCGCAGCACTCGATTACGATGCGACTCTGCGCCGCGAGATCTGCGGCCGCGATCGCATGATCGGGCGTGACGAACTCGAGCCCCCGCATCATACCCAATCCCTTCGACTTCAGCTGATCCGCAAATTCCTCCTGCAACGAATGGCACCAATCTTCGAGAAGAGCGCTTCTGTCCTCTATGGCCTTTTCGAATCCGCCGTCCCACAATTCGATCGCAGCATGTGCGGTCACAAATGCGAGGGAATTGCCTCTGAACGTGCCGTTGTGCTCGCCAGGAGACCAGACGTCGAATTCTGGCTTTACCAGCAATAGCGACATGGGAAACCCGTATCCGCTTATCGACTTTGCGAGACAGACCAAGTCGGGCACGATGCCGGCTCTCTCGAAGCTGAAGAACGTACCTGTCCGGCCACATCCCGCTTGGACGTCATCGACGATCAACAGTGCGCCGAGATCCTTTGCGACGTCCGCGAGCGCGGCAAGCCAACCCTCCGACGCTACGTTCAGCCCACCCTCCCCCTGCACCGTCTCGACTACGAACGCCGCAGGTGGATCGATTCCTCCCGAAAGATCTTTCGCCATCGCTCGAAAACGAAGGAGATCGTCGAGCCCGGCTCCGTGATAGCCGTCATAAGGCAGCCGCACGACGCCATTGAGCGAACCACGCGCCGACTTTCGAACTGCCGAAGATGCCGTGGCCGACAGCGCCCCCAAGGAAACACCGTGAAAGGCGTTGGTGAAGGCCACGACGGTCTCACGCCCTGTGGCTTTGCGGGCGAGCTTCATGGCCGCCTCCACACAATTCGCCCCTGTCGGCCCGGGAAACTGAACTTTGTAATCCAACTTCCTAGGCGTGAGAATCTGATCGTAAAGACCGTTCAGGAAGCGGTATTTCGCGATCGTATGAAAATCCAGCGATGCGGCGATTCCGTCCTGCTGAATATAGTTGAGGGCGGCCGCCTTCAATCTCGGATGGTTGTGCCCATAGTTGAGCGCTCCGCAGGCGGACATGAAATCGACATAAGACCGCCCCTTGTCGTCGATGATCACCGCACCGTTGGCCGATTTGAGCAGTGCCGGAAGCCGTCTACAGTACGAGCGGACCTCGGACTCGTGGCTCTCGAAAAAGGCGACGTGAGCTCCGAAAGCTGAAACGTTGTCGCTCATGCGTTCGTTCCTTCGGGCCACCGCTTCTCGGCGATGGCGATTAACCGCAACTTATCTCGGATCACGAGGATATCGTCTGCTATGGCCGCATACCCTCTCTCCATCGCTACCCTACTCAGATATGTGAGCGCGTCGGCCATGTGGCAGGCCGCATCTTCGTCCGTGGCGCCAACGGTCCGCCCATTGCTGCTCATGCGGCGGTCCTCTCGGCGACCTCGATCGGGCTGCCCGTCAGCACCGGAGAAATGATGCCAAGTCTGTTGCAGTGAACCGTTGGCCGAATCTTGTCGGTAGGGACAAAGAAAGCCCTTTCCATCTCGCCCTCGATGAGATGTGCCGGCCCCAACCATTGGATCCCCGATCGGATAAAGTGAGCCAACAGATGCTCGCGCGTGACGCCAATCATCCCGGAGCCGCCTTGAAACGAGATGAACTCCTGAATGGCGCATAAAAGCTCGGGAAATATGCGTTGCCTGACGAGCGGCGGGACCCCTTTGTCGACGCACACGCGCGTCACTTCGAATATCCCCGACGAAGACGGCATCTCGCCCTCCTCGACCAGATACGGCCAATAGCTCTGCAACATATAGGGCCTGGTCGTACGCAATAGCCGAGCAACGCCTCGCACCACCTTTTCGTTGTCGCGCCAAACGAGGTATGTCGCCGCCGGAGTGTCGAATTCATCGAATTCCAGGCCGTCCCAGGACGAATGATCGAGCCCGCGGCGACGGACGAAGACCTCGAAGCGCAGACGAGCTTGCGAAGCGAGCGCGTCCTGGAAGTGATGCGCGGTTGCAACCGAGAACGCTTCGATCATCGGAGGTCGCTCCTAAGGACCAGGATCGAAGCAAAGGGACACCGCGAAAGCTACTGGGGAATCCCCTTGGGTAGCCGTCGTAATTCGTTCAATTTGCGAGCATGGTCGAGCTCAGGTGGTTCCCCGCTGCCGCAGTCGACCGGCCTGCCGGCCGCAAAGCGACACGCGGCGACGCTTGCCGGCTTACCCAGCGCGAGCAAATTGGATGCCGAACGAAACGGAGTGAGCTAGGAGTCCTCCTAGCTTGACGCCGGCTGGCTCAATTGGCTTGGATCGTCAGGGATATACACGTCGCGGCTGGGTGAGCGGGAGTGGGCTATGACCGAGACTGGGGCGGCTGGCGAAGAAACAGTCAACATCAGCAATTTCGACAAAGTTTACGACAGCGAATATCGCGAGATAAGATCAAGCGCGCAGGCGAAAGGCGAAAATGCCTCGGTCGAACATAAACCGACGACTGATCACTTGATGATTGGCGTTGCCCTTTCCGGAGGAGGCGTCCGATCAGCTTCGTTCAGTCTCGGTGTTCTGCAGGCTTTGCACGCCGCGGGCAAATTCAAGGGAACCATTGATTACCTGTCGACCGTATCAGGAGGGGGATACATCGGTACGTCGACGACAGTTTCCATGTCCTACAGCGGCGGACAGTTTCCCTTCGGACGGACGGGTCGCGATCCCGGAGAAACGGAAGAAACGGGCCACATACGGGACAATTCGCGCTACCTTCTGCAAAATGGGATAGGCTCGGCGATTTCGGCAGCCGTGATCTACCTTCGCGGTATCACGATGAACGCGATCGTCTTGATGCCGTTCCTGCTCGCGGCCGCCGCTGCCCTGATCCTGATGAATCCGGACACGAGGCGGCTTCTTTCGACGCCTGGTTGGCTTGAATTTCTACCCGTATCGATCCGCGCCAGCGGTTGGGCTTTCACCTTTCTGGCGGCCTGCATATTGGCCGTCTTGCTCGTCATATACGCCATAGGCGTGTCCGTGTTTCCGATCTTGCGGAAGGAAAAGCGTCAAGCGATAGCGAAGGTCGCGGCCATCGTTCTCGCACTTCTGGCGCTTCCCCCGCTCCTCGAATTTCATTTTTGGATTCTCCGACACATGTTCGGAATAAGCCAGGCTGATGTCGCCGCGAATCCAGGCATTGCCACCTACAACAAAAGCCAAGCTCAGCCGGGCGGGTACTTCGAAAATATCTCGCGCGTGGTCACGTGGCTCACGCCGGTCGTCCTCGTGATTCTTCCCTTCGTTAGACCGTTGGCGGAAAAAGCCATATCGGGAGCCGAAAGCGGCCTGATCGCCGTGATCTCCAAGTGGACAAGTCGAATAATTCTATTCGTCGTGGCTGCTGTAGGTCCGCTCATCATCTGGCTGGCGCTGCTTCAGCTGACCTATTGGGGTATTGGGGTCTCGTCCTGCTCGGAGACGGCGTTGCCGTCATGCACGAGCTGGGATCATTCACCCGCGTTTCTCGCCTCGCTGTTCGAGCACGTAGGAGGGAGAGTAGTGTCCTCCGTCCATGGCTGGTCGGCGATCGTCTACGTCGGATTTGCCACCGCCTTCCTGCTCTTCTGGCCATTTCTGAACGTAAATTCGAACTCGCTGCATCAGCTCTACCGCGACCGGCTCGGCGGTGCATTCCTGTTCCGGCGGACGGGAAAGTTCGACGCGGCCGGCAAGGCAGTGCTAGACGGCGCTGACGACCTGAAATTCAGCGAGGTCGTAGCCGGCACAGGTCCTTATCACATCATCAACACCGCACTGAACGTCCCGGGATCGAGCTTCGCCAACAAACGCGGAAGAAATGCCGATTTCTTCTCATTCACAAGGCAGTTCGTGGGGAGCGAAGCGACAGGCTACGTTCCCACTGTTCTCGTAGAGACAGTTACCGACGGCCTGAATATCGGGACTGCCATGGCGATATCTGGAGCCGCTGCCGCTCCGAATATGGGCATGGCGTCCATGCGCCCGCTGTCCCCGACCATCGCGTTGTTGAATGTCAGGCTTGGAAGATGGCTCCGTCATCCGGCCGACATTGCCCGCCTGACAAAAGCGCGTTCATTTACAAAATGGTGGCTGGGAAAGCCTGGACCCACCTACTTACTTAGGGAGGCATTTTTCAAGTCGGGGGCGACCGTCAGCGAAACGGGCAAACCTAGCGAGAACGGAGGCGACTCGAAGAGTGCCGGCTTTGTCTTCCTGACGGATGGCGGCCATATAGAAAATCTGGGCATCTACGAACTTTTGCGGAGGCGGTGCGAAACGATCATCGCCGTCGACGGCGAGTCCGATGAAGAAATGACGGCTTCATCTTTGGTCCAAGTCCAGCGCTTCGCGAGAATCGATCTGGGCACAATCATCACGATGGAATGGCAACCAATTGCCGAACGCACTCGCCTCGTGTCGCAAAAAATCAAGGCCAGAGAGAGGAGTTCGCAGGCAGGCCCTCACGTGGCTCTTGGCCTCATCGACTATCCGCCTCCGCCCCAGTCTCAGGCCGTCGCTAAGGTCGGCGCGACCTCGAACGAGCAGGAGCCAGAGAGGCAAAAGGGCGTGCTGATCTATATCAAGGCATCTCTTAGCGGCGACGAGAACGATTATGTCGCGGCTTACAAGGCCGCAAATCCGACTTTCCCGCACGAGACGACGATGGACCAACTATTCACCGAAGAGCAGCTGGAATGCTACCGATCACTTGGAGAGCACATCTGCCGACGGCTTATCTCGGGAGAGGACAAGGCCGCAGTCCCGGCTGCGCATAAGGAAGAGCTCCTGCGGCTTGCGAAGCGTACGTTTCCCGAGTTGAATGCGTAGCTTCCGGACTTCCCGGATACGTGCGAGCGGGACGATCGCGCAGGAGGGCACGGAATGTACGAAGGCGTCCCCTCGAAATGGGGAACGTGCGTATGACCAAGGCAAATGGTGAGCGTTTTGAACGGGAGAACGTGACCTTCCTGTTGGTCCACGGCACGTTCGCGAAGAGCGCCCAATGGACGTCTCCCGATTCTCCACTTTCCCATGCGCTCGCCACGACCGCCCACGATCTGGGTTTCGTGGCGACAACCAGGGCGATTTGCTGGACCGGGCGTAACCGCGTCCGGGATCGCATTGCGGCTGCCCGCAAGATCGAAGAATGTCTAGACGGTATCGACCGAGATGCGTCGCCTCGCGTTTTTCTTGTCGGTCACAGCCACGGTGGAAGCGTGATCGCGCACTTCCTGAAGGGAAATGATGCCGCTCGGCGTGTCACCGGCTGCGCGTTCCTCTCGACGCCGTTCATAGCAACCCGCGTTCGACCTGACGCCCATCTCGTCTATTCTTCCCTACTCGCCACGTCCGCCTGCGTCGCTTTTGCCATTCTGGTGGTCGTTCTAAGCATCCTACTCGGGTTCGTCGTAGGCCTATTCGACAACAATTTTGACGGCTCGATGGCCATCGCAGCCTCGATTCAGCTCGTGGCCGCTCTGGTTGTCGGTTTCGCGCTGCGGCAGCAATCGGGAACGTTCAAGCGTATTATCGCAGCGTGCGGCGCACATCTCTCCGAGGTGGAGACTGCACGCATCGACGCGCGCGGGTGCCTTTTTCTTCGCGCTTCGAGCGACGAAGCCGCGGCCGCGTTGGCGTTTGCCCAATTCGTTGCCACAGTGACAGGGAAGACGGCGAGCGTCATAATGTCGTTGGTCGGCCATTCTTCGATCTGGTTCGCACGGCTGCGATCTTCAAGGACTTGGACTGCAGTCATCCTGGTCCTGAGTCTATTCTATGGATTTTACGCCGCGTTCGTGATCGAACACCTCATCAGCTACGCCACGTTGCGATACCTATGGAGCGGAGCGTTCGAGTCCGGAATCATAATCGAGTTCGCGCCGCCTTGGGTCGCGTCCGCATTTGACGTCGTTCTGCATCGGATCCTTTGGGTTCCGTTCTCAGCGCTCACCATCGTGCTGGTCGGAAGCGTCATGCTGTACTCAGCGACCTCGATCGTGAATGCGACCGCCACATGGGCGTTCGGCTGGGCCAACCTATTGGACGCTATGTTGGCGGATGTCTCCGTCGAGCCGATCCCGTTCGGAGCTCACGTTTTGACGCATGTTTCCTGGTCGGATAGTCATGCGACCTCCTCGTGGCTGAGCATGAGTCATAGCGCCACCTACCAGGATCCGGAATGTCTCGATGCCTTGCGCGCATGGTTGTCGAGCATTCTGCGGGCGGAGGTCGTTACCTTCGGATCGACGTCGTCGGCGGGGGTGCTGAACGATGTAACGACAACCGGTGAATGGTCACTTCGTCCGGCGCCCTCGGACCGTGAGCTCGACGCAAGCAACTTTCCGGTGGGCGGCTTTCCGATCGGTTCGAAAAGGCCAGGAGCGCTGCGAGCGGTCGACCATGCGCTCGCTTTATGGAGGGCTCATGGCCGAACCGCGATAGCCGCGATCTGCATGGCGACGACGACGGGCGTCTTCGCCTGGATGTATCATGTCCCCATGATGCTCGAGTGGCGTCGCTACGCGAACGAAAAGCCGTTCGTGAGAAGGAATGTTCGGCCGTTGCCGCTTGAGCGTGAAGCCACGCTCGAACCTTCCGGGCTTCCTTTTCAGGAGTGTGTGGGTTGTCCTCAGATGATCGTTTTACCAGCGGGTCGCTTCGAGATGGGCTCCGCAAGACCAGACACCGCGCCCGGCGACGTCGAGCGGCCCAGGCACGAAGTGACGATCGAAGCGCCGTTTGCGGTCTCAGATACGTCCGTAACCGTCGAACAATGGAAGGTCTGCGTGGAGCACGGCGATTGCCGCGAAACGATTGGCACGTCTCGATCGACCGAAGCGCAATTGCCGGCAGTCTGGGTAAACTTCGGCGACGCTGTCAGCTATGTGACTTGGCTCTCCAGAATAACGGGCAAGTCGTATCGCCTGCTAACGGAAGCGGAATGGGAGTACGCAGCAAGGTCGAACACCTCTACGCCCTTTGCCTTCGACGAAGCGTCGATCGGCGACTATGCATGGTTTCGCGACAACTCTGGCCATCGGGCGCACGAGGTGGCACGGAAGCTGGCTAATTCATTCGGACTATACGACATGCAGGGAAACGTTTGGCAATGGGTCGAGGATTGCTTCCATCCGAACTATGACGGCGCTCCCGTCGACGGCACGGCTTGGATAGCGGGCGGCGACTGCGGCAAACGAATGATCCGCGGAGGAGACTACGGTCGAGTGCCAGACGACCTCCGTTCGGCCCGTCGGGAGCACTACATTGTCGAAGGCCATCTCAATGTCCTCGGCTTCCGGGTCGCACGCACGCTGCAGCCGCACGCCCGGCCCACGCCGAGCGGGCGTTGACGGCAACGTCCTTGAAGCTAATCGTGG
>Ga0209677_100423_pt1 | contig 25097 bp, 27 predicted proteins | sample AraplaCvi_mCL_r2_2_FD_184285 | JGI IMG/M metagenome (GOLD analysis project Ga0209677, IMG submission 184285) | Arabidopsis root microbial communities from North Carolina, USA - plate scrape CL_Cvi_mCL_r2 (SPAdes) (version 2) | ecosystem: Host-associated > Plants > Roots > Endosphere | place: USA... | reverse complement strand
GAGATTCATGCCGCCGCGGAGCTGATCCGGAATCGCATAAGGCAGGCCGGAGGAGCCGAAATAGTTCTGGAAGACGCCCTGAATGATCAGCGCGATGCCGAAGGTCAGCAGCAGGCCATAGAGATGGTCGAGCCCGGCCAGCCATTGCAGAAGGGTCCGCTCCAGGATCATGCCGAAGATGCCGACCACGACCGGGGCAATGAACAGCGCCCACCAGTAATTCAGCCCGAACAGGCTGAGCAGGAAATAGGCGACGAAGGCGCCCATCATGTAGAGCGCGCCGTGGGCGAAGTTGATGATGTTGAGCATGCCGAAGATGACGGCAAGCCCGAGGCTCAGGAGCGCGTAGAACGAGCCGTTGATCAATCCGACCAGTAGCTGTGCGTAGAGGGCTTGCATCTGTGGTGTCTCTTGGTGTTTCCGTCCCTGCCCCCGCCGACGCCAATCCGCCGGAGGCCCGATCCAACGCTTACGTACCTTCGATCCGCCGCGGCGTCCTCAGACGCCGAGATAGCCGTGCAGCTTGTCCATGTTCGCCGGCAGTTCGGCGTTGGAGAAGCCGTCGATGACCTTGCCGTGCTCGACCACGTAATAGCGGTCGGCGACCGTCGAGGCGAAGCGGAAGTTCTGCTCGACCAGCAGGATGGTGAACCCCTCTTTCTTCAGCCGCGCGATGGTATGGCCGATCTGCTGGATGATGACCGGCGCAAGGCCTTCGGTCGGTTCGTCCAGCATCAGGAAGCTGGCGCCGGTGCGCAGGATGCGCGCGATCGCCAGCATCTGCTGCTCGCCACCGGACAGCTTGGTGCCCTGGCTCTTCAGCCGCTCCTTCAAATTCGGGAACAGCTCGAAGATCTGGTCCAACGACAGCCCGCCCTCGCGGACCACCGGCGGCAGCAACAGGTTCTCGCGCACGTCGAGGCTGGCGAAAATGCCGCGCTCCTCCGGGCACAACGCAATGCCGAGCCGCGCGATCCTATCGGAGGTCAAGCGGATCAGCTCGCGGTTGTTGAAGCGGACGGAGCCGGTGCGCTTGCCCAGCATGCCCATGATCGACTTCAAGGTCGTGGTCTTGCCGGCGCCGTTGCGGCCGAGCAGCGTGACGACCTCGCCCGCATTCACGGTGAAGTTCATGCCGTGCAGGATGTGCGACTCGCCGTACCAGGCTTCGAGATTCTTCACATCGAGAATGGTGCCGCCGCCCGCGGCAGCCGCGCTTCCAGGCCGTGTGGCCGTCATCACATCAGGCATGACCAGACCCCAGATAAGCTTCCTTGACGCGCTCGTCCTTGGACAGTTCGGCGTAAGGTCCTTCGGTGAGCACCTGACCGCGGGTCAGCACCGTGATGCAGTCCGACAGGTTCGCCACGACGCTCAGATTATGCTCGACCATCAGGATGGTATACTTGGCGGAGATGCGCTTGATCAGCGCGGCGATCTTGTCGATGTCCTCGTGACCCATGCCGGCCATCGGCTCATCCAGAAGCATCATCTCGGGATCGAGCGCCAGCGTAGTGGCGATCTCCAGCGCGCGCTTGCGTCCATAGGGCATCTCGACCGCCGGCGTATTGGCGAACTCGCTGAGGCCAACGTCGTTCAAAAGCTCGAGCGCGCGGCCGTTGAAGCGGTTCAGCACCGACTTTGAGCGCCAGAAGTCGAACGACTGGCCATGCTGGCGCTGCAGCGCGACGCGAACGTTCTCCAGCGCGGTCAGATGCGGGAAGACAGCCGAGATCTGGAACGAACGGACCAAGCCGAGGCGAGCCACATCCGCTGGTGCGGTGGCGGTAATATCCTGCCCCTTATAGAGAATCCTGCCCGCCGACGGCCGCAGGAACTTGGTCAGAAGATTGAAACAGGTGGTCTTGCCGGCCCCATTCGGACCGATCAACGCGTGAATGCTGCCTCGGCGGACCTTCAACGAAACGTCGCGAACGGCGAAAAAGCCCGCGAATTCCTTGGTCAATCCGTGGGTTTCGAGAATGAACTCATCAGCCAACAGGTATCCCCCCGCCCGCGCCCCGACCAGAACCGGTCCGCACCAGGCTTGTTCTTGTGTCCGGCGGTCATCTCCGGAACGCCCGGGTATGTCCCGCGGTCGTTTCGAGGCCGCCGCCTCCGGCGCGGAATATGCCGTCAATCGAGGGAGTTAGGCAAGGCGGAAAGCTGGGCATTAGCCGCCGCCGCGCCAGAGGCACCTCACGTTGATGATAACTGCAAACTCACGCTCTCATAGAAAATTTTCCCGCCTCAACTACGTCGTGAACCCATAAGTCTGCTGGGTGGACGGCGTGCCTGAGTCCGCTATGCCCCGAAAGCCGACCAGATTCCGCGTCGCATCGAAATGACGCGATGGGCCAACAACGGACGATGGGCCGCCAACACAATGTTCGTCGCGCGTTCACCCGGCCCCGCTGCGATTGACCCGTTGGAACCCAGAAATATGTGCGACCGACATCCGTCGGGTTGCGATCCTATCCATACACTTCTGCTCGCCACCTCAGCGGGCTACCGAGTGCGATCGACGCTGCCAACGGTCTCAGTAGCTTTTCGGACCGCGGGTATGGTCCATGTGCCGTCGAGGATCGAGGGCGCGTTTTCGTCCGGCCAGTACATGCGCAGCATAAGAACGAACTTGCCTGCCGGCGCCGGCAGCCAGTTCGCCTCCTTGTCGGTGCCCGGCGAGTCCTTCTGGATGTACAGATCGACCGAGCCGTCGGGGTTGGACTTGAGATTCTGCCGCGGGCTGATCGAGTAGCGGTTGATCGGGTTGGCTACGAAGAAGTATTCGGCGTTGTACATCGTGACCGACCAAAAGCCCTCGACCGGCGGCAGCTCGCCCTTGGCGAAGCGCATGACGTATTGGTCGGCGCCGTCGTAGGCGCGGTCTTCGGCGTCCTTCTGCGAGGTCGGATAAACCGCATCTTGCGGACGATTAGCGCCAAGCCCGATAGCGGTGACGAGCGCTCGCATCAGATAGTCGGTGCCGTAGAGGCCGGTCTTGGTGGTGTAGCCCCAGCCGTTGGTGTCCTTCACCTCCTTGTTGATCTTGAACTGCAGCATGATCCGGTCGAAGGCGATTTCCGGGATGCGTTTGGCGAAGTCAGCGCGCAGCTTGCTGGCATCGAAATCCTTGCCGGCCACGAGGCCGATCCTGGCGTACTTGGCGAGCGCCGGAGCGTCGGCGGCCGACGGCGGATTGGTTTTCATAAGCTGCGCGAGCAGATTAAAATAGGCCACCGCGTCCATGCGGTTGACCTGGTCGCGCACCGCGGTTTTCATGTCGATTGCGGGATCGACCTTTCCCTCGGGCGGTGTATACGGCTTACCGTACGCGCTTAGGGGCACCAGCTTGCATTGATCTTGCAGTTCGTGGACCGCCTTGTAATCTTCCGGGGTGCCCGTGCAGTAAATGCGGCCGAGCAGCCATACCATGTTGGTGGGCGATTTCAGTTGTCTGACGCCGGCCGGAAGTGTCCCGCTCCAACCCGATTCGGTGATCGCATAAGTCTGCGCGCCGGTGCCGGTCGTGCGTTTGCCGGGTACCTGGAACACATTGGTCCAGCCGTCCAGCATCGGCATGAGGTAGTAGCGATCCTTCATGTCGGGGATGCTCAGTACCCATGGCTCCTTACTAACATCGAAGAATGCGGTTGTGTAGAGGGTGTCGGCGTTCGGCGCGGTCACGTCGCGGAAGGACGCGTTGGGATATTCGCGCAGCTTGATCAGTTGGCCCATCGGAGCATGGGTGCCCTCGGGATTGGCTACGTTGGTGATGACCCGGCGGGTCATCTCCATCGTCACGAGCGGATAGCCATAGATGTAGGCGTCGGCCGCCAGCCAGAAGTCTTCAAGTCCTTCGCCGGGAATGAGTTCGCTCCATTCGGCGCGGGCGAGAGCTAATGGCGAAGCGCCGGTGAGCAGGCTCAAACCACCAATTGTGACCGTTCGTCGCGTGATGTGCATCGGTGATCTCCTGTTGGTGACCCCGCAGCGCCGAAGTATCCGCCTGATCCAGTTTGCTTCGCCGCGCGTCACATTAATGTCACGATGGCATTTGCCAGTGTGGCTGACTGGACGCTTCACCGAAAACATTGACCAAGGCGTTCTTTGCTGATCCAGATCAACGCAGGACCGCTCCGGGTCCAACAACGGACATGGACCAGCACTGAAGCCTAGGGCTTACGCTGCGCAGGAAACAAGCGAAAAGTCGCCCGCGCAGGATAGATAGCCGGTGGTCAGTTATCCGCATCGGCGCGCGCGTGCCGAATGACCCCATGTTCCTCACTGGTTAGCTGTACCGGCACGAGCTTGAAGGTCACCTTGTCGATCTTGCCAGCGAAGCGGAACGGAACCTCGTAGTCCTTATCGTCGACAGGGGTGCGGGTATCGACACCCACATCGAAGGTTTCGTCAATTGTCATGAGGAATGGGATGGTGTGTGGCACCTTAAGGGACGCGACCTCCTTATCGTCCACCTTTAGGACGCCCGTGCCACCCTTACCGAAGCCGGGTCCGTCATAGTGGAAATCGAACACGATGGTGTGCCTGCCCGGCGCGAGCGCGTCCTTGCCTTCCCAGCGAAAGCGTTCGAGGTCGAGGAAGTTATAGACGAAGACTGGTTTGCCCTTCAGCACATACAGGCCGTAGCCACCGAAGCGGCCGCCTTCCGTGACGATCATCCCGTCGTGGCTGTCCTGCGAGCCCGCACGGCCAGTGGTGGTGCCAGCACCGTCCGGAATGTCCACATCGGCAGTGATCGTATAGGACCTGTTCAGGATGCTGGGCGCATCGCTCTCAGGCAGGCCGGACATCTCGCCGGAATACGTGAAGGTGTTCCGACCCGCCGTCGCGCTTGGACGTGGCGCGATGATGCGTTGAAGGACCGAATTGTCCAGCGGAAACACGTTGTATTTGGTCGCTTCCACCATGAACAACTCCTGCATCTCGCGGAGTTTGTCAGGCATTTTGGCCGCGAGGTCGTTGCTCTCCGAGTAGTCCTCGGCAATGTTGTACAATTCCCACTTGTAGCCATTCACAATGTCGGTGGGCAGCTTCGCCGTACCGAGAAGCCATGGCGGAACAGGAGGGGTCGTCGCGGCGATCCAGCCATCGTGATAGATCGCGCGGTTTGCGAACATCTCAAAATACTGAGTACCGCGTGCAGACGACGCGTTGGCGTTCGCCTTGTCAAAGGTGTACGCCATGCCCACACCTTCAATCGGTTTCTGCGCGATGCCGTTGACCATCACCGGCGCGGGAATGCCAGTTGCTTCAAGGATGGTCGGCACGATGTCGATCATATGATGGAACTGGGTGCGGATGCCACCAGCATCCTTGATGCGGTTCGGCCAAGCGATACACATGCCTTGCCGGGTGCCGCCGAAGTGCGATGCCACCTGCTTGGTCCATTTGAACGGCGTGTCGAACGCCCATGACCAAGCCACTGACATGTGCGGATAGGTAGGCGCCAAGCCCCAGACGTCGTAGGCTTTCAACTGTTCGGAGACCGGTAGGTCCAAAATGCCGTTGTAGGCGGTCATCTGGTTGGGAGTGCCGACCGTTGTCCCTTCGGCGCTGGTGCCGTTGTCGCCGCTGATGTAGATAATCAACGTGTTGTCCAGCTTGCCCTCGTCCTGGACTTCCTGGATCACGCGGCCCATCTCGTGGTCGGTGTAGGCGGCATAAGCGCCGAATACCTCTGCTTGACGGGTAAACAGCCTCTTCTGATCGGCCGACAGCGTGTCCCATTTCGGCAGATCATCGGGCCAAGCGGTGAGCTGTGTATTCGGCGGGATGATGCCTAGGCGCTTTTGATTGGCGAAGATTTTATCGCGCAGTGCGTTCCAACCGTCATCAAACAGGTGCATGTCGTGGATCTTGTCGATCCATTCCTTGGTCGGCTGATGCGGCGAATGGGTGCCCCCGGGCACGTAGTAGACGAAGAACGGCTGATCGGGTGCGGCGGCATTGAGCCGTCGCAAATGAGCGATGGCGTCGTCTGCCAAGTCGGTCGTCAGATTGTAGTTGGGCTTTCCGACCCATGGGAAAACCTGGGTGGTGTTCTGGAATAGGTACGGCGTCCACTGGTCGGTCTCGCCGCCCATGAAGCCATAGAAGTAGTCGAAGCCCATGCCGACGGGCCACTGGTCGAAGGGACCGACCGCGCTGTACTGATAGCTTGGAGTGTTGTGGTTCTTGCCAAACCAGGACGTGGCGTAGCCGTTCTGCTTGAGGATCGTACCGATGGTGGCGCTTTCCGGCCCGATGACGCTGTCATATCCGGGGTAGCCGGTAGATTGCTCGGAGATGATGCCGAAACCCACCGAGTGGTGGTTGCGGCCGGTGATCAACGCGGCTCGGGTCGGCGAGCACAGTGCCGTGGAGTGGAATTGCGTATAGCGCAGGCCCATCTGCGCGATGCGCTCCATATTCGGCGTCGGGATGACGCCGCCGAACGTGCCTGAGACACCATAACCCTGGTCGTCGGTCATGATCAGGAGGACATTGGGCGCGCCTTTCGGCGGCACCACGCGAGCGGGCCAATACGGCTTCGACTGGTCGGCCTGCAGGCCAATTTCGCCGCCAAACTTCGGAGGCGGTGGCGGAAGATATTTTCCGTCGATTGTAGTCGTGGCCCCTGGAGAGCCGGGCGTGCCGGTCGTCTGTTGCGCCAACGTCGGCGCAATCGTGAACACAATCAACGTAGCGGCGGATAGCAACAGCGCAGTTTTTTTCATGACCAGCTCCCGCGGTGCCGCACCAGACCCGGAGAGCGTATTCGATACAGGGTGTCGCGCGTTGGGTTGATCTAGATCAATGATGGTCCGCTCAGGGTCATTCGCGACCGGAGCAAGAGCCATTAGCAAATCCGGCCAAGTCCGCTATTCCGCTGAAAGCGGAAGTAAATTCAGATCGTTAGCGACACGGCGACGGGCCGTGGCAGGTTGATGGCGCTGCCCGAGACGTGATTCAAGCTCCGAAACCGGAGCCTCGAATCATGCGTTACGAACTCAGCGATTATGAATGGACCGCCATCAAACCGGTGCTGCCGAACAAGCCGCGCGGCGTTCAGCGTGTAAACGACCGTTGACGTCTGATCCCCCATCGGACCGACTGCCATCCATCATCTCCGCCAGCCATATTCTGCTGTAGCAGCCTTGTTTTGATCAGTACCTTGCATAACTCGATACCTTGCTGTATATGTTACTCGACAAGTACAGGCAGCACCTCCTGCGATGGCAGAGTCCACGACCCAGATTCAGCTCAAGAAAGGCGCGCTCGAATTGTGCGTGCTTGCGCTGTTGGCGCGCGGCGAGAGCTACGCCTACGAGATTGCCAGCACACTCGCGGCCGCCGTCGGCATGGGCGAAGGCACGATCTACCCGCTGATGCGGCGCATGCAGGACGACGGGCTCGTCGAAACCCGCCTCGCCGAATCGAATAGCGGCCCGCCCCGCAAATACTATCGACTCACGGCGGCCGGCAGGGCTGCCTTCGCGGCGCAGAAGCGCGAGTGGCGAACGTTCACCGATGCCGTCAACCAGTTGCTGGGAGAACGCTGAATGAACCGCATCGCCTTCTTGACCATCCTCAATGACGGGCTTGCCGGGCTTCCGGCGCGGGAGATCGACGACATCCTCGCCGACTACATGTCCTATTTCGATGAAGCCCAGGCCTCCGGACGAAGCGAGGCCGAGGTGGCCGCGGCGCTCGGCGATCCCCGGCGGCTGGCACGCGAATTGCGCGCCGAGACCGGGCTGCGCCACTGGGAAAATCACCGCAGCCTGCGCAATTCCGCCGCTGCCCTGCTGTCGCTCGGCGGGTTGGCTGCGGTCGACATCCTGTTCCTGCTGCCGCTGCTGTTCACCGCGCTGCTGATCATGCTGGTGATCGGCCTCATCGTCGTCGTGCTCGGCATTGTCGGCGTCGGGCTGCTGCTCAGCCTCGTCAAGCTCGGACATTTCGCCTCGATCGCAGCGATGCTGCTGCGGGCGGTCGCGGCCGTCGGGCTGATCGCCGGCAGCGTCGGCGTCGGTGCGCTGCTGCTGCTGGCGCTCAACGGCGCGGTGAAGATGCTCGGGAACTACGCCCGACTGCACTACCAGCTACTCAAGCCGGAACAGGACACAGTCTAGCAAAGACAGGAGGTGCGCCATGAACAGACGTCTTGCAGGGATCGCGATGGTGTCGCTGAGCATTGCGGCAGCGTGCGGAATATTCACGATTTGGAGTTCGGCAACGGACTGGATCGACGGTGACTACCGATCCTGGGCGGGCACGATGCGAAGCTGCGCGGCGATGCCATGGGTGAAGAAAAGCAGCTCGGACGAGCACCGCACCGCCGATCTCGAATGGCTCGGCAGCGACGCCGTCAAGATCAAGATTCCGGCGCAGGTCCACTACCAGCCTGGGCCCAAACCGCAGGCCAGCGTCAGCGGTGACGCCGACCTGATCAGTCATGTGCGCCTGCGCGGTGGCACGCTGGAGTGGGACACGGTGGACTGGAACAATCTGGTCGACTGCTTCCAGCCTGGTGATCTCGTCGTCCGGCTCACCGGCCCCGCGGTGACGGCGTGGACGTTGAACGGCTCTGGCGAACTCGACCTCGCCGACGTCAAGCAGGATGCGCTGCGCATCACCATCCACGGCAGCGGCGCTGTGACGGCAAGCGGCGAGGTCCACGAGGTCGCGCTGGATGACGCTGGCTCCGGCCGCGCCGACCTTGGCAGGCTCGTCACCCAGACGACCGACGCGAAGATCCACGGCAGCGGGGATCTCAAGCTCGCCGGCATCAAGCAGGACTTGCTGCGCATCGCCATGCACGGCAGCGGCGCCGTCACCGCCAGCGGAACAGCCCATGAGGTGTCGCTCGAGGCTGCTGGCTCGGGCCGCGCCGACCTCGGCCAGCTGATTGCCGAACGGACCAATGCGAAAATCCACGGCAGCGCCGACGTCGACCTCGCGCCGCGCCAGGATGCCGATATCTCCATCTCGGGCAGTGCGGTGGTGAAACTGCACGGCGCCGTGGCGCGGATCAATTCGCACGTGTCGGGTTCAGGTGAGATCAAGCAGGTGCCCTAGACTCTTTGCAGTCAAGCAGCCTTGCGCAATGGGGAGCAGACGTCGATGCACACTTCCAACCACATCTGCAGACTCCTTTCCGCGATCGGCTTCTGCCTCACGGCGACGCTGGCGCAGGCCGCCGGCTTGCGATCGATCGATATTCCCGCCGACGCCGATGGTCCGGCCATTCACGGCATGATCTGGTATCCCTGCGCGGAAACGCGGGGAGAAATTCATGTCGGCATTTTCGTCTTGCCGGGGGTGAAGGACTGCCCGCTCGCAGGAGACCATCTGCCGCTGGTCGCCGCTTCCCACGGGCGAGGCGGCTCGCTTCTCGGCAATCACGACACCGCCGAGACCCTTGCCGACAATGGCTTCGTGGTCGCGGCCATCAATCATCCCGGCGATACCGCGCAGGATCTGAGCCGTTCCGGCGACCTCTCGGTCTTCGTCGAGCGGCCCACCGACATCAAGCGCCTGATCGATTTCATGATCGATGCGTCGCCGTTCGCTGCAAGAATCGATCACGATCAAATCGGCTTCTTCGGCTTTTCGCGCGGTGGCTATACCGGGCTTGTGCTGCTTGGCGCGAATCCGGATTGGGCCGGAGCAGCATCGAACTATTGTCAGCAAAGCCAGCGGCTGTTCTGCCAACAGATCCTGGGCAAGAAACACCCGTCGCAACCCCTCACGCACGATCCGCGGATCAAGGTCGCGGTGCTTGCCGATCCGCTGGCCATCTTCTTCTCGGCGGAGAGCCTGGCATCTCTCAAGGCGCCGGTTCAACTCTGGGCGTCGGAGCGCGGCGGCGACGGCGTGCTGCCCCACGATGTCGCCATCGTGGACGCAAACCTTCCGGCCCGACACGACTATCGCGTGGTTTCGAACGCCGGGCATTTCGCCTTCTTCCTGTGTCCGCCGGCGCTGGTCAAAGAGCGGTCCGAACTCTGTGTTGATGCGCCCGGCTTCGACCGGGTCGCCTTCCACAAAGACTTCAATACGGCAGTGACCGGGTTCTTCAAGGAGCATCTTGTCAAAGCAACAGAGCGCTAGCGCACGAAGCATTGGAGAGCAGCACGTTCACGTTCCACAATCTTGCTGGCGCCTAGCCGACGGCCAGCGTGATTTCGGAGATGACCCGCGAGGCAAACGCCGACGCCACCTTCGAGGCGATGCAGCGCCGCATGCTGCTCGGGCCTGAAGCCGCGACATCCTTGCCCGCCAAGAGAACGGCGGCGTGACCCGTTCAGGTGCGACCGCGCGTCCGCATCAGCCTCGAGCCTTCACTTCCTTGGCGTAGATGTCCGGCTTGAAGCCGACGACACGCCTGCTGCCGAGATCGAGCACCGGCCGCTTGATCATCGAGGGCTGCGCCAGCATCAGCGCGATCGCCTTGCTCTCGGTGAGCCCTTCCTTGTCGGCGTCGGGCAGCTTCTTGAAGGTGGTGCCGGCGCGATTGAGCAGCGTCTCCCAGCCGAGCTCGTCGCTCCATTGCTTCAGTTTGCTCTTCTCGATTCCTGCCGTCTTGTAGTCATGAAAATCATAGGCGACATCGTGATCGTCGAGCCAGGCCCGCGCCTTCTTCATGGTGTCGCAGTTTTTGATTCCGTAGATCGTGATGCTCATGCGAGGCGCTCTCAAACTTCCGTGTGCTTGTGGGGCGAATCTTGCCGCGCTGCGGCATTGTGCGTCGCGTTCATCACGCTGATTCACCGGCTTTTGAAGCCTGTAACCGGCCGAATTTCAGGTGTCGAGATTTGCCACGAAACTGTCCGCAGAGCATTACAATTTCTTCGCATCGCCCGCGTATCAGGCCCGCGATAGGAGACCGCGATGGGCATGATCATGGTTCGTTGTCCGAACACCGGACGAAGCATCGAGACCGGGATGGAGATGGAGGCTGCGCGCTTCCAGCGCATGCCGGTGTTCTTCTCGCGCACCTACTGCCCGCATTGCCGCCTTCATCATGAATGGTTCGCAGCCCATGCGTGGGTCGCGGAGACGCGCACCCGCGAATCAAGCGAGCTGGCGTGAGCGTTGGCCGTCTCCGTTCAGTCCCGTTCAACTGTCACTGGGATCTTTCGGGTCATCCTTCAACGGCTTGTTCGAGTCTCCGGGCATCAGGCACGGTTGGAGTTCCTTGAACACGAGCTCCTGGTCGCCGGCCGCGCATTCGAAGCGCAGCACGACATCGAAGCGCTTGCTCGACCAGTGCGTCGGCAGATCATGCTTGTTCTTGACCGGGAGCCTGGGGAGAATGTCGCTGATGATCGCCTTGTGCTCCCAGGCGACCAGGACCACGCCCGATAGCTTGAGCAGCGCGTCGACGAGCCCCTGTTCCTGGCCCTTGCCGAACGAGATGGTCGGCTTGCCAACGCCGACGCGCGCAGCCAGCGAGAGCACCGTCTCGTAGGGACGGCGGCTTACCTTGGCGTCCTCCTTGGCGCTGTTAGGATTCGCGGCATAGACCGCCCGCGGCTTGGCGTAATCGGAGCCACTGAGGCCGGCGCCGAACAGCGCGGTCCAGGCGCCGGCGCGCTCCCAGCCCACGGTCACAAGCGACTCCGGATCCTCCTTTCCCTTGTGGGTCAATCCGGGTCCCAAATCCGGCTGCGTCTTGTCCGGTTTTTCCGCGTGTCTGATGATGTAGAGCGTCAGGGCATCCATGATGTCCTCCCAGAGCGGCCCTTTTTCTCCGCGCATCCTTCGACATTCTCCGTGCACGAAGTTATGAGATCGCTCACAAGCTGCAGCGCTTGTCGTGGATCGCCAATGGATGCGGCGCGAACACCTATCCCCGCGGCTTGCGGTCGCCCATGCGCGGTTGGCCGATCCAGGCCCGGTTGAGCAGGCGCGTGGCGAGGCCCGGCCCCTGCCCGCCCTGTATGCGCGCGCAGGCCTCCTGATAGGGACCGACCGTGCGCAGCCGCTCCGGCAGCACGGAATAAGTGCGCAGCAGCCAAATGAGCGCTTGTTCTGCGCGGCGGCGCTCCGTGTCTCCGAACGGCAGGTCGAATGCGATCCGCAGCCGTTCCGGCAGCATCTGCGCCGTAATCGCCTGATACCATCGCGGCGGCCCGACCCAGGTGGCGGCGCCGGAGAAGATCTGCTGCGCGATGTCGCGGGCCGCCGCGCTCACCGTCAGCACATCGGAGCTGACCATCGCCGCCACATAGGCCTCGAACGACGTCCGGTCCGGCGGCAGCACCTCACAGGGAATGCCGAACAGGCCCGCGAGCACCCTGGCCTCGCTCCAATGACGCTCGCGCAGCTCCTCCGGCAGTGTCGGCAGCAGCATGTCATGCGCCTGCATCGCGGTGTCGACCAGTGTCGCATGAACCCAGCGCAGCGCGTCGACCTCGTTGGCCAGATAGCGCGAGCCAGCCGCGAACGGGCCGACGGCTCCGGGCAAGGTGCCCTGCACTGCCGCATGGCGTCGATAGAGACGCCGCGCCACCGCGATCGCCTGCTCGCGAGTGCCGAACACCATCGTGAAGACGATGTTGAAGGTGCGATGGAAACGGCCGAGCGGGTCGGCGAACACCCGCGACTGATCGGCAATGCTGGCGGCCACCCAGGGATGCGCGAGCTGCAGCAGCAGCGCCCGCCCCGCGCCGAGAAAGATCGCTGCCTCCCGCTGCACCTGCCAGATCACGCTGTCAGGCCCGAACACGCCCTCGCCGGCGACGGCCGGCGCCGCTCGCACGGCGTCGAGGCAACGTTCGAAATCGGCTTCGGTGACGATCACGGCCGCTTCGGAATCTCCAGCCCGCGCTGCACCGCCGGGCGCGCCAGGCCCCGCTCGAGCCAGGCCGGCACATGCTTCAGCTCGTCGAAGGCGACCAGGTCGCGCGCGCCGTAGAAGCCGACCAGGTTGCGCACCCAGCCAAGCATCGCGATGTCGGCGATGGTGTAGTCGTCATCCATGATCCACTGCCGCCCGGCGAGGTGGCCTTCGATCACGCCGAGCAGCCGCTTGGCCTCGGCGACATAGCGCTCCAGCGGCCGCTTGTCCGGAAAATCCTTCCCGGCGAATTTGTGGAAGAAGCCGACCTGGCCGAACATCGGCCCGATGCCGCCCATCTGAAAATGCACCCATTGCAAGGTGTGCCAGTGCCGCGCCGGATCGGACGGCAGCAGCTTGCCGGTTTTCTCGGCGAGGTAGTGCAGGATCGCACCGGACTCGAACAGGCCGAGCGGGCGGCCGCCGGGGCCTTGGGGATCGATGATCGCGGGGATCTTACCGTTCGGATTGAGCGACATGAATTCGGGCGTCTTCTGGTCGTCCTTGCCGAAATCGATCGTATGCGGCTCGTACGGCAGGCCGATCTCCTCCAGCATGATCGAGACCTTGACGCCGTTCGGCGTCGGCAGCGAGTAGAGCTGCAAACGGTCGGGATGCTCGGCGGGCCAGCGCTTGGTGATGGGAAAGCCGTTGAGATCGGGCATGTCGGGTGTCTCGCGTGTCGCTCGCGATAGTCTAAAGCCGCCAGAGCGCGTGGCAAGGGCCGCATCCGGGAACAACCTCCGCGGTCGCAGCTTGTTTGATTGATCCTGCAGGATGTGAGATGAGCAGTCCGACCTACCAGCTGATCGTCCGGGCCGTGCGACAACGCAAGCAGATCCTGTGCATCTACGATGGATTTGCCCGCGCTGTATGTCCGATCATTCTCGGCCACAAGAATGGACGCGAGCGCGTGCTGGCCTACCAATTCGACGGCGGCAGCCGCGGAGGGCTGCCGCCAGGCGGAGAATGGAAGTGCCTGGACATTGCGAAGATGAGCCATGTCGAGCTGCACGCCGGTCGATGGCATTCGGGCACACAGCACAGCGAGGCGCAGCATTGCGTCGACGATGTCGACATCGACATGAATCCCGACAGCCCCTACGCACCCAAGCGACGACTTCCGGCCAAGCCAGACTCGTCCAAGCCGCGTAAGCGAGTCGCTAGAACAAAGAGCTGACCTTGCTCATTGCGGCTCGCGCGCGCCGAGCCGCAGCAGCGCCGCCCATTTCGACGTGCCGGCGCGCGGCTCAAGCTTTGCGGCGGCCTTCGTCGCGAGCGCGCTGACGCCCTGCTTCGCCAGCACCTTCATGCCGCGCAGGCTGAGATCGAGCACGACCTCATGATGGCGTAGGCCCTTGCCGCCCTTCACCAGGCCAAGGTCCCGCACCAGGCAAAAATGCCCGTCGCTCATCCGCGCCCATCGACAGTCCTTGAACATGAATCAGACCATGCATCGCCGCTAAATCCCGTCAATCTTGACAGGAACGACTCATGAACCGAGCACATTCTTGACCGGCCGTCGCGGCGCGTACGGCAGCGTCGCGCCATAGCCGAAGCGCAGCACGAGATCGGGGCGCTTGGGAGTGCCGATCAGCGCGCCGAGCTCAGGCCGCAGCCGCGCCACCTCGACCGGCTGGTTGATGAAGGCAAGTTTCAATCCCAGCCGTGTTGCTTCGAGCGCAAAGCGCTGGCACGAAAGCCCCACCCGCATCCAATGCGTGCGATCGGCCGCGTCACCGACGAACACGGCAATACCGGCCGAGGAGTCGATTTGCCCAGCATATTTGTCGCTCTCGGATGTGGCCGTGAACAGCAGGTCGAAGGCCAATCGCCCGAGCGGCGTCGGCAGCGACGGATTGCCGCTGGCGGCGGAGAACAGGCCATCGCCGGTCTCCATCGCGCTGCGCGGATTGAAGCGCAGCCACTGCTTCAACTCGCGCATGAAGGCGGGATCGCTCATCTGCGTCGAATTCCCGGCGATGACGAGATCGCGAATCCGCGCCATCTGCGGCTGCGCGGTGACGAGCACGAGATTGACGCCCGGGACCGCTGCCGCATCCTCCAGCGCGGCGAGGTCGCCGGCACTCACCGCACGGCCGTCATAGTCGGCGCGTGTCGACTGCCGTTTCACGATGGCGCCGAGCAGCGGCTCGGATCGCGGCGCCGCCTGCGTGAAGTGATAGCGAACACCCGCACCATCGCCCGAGATCTCGATCTCGCCGGGACGGCCGCTCGCGGCGGCTGCGATGGCCAGATTGGCCGCGGCGCATCCGAGGCTGACGCAGAGATGGTGATCGTCGGGATCAACGACCGGCGTGCGCCGCGCCTCATCCGGCAGGATGCCGATCGCATCATTGCCGAGAAGGAAGCGCCAAGGCTGCGTGTTGTGGCTGTTGGCGGCAAGCGTTGCCAGCCGGATCAGATCGGCCACATCCGGCGACGCAAGCTCCGCGCGCAGCCTCGCGTTATAGGCATCGTAATCGGCGATTGATCCCGCTGATATCCGCCACGCTGCAGCGCCAACGCCGGCGGCAATCGCCGTGCCGCCCAGACCGACCATCAAAGCTCGCCTGTTCATGCGCGACTGCTTATCAGCCACCACAAGCCGCGCGCTTGCCCTGGATCAAGCAATTCCGTCAGCGCACGCCCCAGGGCGCGACCTCCAGCACCTCGCCGCTGGCATCGTCGATGCGGACCGTCTGGCCGCTGCCGACCGTCGCGGTGCCGATCACCCATTCGATCGTATCAGTAGGCCCCTCAGATCGGCGCTTCACGCTGCTGACGAACAGCGGCACGTCACGCTGCAGCGCCTTGCGCGCGATCTCCAGCACCTCGGCTTCGCGGAGCCGGGTCGCGGGTCGATCTGCAGGCCGATCGGTCACGCCAAGGATGGATTTGAGAAAGTCGAACATCATCGCGCCATTGCACGTGCGCGGAGATTGGCGTCGTCGCTGGCGGACCGGCCGTGCCTGAACCAGATATTGTAGGTGAAGCCCGGGACTGTCGCCGTGCCCAGCAGAGCAGCGCCTTCGGGAACGAGCCCCGCGCCACCCATCGCACGGCTGTAGCCACCGGCCCGGGTCAAATAGACATAGCCGTTGGCGACCGGGAACTTCAGCCCGACGACGATCTTGGACAGGCCATTGACGCCGACCTGAGCGACTGTCTCAGCCAGCATTTCCTCGATGTAGCGATACAGCGAGGATTTGAAATAGGAGCCGACGCGGTTCTCGACCCTGATCCGCCGCAGCCGATAGATCTTGGGTGCCAGGAGCTGGTGCACCCGCTCGTGCAAGCGGACGAGTTCGCGGTCATTGGCGCTTCCGGCTGACGACAGCTCGACGTCGCCCCAGAACGTGGTCGATCCTGATCCCCTGGGCAGATTCGGATTGGACACGGTCTGCGGCTCGTAGCGCAGTCCCGGTGTGCGAACCGGCTCCGGCCCCGCCGGCACGCGCGCGCCACGCGGACGCCCCTTGAACAGCATCGCCAGCACCGCCTGGATGCCGAGGATCGCGATCGCGCGCGAGAGATGCTCGGCGGCATCGTCGAGATCGGATTCAGAGCTCGCGTAGTAAGCACCGCGACCGAATTCCCAGAGTTCGTCGATACCGCTGAACACCGCAAGCCCGATCGAGAACAGGCCGACGACACCGAGGATGATGTCGACAGCTTCGCCGACTCCGAACGCATGACCAACGACCCAGGCGAGCAACACCCCGGCGATGATGGTCAGCGACTGCGGCTCGATCAGCGCTGCGAGTTGCTGGCGCGCGTCCGGCGAGAGTTTTGGCAACGTGCGCCGGAAGACCTCGCTCAGTCTGTCCTCGAAGCTCAGGCTCGCGATCTGCGCCATGGTCCAATTCCAAACAGGATTTCCTGCCGCCTCGGTCAGCATCGGTATTCGGTGACCCCGACTGCCAGCGCATCAATTCTCAAGTCCGCTGGAAACAATGACCCGGTGCTACCGGCTTGTCAAAGCTCAACGGCATTTGGGTGTTCGTCTGACTGTCACAGAGCGTGTGGCCGTCTCAGTCGGATCAGGAGATCGTCGCACGCGTGCGTATTCTCCCATCTGTCACAGCGCTGCGCCCGTGCCTCTCTCATTTCGAAGTTTGTCGTTCATGCCAGCGAGGCGGCAAAGAACGCCGCTTCCGCTTCCTGTCTCAATCGCTCGGGCTCTTCCAAATAGCGCGGCGAATGATGGAAGGTGGTGAGCCGCTTCGCGCCTGCGCGACGCGCAAGCTCACCGGCCTGCGCCGCCGTGAGATGTCGGCGCTGACGCGCGATGTCCTCATCCGCAGCGGCGAAAGCCGCCTCGATGAAAAGATGATCGGCATCGCGCGCCAGTGCGAGAATGCTCTCGATATTGTCGGGCGTGAACGCCGCATCGGTGACATAGGCGACGCGCTGGCCCGGACCGCTTTTCAGGACGTGCTCGCGCAACCGGCCGAGCCGCTCGATCCGGCCGCGACCGACGTCGATCGGAATCTCGTCCGGCTCTCCGCGCCGCACCGCGCTCTTGGCGGCATTCAGCCACGGCCCGACTGCCATACCGAGCCGAGCCACGCCCTCCGTCCAGACGTTGACCCGCAGTGCTTCCTGCAAAGCGAACGCCAGGCACGGAATGTCATGCTGCAGGGTGCGCGCTTCGATCTGCACCTCACCGTCGTCGAACACGACGCCATCAGGCAATGCATCGCCCGCGACGGCCTGCCGCCGGAATCCCTGGCGCGCCCTGAAGACCGCGCAAGGGCCGAGCCGATCACTCGCGAATTCGGCCACCACGATGCCGAGATCGGCCGAGTGTTCGTCGAGCAGATTCCATTCATAGGCGGCAAGCTTGGCTGCGACGCCGTCGATCAGGCCTGGCGGACCGACCAGCCGCACCGTGCTGGCATGGCCGAGATGGATTCGCAACAGCCGGTCGAAGCCGGAGAAATGATCCATATGACGATGACTGACGAACACCTCGCGCACGCGCGACAGCTCGCGCGGTGCCAGCGGCGAGAGATCGCCGAGATCGAACAGCATGGCGCGACGGCCGAAGCGGAAGTCGATGTAGAGCCCGGGATCGCCGAAGACGTCGTTGATCAGCCGCGGTTGAACCAGCGCGCTCATGGAACCTGCCCTGAGATGTCGCTTTCAGAAAATGATACAAGTGACGAGCGCCGACAGAGTTTCAGGATCTCGGCGTTGCGACGGATCGGTCAGCCCGCGTCACGAGCGGCGCGACCGTCTCGATCTCGTTGGTCATGATCCCGCCGGAAAAATGCGGCGGCAAACGCGCGATGTCGTCAGGCGTATCGATGCCGGTGGAGAACTCGCCGCCGTGATAGGGCCCGATGACGAAGACACGGCTGCCGGCGCCGCGCATGCGCTGCAGGAAGCGATCCGGCCAACCCCACAGCCACGGCGCGACATTGATCGGCACCAGCATCATCGTCCCACGGCAGGCCTGCGGCAGGATCCCGCTCCAGCCAAGCTCGATATAGCCGAGCAGACAGGATTTCAGCGTCGCGCGCGACATCGCCCTGACATCAGGCAGCGCAGCCTGCAATGCAGCGATCGGCTGATCGCCGCCATAGACCATCAGGTGATCGCGCCGCTCCGCCGAGAGCCGCCGTAATGCGTCCGCGAGCAGCCGTCCCTCTGCCGGGTCGTTGCTCTTGATGTTGATCAGAAACGATCTGTCCGGAAACGTCGCCAGCACCTCGTCGAGCGAGGGCATCAGCCCGACGCCCTTGCCGCGAAACGGGAAGGTCCTGCCGCCGTCGGCCGTATAGCCATAGCCGATGTCGAGCTTGCGCAGCTCGCTCAACGCGTGCTCGCGGGTGACGCCGTGGCCCTCGGTTCGGCAATCGAGCGTCCAGTCATGGAAGACGGCGAACGCGCCGTCGGTGGTCGGATGCACGTCGAACTCGACAATGTCGGCGCCAGCGGCGAAGCTTGCGCGCATCGAGACGATGGTATTCTCCAGATAAGCATGGGTCGGCGGCAGCATGCGCGCGGCGGTGCAGGTGTCATTGGTCAGGCCGGTGCGGTCGAACTGCTGCGAGATGCCGCGATGCGCCAGCAGGGCCGGCCGGTCCGGCGCTGACGTGACGAGGAGATTGGTATTGTTGAGGAATACGAAGGTGGCCCCGGCCAGCACGGCCGCACCGACAACTCGCCAGGGATGACGCATGATCTCGCTTCTTGTTGTGTGATCGCCGCGGAAAACCACAAAGGGAAATCACAAGGTGTCGACATCATGACGACAATCCCGGTCTCTTCGCGCCGCCTGGCCGGCCGCTGCCTGTGCGGCACGGTCGCCTATCAGGTCGCGGACGCCTTCGAATATGCGATGAACTGCCATTGCACCGACTGCCGGCGCACCACCGGGTCTGCTTTCAAACCGTTTGCCGGCATCAGGCGCGAGCACCTCGCGGTCACCGACGGCGCGGACGCTACCTTGATCTACGGTGACGCCGCCGCTGCGCATGACGTGCATTGCGGCCGTTGTGGCTCCCTGCTCGTCTCCGTCGTCCGCGATGGTGCCTATGCCCATGTCACCATGGGGACGCTGACGGACGCCCCGAGCATCCGGCCCACGATGCACATCTTCGTCGGATCGAAGGCGCCATGGCACGACATCACCGACGACCTGCCGCAGCACGCGCGGTTTCCGGAAAGCTGATCAAGCGTCCGCTGCGTTCGCAGGAACGGCGCCGCCTGGAGTTCGCTTGTCGGGCAAATCAGTCACGCGGCTTGCACGATCGAACCGGCTATCAGTTGCCCGACGGACAGCGAAAACCGCTTGCGCGGAAAAACCAATTTTGTGAGCGCGTTCAAGCGCATCACCTCTGTCCAGCCCTTCCGCGAAAATATTCCACTTTCGTTTTTACCGAATTCATGTTTCTGTGTCCCTGTCCCGCCTCAAGCAGAGGGGCGCACGCGCGATCGTCACGAGACGCGAGGCGGGCATGCGGTGGACGCGAGGTGTCGCAGTGCAGGTTTCGTGCACGGACGAACGATGCAGCGCGGACGGCGAAATCGTGTGGTCCTGGCATCCCGGTGCTGATGCCGTGCGCGACGCGTTTCACGCGGTTAGCGCAAGGGGGCAATAAAGCCGGTCCCCAAGGAGAGCACGTATAAGCCGGTAAACCATCGCGCAGGGAATGCCGGGCTTGTTCGGCTGATCCTGTGGTGACTGCCGCCTGCTTTCTTTGTTGCAGGCGGGCCACGGGTGCGGCCAGCACCCGGCATTCCCTGCGCCCTCTCACGTTTCGAGGGCGACGCTATCCCAGAGTCCGGACGCATGATCGCGCCGCGGAAACGTCGATTGATGCGCGCTATCAACAAGCGACCTACCCGACCTCAGCACAGCCCGCCTTGCCTGCGCACGAACCGGGCCATCAGCTTCAACCACGGCGCGGCGTGGAAGACGCTCATCAGCAGATACATCGGCGCCATTCCTCCAATCGACCATGGCGCATGGGCGGCCGAGCAGAGCATATCCGCACCTCCGTCATGGACGAGACCGGTCACCAGCGCCATCAGCGCGAAGCTCGGTGTCGCCGCCAGGCCGAGCCAGCCGAACGTGGCTGCTTCAGGTCCGCTGCGCGGCATCGCCCCGTCGGTCGCACTCATGATCTCAACGCGCCGCATATTCGTCATGACGGCGCCACCAGGGCCCGCTCTCATTGCGGCCCTTCGGGGCGCGGTCGAGCCATTGATAGGCCGCCCACAGGCCGTCGAGCCCGCGCGCATAGGTCGAATAGGTGTGATAGATCGCGTCATCCTCACGGATGAAGGCGCTCATGCCCGGGCGGTCGCGCCGGAATGTTGCCGCGTCGGTGCCGCAGCTGGCCGCGAACTGGCGCACCGCCGGCGGCGGTTCCGCGAGGTCACTCGGCAGCGTCGTCTGATAGTTGTACTCGGCGCCGCCTGCGCGCTGCTGCTCCTCCGTGAGCGAGACGTTGAAATCGAAGTTGAAATCGCCGCCGTGCGAGGAAGCCCAGGGGAATGTCCAGCCCATGCGCCGCTTGTACTCCTGCAGCTTGGCCAGCGGCGCCCGCGACACCGCCCAGAGCATCACGTCGTGATTGGCAAGATGAACCGCGAAGCCGTTGAAGCCATCGGCAATCATCGAACACGACGGACAGCCGGCCTTGTAGTCGGGGCCGAACATGAAGTGATAGATCAAGAGCTGCGAACGGCCGGCGAACAGATCGACAAGCGACGCGGTGCCGTCGTCGGTGTCGAAGCGATAGTCCTTCTCGATCTTGACCCAAGGAAGCGCCTGGCGCCGTTGCGCCAGCTCATCGCTCTGCCGCGTCAACTCCTTCTCGGCATCGAGCAGCGCAATGCGCGCCGCCAGCCACTCTTCTCGCGACCCAATCACATGCTTGGTCATCGGCTTCAACCCTTCGTGATGATCGTCGCGGCCAAGACTAGGACCGTCCGAACTATCAGCGGGAGTTACAAGTGTGTCGGGATTGCGAGACGCGCGTCGCGCGTGCATCGGGCCGAATTCCTGCCGCTATTGAATTACAGCTGTAATACATCACGAATTTTTTCCGTTTCTCACTTTGGAATCGCTCCAGACCCCTATACCGGTGTGAAGCAGTTCATATCTCTCTCGCTGAAACGTGTGCTGCAACGCGAAATTGCGTGTCTTATGAGGGGCGCCGGGGGCGGCGGAGATTTTTCATGCGAGAACGGGCCGATGGCCAGGAGACAACGACTTCGGACAGCCAGCTCAACAAGGATTTTGAAGCGCTTGCGCAACCGGCCGCAGGCAACAGCGCGGACAAGAAGGCGCCAACCTGCCTCGTCATCGAGGATGACAGCACGATGCGCCATCTCGTCACCAGCTATCTGGAGGATCATGACATTCGCGCCGTTGCCGCGGCCAAGCGCGATGAGGTCGCGGGACTGCTGGCGCGTTGCCGACCCGATCTGGTCGTGCTCGATCTGAGGCTCGGTCAGGACGACGGCCTCGACCTGTTGCGGGAGATCCGCAGCAAGTCCGACGTTCCCGTGATCATCACGACGGGTCATCGTCGCGACGAGATCGACCGCGTCGTGGGCTTGGAGCTCGGCGCCGACGACTACATCACCAAGCCGTTCGGCTTGCGTGAGTTGCTGGCACGGATCCGCGCCGTGCTGCGGCGTCGGGAGACCGGCCAGACCGTGGCCCAGCGCGAGATGGAAAAGGGGCGCGTTCGATTCGGCAATTGGCAGCTCGACCGCCGCAATCGTCTGCTGACGAATTCGGCGGGCGAGCCGGTCAGCCTCAGCAAGGGTGAGTATGCGCTGCTGATCGCGTTTCTCAACGCGCCGCAGCGGCCATTGTCGCGCGAGCACCTGTTGCAGGCGACGCGCATTCACGAAGACGTCTTCGACCGCAGCATCGACGTCCAGGTGCTGCGCCTGCGCCGCAAGCTCGAGTCGGACCCGAGCACGCCTTCGCTGATCCGCACCGAGCGCGGCGTCGGCTACGTCTTCACCCTGCCCGTCGTGCAGGTGTGACCAGGTCCGTCGCACGCGGCCGATGAAGCCCGCATTGCCTCGACAACGCAAACGAAGGCCGGCTGCCGTGGCCGCAGAAGCGTCGGCGGCCGGACGGATTACGCCCGTAACCAGAATCCGGTTTCGGGGAATGTTGCGGAAACATCCGGCACGCAGGGTCGCCCGATCAAGTTTTATTCGGGAGTCCCTGATGTCCTGTGCGAAGCAATTGCCCCGCAGCCGATCATTGTCCGTAGTCAAGTCCGGCTCGAACGCATCGGCACCTGGCGGCACCGGCGGCATCCGATCCTCGCGGCGCACCATTCCGGCCATGGTGACCTGGCTGACGCTGGAGACGCTGGGGCGCTTCACGGTGGACGTCACATGCGTGATCGCAGAGGCTGCGCTTGCCGGCCTCTCCTGGCTGCTCTCGGAATTTCTCGCGGGATGCGCTGTTTATGCCGAGGCGATGTATCCGCTGCCGATCGCAATGGACCACAGCGATAACTCCACAGATCAGGCGCTGCCAACGCCGGCGCCTGTCGTCGCGCGTCCGCACCTGGTGTTGGTGTCCGATACGACACGAAGCACGCCTGTCCGTGAGATGCCAAAGCTGGTCGAAGTGACCGCGCCTGTCGCCGTTCGCGATCGAATCCCACAGGAGATGGAAATCGTCCACTCCGCCAGGACGCCGGCTGCCCGGCGCAAGAACAGGCCGCGATGATTGATGAGATCATGCCATCCGGATGGCGCAGCCGTCCCACCGTCCGTCTGCTCGTTGGGCTCTGCATTCCCACACTGCTCGCGGCCGCGATCGTGGCAGAGATCCTGGCGGCGCAAACGCCGCCGGTCTCAGACGTGCCGCCGCAGATCAGGGGCGTCGCCGACCAGGAGCCGATCACACCGATCCCGCCGCCTCCGCCAGTCGATCCACGCAAGCGCGCGCTCGGCGAGCGCCTGTTCAACGATGTCCGCCTGTCGGCCAAGGGTGACTTCGCCTGCTCGACCTGCCATGATCTTCGCACCAACGGCGCCGGCGGCCGCTCCACACGGAAGGGCCCGGCTGGCGATTCATCGGGCAACGGCAATCCGCCGCTCGATACGCTGAGCGTGTTCAACGCCCCGCTCAGCTTCCGGCTGGACTGGGAAGGCAGCTTTCGAACGCTCACGGCTCAGGCTGAGGCGTCGATCGAAAATCCCGCCAGCATGGATACCGATGTCGCCACGGTGGCCTCCAAGCTCGCCGCCGATCCCGACATAACCGGCCAGTTCTTCGCCGCCTATGGTCGTCAGCCCGATCGCGACGACGTTCTTGACGCGCTGACGACGTTCGAGCGCACCCTGCTGACGCCGGGCAGCCGTTTCGACCGCTGGCTCGACGGAGACGCAGCGGCACTCTCCGCCGACGAACTCGAAGGCTATCGGCTGTTCAAATCGTTCGGGTGCTCGTCCTGCCATCAGGGCGTCAACATCGGCGCCAATCTGTTTCAGCGCCAAGGCGTGTTTCGCCAGCTGGTCCGCACCGGACCGAAGGTCGTGCGCGTGCCGAGCCTGCGCAACGTGGCGACCACTGCGCCCTACTTCCACGACGGCAGCGCCGCAACGCTTGAAGAAGCAGTCAGCCGGATGGCGGCTGCGCAGCTCGACCGAACGCTCACCGATCAGCAGGTGGGCCTGCTCGTGGCTTTCTTGAAGACGCTGACCGGCAACTATCGCGGCTCGCCCGTCGTTGGAGCTGCGCCATGAGGGCCCTGTCATGAAAGCAGCCCCCGCCGCGGCGATCGTGGCTATCCTGGTCGCCCTGCTGACCTGGTTCTCCGTACATGCCTCCAACTGGGAGGCGGAGACGTTCGATCAGGCCTTCGCCGAGGTAAACCGCTTCGAGATGATCGAGAACGCGCTCTATCGGCACGTGTTCACCGCGCGCGCCGGCATGCTGCGCAATTACGATCCGCTGGTCGAAGACATCAACAGCTTACGCGATTCATCGCGACGCCTGCGCGAGATGTCCGCGGCCGACACCGAGGCGCTGGCCGCCTGCGACCGGATCGCGACGATGGTGGAGCGCCAGGAGGAACTGGTCGAGCGCTTCAAGACCGAGAACGCGCTGCTGCACAACTCGCTGTCCTTCTTCGGGCGGTTCGGAGTTCATCCGCCGTCGCCCGAACTCGATTCGACCATCAGTGCCGCCGCGGCAGCCATCCTGCACCTCGCGCTCGATACGTCGCCCTCGTCCGTCAATGACGTCAAGGGCCGTCTCGACGAGCTCGAGCAGCGTGCCCGCGAAGCGAACCTTGCCGATTCCATCGAGGCGCTGCTCGCCCACGGACGGCTGCTCAATCAGCTTCTGCCATCGGTCGACAACACGCTGAAGGCGCTGCATCGGCTGTCGCAGCGCCAGGAGCAGGACCGTCTGCGCGCCACGGTCATGGGGCGCCAGCTCGCCTCGCGAGCAACGGCGCGCTGGTACCGGGGATTGCTCTACGGCACCTCGCTGCTGCTGGTGGCGTTCCTGGTCAATCTCGGCCTGCGCCTGCGGGCGAATGCCAAGGCGCTGAAGCGCCGGGCTGCATTCGAGCATGTCATCGCGGGAATCTCGATGCGCTTCATCACCGCCGATCCGCGGACGCTCGGCGCCGAGATCGACCGCGCCCTCGCCGACATGTGCGCGCTCATCGGGCCGGACCGCGGCTATTTCGTGATGAGCGGCCCCACCCCGCGGATTCATCTCTGGCAGCGGCCGGGCATG
>Ga0209677_100422_pt1 | contig 25108 bp, 23 predicted proteins | sample AraplaCvi_mCL_r2_2_FD_184285 | JGI IMG/M metagenome (GOLD analysis project Ga0209677, IMG submission 184285) | Arabidopsis root microbial communities from North Carolina, USA - plate scrape CL_Cvi_mCL_r2 (SPAdes) (version 2) | ecosystem: Host-associated > Plants > Roots > Endosphere | place: USA... | reverse complement strand
CAAAGGCGGTCTCCGCCGGGTAGGGGTCAGGACTGCGAACCCGGCGAGGGCGCGTCGTCAGGCGGCGGCGCGCCCTCGCGCCACCCACTCCAGGCGGCGCAGAGCCTCGGCGTTGCGCAGGTGCAGGAGGGAGTCGGCGAGCAGCCCGGGGAGGCGTGTCACCGCTCCCGAGTACGGGTACTCCTCCATCCGCACGACGCAGCCCCGGTTTCTCGGCTTGACGTCGATGATGACCCGCTCGGTGCCGAACGGCCGCGTCTTCGCCTCGAGCACCACGCGCCGCGGCGGGTCCCAGACGTCGACCCGGGTCTCGTCGTTCAGGACGAGCGGCCACACCCCGATGGAGTGATGCAGGCGGGAGCCCTCGGCGGGATAGCGGCGATCGGCTGCTCGCAGGCGAGAGGCCCCGACGACCCACGTCGGGTAGACCCACGGGTCAGCGAGGACGGCGAACACCTGCTCCGGCGTGCAGGTCATCAGGCGGACGTTGACGGACATGGTCACTGCTCCGGGAACTCGGCGGGATAGAGGGGATCGGCGGTCGCCGACGGCGGCGCGAACAGCTGGTCGGACGCAGGCGCGAGGTCCGGCATCCGCGTGAAGCCGAACTCGTGGCGGAGGGCGCTGCGAGCGGCGTAGTAGCCGCTGAGCCCGTGCACGCCGGGCCCCGGCGCGGCCGAGGACGACGCGAGGTACAGCCCCCGGCCGGGCATGCGCCACGGCTCGCTCGAGAAGACGGGTCGCGCGACGAGCTGGATGAGGTCGGGCGCACCGGCGGAGATGTCGCCTCCGCGGTAGTTCGGGTCCTGCTGCTCCATCTGGACGGCGTTCTTGGTCGCCGTGCCGATGATCAGATCGCGGAACCCCGGCGCGAACTGCTCGATGCGGCGGATGATCGCCTCCGTGCGGTCCTCGGTGGAGCCGCGCGGAACGTGCGTGTACGTCCAGAGGACATGCTTGCCGGCGGGAGCGCGGGACGGATCGAACAGGCTCGGCTGCGAGAGCAGGACGTAGGGCGGATCGGAGTGCCGGCCGGCCGCCACCGCCTGTTCCGCCCTGGCCACCTCCGAGCGCGAACCCCCGAGGTGGACCGTGGCCGTCTCGTACAGTTCGGGATCGGTCCACGGCACCGGGCCGGAGAGCGCGAAATCCGCCTTGAACACGCCGTTGCCGTCGCGGAACCCGGAGATGCGGCGCAGGTAGCCGGGGGACAGGCGGTCCTCGCCGAGGCGGGCGGCATCCTTCACGTGCGTGTCGAAGAGGACGACCCGCGAGTCCGGGAGTTCGGCGAGCGACTCGACCGGCACATCCGCCACGATCTCCCCGCCGTGCGCCCGCAAGTCGTCGACCATCGCTTGCGCGATCGATCGGCTGCCGCCGACCGGGACCGGCCAGCCGCGCGCGTGTGCGTAGGTGGCCAGCGTGAGCCCGGCCGCCGCGCCCGCGAGGCTGGGCAGCGGGACCGTCGTATGGGCGAACGTCCCGGCGAGCAGCGCTCCCGGCGCCTCCGTCCGGAAGGGCAGGTTCCACCACGGCCCGCCCTGGGCGAGGGCGGAGAGCGCGAAGCGGGCGGCGACGAGTGGATGCCGCGGTAGCTGAAGCAGCTGCGAACCGGTGAACTGGGCCACGGCATCCGCCTCGCGGACCAACGGGCCGAAGAGCGCACGCCACGCGGGCCCGTCGACGCCGAGACCGTCGGCGGTCCGTTCGAGGTCGCGGTACGCCATTGCGACGTGCCCGCCCTCGAGAGGATTGCCGTAAGAGGCCGTCGGAACGATGAACGGCACCCGCCGCTCCAGCCCGAACCGCCGGAAGAACCCGGACGCGAGGGCGAGGGGATGCACCGCGGAGCACACATCGTGCAGGAAGCCGGGGAGGGTCAGCTCCTCGGTTCGCAGGCCGCCGCCGACCGTCGCGTTGCGCTCGTAGACGCGGACGGAGAGCCCGGCTCGTGCCAAGGTGACAGCAGCGGACAGCCCGTTCGGGCCCGATCCGATGACGACGGCATCGAGCCGGTGGGTGGCGGAGGCGCTCATACCTCCCTGTATACCCCGCCCCTCCCCGCGTTCCGATGGCGATCAGCAGCCCGTTCTCAGCGTCCGTGCACTAGTGTTGGCAGGTCGGCTCTTGACACTGCGCGTTCTGCGCGGATGGGTTTGTCAGTCAAGCGGGCCGGTTCCCTACCCGATCAGCGGTATGGATCACACAATCGTGAACGGCCCCGGACACAGATCGCCCGGGAATCATACGGTGCGCTGCGGCGTGCCGCCGCGCACTCGACATGAACCCAGGAAGAACATCCATGCCCGGATATAACAAGGACCGACGATCGCAGCCCTCCGGTGCTGCACCCAAGAGCGGCAGCAGGAGCCCCAGCCACCGCGGCTACCGCGCCGAGGAGCCGGCGGCTGCCGGCAAGAAGGCCCGCTGGAGCACGGAGGACCGCGCCGCGCGCGGTCGTGCCGTGTACGGCACCCGCGACGACAACGCCGGCCGCGGCCGTGGCGAGCGCCCCAACTGGGAGCCCCGCGGAAAGGATGCGCGCCGCACCGAGCGCGTGTGGGAGGAGCGCGCTCCGCGCGACGACCGTCCCCGTCGTGACAGCGACGACCGTCCGCGCCGGTCGTACGACGACCGTGCCGACCGTCCGCGTGGTGAGTTCGGTGCCCGCACCGACCGTCCGCGTGGCGACTTCGGTGCGCGCACCGACCGTCCCCGCCGTGACGCCGACGATCGTCCGCGTCGCTCGTTCGACGACCGTGCCGAGCGTCCCCGCCGGGATGACGACCGCCCGCGTCGTTCGTTCGACGACCGCGCCGAGCGTCCCCGCCGTGACGCCGACGACCGCCCGCGCCGTTCGTTCGACGATCGCGCCGAGCGTCCCCGTCGCGATGCTGCCGACCGTCCGCGTCGTGACTTCGGCGACCGGGCCGAGCGTCCGCGCCGTGACGCCGACGAGCGTCCCCGCCGTTCCTTCGACGACCGCGCTGAGCGTCCGCGTCGCGACTTCGCTGACCGCACCGACCGTCCGCGTCGCGATTTCGCTGACCGCGCCGAGCGTCCCCGCCGCGAGTACGACGACCGGCCGCGCCGTTCCTTCGACGATCGCGCCGAGCGTCCCCGTCGTGACTCCTCCTTCTATCCGTCGCGCGACGAGAAGCCGGCCTTCGCCGCCGGTGAGGACGTCGTGCTCGAGCGTCTCGAGGCGGACGCCATCCAGGCCGATGACGTGGTGGGCGTGACCTTCGCCGACCTCGGCTTCGGCGGCAACGTCGTCCGTGCCCTCGCCGAGCTCGGCGCCGACAAGCCGTTCCCGATCCAGGCCGCCACCGCCCCCGACGTGCTCGCGGGCAAGGATGTGCTCGGCCGCGGCCGCACCGGCTCCGGCAAGACCATCGCCTTCGGCGCGCCGCTCGTCGAGCGCCTCATGCAGCTGTGGGCCGACCAGGGCAAGTCCGGCGGCAAGCGCCAGCTCGGCCGCGCACCGCGTGCGCTCATCCTGGCCCCGACGCGTGAGCTCGCGCTGCAGATCGACCGCACCGTGCAGCCAATCGCGCGCAGCGTCGGCCTCTTCACCACGCAGATCTACGGCGGTGTACCCCAGGCCCGCCAGGTCGGTGCGCTGCAGCGCGGCGTCGACATCATCATCGGCACGCCCGGACGCATCGAGGACCTCGTGGAGCAGGGTCGCCTCGACCTGAGCGAGGTCGCAGTCACCGTCCTCGACGAGGCCGACCACATGTGCGACCTCGGCTTCCTCGAGCCCGTGCAGCGCATCCTGCGCCTCACCTCTGCGGGTGGCCAGAAGCTCCTCTTCTCGGCGACCCTCGACTCGGGCGTGGCGCAGCTGGTCAGCGAGTTCCTCGTCGAGCCCGCCGTGCACGAGGTGGCGGGCGAGGACCAGGCGTCCTCGACCATCGACCACCGCGTCCTCGTGATCGAGCACCGCGACAAGGGCGCGATCATCGAGCAGCTCGCGGACCGCGACGGCAAGACCCTGGTCTTCACCCGTACGCGCGCCTTCGCCGAGATGCTCGCCGACCAGCTGGACGACGCCGGCATCCCGGCCGTCAGCCTCCACGGAGACCTGAACCAGTCGCGCCGCACGCGCAACCTGGCCCAGCTCACGAGCGGCCGTGTGAATGTCCTCGTGGCGACGGATGTCGCTGCGCGCGGCATCCACGTCGACGACATCGACCTGGTGATCCAGGCGGATGCTCCGGATGAGTACAAGACCTACCTGCACCGCTCCGGCCGCACCGGCCGCGCCGGCAAGCAGGGGACGGTCGTGACCCTCATCCCGAAGCAGCGTCAGCGCCGTATGAACGAGCTCCTCGACCGCGCCGAGATCGAAGCGGACTTCGTCCCCACCGCCCCCGGTGACGACCTGCTCCTCACCCTCGTGCCGTAACACCGCTCAGCCCTGAGCGCGGAAGGACCGTCCTCGACACTTCGTGTCGGCGACGGTCCTTCTGCGTTTCCGCCGGGGCGTATCGAAGGAGATCGGGTGTCGAATCTCCTTCGAATGGCAGTAGTGAAGGAGATTCGAACGGTATTCGTTCGAATCTCCTGCACGCTGGAGCGCCAGGAAGGCCGCAATGGCGAGGCGTCACTCCGCGGCGGGCGGGACGAGGGTGAAGCGGCCGTCGTCGGCGGGTGCAGCGCCGGCGGCGCGCGCGAAGGCGTCGAAGGCGCGAGCGGCTGCCGCGCGGGAGGTGGTCGGCATGGCGGCGAGGACTTCGGCGATCGCCTGGCGCCGGTGGTCGATCACCCGCTCCACGAGGCTCCGGCCGGCTCCCGTCAGGTGGAGGCGGACGTAGCGTCGGTCGGCGGCGTCGCCCTGGCGTTCGACGAGTCCTGCCCGGACGAGCTTCTCGCTCAGGCGGGTCGCATTGGATGCGTGGATGCCGAGCTCGGCGGCGACGTCGCCCGGCGTGCGCGGGCCGTGGGTGGCGATCAGCACGAGCACCCGCAGTTGCGGCGACGTCACGACGTCCTCGACCTCCATGACGGAGCGTGCCGCGACGCGCATCAGCACATCGGCGGCTCCGAGGGCGGCCTCGATCTGTTCGTCATTGCTCACGTTTCTTTTCTACCCCGAATCCGTTGCGGTAGTGCAATAGCTGCGCATCCATGGTTCTGCGCGTCGATCAGTGGGATAATTGCGCCATCGCAAACAAGGAGGCGATGGCCATGGTCCAGGAGAACGGACGGGACGGGCTCGAGGGCCGTTACACCCAGGTGGACCCGGAGACTCCGGAGCCACGGGGAGTCCACGGGCAGTACACCGAACACGACGGGGTGGGGCCGGAACCCGACATCGCCGGCACCTACATCGGTGCGGAGCGGGATGGACAGGAACCGCTGGTCCGCAGCACACACCAGCGCAGCGGCAACTACCCGAAGGCCGAGCACGAGCCGACCGAGCACGGACACACGCACACGCACGAGCACGGGCACAAGCACGGCCACACCGAGCACGAGAAGTGACCCGTCGAGACCACCGGGTCACTCAGCGGGGTCGCTGAACGCGTCGACCCGGTAGGACTCCGCATCCGCCTCGCGGAAGGCGAGCCCGTGCCCCGGCGCCGACCGGTCGGGCACCAGTGACCCGTCCCGCACCGGCGGAACCCCGTCGAAGAAGAGTCGCTCGATCCGCACGTGGTCGTGGAAGTACTCCACGTTGATCGCGACGTCCTCCGCAGCCGCGACCGAGGCGTGCAGGGCGGGCGCGGTGTGCGCGCTGAGCGGCACGCCGAAAGTCCGCGCGAGGGCCGCTGCAGCGCGGAAGCCGCTGATCCCGCACCGTGTCGCGTCCGCCTGGAGCACATCCACGCATCCCGCCGTCAACAGGTCGCGGAAGTCGGCGGGCACGTACCCGTACTCGCCGGCAGCCACGCGGATGGGCGCGGGCACCCGGTCGCGCAGCAGGCGGAGCCCGTCGCGGTCGTCGCTGGAGACGGGCTCCTCGAACCAGGTGACGCCCTGTTCCACGAACCGCTCGGCCAGCGCGAGAGCCTGCTTCCGTTCGTAGGCTCCGTTGGCATCCACGAACAGCTCGACCCCGTCGCCGATCGCCGCTCGCGCCACCGTGACCCGCCGCAGATCGTCCGAGGGATGCGTCCCCACCTTCATCTTCACGGCCCGGATGCCGTCCGCGGCCCACGAGCCCAGCTGATCGGTCAGCTCGGCATCCGTGTAGTCGGTGAAGCCGCCGCTCCCGTACGCGGCGATCGTGTCGTGCGCTCCGCCGAGATACTGCGTGAGGGGCACGCCGGCGAGGCGGGCGGCGAGATCGTGCGTTGCCACATCCACGGCTGCGACCGCGCTGGCGGCCACTCCCGGCCACCCGGCGTTTCGCACCGACCGTGCCATCGCCCAGAACGTCCTCGCCGTGTCGCGGGGGTCCGCTCCGAGGACCACCCGGGACAGCACGTCCCGCACGATCCCGAGCGCCGCGGGGGACGTGTACGCGTAGCCGAGGCCGGTCTCCTCGCCCCCGCTCAGCCGGACCACGAGGACGCCGGTGCTGCTCCAGGTGATCGTCCCGTCGCTCTCCGGGCGCTCCTCCCCGCCGGTCGCCGTGGGCACCAGGTACGCGTCCGCGGCGATCGAGTGGATGCGCGGCCTGCCGTCACTCGTCATCGTCACCGCGATCCCGGTGGAGGGCGTTCTTGACCCGCTCGACGCCCTCGGTGACCAGCGACGTGGCCGAGTCCTTGATGACCTCGAAGCCGTCCGGGTCGCCCTTCAGCAGGGCGAACGCCGTGTTCTTGGCGAACTCGGCGTTGATGTGCGGAGGCAGCGGCGGCACGTTCTTGCTGGTGTGCGCGTCGATCAGGGTGACACCCTTGTGCGCGAAGGCGGCATCCCAGGCGGCCTCGATGTCGTCGTCCCTCTCGACGGTGATGCCGTTGAATCCGAGCAGACGCGCCCAGCCGGCATAGTCGACGGACTCGACGTCCTGCGAGGTGGACCACACCGGATTGGCGTCCTCCGTCCTCATCTCCCACGACACCTGGGTGAGGTCGTCGTTGTGCAGCACGAGGATGATGAAGCTCGGATCGCTCCACCGGCTCAGGTACTTCTTGATCGTGATCAGCTCGTTCATCCCGAGCATCTGGAAGGCGCCGTCGCCGATGGTGCAGACGACCGTGCGCTCCGGGTACGCGAACTTCGCCGCCTCGGCGTACGGCATGGCCGCGAGCATCGTGGCGAGCCGGCCGGAGAGGTCGCCGCGCATCCCGTCGCGGAGCCGGATGTGCTGGCCGTACCAGTCGGCGGTGGTTCCCGCGTCGGCGGTGACGATGGCACCGGCCGGGAGGCGCTTGTTCAGCTCGTAGTAGACCCGGCGCGGGTTGACTCCGTCGTCGTAGGCCTGCTCGGCCTGGGCGGCGAGCTCGTCCTCCCAGTCCCGCATCTCCGCCGCTGCCTTCTCCTGCCAGGAGAGGTCCTCCTTCTGCCGGAGCAGGGGGATGAGCTCGGTCAGCGCGGTCTTCACATCGGCCCAGATGCTCAGCTCGGTCGGGTAGCGGACGCCCAGCTGCTCCGGGCGCAGGTCGATCTGGATGCCGCGCGCCTGCCCGGTGGCGGGCAGGAACTGTCCGTACGGGTAGTTCGTACCGAGGAGCACGAGGGTGTCGCAGTCCTTCATCTGCTCGTAGCTCGGGCGCGAGCCGAGCAGCCCCAGCTGCTGGGTGTGGAACGGCACGTCGGAGGGGACAACCTGCTTCCCGCGCAACGTCGTGATGACGCCGGCGCCCGCGAGCCGGGCCGCCTCCAGCACTTCCTCGGTCGCACCGTTCGCCCCGTGGCCGACCAGGAAGGTGACGCGCTCGCCGGCGTTGATGATGTCCGCGGCGGCCTGCAACTGGTCCCGGGGCGCGGCGAGGGCGGTGGATGGCGCGACGGCACTGGAGCGCGAGACCCACATCTTCTTCCCCGGCTCGACCATCTCCTCGCCCTGGATGTCGTGCGGGAAGATGATCACGCACGGCTGCAGCCGCGTGATCGCGATGCGGAACGCCGCATCCACCACGGCCTGGGCCTGCGCCGGCGACACGATCGTCTGCACGTAGGCCGCGACGTCCGAGAACGTGCGCTCGAGGTGGCTCTCCTGCTGATTGGAGGTGCCGAACGCGTCCAGGCCCTGCTGGCCGACGATCGCGACGACCGGCTGGTTGTCCATCTTCGCGTCGTAGAGGCCGTTGAGGAGGTGGAATCCACCGGGACTCGACGTCGCGATGCAGACGCCCACCTCGCCCGTGAACTTGGCATGCGCGGTCGCCATCAGGGCCGCGATCTCCTCATGCGTCGGCCGGATGTACTCCAGGCCGTCGCCCTCCCGCTCGGCCTTCCCCAGCGCGCCGTCGAACTCCCCGATGCCGTCGCCCGGGAAGCCGAACACCCGCCGGACACCCCACTCGCGGATGCGGCCGATCACGAATTCACTCACCGTCGTCATGTGTCTCTCCTCGTCGCTTCGTGTGTTCGTTTCGCGTGTTCACCGGCCATCCAACCCTCGGCTCGCGCCGGGTCAACGGCCCGGGCGTTCCAGCAGCCGGTCGGCGGCGCGGGCGGCCACCGCCATGATCGTGAGGGCCGGGTTCGCGCTGCCCTGGGTCGGCAGGACGCTGCCGTCCGTGATCAGGAGGTTCGGGACCGCGAAGCTCCGGCAGTCGCGGTCGACGACGGCCTGCTGCTCGTCGTCGCCCATCCGTGCGCCGCCCACGAGGTGCGCATAGCGCTGCACGGTCATGGTCTCCTGTGCGCCCGCGGCCTCCAGGATGCGTTCCATCGTGGACTGCGCCGCCACCGCGAGCGCGCGGTCGTTGTCGCACTGCGAGTACGAGAAGTGGGCGACCGGCAGACCGTAGCGGTCCGTCTCGTCCGCCAGGGTCACGCGGTTGTCCGCCTGCGGCAGGAACTCGCACAGCGCGCCGAGGCAGGCCCAGTGCACGTAGTCGGACATGTACCGGCGGAGGTCGGCGCCCCAGTGACCCTGCGCCATCACGTGCTCGGCCCAGGTGATCGGCAGCGGCGACACCGTCTGGATGGAGTACCCGCGCTTGTAGGGCTTCGTCGGGCCCGTCTCGTAGAACTCCTCGGTGCTGACCTCGGGCGGCGGCCCCTTCCACATCCGGATCTCCTGCGGGAAGCGCCCGGCGGTCTGCGGTGCGCCCTGCACCATGAGGTAACGCCCGACCTGATCGAAGTCGTTGCACAGTCCGTCGGGAAAGCGGCGCGACGTCGAATTGAGCAGCAGCCGCGGGGTCTCGATCGAGTACCCGGCCACCGCGACCATCCGCGCCCGCTGGAATCGCGGGACGCCGTCGCGGAAGTAGTGCACGCCGGTCGCCCGGCCGGTCCTCTCGTCGAACTCGATGGATGCGACCATGCTGTCGGCGCGGATCTCGGCTCCGTGCTCGAGCGCATCCGGGAGGTGCGTGATCAGCGGAGACGCCTTCGCGTTCACCTTGCAGCCCTGCAGGCAGAAGCCGCGGTAGATGCAGTGCGGGCGGTGCCCGAACCGGCCGTTCGTGATCGCGACCGGACCGACCTTCGCCATGATGCCGGCCGCCTCGGCGCCGCGCTGGAAGATCTCGCCGTTGCCGGAGACGGGATGCGGACTGTGCGGGTAGCGATGGGGATCGCCCCAGGGCCAGTCCTCGCCGGCGACCGGGAGCTCGTTCTCGATGTCCGCGTAGAACGGGGCGAGCTCGTCGTAGGCGATGGGCCAGTCGGCGCCGACACCGTCGTTCGTCCGGGTCCGGAAGTCGCTCGGATGGAAGCGCGGCACGTAGCCCGCGTAGTGCACCATGGAGCCGCCGACGCCGCGGCCGGAGTTGTTGGAGCCGAGGGGGACCGGGTCGTGGCCGCCGATCTGCCGGGGCTCGGTCCAGTAGAGGTGGTGGGATCCGGCCTCGTCGCTGACCCAGTCGCGTTCCGGATCCCAGAACGGCCCGGCGTCGAAGGCGACAGCGCTCCAGCCTGCGCGCGCCAGGCGCTGCAGCAGCACGGAGCCGCCGGCGCCGCAGCCGACGATCGCGATGTCGACCTCGTCGGTGTCGGCGAAGCGCCGCATCCCGTCGATCAGGTCCGGGCGGGTCCGCGATCCGTCGGGCGTGAGCAGCCAGGCGGAGGCGTTCCTCTCGCGGACCGCGTTCACGAGCCGGCCTCCGGTCCGGGGCCCGGACCCGGCGCGCCCGGGGCCCTAGGGCGTTGCGGGCCCGCAGCGGCCGGCCGGGTCGACGGCACGGCCTCGGGATGCGCGTCCGCGACTTCGAACGGCTCCCGCTTGCCGACGCCCAGGTTCTTGTACCCGCGCGGGTAGGCGGGTCCGTCGAAGCCGATCTCGTCCCACGCGTCCGGGTGGCTGTAGAAGGCGGTGCACGCGTAGCGCGTCCACAGGCTCCACACCTGCGCGCGATGGTAGCCATGCCAGTCGCCGTCGCCGTTCCGCACCGTGTTCATCAGGGCGTGCCTGCCGTCCTGGTCGCAGTCGGCGAAGGACCGGCCGTATGCCGCCTGCGCGTCCTCGTCGAGCGCCGCGAGCGTCCCGTGCCACGCCTCGCCGTCGGAGGGCATGCTGTCGTAGTGCCAGCCGTCGCCCTGGCTCTCGGCGAGTCGCGCATCCACCATCGCTGTGACGGGGACACGGTCCTCGCCCTGCTGGTCGAGCACTTCGTCGAACAGTGCCGTGACGGTCGCCTGCTCGTGGAGGTCGAAGAATCGGATGTCGGCGGGGCGGCCGATCCGGGCGAAGACCACGGAGGTCGTGGCGTCGTCCCACGTGTCCGCCTGGTCGAGCACGCGGAACCCGGGGAAGCGGTCGGGCACGTCGGTTCGCCCCTGCGTGGGCGGCGTCTGCGGAGTCGTCCGGGGCGGCGTCACTTCTCCCGCCTCAGGATCGCGGCGAGCAGGCCCATCCCGCCCACCATCGTGACCAGGAGCGGCGCGAGCAGCGGCGGTCCCATCTCGAGGTTGTAGGGGAGGTTGCGCCAGCCGCCGGGCTTCTGGCCGATTCCCCTGGCGTGAAGCCACGTGCCCTGGATGCCGTTGGCGACGATCGTGGCTGCGGCGATCGGGAGGAGGGTCTTCGCGGCCCGGCGGCTGAAGACGCCGGCGATGCCGGCCGCCGCCCCGACCGGCCCCAGCACGATGGGCGCCCACATCCACGGGTCGCCGAAGCTGGCCTTGTCGTGCTCGAAGTAGATCTCGCCCGCGGTGACGAGGGAGCTCACCGCGGTCAGTCCGGAGAGGGAGCGCTCGAAGCGGCCGGTCTCGACGTTGCGGACCAGCCGGTCGATCCCGTGGACCGTCTGTGCGGCCTCCCGCCGCACCCGTGCTCGTGCCCGTCCTCGTGCTCTGCGCCGGCCCATGCGACCTCCTCGATCATCCATATGTTTGCGTCTTCGCAAGCGTTCCACCATCGCCGGGGCGGGTGAACCCCTCGCAACGGCTTTCCCAGCGGGCTATCATCCGCACCGGCCGCGCCGGTCGCCCGGCCGTCACGCGTGGGACTGCGCCGCCGCCGCCTCCCGGAACCGCTCGCGCGGATCCAGAACCGCGCCGACGGGCGCGGTGTCCGGAGGCGTGAGGCCGTTGCCGATCCAGCCGAGCACGAGCCGGAGGCGCCGCGCCGTGCTCGGCAGGGCGATCGCGTGGTACACCTTGTCGACCGCCCATGCTGGGAGACCGCGCAGCGGGATGCCGCGGACGATGGCGGCCCCGCGCATCCCGCCGTAGCTCGCGAGCGTCCCGAGGGTCTTGTGGCGGTACTCGGCGGGCGGGCTCCCATCGAGCGCGCGGCGCAGGTTCTCGGCCAGCACCCGCGCCTCCCGGATCGCGTTCTGCGCGTTCGGGGGATAGTAGGCCGGCTGCTTCTGCGCGGTCAGGTCCGGCACCTGCGCATCGTCGCCCAGCGCCCACACGCCGTCGAGCGGCGTTCCGTCGTCCCGGACCGCCTGCAGGCTCGCGTTGCACTGCACGTGGCCCTTCGGGCCGCGAGGCACATCCGCCCGCGCGAGCACCGGGTTCGGCGTGACGCCCGCCACCCAGACCAGCGTGTCGGTGGGATAGGTCTCCCCGGTGCTGAGGACCACCTCGCCGTCCTCGCAGCTCTTCATCTCCGTGTGGAGCAGGACCTGGATGCCGCGGCGGCGCAGCAGCCGGAGGGTCCAGGCGGACAGCTCCGGGGTGAGCTCCGCGGCGATCCGGCCGGCGGCCTCGACGAGCAGCCAGGTCATCCGCTCCCCGTCGAGCTCGCGGTACCGCTCGAACTCCGCGGCTGCGGTCCGCTGCAGCTCGGCGATCGCCTCGACGCCCGTGTACCCGCCTCCGACGAAGACGAAGGTCAGGGCGCGTCTCCGCTCGGCGCGATCCTCGGTGGCCGCCGCGAAGCGGATGCGGTCGAGTACGTGGTCGCGCAGGTAGGACGCCTCCTCGACGCTGGAGAACCCGATCGCGGTCTCGGCGAGGCCCGGGATGGGAAGCGTCCGGGTGACGGCGCCGAGCGCGAACACCACGTGGTCGTACCGCACCGGGCGCTGCGTCCCGTCCAGAGTCCGGACGACGGCGACCTTCGCCCCCGTGTCGACGGACTCCATGGACCCGGACAACACCTCCGCATGCTTCAGCGGGCGCCGGAGCGGCACCACCGAGTCCCGCGCCAGGGTCTCGCCTCCGGCGACCTCCGGCAGCAGCGGTTTGTACGTCATGTAGGGCTCCGGCTCCACCACGGTCAGGCGGAGACGGTGGGCGGCGGCGTCCCGGCGGAGGGCGCGGGCGAGGGTGAAGCCCGAGAACCCGGCGCCGAGGATGAGGATGTTCGGTTCTGGCATCTGCTCAGTCCTTCTCGTTCGCGATGGGGATGCGGTCCTGCGTCGTCGCCACTCCGCCCGAAAGCAGGTGGAACGCGGCGCGGACCAGGGCGAAGTGGCTGTACGCCTGCGGCATGTTGCCTAGCTGGCGCGAGGCATGCGGGTCCCACTCCTCGCTCAGGAGCCCGAGATCGTTGCGGAGGCTCAGCAGGCGTCCGAACAGCGTCTCGGCCTCCTCCCGCCGGCCGGCCCCGATCAGGGCGTCGACCATCCAGAAGGAGCAGGCGATGAACACGCCCTCCTCGCCGGGAAGGCCGTCGTCGCTGCGTTGCGGCCGGTAGCGGAGCACCAGGCCGTCGTCGGTGAGGTGCTTCTGGATCGCGTCGATGGTCCCGATGACGCGCGGATCGTCCGGCGGCAGGAAGCCGACCCGGGGGATGAGCAGGAGGGACGCATCCAGGGCGGTCGAGCCGTAGGACTGCACGAAGGTGTTCCGTTTGGCGTTGTAGCCGTTGGCCAGGATGTCGCGACGGATCTCGGCCCGCAGCCGCTCCCAGCGCCGGACGGGACCGGCAAGGCCGAACTGCTTCGCCCCCTGGATCATGCGGTCGACCGCGACCCACGACATCACCTTGGAGTGGGTGAAGTGCCGGCGGGGCCCGCGCATCTCCCAGAGACCGTTGTCCGGCTCGCGCCAGATCGTCGCGAGGTGCTCGACCAGCGCGCGCTGAACGTTCCACGCGTCGTCGCCCGCGCCGATGGTCGCGCGGGTCAGGGACAGGCCGTCCAGCACCTCGCCCCACACATCGAGCTGCAGTTGATCGGAGGCCGCGTTCCCGAGCCGAACGGGCCGGGAGTCGTCGTAGCCGCCGAGCCACTCGAGGGATTCCTCAGGGAGCCGCCGGCGCCCATCCAGGCCGTACATGATGCGCAGATCCGCCGGGTCGCCGGCGACCGCCCGGAGCAGCCAGTCCCGCCAGGCCACCGCCTCCTCCGTATATCCGGCCGTGAGCAGCGACTGGAGCGCGAGAGTCGCGTCGCGCAGCCAGCAGTAGCGGTAGTCCCAGTTGCGCGGGCCTCCCAGCTGCTCCGGGAGGGAGGTGGTCGGCGCCGCGACGATGCCGCCGGTCGGCGCGTAGGTGAGCGCCTTCAGGGTGATGAGCGAGCGTTGGATGGCATCCGTGTGTGGTCCGTACGCCTTGCTCTGGGCGCTCCACCGGGTCCAGAACAACTCGGTGGCGGCCAGCGCCTGCTCCGGATCCGCCGGGGTCGGCCGCGGCTCGTGGCTGGGGAACCAGGTGAGGACGAAGGACACCCGGTCCCCCGCCTCGACGGTGAACTCGGCGACCGTTCTCTCGGCGCGGCCGGCCAGGGGGACGTCCGTGGTGACGAGCACCGCGTCCGGACCGGCCACCGCGTGGATGCCGCCCTCGGTGCTCGTCACCCACGGGGTGACGTGCCCGTAGTCGAACCGGAAGATCAGCTCCATCTCCATCTCGACGACGCCCGAGACGCCTTCGACGATGCGCACCAGGTCGGCGGCATGGTCGCGGACGGGCATGAAGTCGATGACGCGTACCTGCCCGCCGGCCGTCTCCCACTCCGTCTCGAGGATCAGGGTCTCGTCGCGGTAGCGGCGCCGGGTGCACCGGCCGGACCCGGCGGGCGCCAGCAGCCAGCGGCCCGCCTCCTCACTGCCGAGGAGGGCGGCGAAGCATGCGGGGGAGTCGAACCGCGGCAGGCACATCCAGTCGACGGACCCGTACGCGGACACCATCGCCGCGGTGTGGAGGTCGCCGACGATGGCGTAGTCCTCGATCCGGTTCGTGGTCATAGACCCACGCTGCCGTGCATGATGCCGCCGTCCACGAACACGGTCGTCGCCGTCATGTACTTGCCGGCGTCCGAGACGACGAAGGCGACGACGTCCCCGATCTCGGAAGGGTCTGCGACGTGCCGCAGCGGGATGGAGTTCTCCAGCTTCTGCCGGAGGGAGTCGTCCTTCATGGTCTGCTCGTTGATCGGAGTGTTCACGGCGCCCGGCGCCACGCTCACCACCCGGACGCCCTGCGGCCCCAGCTCCACGCCGGCGGTACGCGTGAGCATCCGCATCCCGCCCTTCGACACGCAGTAGGTCAGGTTGCCGGGCATCGGCCAGTCCTCGTGCACCGACGAGATGTTCACCACCACCCCACCCGAGCCCTGGTCGATGAAGCGCTTCGCCGCGCGTTGGGTGCCGAAGACGGCGCTCTTGACGTTGACGGCCATCACCTTCTCGAACGTCTCCTCGTCCAGTTCGAGGAGGCTGTGCCGCTTCTCGATGCCGGCGTTGTTGACGAAGGCGTCCAGCCGGCCGAACCGGTCGACCGCAGTTCCGATCAGCTTGTCGATGCCGGCGACGGTCGTCACGTCCGCCTCCACTCCGACGGCCCGGCCGCCCCCGGCGGCGATGTCCTTCACCAGATCGGCCGCGTCCTCCGGCTGTGCGACATAGTCGATGACGACTGCGGCGCCGGCCGCGGCGAGGGATCGGACGATGGCCGCCCCGATCCCGGTGTTGCCGCCGGTGACGATCGCGACCTTTCCATCCAGTTCCACAAGCACCTCCTCGAATCAGCCGCGGTGAACGCCGCGGGTGCCGCCCATTGAACGCTGCGTTTGCGTAAAGGCAAGGATGCTGCGAGGGCCCGCAGATTCGATCCAGGCGGTGCCGAAGCGCTGTACGCCGTGTCGAGGGGAGGCGATCCGTGTAGACGAGGTGGCGATCCACAGTGGCCTCGCACGACGTATTGTCATGTTGGGCGAGTCCCCGTTCGCGAGGCCGGCCCCGTTTCAGCGAAGAAGAGGAGCGCCATGAGCTACGCCGTGACCAACCCCGCCACCGGCGAGACGGTCAAGACCTTCGACACCATCAGCGATGCCGACCTGGACGCGGCGATCGCCGCGGCGGACGACGCCTTCCGCGACTGGTCGCGATCCACCACCGTGCAGGAGCGGGCAGCCCTCATCCGGCGCGTCGGGGAACTCCACGCCGAGCGCCGCCAGCAGCTCGCCGACATCATCGTGCTCGAGATGGGCAAGCCGGTCGAGCAGGCGCTGGCCGAGGCCGACTTCGCCGGAGCCATCTACGAGTACTACGCGGACCACGCGGACGAGTTCCTGCAGGACGAGCCCATCCGGCTGCTCGACGGCGACGGCTCCGCGATCATCCGCCGCTCGGCACTCGGCGTGCTGCTCGGCATCATGCCCTGGAACTTCCCGTATTACCAGGTGGCCCGCTTCGCCGGGCCGAACCTGGTGATCGGCAACACCATCCTGCTGAAGCACGCGGAGCAGTGCCCGGAGTCGGCGGCGGCCATCCAGCAGATCTTCCTCGACGCCGGCTTCCCGGAAGGCGCCTACGTCAACGTCTACGCCAGCCACGAGCAGATCGAGAGGGTCATCGCCGACCCGCGGGTCCAGGGCGTCTCGCTGACCGGCTCCGAGCGTGCCGGCGCGAAGGTCGCGGAGATCGCCGGACGCAACCTCAAGAAGGTCGTGCTCGAACTGGGCGGCTCCGACCCGTTCATCCTGCTCTCCACCGACGACCTGGATGCGGCCGTGCAGAATGCGGTGGATGCTCGCCTGGACAACAGCGGCCAGTCCTGCAACGCCGCCAAGCGGTTCGTCGTGATCGACGAGCTGTACGAGCCGTTCCTGGAGAAGTTCACGGCGAAGCTGGCCGAAGTGGAGGCGAGCGACCCGACCTCCGAGGATTCGGCGCTCGGCCCGCTATCGTCGCTCCGCGCCGCAGAGACCCTCGACGAGCAGGTCAAGCGCGCGGTCGAGAACGGTGCGAAGCTCGTTCGCGGCGGCGGTCGCAACGGCGCCTTCTTCGAGACGACCGTGCTGACGGATGTCGCGCCCGGCAACCCGGCCTCCCAGGAGGAGTTCTTCGGGCCGGTCGCCCAGGTGTACCGCGCGAAGGACGAGGACGAGGCGGTCCGCATCGCGAACGACACCCCCTTCGGCCTGGGCTCCTATCTCTACACGACCGACAAAGAGCAGGCCTCGCGCGTGGCCGACCGGATCGAAGCGGGCATGGTCTTCGTGAACGTCGTCCTCGCCGACGGCGCGGAGCTGCCCTTCGGCGGCGTGAAGCGCTCCGGCTCGGGCCGGGAGCTGGGCCGTTTCGGCGCGGACGAGTTCGTCAACAAGAAGCTCATCCGCGTCGGCAACGACTGGTAGCCCTTCCCCTGCTGCTGCTCCCGACGTTCGCCACGAATGTTCCCTTCGACGCCGTCGGAGTGCACATTCGTCACGAACGTCGCGGCCGGCGGATGCGTGCTTTCGCGCGGTCCGGCGGAGGTCGTTGCAGAACGGGGGTGAGTTGACGGCCGATCTCCTGTAGGCTGGCGGGACTCCGATCGGACGACGCCGTCGCGCATCGGAACGAATGAATCCGCGGCGATGCCGCGAAAGGACCGATATCTCCCCCTCCGCACGGCAGCTACCGCCGTTCAGCTCCCCGACGAGGGCGACCCCGACCCCCTCCTCGGCAATCCGCCGCGACCGGCAACTGCCGTCGCAGCCCACACACGTCCGCGCCATCGGTGCGGCTGAACGGGGCCGCTCGAGCGGTCCCGTATACGAATAAGAAGGAAAGAAAAACGATGGCTACAGGCACCGTCAAATGGTTCAACACGGAAAAGGGCTACGGATTCATCGCGCCCGATGACGGCACCGCCGACGTGTTCGCCCACTACAGCGAGATCCAGTCAGAGGGCGGCTTCCGCAACCTGACGGAGAACCAGAAGGTCGAGTACGAGGTGACGCGCGGCCCGAAGGGCCTGCAGGCGTCGGACATCCGCCCGGCCTGATCCCCGTCGGTGCGGGACCGGCTTCCGGCCCCGCACCGATCCCTCCCTCCTGGCGGCGCGCCATTCCGTGCTCCTGCCCAGGAACGACGCATATGCTTCGAGAATCTCGGGCATCTGCCTACTACCTCGGCTGGGAAGTCGTCTGACACAGCGGAGGCCCACCGTGACCACAGCCGTTCTCGGTCCGATCCGGACCACCAAGGCGCGGTCCGCCCGCCCGCCGATCACCAGCAGCTATAGCGATCTGCTCGCTCAGGTGCGCGACGAGGGTCTCCTCGAACGCCGGCGCGGTTTCTACATCCTGACGTTCGCCGTCGTCGCCCTGGCACTCGCCGGCGCTGTCGCCGGTCTGGTCCTGCTCGGCGACTCCTGGTTCACCCTCCTGATCGCCGGAGCGCTCGGCGTCATCTTCACCCAGTTCGCCTTCCTCGCCCATGAGGCATCGCACCGTCAGGTCTTCGCCTCCGGCCCCGCCAACGATCGCGCGGGCCGTTTTCTCGCGACCTGGCTGGTCGGGATGAGCTACCAGTGGTGGATGACGAAGCACACCCGTCATCACGCCAACCCGAACACGATCGGCAAAGACCCGGACATCGCCCGCGACACGATCTCGTTCACCGAGGCGGACGCGGCACGGGCGACGGGATTCCAGCGTGCGCTCACCCGCCGCCAGGGCTACCTCTTCTTCCCGCTCCTGCTCCTGGAGGGCGTCAACCTCCACGTGACATCCGTGCGGTCCCTTCTCGGCAAGACGCCGATTCCCGGCCGCGCGCGGGAACTCACGGCCATCTTCGTCCGGTTCGCGATCTACGTCAGCGCCGTCTTCCTGCTGCTGCCGGTGGGCGTCGCGTTCGCGTTCCTCGGCGTCCAGCTCGCCGTCTTCGGCCTCTACATGGGCGCCTCGTTCGCGCCGAACCACAAGGGCATGCCGCAGCTGCCCGAGGGCTCGCGCGTCAACTTCCTCGACAAGCAGGTCCTCACCTCCCGCAACATCGCCGGTGGCTGGCGGATGAACATGTTCATGGGCGGCCTCAACCACCAGATCGAGCACCACCTCTTCCCGAGCATGCCGCGGCCGCACCTCGCACGCGCCCGTCAGCTGACCATGGCGCACTGCGCCGGGCTCGGCATCCCGTACACCGAGACCACCCTGGTGCAGTCGTATGCGATCGTCATCCGGTACCTCAACGAGGTCGGGCTGAGCGCCCGCGACCCGTTCGACTGCCCGGCCGCCGACGCGTACCGCCGACGATGACCGGGCATCCCTGCGACACATCCGCGGCGTAGTCCTGCGGTAATCATCCCCGTGAGGCGTACGGTGAAGCCGGGAGGTGCTCGATGGGCTACATGATGTACGACAGCAGCACGCAGATCTCGTTCGAGGATCGCGTTCTGGCGCATCTGGAAGTCGTGATCGTGTCCAAGCTCCGCCGCAAGGAGTCCTTCGCGCTGAGCTGGCGGGAGACGCCCGAGAACGGCGACGGGCGCACCACGGTGTGGATCGATCCCTCCATCCCGCTCCGCTTCCGGTTCAGCGGGTCCCGGCCGCCGGCGCTGGACCGCGACTGGATCGAGCGGCTCGCCGTGGCGGCCGCCAGCTCGACCGGCCTGATCGCCGTCGACGAGCTCGGCCAGCCGGTGACCGGCACCACGCACGAGCGCGGGCTGTAGCCAGCGGGTCAGGTCGCGAGCTGCGTCAGGGCGTGACGGGCCAGCGACGCCATCCGGGGGTTGTCGTCCGAGGCGGTCGCCAGGGCGGAGGCCATGACGACCGCCCAGCCGCGGGCCCGGCGCCAGGTCGCGGTGTCGGGCGGCACGGGCAGCGTGCGGCGGAAGCGCTCGCGTGCATCCCCCTCGAAGGTCAGCCACGCGGTCGCGAGGTCGGTCGCCGGGTCGCCGGACGTCAAATCCCCGAAGTCGAGCACGGCGGCCAAGCCGCCCTCGGCGGTGAGCAGCAGGTTCCCGGGATGCAGGTCGCCGTGGAGCAGCAGCGGCGTGCCGTCCCAGGGCGGGGCGTCGAGGGCCTCGCGCCAGGCCTGCTCGAGGCCGGCCACCTCCATCCGTCCGGACAGCGACCGAAGCCGCTCGCGGACCACCTCGTGGCGGGATGCCAGCGGCACTCCACGCACGGGGTTGCGCGGAGCATCGGGCGCCGGAACGGCGAGCTCGCCGACGAACTCCGCCAGCGGCTCGGCGATGCCCGCGCGGTCCGCCGCATCCACGGAGGCTCCGTCGATGCCGTCGAACCACTCGACGACGCTCCACGGCCAGGGGAACGCGGCGGACGGCACTCCGGTCCGGAGGGGGACGGGGACGGCGACGTGCACCCGCGCAGCGATCGACGGCAGCATCCGCTGTTCGTGCTCGATGAGGTGGGCGGCCACCTCCCGGCGCGGGATGCGAACGGCGAGGTCCTCGCCGAGGCGGTACAGCTGGTTGTCCCAGCCGTCCGAGACCAACCGCAGTTCGCCCGCGAGGTCGGGATGCTGCTCGGCGAGCAGGCGGGACACGAGCGCAGCGTCGCTGCGGATATCCGCTCGGGGCGTGTCGCTCACCGCTCGACGCTATCAGGAACAGCCCACCGCGTACGAGAATCGTGCGCTCAGTGCGTCAACACCGCAGGATCGTTGCGTCGCCTGCCAAACGGATGCGGGATCTTTGTGACAGCATGGCCGACGGAGGATTCATGACCAGCACGCCAGCCCAGCCGCACGATCGGATGCACGCCGTGACGCCGGAGACCCGCGAACTCGTCGACCTGGTGCTCGACTACTCGCGCCGCCGCATCCTCAGCGAGGATACGCCGCTGGACAAGCCACTGCCCGAGTTCGAGCTGCGCCGCCTCGCAGGGCAGACCGTCTCCGAGTCGGGGATGGGCGCGGAGCGGGCGCTCGCCCTGTTCGAGCACGTCCTCGCACCGGCCTGCATCACGACCGACCACCCGCGGTACCTGTCGTTCATTCCCACCGCGCCGACGAAGGCGGCCACCGCCTTCGACCTGGTCGTGTCCGCCAGCGCCGTGTACGGCGGGTCCTGGCTAGAGGGTTCCGGGGCCGTCTACGCCGAGAACCAGGTGCTCTCCTGGCTGGCCGCCGAGTTCGGGCTGCCGCCCACCGCGGGCGGTGTGTTCGTGCAGGGCGGGACGCTCGGCAACCTCTCCGCCCTCGTCGCGGCGCGCGATGTCGCCCGGACGGAGCATGGAAACCCCAGCGGGCGCTGGGTGATCGTCTGCAGCGCCGAGGCGCACTCCTCGATCTCGTCCGCTGCCCGGGTGATGGATGTGGATGTCGTGGCGGTCTCCCCGGGCGAGTCGGGCGTGCTGACCGGGGATGCGGTGCGTCCGGCCCTGCAGGAGTACGGGGACGCGGTTCTCGCGGTCGTCGCGACCGGCGGCTCCACCAACTTCGGCATCGTCGACGACATCGCCTCGATCGCCGCACTCAAGTCCGAGTTCTCCTTCTGGCTGCACATCGACGGCGCCTACGGCCTGGCCGGGATGCTGTCACCCCTCGCGCGTCAGCGCTTCTCCGGCGTCGAGCACGCCGACTCGGTCATCGTCGACCCGCACAAGTGGCTGTTCGCGCCGTTCGACGCCTGCGCCCTGATCTACCGCGACCCGGAGGCCGGCCGGCGTGCCCACACGCAGCACGCCGAGTACCTCGACACGCTCACCGACACGACCGAGTGGAGCCCGTCCGACTACGCGGCGCATCTGACGCGTCGTGCGCGCGGGCTGCCGTTCTGGTTCTCGCTGGCGTCGCACGGTGCGGCCGCCTATCGCGAAGCGATCACCGCATCCATCCGGCTCGCCGCACAGATCGCCGACGAGCTCGAACGGCGCGACGGCTTCCGCCTGGTGCGGCGCCCGCAGCTCTCTGTCGTGGTGTTCGAGCGGGAGGGGTGGGCCAAGGAGGACTACGCGGTGTGGTCCGCGCGGCTGCTGGAGGAGCAGCGCGCGTTCGTCACCCCGAGCTCGCATGCGGGCCGTCCGAACTCGCGCTTCGCCATCCTGAACCCGCTGACGACCTTCGACGACCTGGTGGGCATCCTCGACACGATGGAGTGAGCGGCGCGGCCGCTGGAGCGACGGCCGGCCTCGGACATGCGGAAGACCCTGTGCCGTCGGGGCACAGGGTCTTCCGGGTTCGTGAAGGGGAGAGGTGTCAGACGATGTCGTCCGACTCGCCCGACCGGCGCGTCACCCGATCGCCCGTCGCAGGGTCGACCGCTGTGCGCGTCGTGGCGATGGAGGTGCGACGCCGCGTGATCAGGATGATCCCGACGATGACGCCGATCACGCCGGCGACCATCAGGATGTACCCCACCAGGTGGAGGTCGATCCAGCTGACCTGGACGTTCAAGGCGAACGCGAGGATCGCACCGACGACGACGAGGAAGATTCCTGCGCCGAGACTCATGGGATGCCTCCTATACCCGTCGGCTCCCGGTAAGCAGCCGCACCAGCCAGACGATCACGGCCAGGACCAGCAGGATGATTCCCACCCACAGCAGGAAGTTCAACGACTGCACGAAGCCACCGGTGAGCAGCAGGATGATCGCGATGATGGCGATGATGATGAGCAGGATGTTCATGGAGAAGTGTCCTTTCTCTGACGTACTCCACGTAACAACTGCTTCAATTGCCTAGGAATCCCCTTGACTTGGAGTTCGTTTCGGCCTAACCGCGCGCTCGCTGGCGATCCGGTCGACGGTCTGACGCATCTTCGCCAGGAACCGCGTCACCGTCTCGGCCTCGTCCGGGCTGAGCTCTGCGGTCGCGGCGGCGATCTGCTCCTGGGCGGCCTGCAGCAGCGGCCCGGTGTCCCCGAGGGAGTCGCGGGTGGGGACGAGCTCGACGGAGCGCTTGTCGACGCGACTCGGCCGGCGCTCGACGAAACCGCCGCGCACCAGCCGGTCGATGAGCAGGGTGGTGGATGCGCTGGAGACCCCGAGGTACGCGCTCAGGTCCTTCGCGAAGGTCGGCCGGCCGACCGCCGTGTTGTCGAGGATCAGCCGGAGCGCGAGCAGATCGTTGTCCCCGATGCCCATGGCAGCGCCGGTGCGCCGGCGCATCGCCGCCTCGGCCGCACGATAGACCTGGAGCGCCTCGAGGACGGCCGTATCCGGCCGGGGCGCCGGGTCCGGCTCTGGCACCTCCGGTTCGTGCTTCACCCTTCCCAGTCATGCCCTCCTCGCGCGCGTGCGCAACGGGGGTCGACCTGACTGTCGGTGGATTCACGGAGACGCGATGGGCGCGTATGCTCGCCCGGTGGACGATCGAGTGCTGCTGGACCGGTACGAGTTGACGGGGCGGCTCGGGCACGGCGGGATGGCGTCCGTGTACCGCGCCACGGACCTCCTGCTGGACCGCGAGGTCGCGGTGAAGCTGTTCGATCGCGGAACGGCGGTGGAGGATGCCCGTCGGCGCGGCGAGGCGACGGCGCTCGCCCGATTGAGCCATCCGCACCTGGTCGCACTCCACGACGCGCATCTGGCCGCTGAGGGGGACGAGACGCCGAGCTTCCTGGTGATGGAGCTGGTGGACGGCGAGGATCTGCGCACCCGCCTGGAGCGCGGCCCCCTTCCGGCGGACGAGGCGGTCGAGGTCGCCGTCGGGATCGCGGAAGCGCTCGTCGTCGTCCACAGCAGCGGGATGGTGCACCGCGACCTCAAGCCGGGCAACATCCTCCTCGCCGATCCGAGCGTGCCGGGGGGCCGGCCGGTCGTGAAGCTCGCCGATTTCGGCATCGCGCATCTGCTGGGATCCGATCGGATCACAACGATCGGCACCGTGATCGGCACGGCCGGTTACCTCAGTCCCGAGCAGTTCCTGGGAGGGGAGCCCGGGCCGTCGGTCGACATCTATGCCCTCGGCCTCGTGGTGCTGGAGGCGCTCACGGGCGTCCGCGAGTATCCCGGCACCCCGCTGGAGGCCGTGGCGGCGCGTGCGGATCACGACCCCCGCATCCCCGCATCCCTCCCGGAGGACTGGCGGGGGCTCCTCGGAGCGATGACCGCGCGCGACCCTGCACGGCGACCCACCGCGATGGAGGTCGCGGTGATGGCACGGGAGCTCGCTCCGCAGCTGGACGGCTGGATGCCGGACCCGGGGGCGGGGGAGGTCCTGCCTGCCGGCGCTGCCGGGGCGACCGGGACCACCCGGGTCCTGCCGGCCTCGTACGCGCAACGCCGCCGCCGCGGCTTCCTCACGGCAGGCGCCGTCGCAGGCGCGCTCCTCATCATCGCGTCAACGCTCGCCCTCGGCAGCCTCATGGCGCCCGCCGGCGACAAGCCCGAGACGGTGCCGACGACTCCGAGGCCGACCCCGAGCGTCGTGGCTCCGCCGGCCACCGTCACTCCCGCGACGACGCCCAGCCCGGGCCAGGGCACCTCGGGGACGCGGAATCCCGCACAGCCGGGACCGGCGGGACCGGGCGGAGGCGGCCCCGGCAAGGGTCCGGGCAAGAACAACGGCGGCGGCAAAGGCCACGGCTGACCGCTTCCGCGGTCCGCACTCCGCCGGTACTGTCGTGAGGTGCCAGCCGAGCCCCAGCATCCCGAAGCGCGAACAGCCGCCATCGTCGTCAACCCCGTCAAGGTGGATGCGCCCGCCCTCCGCACGGCGCTGGCTGCGGCCGAGCAGCGTTACGGGTGGGGGGAGACGCTGTGGCTGGAGACGACCGAGGACGACCCGGGCACCGGACAGGCGAGGGAGGCCCTCGAGCACGGCGTGGATGTGGTGATCGCTGCGGGAGGCGACGGAACCGTGCGGACGGTCGCCGAGACGCTGCACGGGACGGGGGTCCCGCTGGCCCTGCTCCCCGCCGGCACAGGCAATCTGCTGGCGCGCAACCTCGACCTCACCCTGGACGACATGGAGAACGCGCTCGCGTCGGCGCTCGACGGAGACGACCGCGCCATCGACGTCGGTGTCGTGGAGCTGCGGGACGGCAGCGGGCCGACCCGGCGGCACGCGTACCTGGTGATGGCCGGTGTGGGGATCGACGCCCGCATGATCGCCGCCACCGACGAAGACCTGAAGGAGCGTCACGGCTGGCTCGCCTACGTGAAAGCGATCGGCACCGTGCTCCGCGACAAGAACCAGCTGCGGGTCCGCTACCAGCTCGACGGGGAACGGACGCACTCGGCACGCGCGCACAGCGTTCTGATCGGCAACTGCGGGTCACTGCCGGCCAACATCCTGCTCCTGCCGGAAGCGGCGGTGGACGACGGGGAGCTGGACATCGTGGTGCTGCGGCCCGAGGGATTCCTCGGCTGGCTGCAGATCGTCGTCAAGATCTTCTGGGAGAACGGCGTGCTCCGACGCACCACCGTCGGCCGCCGCGTGATGGGGGCCGACAAGGCGGTGCGGGCGATGAACTACCTGAAGGGCAGCCGGTTCGTGATGCGGCTGAGCCGGCCCGAGGA
>Ga0209677_100421_pt1 | contig 25119 bp, 26 predicted proteins | sample AraplaCvi_mCL_r2_2_FD_184285 | JGI IMG/M metagenome (GOLD analysis project Ga0209677, IMG submission 184285) | Arabidopsis root microbial communities from North Carolina, USA - plate scrape CL_Cvi_mCL_r2 (SPAdes) (version 2) | ecosystem: Host-associated > Plants > Roots > Endosphere | place: USA... | reverse complement strand
TGGCCTGGAGGCTCGGGAGTTCGGTGCCTTGCCCGTGGGTAGAAGAGCGGCCGCGGCCAATCGCCGCCGCCTTTACTCAAGATCGCACCGGCCGCAGCCAGGGCACGCTCCTTGCTGCGCCGCGGCCGCCGGTGGCTGACAAGTCCGGACTCTCGGCATCTGGAGCGCGCAAGAACCGCGAGATCGCGATCTTCAGCATCTCGATGCTCCTTGCCGGGTCCAGATCAGGATCGCGGATCATCATCGCTTTCGCGCCGTCGACAAAACTGACGAGGATGGACGCCGCCACCTCTGGATCAAGCTCGACGTCGATTTGACCGCGCTCCTGGCCCTTTCGCAAAAGATTTGCCAGCAATGTCCGCATCTCGCGATGATTTTCGCGCAATATCTCGCCAACCGCCGGGTTGCGAGCCGATTCCGCCAGCAAATCCAGCATCAAGGCATTCGCCGAAGTGTCGCGGACACAGATTACAGACTCAACCACTCCCAAGAATGCGGTAACCAGATCCGGCCCCCGCGCCGTGGCGCCAAGGTGCTCGGCAGCTTGCGCCAAGCGGGACTCGGCCATTGCACTGACTATCGCCTCCTTGCTTGAAAAGTAGTGATAGAGATGGCCGGGGCTGATCTTGGCCTCCGCGCAGATACTGGACGTACTCGCGCCCCGGAAGCCGTCACGCATAAAGCACCGCGATGCGGCTTGCAGGATCTGCTGCCGCTTTTCTTCATGTTTGACCGGATCAAGCTTTCTCATCGCTACACCACTTAGTTAGAGCAGTCCATCTATCATAGGTGCCGTCACGATGCGAACATAATTTTAATAGACTAAACAATCGATCATTGTGCAATCAGGACGAGAGATGACGGTCATTTCGGAGGCTGACGCGACCCTGCCGCGCGCCCGAGTCCCGTCTGGGACCAAGACCGTCGCAGCAATCCGGACATCAGGACGGGTGTGCAGGGCGCTCATACTCCTCATTTCCACCGATCCACCCTCGCGCGCGGGAGATAGCGATATCCGCGCCAAGGCACGTCTCGGCCAATTCTCACACTCCGCTCCCAGATAGAAGCGCATGACATCACAGGAGGAGCTATTGAGCTCCATCGCAAACGGCCCGCGTCACGGACAATCGGCAGCTGCAATGAGCACCCACGAGGCGGTTCACAAGCTGGATCGGGCCCCTCCGGTGTGCACAACGAAATGGCCAATCTCGGATCACTTTGACGGGCAGCGGTTCCTAAATCCCACCCTTCCAAAGGGATTCGCTCCCACGGTATCGAGCGCCCTGGGCATGATCTTCGAGAAGAGGAGCCGCTGGCCGGCTGTCGTGGAGAACCCGGCAGTGCCCAGAGTGCGGGCCATGTGCGGCATCAATGACGTTGCCATCACTTTTGTGAACCATGCCACGTTCCTAATTCAATATAGGGGCTTGAATATTCTGACCGATCCAATTTGGTCATTGCGTGCGAGCCCGATCCGATGGCTCGGTCCAAAACGAGTCCGAGAGCCCGGCATCCCCATCGACGAATTGCCGTGCATCGACGTCATTCTGATCAGCCACAATCACTACGACCACTTGGACGTGGAGACGCTGCGTTATCTTCAGCAGAGGTTCTCGCCGATCGTCCTGGTGGCCGCGGGTGACCGAGAGCTGGTTCGCTCGATCGGGTTTAACCGCGTCCACGAATTCGACTGGTGGGAGGACTTTGAGATTAAGCCTGGCTGCAAAGTGACTTTTGCGCCGACACAACATTTCTCGGCGCGCGGGCTCCGCGACCGCCAACGAAGCCTCTGGGGCAGCTACCTGATTCAGAATGGTGACCGAAAAGTCTACTTCGGAGGAGATAGTGGTTATTCGACCCACTTCTCCGAAATAAGACAAAGGCTTGGATCGCCGGACATCGCACTGCTCGGCATCGGCGCGTATGAGCCGCGATGGTTCATGCGTCCAATGCATATGAATCCTGCCGAAGCTGTCCAGGCACATCAAGATCTCGGTGCCCAACAGAGTATCGGAATGCATCACGGGACCTTCCAAATGTCTCACGAGGCGATCGAGCGCCCGCTGCAGGACCTCGCGGCCGCAGTTGAAGCGGCCGGCATAGACGCGACTGCCTTCATTACGCTCCGCGAAGGCGAGACGCGGATCTATCGGGCACAAATGACATTCGGCACTGATCCTGTCGGATTAGCGCAACAGTTCGTCTGACAGGAGCGCGTGCGCCTTCTGGTCGCAGAACCGCTCGTCGAAGCTCAGGGAGTTGGTCGCGCTCGCTATCCCTCCGCGAGCGACGTGACCAACTAGCCGATAAGGGCACGCCCACGCGTCGTGGAACCGGTGAGAGCCTCTTTACCGGATGGCTGAGCGCCTCATTGACACGGGAAAGTTGCACTCTATATTAGACTGAACGATCTATCATTGGAGAGCCTCTCTTGTCTGAGACGAACCGGAGGACAGCTACGTCCGATTCCGTGACCTTCCCGGGGCTGGCAATTTCGGGCGAAAAGGCCAGCCCTCCGCGTCAACGCCAGGCATTGCTCTTTGTGAAAGTGGCCGTGGCAATGCTTGCGGCACTGGCTGTTGCGGTCGTCACGATTGCCATCATAAATCGCCGCGCATCGATGGCCGCGGTCCCGGTCCAAGATGCGCCGGCATTGACCGCCACGAGCATCGCTCCCCGAGAGTTGATGTGGCAGATGACGATAGACGCTTCTGGGACGATCGCAGCGTGGCAGGAAGCGAGCGTGGGGGCGCAGATCGGCGGCTATCAGTTGTCCGACGTCCTGGTCAATGTCGGTGACCAGGTCAAGAAAGGTCAGGTGCTTGCACGGTTCGATCCGGATCTCTTGCGCGCGGATGAAGCGCAGTTGCAGGCTCGATATGACGTAGCTGAAGCCAACCGGCAGCGCGCGTTGAATTTGAAGAGCCGCGGTTTCGTCAGCGACAAGGACGCCTTGCAGCAGGAGACTGACGCAAGAGCCGCGGAGGCGCTGCTTGCCTCCAAACAATTGCAACTCAAATATACAGAGGTTGTTGCACCCGATGACGGCGTAATCAGCTCGCGCATGGCGACGCTCGGCGCGGTCGTCCCCGTCGGGCAGGAATTGTTCCGCTTGATCAGGCAGAACCGTCTTGAATGGCGGGGTGAACTCACCGCTCCTCAGCTTACGAAGATCCTGCCTGGTCAACGTATCGTCTTGGCCCTGCCGGATGGCGGGGCGGCCGTTGCGCAGGTCCGCCAGACCGCACCCTCTCTTGATCCTCAATCGCGTCTCGGCATCGTCTACGCCGATATCGAACCCGGAAGCCGCGCGCGGGCCGGCATGTATGTCAACGGCAAGATTATCCTTGGCGAAAGCCCGGCGCGCGTCATTCCGGCCGAGAGTGTCGTCATCCGCGACGGTCGAAGCTACGTGCTGAAAATCGCGGGAGATGATCCCAAGCTACGCGTGGCGCTCAAAGCCGTCACGATCGGCCGCCGGCGAGACAGCAGCGTCGAGACCGTTACCGGTGTTGATCTCGGTGATCACATCATCGTCCAAGGTGCCGGATTCCTGAATGACGGAGACATCGTGCGCCTGGCAAACGAACCCGACGCCGTCTTCACAGCCGAGGGTGCCAGTCGATGAACCTCGCGACATGGTCGATCCGCAATCCCATACCGTCCATCATGCTGTTTGCGGTTTTTGCAGTTGCGGGACTCTGGGGTTTCAGGGCGCTATCGATCCAAAGCTTTCCCGACCTTGACCTTCCGGTCGTCAACGTCACTTTGATACAGCCGGGTGCGGCGCCGTCGCAGCTTGAGACGGAGGTCGCACGCAAGGTCGAAGACTCGCTCGCGACACTCAGCGGCCTCAGGCATCTGCGAACATCGGTGACGGACGGCCGCGTGGCGATCGGGGTCGAGTTCGTGCTCGAGAAGGGTCTTTCGGAGGCCCTGATTGAGACCAAGGATGCCGTCGACCGCGTGCGTTCAGATTTGCCGATCGACGTTCAGCCGCCAACGGTCAGCGCCCAACGCGCGGGTGGCAATGCCCTGCTCATCTATGCGATCTCGTCGAGCCGAATGGACGAAGAGGCACTGTCGTGGTTCGTCGACGACACTATCGCCAAGGTTGTTCTCGGAGTGCCCGGCGTCGGCCGCTTCGAGCGCGTCGGCGGCGTGCAGCGAGAAGTCCGTGTGGAGGTCGATCCGGTGCGGCTCGCCGCTCTCGGGGTTACTGCAGCCGATGTTTCGCGCACACTGCGCCAGGTCCAGCAGCAATCATCTGGCGGACGTACCCAACTGGAGCAAAACGAGCAGGCCGTCCGCACCACCGCAATCGTGCGCCAGGCCTCGGATTTGGCGACTCTTCCGATTGCGCTCTCGGGCGTACCCAAGGCACGGCTGGACCAGGTGGCAACCGTTCAGGACACGATCGCGGATCGCACCCAGCTCGCTTTGCTCGACGGGAAATCCGTCGTGGGATTCAGGATATATCGCGCCAAGGGCTTTGATGAGACGAAGATCGCCGCCACCGTTCGAGAGGAAATGCAGCGGCTTGAGAAGTCCGACCCGACACTGAACATCAAGCAGGTGTCAGGATCGATTGACTACACGCTCGAACAGTACGCCGGCTCGATGCATATGCTCTACGAGGGCGCGCTGCTGGCGGTCCTCGTGGTCTGGTGGTTCCTACGGGACTGGCGTGCCACCCTGATTGCGGCCGCGGCGCTTCCGCTGTCAGTTCTTCCTGCCTTCGCTGCGATGGCCTGGCTTGAATACTCTCTCAATACCGTGACGCTCCTCGCGCTCGCGGTGATCGTCGGTATTCTGGTAGACGATGCCATCGTCGAGATCGAGAATATCGAGCGACACCGTGCGATGGGCAAGCCGATCCGCCAGGCGGCCAGCGAGGCCGTAACGGAAATTGGGCTTGCGGTTGTCGCAACGACGATGACGTTGGTCGTCGTCTTTCTGCCTACGGCACTCATGAGTGGCATTTCGGGCATGCTATTCAAGCAGTTCGGTTGGACGGCAGTCATCGCTGTGCTGGCTTCATTGGTCGTCGCCCGCCTGCTCACGCCCATGATGGCCGCCTATTTGCTCAAATCGAGCCCGTCGGCAGAGCATAAGGACGGGATTCTGACCACAACGTATCTCGCGGTGGTCCGCTGGTGCCTGAGACACCGGAAGACCACGGCACTGGGAGCGCTGCTATTCTTCATCGCTTCGATCGCCCTCATACCGCTTATCCCCACGGGGCTGATTCCTGCCTCCGATCGCGGCTACACGACGGTAAATATCGAGCTTCCGCCCGGCAGCTCGCTGCAGAGCACCCTGAAAGTAGCCGAAGAGACGCGTGCCGCTCTAAGGGACGTGCCTGGAATCGAGAACGTGTTCACAACGGTTGGCGATTCGCAGCAAATCGGACCTGGAGCACAGCAAGCGGGCGAAGTACGCAGAGGAGCCCTGGTCCTCATGTTGGCTCCCCGTGGCCAACGCGAACGTCAAGTCACGATCGAAAACCAGGTCCGCACAAGACTTCCTGCAATCCCCGGCGCACGATTTGCGATTGGCAGCGGCGGTCTCGGCGAGAAAATCCAGTTCATTCTCTCAAGCGACAACGTGCAGGCGCTCAGAGCGAGCGCTCAGGCCCTCGAGCAAGAGTTGCGAGGTGCTGGACGCTTCACCAATATCAAGTCGACGGCAAGCCTCGAGCGCCCAGAGATCGTCGTTCGTCCGGATCCGCAACAGGCGGCGGAGCGAGGGGTTACCACGGCTTCGATCGGCGATGTCGTTCGAATAGCGACCAGTGGGGACTTCGACGCGCAGGTCGCACGTCTCAACCTCGATAGCCGACAAGTGTACATCCGCGTGCGCGTCTCAGACGCCGCGCGACAAGACTTGGATACGCTCACCAACATGCGCGTGAGCGGACGGAATGGTCCGGTTCCATTGTCGAGCGTCGCTGCGATTGCCGTGGAAAGCGGCCCCTCGCAGATCGATCGCTATGATCGCCGCCGCTATGTAACGGTCGATGCCGATCTGGGCGGGATGGCGCTCGGAACGGCACAGGCGGCGGCCACGGCCCTACCTGCGATCCAGAACATGCCGTCCGCCGTGAAACTCATCCGCACCGGGGATTCCGAGCTTGCAGGAGAGCTCGCGGCTGGTTTCGGCATGGCGCTCGTGGCCGGCCTCCTGTCCATGTTCTGTGTGCTCGTGCTGCTGTTCAAGGATTTTCTTCAGCCGGTCACCATCCTGTCCGCGCTCCCGCTCTCTGTCGGCGGCGCTTTCGTCGCCCTGCTCGTCGCGCGCAGCGAGCTCGATCTGCCGGTCATGATCGGGTTCGTCATGCTGATGGGTATCGTGGCGAAGAATTCCATCCTGCTCGTGGAATATGCGGTTGTCGGAATGCGCGAGCGCGGCCTTTCCATGCATGACGCCCTGGTCGATGCCTGCAGCAAGCGTGCTCGTCCCGTTGTCATGACGACGATCGCGATGATCGCAGGCATGCTCCCGATCGCAATGGGATTCGGGGCTGACGCCACTTTCCGTCAACCGATGGCGATAAGCGTGATCGGCGGCCTGCTGACGTCGACGGCTCTTTCTCTGCTGATCGTGCCCGTCGCGTTCACCTACGTGGACGGGTTCGAGCGGTGGATCCTGCGTCTGCGCGAGCGTCTCATGTTCCGGCAACACTACAAAGTGCGGACGGAAGATCTCCGATGATTGATCCGCTCATCACAGACATAGCCGCCGCTGAAGCGAGCGTCGCCGCCGATATAGCGGAGGTCGGCGCTCTCACCAAGAGCCTCGCGAAACGCTACGAGGAAATCTTCACCCGTTTTGGGGCGATCCTGCTCGAAACCATGCAGGGGGCGCAGACCATGGCGGATGCGGCGCGTTCTGCTATGGCAATGGCTGACGCAGCGTCGGCAAGCTTCCGGGACAATTTTCCCAATCAGCCTATCTTTGCTTGCAGAAGCGCTTGCGCCGCCTGTTGCCATCTCTTCGTAGCCGTGCCTCCAGGTATTGCCGAGGCGATCGCCGCCCATATCGAGGCGACGTTCTCGCCGACGGAGCGAACCGCGCTATTGGCACGCCTCGATGAGGCTGCCGCCGCTGCTGGGTCGGTAGAGGACCCGATCCGGCTTCGACAGCGATGTCCGTTGCTGGTTGAGGGCGACCGCTGTTCGGTCTACGAGGTCAGGCCGCTGACCTGCCGCGCGTTCACCTCGACATCAGTTGCGCGTTGCGAGCAGGTCGCATTCGATCCGGCGTTCGCGACCGCCGGCGTTAAGCAAAACCCGGCGCTGTATCGCATCCACATGGAGGCGACCTCAGCACTAGAGGAGACGGCACGTCGTCGCGGTCTGCCCGCCGACCAGAAGGGCCTGGCGCGTGCGTTGCTGAACGTCTTCAAGACACGGCAGGATCGCCCTGCGTCCGCTTCCAGGGTGAAGTGATGCGTTACGTTTGTTTGTTATGCGTGCTGCTGTCCGGTTGTTCGGTTTTCGCCGACAATTCCGTTCCTATTCCCGTCGTCCAACCTGCGCATCCTCCCAGCCAGGAAGCCGTCCGGAAAGGCATCGATAGCTTGGTCAAGCAGGCGAAATTGACGCCCCCCGTCGAGATTTCAGCGATACGAAAGGTAGATCACGGGCCGGGCGACTATTTCCTCTGCCTGAGAGAGGCACATGCCGTCCCCGACAAGAAACAGCTCTTCTATGCAGTCTTCTTCGACAACGATGGGTACAAGGATTTCCGACTGTCGGTCATCGTCGAAGCCTGCGAGCTCCAGCAATACGCGCAATTGAAGTAGGAAATTCGGCGGGCCCCAAGCGGTTCCGACGCAAAGATCGAGGACATTCGTCATGAAAGCTCAAGGCAAGAATATCGATAGCGCCCAGGAGAACAACGAGCGCCCTGGCTCAGGCGCCTCGGTACTTGCGAGAAAGCATTGGGCACAGCCGAATTTCTTCAATGACAATGTGCTGATCGACGCCTTGATCAAGCACATACTGAGCCTGATGCCTTACGGCATGACCGACCTCGGAGAGGTCATGGACGTGGTCTATCAGCTCAAAGGCAGCGATGAAGAGGCCTGGATCACCGCCTGGAGTGTGCTGGCACTGCGGCTCCACAATCGAGCCGAAGAGGCCGACGGGAAGGGCAAACGCGTGTCTGCGTCCACCGCCTATCTTCGCGCCTCGACTTATTGGCGCTGCGCGCTGCTGTACTTTAGCCGGTTCGAAGATGCGCGCATGAAGGAATATGCGGTCGCCAGTTCAACATGCTACCAACGCCACCTTCAGCTGTCCGGCTCTCCCGGGGAGCGCCTCGAAATCCCGTACGAGGGCAGTTTTCTTCCGGGCTATTTCTACAGATCTCCCGGCGCAGGCGACAAAGCTCCGTTACTCATCATCACGCCCGGCCGCGACACTTGGGCCGATGATACACGTTGGGTTTGTGAGGGCGCGCTTCGCCGAGGAATTCACTGTCTTACATACGATGGCCCAGGCCAAGGGTTTGCGCTGAGATTGAACAATCTCACATTCCGCCACGACTGGGAGAAAGTCGTAAGCCCCCTGATTGACTACGCACTGGACAAATTCTCGGAGATCGATGCTTCTCGCATCGCGCTCATGGGCTTGAGCTTCGGCGGCTATTTGGCTCCACGCGCCGCGGCCTTCGACAAGCGGATCAAGATCTGCATAGCCGACCCTGGCAATATCAGCTGGGGGCGTCGAATCATCGAGCAGTTGGGACAGTTCAGCAATCACTCGCTTGATGAACTTCCGGAACAGCTAAGGAATCTCGTGCGCGACTATGCCTGGAAGCATGGGGTACCAAGCACGATCAAGGATGTGGTACACGCTCTCGAGCCCTACGACAACGCGGCAATCCTGGAAAGAGTCACGTGCCAAACACTCGTCCTGGACGGGACGGGCGAGGTATTCCATGGAGCAAAGCCATTCTATGACGCCCTGCAATGCCCCAAGGACTACATGTTGTTCGACGGAACCTCGACGGCGCAATCACATTGCCAGATAGGGGGCTATGCCACCGCCACCGAGTATCTCTTCGATTGGCTCGTCGATCGGCTGGAACGTGCTTGATGACAAACATGTCGCGAATGCGCCCGCGCTTCCCGCATCACGCTCACTCCGCCGGACGATAAGAGCCACTGCGCTGATCTATTGATGGCCACGCCACCGCTTGCCGGCGATCGGCGAATTCGAAATTGAGCTCGTCAACGATACGGCGCGCAGGCTGGCCAATTCGCCGCGCTTCGCCCCCTTTTAACAAGGAGACATTCCATGAAGATTGCCATCATCGGCGCGACCCGTGGCATTGGCCTGGCCATGGCGCAGGCCGCGTTGGCTGACGGCCACGTGGTCACGGCGCTCGCGCGTACGCCCGGTCGCATGCCAACGAGCCATTTGCACCTGCACATCATCGCAGGAGACGCCCAAAACGCCGAGGCGGTCGCACGGGTGGTGGAGCGGCAGGATGTGATCTGTGATTGTCTCGGCACGACCAATGTCACGCAGACGATAACTATGTTCTCGCGCTCTGCGGAAAACCTCGCGAAGGTACTGAAGCCTGAGCAATTGCTGATCGCCGTAACCGGTATGGGCACCGGCGATAGTCGAGGCCACGGCGGTTTCTTATACGACTACCTGTTTATGCCGATTGTTCTGCGCAGGATGTATGCCGACAAGGATCGCCAGGAACGGATTATCAAGGACAATGTTGCGCGCTGGATCATCATCCGCCCTGGTTTCTTGACCAATGGTCCGCACACGGGACGCTATCGTGCTCTTACTGATTTAACGGACATCCACGGCGGCCGGATTTCACGCGCAGACGTCGCCGATTTCATGCTTTCGCAGGCAAAGGCACCAAAATTCATCGGTCAGACGCCTCTGCTGATCTATTGACGTCGAGGCAACCGCGCAGTGAGTTCTTAGTCCCGCGATTCCACCACCAAATCAATCCGCACGTCTCCCTTGTCGGTCCATTCCGGCGGACGCTCGATCCGATTTCGGCGGCGCCCACGAAAAAGACCGTCATCCGAGCTCAGCGTACCCGACCGGCTCTGAGGCCGTCGCGCAGGCGGCGAGCGGTGGCAAAAAGCGCCAAACAGCCGCACGCCAAATACCTCCGAGCCTCCCTTGGCATTCGCCGCTGTCTCACCGGCCCCCTGATCTGTGCATTGGACGACATGAGCTAAAATTAGAGCGACGGATCTACGATACATTGACACGGGGGAGGTCGTCCGATATCGGTTAGATCGATCGCTCTAGTAATCTGGGCGCTGGTCATCCAATGCGTCAACTTGGCCAATGTGCACCTTGAGGGAGGAACCATCGTGAGGCCTGCAATCCACTCGAGCCTCAGTTGCGTTGAATTTCGCCGATGCCGGTCTGATGCGGGCCCAGACCAAGTTTCGATCCGATCCAGGCCTAGATCGATCGTTCTGCCGACTGTGCAACCGAATGGTGATTTATGAAGCGGCTGGCTTCGGCGTTGCGGACAATCTCAATGAAACGCCCACTGATGGCGATAGGGCTATCGCTCGGGATCTCCTCGCAAGCCTTTGGGGGTGTCGATACCATGGCCGGCCGCTGGTCCGGGACGGGCTCCATGAAGCCCTCGGACGGGCCTCGAGAAAAGATTCATTGCAAGGTGGCCTATGACGTGAAGCGGCCAGGCAGGTCTATCAAACTAGACCTGAAATGTGCGAGCGACGCATATAAGCTGATCCTGTCGGCAGATATCGAGGAAGATGGAGACAATCTTTCCGGCAATTGGTTTGAGAGCGAATGGCGACAAGGCGGGAAGATTGTTGGCACAAGTTCGGGCGATCTTGTGGAAGCCAGAATCGAAGGAAACACCGTCGCCGCGCTGGTAACCATCCGAACGACGGGCAATCGGCAGTGGTTTGTCATGGACGCGCCTGGCTCGTGGGTATCTCAGGTATCGATAGAATTGAAGCGGGAAGCGCCCTAGTCCGAACTTTCCCGACGAGCCCTAGCCGAAGATCCGCAGGCGAGTTCCTTCGCCTGCCATCGCCGTTGCCGTCCCCAGTCACAGCGACTGGAGCCCCGAGAGAGCGATTTTTCTTAGAGTGGACGGTCTATTACGGTTGACGCTGTCGTCCTTGCCCAATAAATTCGACCAAACACTCTATAAACGTCGAAGGCCGCTTGCAGCTGCGTACAGGTGGTCTCGGCCCAACGATCTCCCCCACCAGCTGGCCCCACATGCGGGCCCGCCGCCAGAGGCTTTGTCAATGAGTTACGAGATCGAAGCGATCGTTCGCCGTCCCACGAGCGGCCCGCACCGAACTATTTTCGCTGCAGCGCTTGCAGCCGTCAGCGCGACGGCCGTTCTCGATCGCGTGTCGGCCCAGACCGCATTCACGCTGCCGGCTCCCCCTGTTGAACTGCCAGTGCTGCCACCTCCGTCTGGCAACTGGACCGTTATGATTGGGGCCGAAGGCCAGTACAGACCCGACTTCGAGGGAGCAAACCACTATTTGTTCAGTCCGGTCCCAATCTTCTCCATCCGGCGTGCGGGCTCCGTTGATCAGTTTCGTAGTCCGCGCGACAACATCAGCATTGCACTCATTGATTTCGGCGACTTACGCGCCGGACCCGCGGGCAAGTTCGTGCCGTCGCGCAAGGCAAGCAGCTATTCCGAGCTCACGGGTCTGGGCGACGTCAAGGCTGCGTTCGAAGTTGGCGGCTTTATCGAATATTTTCCTGTCGACTGGTTTCGCGTGCGCAACGAAACCCGCGCCGGGATCGGCGGCCATCAGGGCGTCGTCTCCGACTTTTCGGCGGACTTCATTGTCCCGGTGACGCGCTCGATTACCGTTTCAGCGGGCCCGCGCTTCACATGGGAGAGCGCGAAAGCTGTCTCTCCCTATTTCAGCATTGACGCAGCTCAAGCGGCTGCGACCGGGCTTTCGATGTTCGACGCCAAGGGCGGTGCACACTCGGCCGGGGCAGGCGCTCAGGTGAAGTACCGGATCGATCCCCAATGGGAGGTGCATTCCTACATCGAATACGAACGGCTGCTCGGTGATGCGGCAAAAAGTCCAATCGTGACGGCTCGCGGGTCAGTCAACCAGACGACGGTGGGCATCGGGGCGTCCTATTCTTTTGACTTCAAGATCCGGTAGGGACGCAATGCGCGCCGCGAGCCGATACGCTTGGATAGCGATGGTGATCCCTCTGGTTCTGAGCAGCGGCGCTCGCGCGTTGTTTGAGACCCGGGACGAGAAGCTCAAATCGGTCAAGACCGTTGGCATCGTTTCGGCGATCGGCGATCAGTTCACCTATGCAAAGACGGGGTTGACCGGCGTCGACACGAACCCTCGAAACGTGCCTATCACCTCCTGGGGGCTTGACGACTTGGTCGCGCAAGAGGTGTCGAGGGCGCTAAGCGTCCGTTTCCAGGTGCAGCCTGTCACCTATCCGCGTGCCACCTTCGCGACGACAGCGGAGTCGACGATGACCGCCGTCAATCTTGTTCGGGGCGATCCTTTTAAGAAACTCGTTCAGAACGAAGTGTCTCCAAAAGGCCTCGACGCCTACATCGTCATCACCAAGGCGAGGGCCAATTTTGGCGGCGGTAACCGAAAGGTGGAAGGCGTAGGCCTGATCACCTACAGCACGGTCTTGGAATCATTTGACCTGCTTCACGCCCTCTACGAGGTCAGGGTCGTTGACGGTAAGACATTCGACATCATCGAAAAGGTTGCTGCCGGGCCATCGGTCGATGCATCAATCGTCCGCCTTCCAGGCCCTAGCTTGGTGATTAATGGGAGTTTCGACAGGCGAGACGAGAACCTGCGCCGCGCCATCCAAGACCTCATCATGCGCAGCCTTCCGAATACGCTCAGCGATCTGCACCTCATCGATCAGAAGCAGTAATCCTGAACATTCAACCGCGTACGGGTAGCGATTGCTTGTGTTGTTTGAATGAGGGAAAGGGCCGCGGCGACTACGTTGGGCGTAGGAGCAGCGCCAGGGTAGCTAGCTCCATAGCGTTCGCAGATCGGAGGCCAGAAATGCTGTTCCGCCGAGAAACGGCGACGATTTCAAAGTTCGCATCGAGCGTAAGGGCGGTTGTGGCCGGCACCGCTCAGATCGCACTTTGCCTGACGTCCGGTGTTTCCGGTGGCGTCCAATTATCTGTCGATCCGGCGACCTTGACGAGCATGGGCGTGACATGGGCGACCGATTCTCCGGCCTGGTTCGTCCGCGTCGTGGGGACAGCCGAGCTGGCTGGCGCGATCGGAATTGCGGCCGCCGGACTAACGGGCGTCATGTCACACTTGCCTGTACTTTCTGCTGCCAGTCTGATTGCCGCCGATATGCTGGCGATGAGCGTCCACTCCTGCTGGTCTGCACTGGCGCCGCCCGCGCCGCTCGACCTGGCTTCGCTCGTCCTGTCCGTTGTGGTTCTCTGGACTTCGCAAAAAGGCCTTCCCGTCTCCGAGCGAAAAATCAGCCTGCCCTCGAGACAGAAATCGGAGCCGGAGACACGCCCATGAGCACGCACCGGCACAATTGCTGGCGGGCGAACTCAGGAACTGCGCCGGAATTCCTCCTTCCGGGATTGATGCGTCGGGCAGCCCAAGCGTTGTTCTCCAGTCGCAGCCATGGACTGCGATCATTTCGATCGATCGCGCTTCGCGTGGGCTTTGCGGCAATCGTTGCGCTGCCGTCTGATGCGGGTGCCACGACCATTCGCGCGCGCTACACAATGAAATTCACCGGGATAGAGGTCGGCGAGCTTAAGCTGGTGAACAGCGTCGGCTCCTCCTCTTACGAAGCCGAGCTGCATGCGCGTGTGACTGGCATCGCGACCGTAGCGACGTCGCGCAGCGTCAACATGAAGGCCAGCGGCATCATTCGCAAAGGCGCTGTTCTGCCGTCGACCTTCTTCTCCGATCAAGCCGGTACAGACCAGACGCGAACAATGCGCGTGTCCCTAGCGGCTGGTAATGCGAGATCTGTTGAAATAGATCCGCCGTTCGAGGACACGACGGGGCGCGTACCGCTGACAGAGGAGCACAAGCGGAACGTGATCGATCCCCTTAGCGCCATGATTCTGACGGTGCCCCCTGGTGATCGTGTTCTCGGGCCTTCTGCCTGCAACCGGACCTTACGGGTGTTCAACGGCCTTTTCCGCGCGGATGTAGAACTGACCTATGTGAGAACGGAGCCGTTCAATGCGACGGGCTATTCCGGAACGGTTGCGCTTTGCTCGGCCCGATACGTTCCGCTCGCCGGCTATAATCCCAATGCAACGATGACGAAGTTCATGATGACCAACCGAGGCATAGAGATCCGGGTGGCTCCGATCGAAGACACCATGCTGGTGATGCCGGTGTCGGTGATGATACCGCTACCCGTGGGACATGCCTCGGTGGAGCTCCAAGAGTACAGCGTCGAGCCGACGCCGGACGCCACGGGTAGATGACGCTAACCACGTGTGGCGTGCCACTCCGTCACGCGCAACGAAAGGCGACCAGGCCCATATTCCCGTACGAGGGATGCCAGACCGATCCGCATCCCCCGTGAGGCCGGGCGGTTGAAGCACGCGTTAGAAAGCGGCGCCCGAAGTGGCCCCCGAGCCACGACAAAAACAGCAAATTCAAGGCCATACAAAAATAGTTCGATCGCTCTAGGTTTATTGACCAAGAGACTTTCGCCTGATATTGATAGATTGTACGATCTATTAAATGCGAGAGTGCCGCATCGCTGGAAGGCACCGCTCCGGGTGTACAAAAGCAATGATAAAGATCCAAACAACGGCTCTGAGCACCTTTCAAGGGCCTTCATCTCTCAAGGAGCAAAGGTGATGAAACGCCTGCTCGGGGCTATATTCCTTGCGTGCGCCGTCGCGATAACAGTTCCGGCGAAAGGCGGCGAAGCCCGGGTTGCCGCTGCGCAACAAGAAGTAGCATCCTTTCAGACTATCGACTTCGACTGGGTCGATACGTCTCGGAATCGCCGGGTCCCTGCGCGCCTGTATTGGCCCAATGTTGCCTCCTCGGGCCGTGTACCGCTGATCGTATTCTCACATGGCATGGGAGGGACCCGAAACGGCTACACATATCTAGCCACGAAGTGGGCCGCACACGGCATTGCGAGCCTGCACGTCCAGCACACCGGCAGCGACTCCGGCGTTTGGTTCGGCAATCCCCTTGGGGTCGTGAATCGGCTGCAAGCGGCGGCGCAGGACGATGAAGCGGCAGCCAGGGTCGCCGATTTGCATTTTGCGCTCGACCACATCCTGTCAGCCCAAACCGGGCCGTACGCAAGCCTCATTGACCGCCAACGCATTGTCGCGGCGGGCCATTCTTATGGCGCCAATACTACGCTCTTGGCTGTCGGCGCGCGAGTCATTCGCAACGGTCGCTCGCTCGATTTCCGCGATCAGCGCTATAGGGCGGCGATCGTGATCTCCGCGCCAAGGTTCTACGGCGAAACGAACTTGGGCAGCGTGCTCGCCAATATCAGCGTGCCGACACTTCATGTGACGTCGACCGAAGACACTATAAGAATCCCGGGCTTTTACTCGCCCGCCAGCGATCGCGTGGCAATCTTCAACGCAATCGCCAACCCGCGGAAGCTGCTTGTCGTGTTTCGGGGCGGGTCTCACAGCATGTTCACTGACCGCCCGATCGTCGGAGGCCTGACATTTAATCCAACGGTCAAGGAGGCCACAGCAGATCTGACCCTCGCGTTCCTGGACTACGCCTTCGCAGGCGAGGCGACCGGTTTGAGCCGATGGGGCGCTGCTTGGCAAAACATTCTGGCGGAGCCTGATGCGGCGCCAGTTGCAACGCCCGCCCAGAAGCTGTTGCGCCCGACGATTGGGAAGCCAGCAACTGCGATCACCGAGGTGAGCGCCGACAGCCGGACTGCACCCAGCGAGGGTCAAAGTTCCGCTCCGATGCGCTGTTCACCGCGCGTAAGCTTGCTCAAGGGCTCCTCCGCCTCGCCTGGGCTCGCCTGTACAGATCAGAATGGGGGACTGAGCCATGGACCAGGCTAGGCCGCAGCGCGTCGTCGTCATGACGGGAGCCACATCCGGCCTTGGCGCTCATGCGCTTCAGCAGATCGTCGCCCAGTCCAACACGCGCGTCTTCATAGGTGCTCGCGGAAGCGGAAGAACAGTACCGAAGGGCGTCGAGGTCCTCCCGCTCGAACTCGCCTCGCTCGCGAGCGTCCGCGAATTTGCGGATGCACTGACACGGCGGCTCGGAGACACCCGCATCAATATTCTGGTCCTCAACGCCGGGATACATGGTTCGGACGCAAAGCAACTTAGCGCGGAAGGCTATGGGCTGGCGTTCGCGGTGAACCATCTCGCACACTATTTGCTGGCCCGACTCCTGTTGCCGAATATAGCCGACCGTGGCCGCCTGGTGATCACTTCGAGCAACATGCACAATCCTCCTCTCAAACTGATCGCCCCCAAGTCGCTCGAGCTGCAGGAATGGGCCCACCCGACCCCAAATGGTTCTGGCGTGGGTATACGTTCTTACACGGCTTCCAAGCTATGCAATATGATGACGGCGCTGTCCTTTGCGCGCCTGGACGAGGTGAAAGCCCGCCAGATCAACGTCGTCGCCTTCAATCCCGGACTTACTGGCGGCGTTGGTGGGCGTGACGCCTCGGCCCTTCAGAGAGCGTTCGTAAGGCTCCTTACGCGTACGGTCTTTCCCCTCATTGGCGTGTTCCGTCCCGAGTTCGTCATGAGCACACCGGAGCACTCCGGCGCCATGCTTGCCAACGTTGCTCTGGGGGCAGTCAGCCCGCCGCCCGGCCGCATCTATGTCTCCCTGATCAAGGGCGAACCGACATTCCCAGATCCCTCTGAATTGGCGCGAAGCGAAGAAGCCCAAGACATGTTGTGGCGCGAAAGTGCAACGATGGTCGGCATCAACAAACAGCCGAGCGTGATGCCTACCCTTGGCTGACTAGGAGTGATCTGCCTCGGTGAACGTCAATCTTGACTGGAGCATTTTAGCTATGGGTGAACCAATGTCCGAAAAGGCCGGCCCGGACACCGGCTGCTTTCCAGCGACCGCAGCGGCCCGCCAGGCCGTCGATGACGTGATCGAGGCTGCCGCGGAGCGAACGTCGATTGCGCCAGACCATGAGACGCCGCCCAAGCCGGACGCTCCCAAGATCGAGGCTCCCAAAGACGAGCCCACGCACATCGAGGTACCAAAGCTCGGCGCCGCGCCTGAGACGGAGCCCGAAGCCGAGTCGAAACCCGGCCAGCTCATCGTGATGGTCCCCAGGGAGCGGTCGTCATCCCGGTCCTGGGATAATGAGGATATCGCTTCGCATTTGAAGTCGGACGAGGCGCACGCGGCTAGCGGTAAGCGCCGGCTGGCCGCGGTGATGGCGCTTGCAGCTTGTATCGGCGCGATCAGCGGCGCGCTGGCGACCGCGGGCACCTTGCAGTTTGCCGCCAAACAGGCGCCGGCGCCGATGATAGATAACAGCGTGCTGGAAGCCTCGGTTGCGCGGATCGAGGCCGATCTACTTGCTCTCAAGGCGGGCCTTGAGAACAGCTCCAAGACCAACCTGGGCCGATTCAACCAAGCTAGCGACCGCATCGACAAACTGGAAAAGGCGCAGACCGAGCCGATGGTCAAGCTCGCAAAGCTGTCCGAAGCGTTTGACAAGCTCCGCACCGCACAGGCTGCGGTCCCCGCACCGCCTGCGGCGGCTCAAGCGGTCGCATCCCAGGCTACCGGACCAAAGGTCGAAACCGGCAGAGTGCCCACTGTCGATGGCTGGCGCCTACGCGACGTCGCCAATGGCGGCGCGCTGATCGAGGGCCGGGGAGGTATCTACGAAGTCTATGCTGGCGATCCCGTGCCCGGCCTTGGCCGCATCGACGCGATCCGCCGTCAGGACGGCCGCTGGGTGGTCGTCACCAGCAAAGGCCTGATCGTCGCGCCCTGAGTTGCCGGCCCCGCTTTCGGCAGGGCGCCCCGACCGGCGGCATTCCGGTTTGGCGCTAGGCCCATCATCGACGCCTCATCGCTTCGTCCTGCCTTGCGTACGCGGTCAGATGCTTATGTAGGTGGTCGAATAGTAGTCTCACTCGACGTGTGGACCTAATCGCCTCGTGCATTGCGAGCCAGATCTCGAGCTTAAGCTTCATACCCTTGATTGGAAGCTTGACTAGCTCTGGGTATCGGGTCGCAATAGCGATCTGGCACCCGCCAATACCGAGACCGGCGCGTAGGGCAGCGAACTGCGCGCAGTCGCTGTCGGTTCGAAAATTGAAAGTATCGCGAGACACGTCGAAGCCTCTCCTTAGAAGGCCCCTGTAGGAGCTGTCGTCGCGATCGAACCCAATTAGAGCATGGCCAGCCAGCTGATCGAAAGCTGTTGGCGTCCCGTGCACCTTGAGATAGTCGCGATGGGCGAACAAGCCGATGTGCGTTTCGCCGATACGACGCGCGATAAGCGTCTTTTGGCTCGGCCGCACCATACGGATGGCTATGTCTGCGTCATTCCGGTCAAGGTTTTGCACGCGGTTGGAGACAGAGAGTTCTAAGGCAACGCCGGGGTGTTCCTGACGGAATGTTGCCAGGATTGGCGGCAGCACCTCGCAGCCAATCATCTCTGAGGCCGTCAATCGAACCACGCCTGCCTCGCCTCTGGCGCCGCCCGAGGCCGCTCTCAGAAAGGCCTCCTGCGCTGCAGCCATGGCATCGGCATGTGTGAGCAATTCCATCGCTACTGCTGTTGGCGTCAGGCCGCGCCGAGATCGCTTGAACAGCACCTGCCCAAGCTGTGCCTCCAGCGCATCGATCTGGCGGCCGACCGTCGGTTGGGTGAGGGCCAAACGTCGAGCGGCGCCCGAGAGGCTGCGGTCGCGCATGACCTCTACAAACGTTTGTTGCAGGGACCAGTTTAGGGGGCGATTGCTCATACGCCAGCGTATAATAGAGGTTCGCAGTTCGACAATTGGCATAGTATGGGTTTTGCTCAATCCTGAAGTGGTGTCTCCGAGAGAACATGACACCATGTCGATCAATCGCCGAACTTTCGTGACCTCAGCCCTAGCCGCAAGTGCCCTGCTAGCGCCGGGACATAGCGCTCATTCGGCAACCTTTCCTTCAGGGCCACCGAAGGTGAAAATTCATGCTGTGCAGACCGGTCGCGTTCGCGTAAAGCGGGCACAGATCGCGCCGACAAAGCATGGTCTGGCGCGCCTCGTGGCTCCACTGATCGAGTCCGAGTGGGCCGACTGGTTGCCCACTTACGCGTGGGTCATCGATCACGCCGAGGGGGTGATCGTCGTCGACACCGGAGCGGCGGAGCATCTCTTGTCGCTGCCGAGCTGGCACCCATATTTCCAGCGTGCCGTCTGTTTCGACATTCAGCGCGATCAAGAGCTGGGACCACAGTTGCGGAAACTTGGCATTGGACTGCGCGATTTGCGCAAAGTTGTTTTGACCCACCTCCATATTGACCATGACGCTGGACTTCGCGATGTCGTCGGCAGCATGATTTACGCCAGCCGCGGTGAAGTCGACAACGCATCGGGCCTTCGTGGGCGGTTAATGGGCTATCTGCCGGAACGTTGGCCCAAAGGGTTCGATCCGAAAGCTCTGGACTTTGTGCGGGCGCCATTCGGGCCCTTCCCACGCAGCTGCCTCTTGACCGAAGCTGGGGACGTCATAGCCGTTCCAACCCCAGGGCACACGAGCCACCACCTTTCTGTGATCGTCATGGAAGGCGAGACGGCGATTATGCTTGCTGGCGACGCTTCTTACAGCGAGGCGCAAATGTTGGCGGGCGGCATCGACGGCGTAGGAGTGGACGAAGATGCCGAAATCGAAACGCTTGCCCGCATCGCCAAGTTCACCCGAATGATCCCTACCGTCTATTTACCCACGCACGATCCGCTCTCAGCCGATCGCCTGCTTCATCGCCGTTACGTTACGCACGCCTGATCCTGGCGAGCAGCCGCAACCGGACCGCCAATCCCTGAAACGACCAGGCGCGGCAACAAGCATGCTGTTGCTCCCGTGACAAATTGACGTCGCGTCGTCATCGTGGGTCTCCGACTTGCGTGGCATTCCTCGACCTACTCGCTGCGTTCTATGCGAGTGGGAGCAAGTTTGGCTAACCATGGACGGGCCTTCTCACACGGCAAATTCCGACCAGTGTGACCCAACTAGCGTCTCGAAACCAAGAAATCGTCCGTAAACTCTCCCCGCGACACTTTGACAGGAATCTCTCCATCGCTCCCGATTTCGAATATCTCTGATCCCGATCTCTCCGCCTCGTCGGCGAGGCGATCAATCCGTTCGGCGATCTGCTCGGCTTGCCATGCGTTGAGATACCAGGCGAACTCCTCCCGGTTCGGACGCATCCCGAATTCAGGGTCGGCCGGCAGCAGGCTGACGATGGTTTGCGGATGAACGGCAGGCAAGTTTCGAACCAGCGAGACCTCATTCGGCTGGCGCGCGAACTTTCTCAGGAGTTCGGCCAGTCCAGCCAGATCGCGGCTGTCGCCGATAAACAGAAACATCGGATTGAAGTCACTCGGAAGGAATTCGTATCTGAGCATTGGTCCGAACCGGATGTTTGAATCGGAATTCATGTGCTCGCGGGCGTGCTCAGACGCGAGACGATGTCCTGGGCATGGCAAAGCTCGATCAAGCCAACGTCGCTCGCGTCGCGAGCTTCCACATACTTCACCTCCACCCACATGCCGTCGTCCATGTTCTGGGTGACTTCCGCGACGATTCCTTCCCTGAGCTTCAGCCGGTCACCCGGTTTAAGGTCTAGAACGTTGATCATGGGTCCCCTCTCCCGGCTCAAAAGAACATGGTCAGATTCTTGGCGAGCAGGATGTTCTGCTCCAGGATGATTTCCCGTCTGCAGACCTTCCAGGCTCCATCGACGAGCCGGAGTGTATCGTGTCGGCGGCCTACCAACGTGTAGGTCTCGTACTCGACTCTATTCTGGTAGACCAGGATACGACTGGTAACGTCCACCTCGCGGGGATGCTCGAGGTTGGGACGCGCGTCCTTGATCTGCACGTTCGTGACCATGTGGGTAACACGAGAGAGGGGCTCCTCCGCGTAGTGAACGCCTGTCAGGATTTGCTCGACGCGCTTGGTCAGTGTCCATTTGTCTTCGTCGAACCAACTGATGCCTTCGCCCTTTTTTGTGTTCTCGCGGGCTTCGTGCTGACCAAACTTCACATTCCTTCGGATCGGCATGAAGTAGGAGATGTCATCGGTAAGGACATCGAGCCACTCGCGAAAGCGGCGTTCGTCGAGCAGATCGGCCTCGAAATAGAGGAAATCCTCGACGTCCGCCTTGAGACGATAGTAATGCGCATTCCGCTCGATTGTGCGATTGTCCGTGGCTCTCGCTGCCACGGTAGCTGGCGTTGATACTGGGTTCATGCCCGGCTCCTTTCTTCGTTCACGTAAGTTCAGATCTTCGGCTTTGCCGGCACAGGGCCGCCCTGGTGCGCGAAGCAGCCGACATCGATGACGGCTCCTGAAATCGTCTCGGCATCAGGTGACAGCAGGAAAGCAACTACATTGGCAATGTCGTCTCCCGTGGCGGGACGGCCTGCCGCCGTGCCGGGCGCTCCAACTCCGAATCTGCTCGCATCGCCCTCTACGCGTCCAAGGCTCATACCGCTCACAATCCCTCCGCCGCCGGGGATAACCGTGTTCACCTTGATCCCGCGATGAAGAAAGTCGTAGGCGGTCGCGGCGCCCAGGGCCACAAGGGCGGCTTTGGTTGCGCTGTACACCGCCATGTTGGGCTTCCCCCAACCCGCTCCTGATCCGATATTGACAATCGAACCGGCCCCACGACGAAGCATGTGCGGCAGCACAGCGCGCGAGGCGAGGTAGGACCCTTTGAGATTCACCGCGACGATTCTGTCGAAAAGAGCCTCATCCGTATCGAGAACTGTGCCGAGCGGACCAATGGCAGCGTTGTTCACGAGGCCATCGATCCGGGCGTAGCGCTCCAGTGCGAAACTGACGACACGTTCAACCTCTGACGCCTGAGACACATCTGCCTCGAGGAGGTCCGCCTCCAGGCCGCGATGGGCCAGTTCGTCACGCAACCCCGGGATCGCGCGCTCGGCTGTACTCGAAACCTGGCGACTTTCCAGGCCAAACGCCACGACCTTGTGACCTCGCGCGGCGAGGCCAAGCGTGATTTGCCGCCCGATCCCGAACGTTCCTCCCGTCACGATGACGATCTTACTGGTCACGCTCACTCGGCCGCCTGCCTGCTCGAAGACGGTACGCCTAGCAGCTCACCCCAGTCCGCGTCACGCATGTAGGATGCCCACCGCTTGTAGAAGCCGCGCGCGATCTGCTCCGTTACTTGCAGGCTTACGTCACCGCCAAGCTTGTGGTCTGTGGTGTACGCTCCGATCGACTGCTGATAGTTGAACGGATAGCGACGGGCGACGGTGCCGGTGCTGGCCGAGGTCGCATACAGCCAATTCTCCAGATCGTCCTGCTCGGTCATGCCGGCCGGACCCGAATAGCGCATGTAATAGCGCCGCAGATAATCCTTCACTTCCGCCGGAGCGTCCTTGTCGACCAGGAAGAAACGCCACCCTTCGGTGGATGTCGGACTGTGGGGATGCCAGGCGCAGAGGCCGCGCGGCTGACGCCCGTGATAGGACGTGTTCGGGAAGATTGTGCCCACGAACGGCATCAAGCGGGCATCCTCACCCAGCCGCCGCTTCCGCTCCTCGTAGCAGTGCCTGAAGTATTGCTCCAGCACCGGGTTGTCGAGAAAGGACTCGATGTATTCGTTTGCCTCGGGCTGGATCGCGCTATGCACCCCATGACCAGCGGGAAAGCTGATCCAGACGTGCTGGGCGTGCTCGAGCTCGTTGTCCCGTCTGCCTTTTTTGCCGGATGCTGCGCTCGGTCCGATTCCAATCAAGTCGACCGAGCGATGACTGGGATTGTGATAGGTATCACCGAGAAAATTTTCAGCGGCGAACTTCCAGTTTGCCGGGAACACCCATTTGTGAACGCCGATGACCTCGGACCCGCCTTCTCGACCGTCGCGACAATCCAGCGCCTGATCCAGATGGAGTTTTGCATCCCCGAGATAAGTCAGAAAGTCCGGTGCGTCCTTGTCCCAGGTCGCCCAGATTGAACCCTTGTAATTGAACAGCTTCGCCACCGAGACGAGCGAGTTGGCCTCGCGATCGAGAACCCCGTCATAAAGCGATTTGTAAAGCGGAACGCCTTGCAACCTGCCATCGGTCGTATACGTCCAACTGTGATACGGACATGTGAACAGAGAGGTGTTGCCGGATTCGTATCGGCACACCTTCATGCCGCGATGCCGACACGAGTTGAGGAAGACGTGGATCTCTCCCTTCTTGTCGCGGCACAGGATGACCGATTCCTCGCCCATGCGGGATGTGTAGAAATCGCCCGGATTCGGCACGAGGCTTTCGTGGCCAACGAGTAGCCAGGCTCGCGTGAAGACCTTGCTGAGCTCTTCCTTGTAGATGTCCGCATCCACGAAAATTTCGCGGCTGATGTAGCCGTTTGTGACGTCAACCAGTCCGTCGATTTGCTGGCGCTGCGTCATGGGGCGCTTCTCCATTGCCTATGATTTATCCCTGCGTCTCCGGGACATGAACGACGAGACCGTCGAGATCTGCGGAAAATTCGATTTGACAACTCAGACGACTGGTCGGGCGACGCTTGCTGGCAGTGCAATCGAGCATCTCATCCTCGTCCGCGCGTGCCGACGGAACGCGCGACGCCCAACTCTCGTCGAGATAGATGTGACAGGTGGCGCAAGACGCGGCGCCGCCGCAGTCGGCCAAAATGCCCGAGACACCGTTGTAGACGGCGATCTGCATGAGGCTCACACCAAACTGCCCCTCGACAATCGTTTGAGAGCCATCAGGCTGAACGTAAGTCAGGTGCGGCATGTCCGGCGAAGCTCCACGATATGTCCGTTAGATGGACATCGTTTTCATTTTAAGAGATTCAGCTTTTTGACAAAAACTGTCAAGAGCCGCTGCCGCGAGGGCATCAGGAATTCGATGGACCATGCGATCATGCGGTCCTCGTCGGCAATCGACAGGGCGCGAGCGAGCGCGAAGCTCAAAGCGCAAAGGATTTGCCGGGATTGAAAACGTTGCGCGGGTCGAGCGCATGCTTCACGCGCCGCATCAGCTCGATGTCCAGCTCCGACCGCTGCTTGGCCAGTTCCCGACGATGAAGCTGCCCAATGCCGTGTTCCGCACTGATGCTGCCGCCGAGCTTCCAGACAATTTCGTTCGCAACATCTTCAATGCGCTGCTTCTTGGCCATGAACGAGCTCGGATCGCCGTGCGGAGGCTGGCATGCGCTGAAGTGAAGATTGCCGTCGCCCAGATGGCCGAAGGCGAAAGGCACGAAATCCGGCTCAAGCTTGCGAATTGCTTCGCACAAACGCTCATAAAGCGCGGGAATCTGGCCAAGGGGGACCGAATAGTCGAACCGGATCGATTGACCAAGATGGCGGTGAAACGGAGAAAATGCGTCGCGGATCGCCCACAACTGGGCTTCCTGGGCTAACGACTGCGCGACAACGGCGTCACGGCACAACCCTTCCTGTAGCCCCTGCTCGATATGCTCCCCCAGAACGTCGCTTTCCGCGCAACCCGCAAAGCGCACCAGCACATACCAATCGTCGCGAAGGGGAAGGGGCGACTGACAGGTCAGCATCCGCTCGCAAGCGCCCTTGATTCCGATCAGAGGCATCAATTCGATGGCCGACAGGCCCCCTCCCGCCAAAGACAGGGTCCTTTCTGCAAACTCGCTTGCAGCATCGAGGGAAGCCACAGCAATCAGGGCGGATTGCACCCAGGCTTCCGGTGAAGCGAGTTTCAGCGCCGCAGCGGTGATGATACCGAGCGTTCCTTCCGAACCGATGAAGTGATGCTTGAGGTCGATCCCGGTGTTGTCTTTGCGTAAACTCTTCAAGCCGGACCACAGCTGACCGTCGGCGAGAACGACTTCCAGTCCGAGCACAAGTTCGCGGCAATTGCCGTATCGCACCACGT
>Ga0209677_100418_pt1 | contig 25209 bp, 21 predicted proteins | sample AraplaCvi_mCL_r2_2_FD_184285 | JGI IMG/M metagenome (GOLD analysis project Ga0209677, IMG submission 184285) | Arabidopsis root microbial communities from North Carolina, USA - plate scrape CL_Cvi_mCL_r2 (SPAdes) (version 2) | ecosystem: Host-associated > Plants > Roots > Endosphere | place: USA... | reverse complement strand
GGACGTGTCCGGCCACGAAGACCAGCAGCGCGAGGATGAGGGTGATCCGCTTCGACAGCCGCACGGTCAGCAGCGTCATCAGTGGAGCGCCGATGATCATGCCGACGGCGAAGACGGTGATCAGGCTCCCTGCGTCCGTTAGCGATGTCTGCAGCGAGGCGGCCACTTCCGGCAGGATCCCGGCGATCACGAACTCCGTCGTCAGCATCAGGAACGTGCCGGAGGCGAGCACGTAGACCAGCAGCGGGAGGCGGCGGGAGACGCGGGTCGCTCCGGGGGCGTCCATGATGAGGGCGGGCATGCAGTCTCCATCTCCGGCTGGTCGTGGGCCAGTTCAAGGAGATCACGGGATTCGCCGGGCAGGGAGGCCGCATCATTGGTGGTACTGGCGGTGACTCCCTCCCGCTGCCGGCGAAACTTAACATGCTGTTATGGACAATCCAGCGGAGGTCCGGGAGTTCCTCACCACCCGTCGCGCCCGGGTCACGCCCGAGCAGGTCGGCCTGGCTGCCGGCACGAACCGGCGCGTGGCAGGCTTGCGCCGCAGCGAGGTCGCGACGCTCGCCGGGATGAGCGTGGAGTACTACACGCGGTTGGAGCGCGGCGCGATCAGCGGCGCATCCCCGCAGGTGCTCGACAGTCTCGCCAGAGCTCTCCTCCTCGATGATGCGGAGCGGGCGCATCTGTTCGACCTCGCCCACGCCGCGAGCCCCGTCGCCCGCCCACCGAAGCGGCGCAGCGCGACCGGCTGGAAGCCGCATCCCGGACTGCAGTGGGCGCTCGAAGCGGTGACCGCCGGGCCCGCGTTCGTCCGCAACGGGCGGATGGACCTGCTGGCGGTGAACGCACTGGCGCGTGCGTTCTACACTGAGCTCTACGACGTGCCCGGGCAGGCTCCCAACATCGCCCGGCACATGTTCCTCGACCGGCGTGCGCTCGAGTTCTACCCGGACTGGGAGAGCTTCGCCGACATCGCCGTCGCGATCCTCCGCACCGAGGCGACTCGAGACCGGCACAACAAAGAGCTGCACGACCTGATCGGGGAGCTCTCCACCCGCAGCGCCGACTTCCGCACGCGGTGGGGCGCTCACAACGTCCGCCACCACGGCTCCGGGTTCAAGTCCTTCCACCATCCCGTCGTCGGAGACCTGACCCTCGCCTATGAGGGCATGCAGCTGGAGGCCGACCCCGGCCTCACCGTGACGATCTACACCGCCGAACCGGGCTCCGCCTCCGAGGACGCCATGCGGCTGCTCGCGTCCTGGGCCGCCAGCGAGCCGACGACGAGCGCAACGAGCGCGACGAGCGCGACGAGCGCAACGAGCGCAACGAGCGCAACGCGAGAGGAACATAGATGACCGCGGACGACTTCGACCAGCCCTTCCCGCTCGGCGAGAAGAACGACGCCTACGCCCAGTACTTCATCGGCCAGAGCTACCTCGCCCCGATCGCCGGAGGCGCCGTCCCCGTCATCAACGTCTCCTTCGAGCCGGGGTGCCGCAACAACTGGCACGTCCACCATGGCAGCGGCGGTTCCGGCGACCAGATCCTGCTGTGCACGGCCGGCAGCGGCTGGTATCAGGCCGAGGGCCAGGATCCCGTCAGCATGGAGCCGGGAACGGCGATCCACGTCCCGGCCGGGACGAAGCACTGGCACGGCGCGAAGGCGGGCTCCTGGTTCTCGCACCTCGCCTTCATCACGCCGGGTGACGACGTGAGCAACGAATGGCTCGAGCCGGTCACCGACGAGGTGTACGGCGCGCTGCCGGGCTAGTGCCCGCCGCGGGCCTTACCATCGCTCCGTGACCAGCGAGGAACCGGAACGTGTCCAGCCTGCCGGGTGACCACGCGCGGAAGCTCACGCAGGAGCGCTGGCAGCGTCTCACCGAATGGCCGCTCGTTCTCGCGGCGCTCGCCTTCCTCATCGCCTACGCCTGGAGCGTTCTCGGGGACATCCCGAGCGCGAAAGACCAGGTGCAGGAAGCGGTCATGTGGGCGGCTTGGATCATGTTCGCGATCGACTACGTCGTGAACCTCTCCCTGGCTTCGCACCGTTGGCGCTGGTTCTGGACACACCTGCTCGACCTCTTCATCGTGATCCTGCCGGTGCTGCGGCCTCTTCGTCTGCTCCGGCTCCTCGCGATGGTCCGCCTGTTCCACAGGTTCGCGGGTTCCGCGTTCCGCGGCCGGGTCCTGCTCTACGTGGGAAGCTACGGGACCGTGATCGTCGTCATGGCCGCTCTGGCGGTTCTGGATGTGGAACAGAACGTCGCGAGCTCGCCCATCCACACCTTCGGGCAGGCCCTCTGGTGGGCCTGCGTCACCATCACCACCGTCGGGTACGGTGATATCGTCCCGATCACCCTCACCGGCAGGCTGATCGCGGTCGCACTCATGCTCGGCGGGATCGGCATCATCGCCACGGTCGCCGCCGCCCTCTCCTCGTGGTTGGTGCAGAACGTCGGTGCACGCGAGGCCCGGCAGGAGAACGTCACGCGCCAGCACATCGAGGAGCTCCGCCGCGACATCGCCGAGCTGAAAGAGCTTCTCGAGCGAAAGGCCGGCGTGACCGGCACCTCCGAGATCGACCCGTGAGCCCGGAGGAGATTCGAACGGATCGGGTTCGAATCTCCTTCAGCACTGCCATTCGAAGGAGATTCGACGCCCGATCTCCTTCGAATCCCCCACGTCGTGCGCGTGCGCTGACCTCAGCGCGCGGGGATCGCGATCGCTGTCTATCCCTGTCCATCCCTGTCGATCCCGGCCTATCCGCACCGCGTCGGCGGGAGCTAACATGAGCGCCATCCAGGAGGTGCGTCATGACCACGATCGCGACCCCACTCGACGAAAAGGAGCTGTACGACGCCGGACACGCGGCCCGCTCGCAGGTTCCGCGGTCCAGCCAGGCCGAGTTCACGCCGCCGCCGGGACGCGACCCGCTCGGGATCCTCCGCAGGCAGCACGAGAACCGCCTCCCGGCACTGATCGCCCTGCGCGTCGAGCGGATGAGCACATCCGCGTTCGCGTTCTACCGGGGGACGGCAGCGATCCAGGCCGCCGACCTGGCCGGCGCACCCACTGCTGGTGGGGATGTCGTGATCTGCGGCGACGCCCACATCAGCAATTTCGGCATCTACCGGTCGCCCGAGAGCTCCATGGTCTTCGACATCAACGACTTCGATGAGGCGGCCGTCGGCCCGTTCGAGTGGGACGTCAAACGGATGCTGACGAGCGTCGTCCTCGCCGGCCGCTCGCTGGGGATCGACCGCTCCGACCTCCGTTCGATCGTGCTTTCGGCATCCGCGATGTACCGCAACGCACTGGGCGATGCGCTCGAGTCGTCGTTGTACCGGCGCTACTTCCGCGTCACCAGCATGGCCGACCGGCGGATCCTGAGCCGGGACAGCGAGCGGATGATCAAGCACACCCTGAAGGAGTCGGAGAAGCGCACCAGCGAGCGTGTCGCCAGCCGCACCCTGGTCGAAGGCGGCGAGGGGCTGCAGTTCGTGGAGGACCCGCCGGTCCTCACCCGGCTGGAGCCGGAGATCCGGGTGATCGTGGACCAGGTCTTCGAGGCGTACCGCACCACGGTCCCGACGAACATCGCCCTGATGCTCTCCCAGTACACGGTCCTGGATGTGGCCCGGCGCGTGGTCGGGGTGGGCAGCGTGGGAACGCGGTGCTTCATCATCGCCCTCGGAGACGCCACCGGCGACATCCTGATCCTCCAGCTGAAGGAGGCCAATGCCTCGGTCGTCCAGGAGTTCGGCGGGATAGCACCCGTCGCCGGCTACCTCGATCCGGTGATCCTCGCGGAGCATCAGGGTTACCGCGTGGTCGGGTGCCAGCGCATCCTGCAGGCGGTCTCCGATCCGTTCCTCGGCTACCTGACCGTGGAGGGGCACAGCTTCTACATGCGGATCTTCCGCAACCGGAACGCGTCGTTCGAGATCGCGGACATGAACGCCACGCAGTTCAGCGAGTACGCGCAGTCGTGCGCCACCGTGCTCGGACGGGCGCACGCGCGCTCGCCGAAGGCGCAGTTCGTCGCGGGATACGTCGGCGCGGGAGGCGCCTTCGTGCGCGCGGCGGCCGAGTGGGCGCACGCCTACGCCGCCCAGGCGGAGAAGGACTACGCGACCTTCGTCGAGGCGGCCCGGGAGGGCCACTTCGAGTAGCGGGGCCTGCACTGCCGCCGGCACATTCGTGACGAATGTCGGCGGGGAACGTACCATGAAGGCGTGTCTCTGACCGCCGGCTCAGCGACCGCGCGCCTGACTCCGCGCGGTGCGGAGACGCGTGAGAACGGCACGTTTCCGCCTCACGCGCCCGTCGACCGGCCGGCGATGTCTCAGTTTGCAAAAGAGGACTATTTAGTCCACATTAGAAGCGACAAGAGTGGCGATCGACGCGGAGGAGGCGCCCGATGAAGGCGATAGTGGTGACCGATCAGGCCGAGGGACCGGCCGGTATGCGGTTGACGGACCGCCCGGATCCGCGCCCGGCGATCAACGATGTCGTCGTCCAGGTGCGCGCCGCCGGCTACGTTCCGACCGAGGTGGGCTGGCCGTCCACGTGGAGCGATCGCGCCGGACGGGACCGGGCGCCATCCATCCTCGGCCATGAGCTGGCCGGCGTCGTCACGGCACTGGGCTACGGCACGACGGGACTGTCGATCGGCCAGCGGGTGTTCGGGATCTCGGACTGGCACCGCGACGGGACGCTCGCGGAGTACGTGGCCGTCGAGTCGCGCAACCTCGCGCCGCTTCCGGGCGACGTGGAGTTCACGGTCGGGGCCAGCCTGCCGATCTCCGGACTCACCGCCTGGCAGGGCCTCTTCCAGCACGGCCGCCTCCAGTCGGGCCAGACGGTCCTCGCCCACGGCGCGGCCGGTGCCGTCGGCACGATGGTGACCCAGCTCGCCCGCGAAGCCGGCGCCTACGTCATCGGCACCGGGCGCTCCGCCGACCGGCAGAAGGCGCTCGACTACGGCGCGAACGAGTTCGTCGATCTCGAGAACGACCGGCTCGAAGACGTGGGAGGCGTCGACCTGGTGTTCGACGTCATCGGGGGCACCATCCAGGAGCAGTCGGCCGGCCTCATCCGTCCCGGCGGAACCTTGGTGACGGTCACGGGACTGGGCGAGCAGCGACCCGACGAGGGCCTTTCGGTCGACTTCGTCGTCGAGTCTGTTCCGTCGCAACTCGTCGAGATCGCCCAGCGCATCCGGGATGGCCGGCTCCGCACGAACATCGGCGAGATCGCGGCTCTCGACGATGCCATCGACGCGCTCAACCCGACCGAGCGGCGACAGGGAAAGACCATCATCACCATGGGTTCCTGAACAGACCGCAACCCGCACGACCACGACGAGGACAGATCATGACCGAGCAGACCGGCCCCAGCGGCGACTTCGAGTACCCGGATGAAGCCGGTTACCCTGACGGCGTCGGCACCCTCACCCAGGACCAAGTCGTCCTCATCGACGAAGTGACCGCCGATGACCATTCAGCCACGATCAACTTCTATGTCGAGGACGATGACACGACCTCCACGTACGAGGCCATCGCCGGGGACACCGTGATCGGCGGCCTGACGTACAACGTCGTCAGCGAGAGCCGGCGCGTCCTCGTCGCGGCGGCCGTCTTCCCCGAGTACCGCGGCCAGGGCGTCGCGACCGAACTGATCCGGCGCGTGCTCGACGATGTCCGAACACGCGGCATCACCGTCACCATCCTGTGCCCGATCGTCTGGACATTCATCGACCGCAATCCCGAATACGCCGACCTCGTCGACCCGGCCGTGCCCGGCCTGCGGAAGGCCCGACCGGAGAACTAGCGGATCGACGACGCCCCGCCCGCCGATCACGCCCTGCCGGTCACGACGCGGGGATGTTCGCCTCCACCCAGGCCCAGCTCGCCTGTGCGGAGGCGAACGGCTCCATGCTGGCGCGGTCGACCTCGATGATCACCCAGCCTCCGAAATCCGCGGGCAGGGTGGACAGTGTCCCGGCCAGGTCGAGGTCGCCGAGTCCGGGCTCCAGGAAGAGGCCGCGGTCGGTGGCGACGTTGTAGGGCGTGGGCTCTCTCCGGCTCGCGTCCGAGATCTCGAGGTCGAGGTCTTTGAGATGGATGTCGATGAGCCGATCGGCGTGCCGCCGCAGCATGGTCGCCGGGTCGATTCCCGCCCAGGCGAGATGTCCGATGTCGAAGGAGGCGCCGAGCAGCTCGGCCGGGATCGCGGCGAGGGTCTGCTCGATCTCGTCCTCCGTCTCGATCCAGGTGCCGACGTGGTTGTGCAGCCCCGCGCGCACGCCTTCTGCGCGGAGCACCTCTGCGGCCTCGCCGAGGAACTCGATCTGCTCGTCGAGACGGTCCTGCCGGAAGCCCGCGCCGACGGCGACCGCGTCGCGCGTGCGCACGAATCCGGGTTCCCAGCTGACCTCAGGGGCGAGGAACACGGTCGACAGCCCGGACCAGTTGCTCTCCTCGGCCTTGCGGCGAATGCCGTCGAACCAGTGCATGCGCTCCCCTGTCCCGGGCGGCAGGAGCACGGAGTGGTCGCTCGGGATCGGGATGGAGGCGTACCCGGGCGCGAGGGCGAGACCGGATGCCTCGATCATCCGCGCGAAGTCCTGGAGCGTCTGGGTGGCGAGGACCTCCATCATGACCGCGCCGAAACCGGCGTCGCGGATCTGGTCGAGGACACCCGGGTAGTCGGCCCGGAAGGCCGGGTCGGCGTAACGCCAGAGGTCCTCGCTCTCGGGATCGTCCGGATCGGCCTTGACGTTGATCCATTGGATGGCGTTGAGCGCGATGCGGTCGCGGTGCACGGGGATCGTCATGAGTTCTCCTGTCCTTCGGGGGTGGACGGTCCTTCGGGGGCGGATGCGCCACGCGCGTTGTACACGGTGATGCCACCGGCGTCCACGGCTTCGCGGTAGGCGCGGAAGACCGCGAGAGCCTCGGGGCGGAGGACGCCATCGACGACGTCGATGCCCCGGTCCGTGAACTGCTCGGCCCAGTCGTCGCGCATCGGGCCCTCGTCGAAGGTGGTGATCTCTTCGAGCTCCGGCCCCGAACCTGCGACCACGAGTGTGCGTACTCCGGACCACAGAGCGGCGCCGTAGCACTGGACGCACGGTCGCCAGTTGACGACGAGCTCGTGGTCGGGCGATCCGGCGGCGCCGAGGTCCCAGCCGCCGACAGCGCGCTGCGCGACGCCGAGCGCCGTGACCTCTGCGTGAGCGGAGGAGACTCCCGAACCGAGGACGACGTTCACCCCGACCGAGACGATGCGACCGGTGGCGGTCTCCGCCACGACCGCCGCGAACGGGCCGCCGTTCCCCTCGCGCCAGTTCCGATCGGCGAGCGCGTGCACCAGGCGCATCCTGTCGGTCCGGTCGGGGACGAACTCCGGCACGTCGCGGAGCGCCTCGTCGACCCAGCCGGGAAGGGCGATCGTGTATTCGGATGCGGTCAGGCGCATGGTGTTCTCCGTTCGGGTTCGTCGGTCAGGCGTGGTCCAGGACCCGCGCGGCAGCGCGGGCGGCCCGGACGGCGGTGATGGTGCCGGTCAGCGTCGCGTTCGCGACGACGGCCGTCGGCACGACTCCGTTGCCGGCCAGGAAGAGGTTGTCGAAGCCCCAGACGCGCCCATCCGGGTCGCAGACGGTGCTGCCGTCGTCGGCGAGGCCCGCGCGGACGGTGCCGGTCTGGTGGAGGGACGAGCCCGGGGGAAGCAGCGCCGATTCCGTCAGCGGGTCGAACGTTCCGAACAGCTCCGAGATCTCGATCATCTCGGCGCGGGCCTGGTCGATGAGGGCCAGGTCGGTCGCCGAGTAGCCGAACTCGATCTCGAACCGCGGCATCCCGGTCAGATCCGACTCGCCGTCGATGAAGTGGATGCGGTTCTCGGGTCTCGACTGCACGGGCGTATAGAGGGAGACCCCGACGGCGTGTGCGAGCGGCGCTCCCGCGTCGTCGAGGTACGTCGAGTCCATGATCTGGCCGTGGAAAGGCTGAGCCGGGCCGTTCTGCGGCAGCCAGAGCGAGTCGGTCGCGAATTCGCCGTCGGCGGCCAGCGGGAGACTGTCGAGCCGGAGGCCGAACCGTTCGAGCTCCATGAGTACGCGACCGGTGACGAAGGCGTGCTCGTTGAGGTGACGGCCGAGCGCATCCGGGCGGATGCCGGAGGCGAAGAGCAGCTGCGGCGTGCGGAAGGTGTCTGCGCAGACGATGGTCGTCGCCGCCTCGATCACGCGGCGCTCGCCGCTGGCGACGTCCAGCACGACCGCGCCGCGAACGCGACCGCCGTCGTGATCGAGGCCGACGGCGAGAGTGCCGGGCAGCAGGGTGAACGATTCGTCGCCGCCCGTGGCGATGGGCGGGAAGATCCGGCTCGGGCCCGTGCGAAGCAGGGTCCCATCCGGAGCCGGGGTGACCGCCATCGGCATCGGCTGGGCCATCCGTTCGCTCGGCCCGGTGCCGCGATACCGCTCGTTCAGCGCGTCGAGCACGATGCGTCCGGGAGCGGTCGGGCCGATCGCCGCTGGGCGGACCTGGAGCACGCGGCGGGCGGTCTGCAGGTCGGCGTGCCAGCGCTCGGGATCCCCGAAGTCGAAGACCTCCGCGCCCGCAGGCCAGGGTGTTGCTGCGGTCCAGTGCGCGCCCATCCCGCCGACATTCCAGGCCGCGCCGGCCATCGGCATCGCGCCGGCGTCGTCACCCAGCCCCGAGAACAGGTGCATCCCCGCCTCCAGTCCGTCCACCCCGCCGGCCCGGCTCGGCTCCGGCGCCGTTCCCGCATAGAAGCCCTGGATGCCGCTGGAGACGCGTTCGTTGTACTGGGACCAGAGTTCCGGCTCCTCGACATCGTGCAGGTGCAGACCGGGGGTGGCGCCGATCGCCGGGCCGCCGTCGATCATGACGATCCGCATCCCCGGAGCCCACTCGCGGATGAGCCGGGCGGTGGCCGCGCCCATGATGCCGCTTCCGACGATGAGGACGTCGGCGATCGGCGAGGATGAAGTCACAGGGGTTCCTTGTCGTGGGTTCAGGCGACGGCCGGGCCGTAGAGGTCGGCGTCGATCCGGTCGAGAGCGTGGCGGACGGCACCCCGTATCGCGGCGTCGGCCCCGACGGTGCTGGGGGCGAGCTCGACGTCGGGAGCTCCGAGTTCGCGCAGCCGGGCGTGCACCAGCGGGATGAGGAGCTCGGCTCCGGCCTCCAGGCCACCGCCGAGGATGACGAGTTCGGGTGCGATCGTCCAGGCGATGACGTCGATGATCTCGGCGACCTCTGCGGCGAGCCCGGCGGCGTCGCTGCGCGCTTCTCCGGCTCCCGCGAGCGCGGCCCGGACGGCGGCCATCCCGCGCTCGCGCTCCGACGCCAGGGGGGAGGTGAGGAGGCCGATCGCCCGGTCCTGATTGCGTTCGAGCCCGAGCACGCGTGACTCGATGAGCTCTCCGGCGGCGCCGCCGGCCCCGCGGTGGAGCTCGCCGCCGACGATGAAGCCGGCGCCTGTGCGATGCCCGTGCATGAGCCAGGCGATGTGGCGGCGTCCGACGGCAGCGCCTTCGCGGAACTCGGCGAGCGCGGCGAGGTTCGCATCGTTGTCCGCCGCCCAGGGGATGCCGAACTCGGCCGAGAGGGCATCGGCGAGTGGGAAGCCGGTCCAGTTCGGCGCGTGCACCAGCCGCCGCACCGTGCCGGTGTCGGGGTCGATCACACCACCGGCGGCCACTCCACCGGCACTCAGCCGATCGACGGGGAGTCCGGCGTCCACGGCGGCGGCTCGCACAGCGGCCGCGGCGTGGCTGACCGCACGCTCCGGGGAGAAGTAGTCGTCACCGAGGGCGCGCTGGGCGCGGCCGAGGATGCGCCCGCGCAGGTCGGCGACGACGCCGTGCGCGAAGTGGGTGTCGATTCGCACGCCCGCGACGAGCCGGCGTTCCGCTGCGAAGCGGAACCGTCGCGCGGGTCTCCCCGCGCCGCCGCCGCTCTGGGCGACTGCTTCTTCCGCCCATCGGACGGCGAGGAGGTCCGCGAGGATGATCTCCACGGTTCGGCGGCTGAGCGTGGTGGACGCCGCAAGCGACTGCAGTGTCACCTCCTCGTCGTGCGCCGCGAGCGCGCGGAGCACGACCGCGGTGTTCACCCGTCGGACGGCGGTCTGGTCCAGGCCCGGCACTCTAGAGCTCCCCTCGTGGATGGCGGACGTTCATGGTCGATCCGCCAGGTGCAGGCACGGGTCGAATGAACCGTATCCGACGGCCGATTCCCCGTCCGCCGAGTAGACGCGGGTCGCGTCGTTCGCGCCTCCGCGGGCACGCGGCCAGGCGGGCTCGGTGCCGCGGACGACGGCGAGGACATCGCCGTGCATCGCCGACTGCAGGGAGGGAGGCGGTGCGGAACCGAGCGCGGCGGTCACGCCGTCGGCGCCGAGGTTCCCGAACAGGAACGGCACGTCGATGCAATGCGTAGCGGCACCGGTCACCGGCGACGGCCAGTCGAAACTGTAGAGCCAGGTGCCGCCCGGCCCGCCGGCACGCGCCGCGGCGGTACGCACGCAGGACGCACGGAAGAGGATGTCGGTCGCCCGCGTTCCAGCCGCCTTCCCCGCGACCGCCTCCGGGGAGGACGGATCCGGCCGGCCGGGATCCTCGGGGGTGGGCCCGCCGTCGAACTCGTCGGCGGTCGCCCCGGCCAGAAGGGGGACTCCGGTGCCCCGGTGCCGCAGCGCGACCGGGATGGGCTCGGGCAGCACGTCGTCGCCGTGGACGGGTCCGAAGGCGAGGGCGGCGGAGGAGGTCTCCGCATCCCTCAGTCGCAGAATCGCTCGCATGGCCTCTCCGTCGTCGCGGGGACCGAATCCCTCAGCGGTCGGCTCGACGCCGAGTTCGCGGGCGATGGCGGCCGTCGCGGAACGTGCCTCCGCGCGATCGAAGCTCACGTCGATCCCGGACACGCTCACGGCGGCGCGGAACAGGCCCTCCGCCGCTGGGGACGAGAGAAGGGCGAGGACCGCGCCCCCTCCGGCCGATTGGCCGGCGATCGTGACCCGACGCGGATCTCCGCCGAATGCCTCCGCGTTCTCGCGCACCCACTGCAGCGCGGTGATCAGGTCGAGCAGACCCCGATTGTCCGGACAGCCGGGGATGACGCCGAAGCCGTCGAGGCCGAGCCGGTAAGAGGGAACGACGACGATGACGCCCTCCCGCGCGAACGCGCTGCCGTCGTACCACGGGCTGGCAGGGGACCCGGCGATGTAGCCGCCGCCATGGATCCAGAACAGGATGGGCGCGCCGGCGCACTCCTCCGGGGCGAAGATGTCCAGGTTGAGGGTGTCGTCGCCGGGAATGCTGGGCTCGGGGATGGTGGTCGCCGCGAAGAGCGGCACCCGCTGTGGCGTCGCGCCGTGACGGGTGGCCTCGAACGGAGCGGTGAACGCTGCGCGAGGCCGCGGCGCAGCGAAGCGCAACGGACCCACCGGGGCCTCGGCGTAGGGCACGCCGAGGAACCGGCGGACGCGCCCGTCCACCCCGCCGGAGATGGGGCCGGCAGGCGCATCGACGACAAGCCCCGCGTTCACTTGAGCCCCACCGCCGCGATGCCCTGGACGAAGTAGCGCTGCAACAGGAGGAACAGGGCGAGGACCGGAAGCATCACGACCACCGCTCCCGCCAGCACGAGACCGTAGTCCGTGACGTTCTGCGCCGCCTGCTGCGTCGCAGCCAGACCGACCGGCAGCGTGTACGTCGACGTCTGCTGGGCGACGATGAGCGGCCAGATGAAGTTGTTCCAGGAGGCGAGGAACGCCATGATCGTCGCCGTCGCGAGCGCAGGCCCGGCCAGGGGCAGGAAGATCGTGGCGAACAGCCGGAACTCCCCCGCTCCGTCGATCCGTGCTGCTTCGAGCAGTTCGTCGGGGATGCTCCCCGCGTACTGGCGGACGATGAACACAGAGATCGGGAGGACAGCGCTGGGCAGCGCGATTCCCGTGAGGGTGTCGATGAGGCCGAGGTTGACGGTGACCATGAACTGCGCCACGAAGGTCGCCGAGAACGGCATCATGAGGGCGATCAGCACGGCGCCGAAGGCGAGCCGTTTGCCGCGGAACTCCAGTTTCGCGAGCGCGTAGCCCGCCAGTGCGCCGCCGATGACGTTGCCGGCGACCGTGATCGCCGCGACGACGAGGCTGTTCGCCAGGTACCCGCCGAATCCGGCGGTCGAGAACAGCTTGCCGTAGTTCTCGAACGTCACGACGGAGGGCAGCCACGCTCCGGGATCGGACCGGAAGTCGGTCATGCTGCGCAGCGAGCCGGAGACCACCCAGATGAACGGGAGGATCGTGAGCAGTGCAGCCAGCACGAGTGCCAGGTACAGGAAGGCTGTCGGGATGCGGCGGGTCGTCATGAGCGCGGCCTCAGAACACGGAACTGCACGATGCTGAACACCGCGACCAGAAGCAGGAGGAGATACGAGGCAGCGGAGGATACGCCGAAGTTGCCGAAGCCGAACTGGTGATAGGTGAAGAGCGCGAGGGACTGGGTCGAACCGAGCGGCCCACCGTCGGTCAGCAGATAGGGCTCGTCGAACACCTGGAGGTAGAAGACCGACAGCAGCACGGAGACGAGCAGCGTCGTCGGCATGAGCAGCGGAAGGGTGATCGACCAGAGCCGGCGGAAGCGGCCGGCGCCGTCGATCGCTGCCGCTTCCTGCACGTCCTCGGGCACGGCCTGGAGACCCGCGAGGAACAGCAGCATCGCGGTTCCGAAGTTGCGCCAGATCCCGAGCAGGATCACGACGGGCATCGCGAGGTGGACGTCGCCCAGCCAGTTCGGGCCGGCGAAGCCGATGCTCGCGAGCACCTTGTTCACGGTGCCGTCCTGATTGAACGCGTACTGCCAGATGAGCGCGACCGAGACGATGTTCGTGACGACCGGTGCGTAGAACAGCCCGCGGAAGACGGTGCGGAAGCGACGGATGCCGGAGTCGAGCGCCAGCGCCAGGGCGAACCCGATGGCCATGGTCACCGGCACGCCGACGACGACGAAGATCAGGGTGTTCAGCGCCGAGCGCAGGAACGCCGGATCGCTGAGGAGGGCCAGATAGTTCTGGATGCCCACGAAGTCGACGTTGAACGGAGTGCGCAGATCGGTGCTGCGCATGTCGGTGAAGCTCGTGGCGAGCGAGATGACGATGGGAAGCGCGGTGAACAGCAGGAAGACGACCCCGAACGGCGCCATGAACGCCCACGCGATCAGCGAGCTGCTCCGCGCTCGGCGGATGGGCGACGCCCCCCGCGGACGCGCAGTGCGCGCCCGCGGGGTGACGGAGGCGGTCAGGACCATGGTCAGTTCCCGGTACCGATCGTGTCGGCCTGCGACTGGAGGTTCTTGGCGGCCTGAGCGGCAGTCTCCGTGCCGCGCGCCACAGCCTCCAGCTCCTTTCCGATGGCCGTCGAGACCTGGCCCCACGTCGACACCTGCGGCATGGGCTTGATGTTCTTCAGCTGAGTGAAGAACGCGTCGTAGAGCGGGTTGCCGGTGATGGACGAATCCTTCCACGCCGCCTGGACCGCCGGCATGCTGCCGTAGGCCTTGAACTGCGCGACCTGCGTCGACTCCGTGGCCATCTCGCGGATGACCTTCCATGCCGATGCGATGTTCTTGGAGTCCTTGCTCACGGCCCAGCTACCGCCTCCCAGTTCGCCCGAGCTGTTCTTCGGTCCCTGCGGGAGCACCGCCGTGGCGACGTGCTCCGCGGTCCAGCCCTTCTGCTTGGCCGTCTGATCGAGCGACGCGATGACCCACGGTCCGGAGATCATGGATGCGGTCTTGCCGGCGACGAAATACGGCTGCGCGTCGAGGAACTGCGGGGTGTCGATCGCCGCGACCTTCTGGAGGAACGGGCTCGTCTCGTACTCGATCGCAGAGATCACAGCGCTGTTGTCGAAGTCCCACTTGGTGCCGTCGGTGTTCAGGAGGCTCGATCCGGCCTGGTGCGCGGAGATCGCGAGGTCCTGACCGTTGTAGGTGTCCCACCCGACGTCGCCGCCGAGGCCCATCGTCGCGCCGCCCGCCTGGAGCGCCTTGTAGAACGGGATGCTCTGGTCCCAGGTGGTGGGCGCGGTCGCGTTGCCGGCGGCTGCGAGATCCTTCCGGTAGATGAGCACGCGGGTGTATGCGTACCAGGGTACGGAGTAGGTCGCGCCCTTGTAGTCTCCGCTGTCCCATGCCGCCGGGAAGAAGGTCGACGGGTCCACGAGCCCGCTGGGGACGGGGGCGAAGGACCCCGAGGCGGTGTACTGGGTCTCCGCCTCGGTGTAGAGCTGGGCGATGTCCGGCAGTGTGCCAGAGGACATGGCCGTCTGGAGCTTGGTCGTGTACTGGTCCGAGGGGATGAGGGTGACCTGCAGGGTCAGGCCGGGGTTCTTCTTCTTGAAGCCGGCGAGAACCTTGTTCAGCACGGTGGCGTCGCCGTCGGGCGCCCAGAGCGTCACCGTTCCGGTGGCGGGCTTGGTGTCGACGGTGGTGGAGGCGGCTGCGCCGCTGCCGGTGGAGGAATGTCCGCAGGCGGTGAGGGTCAATACGGTCGCGAGTGTGGCTGCAGTGATCGCTGCAGTGCGCAAGCGCCGGCCGGTGCGAGAGGTCGTCATGGGGGCTCCCGGGGTAAGTGGACGGAGAGGGGCTAGCGGGTTGGAGCAGAGTTTTGCAGAGAAGTTGCAAAATTGGAAGGCTTTCTTTCCGGGTCCAGTCTGATCACGCCGTGTTGCCGCTGAATACGCGCGGTGTTACCGGTTCGTTAACCCTCCCCGCGGTGCGCCTCCTCCGGCCGGCGGACGACGGCGGGACGGTGTCTGCTGCGGTTTGGAACGTATACCGGTGCTCGCCCGGCCGCAGACGTTCCGAATCGGCGCAGTCACCACGCGGGGCGGGGTGGGGCGTCGCGGAGCGCAGCGTTGGAGCGGGGCGGAGCGTGTGGAGCGGGCACGTGGGCGGGCGCTATGCGCGCGAGCTCTCCGCATCGTCGGCGAGCTCGGCGCAGCGGGCGATGAGCTCCTCCGCCTCGACACGGGCGGCCTCGATCTCGGGGGTCGTCAGCCCGAGGACGCGGAGGCAGGACGCCGCGATCGTGTCGTCGTCGGCCGGGTCCGCGTCGCCTTCGCTGCGGAGTTGGATGACGACCTCGGCGAGTTGGATGAGCAGCGTGCCCAGATGCCGCTCGTCGAGAACCGCCGCGAGCTCGGGATGCGCGGCCGCGGCACCGAGGCGTCCGTACGCCTCCCGGAGCCGCGCACGTTCCGCCCGGAAGGCGTCGAATCGCTCGTCCTGGATCTCGGGCTGCAGGTACAGAACGCCGATGTTGTGCGGGGTGGCGCGCAGTGTCGCCGCATCCATGCTCGCCAGGGCATATAAGGCGCCAGCGGCGGCTCTACCCCCGCCGTCCGCCCCGGGCGAGACATGCGACTCGATGATCTCCACGAACTCGTTGCTCGGCCGGACGGAGTTGCTCAGCAGTTCGACGAGGATCTCGTCCTTGCCCGCGAAGTGGTAGTACAGCGACTGCTGCCGGATGCCCACCCGGTCGGCGATCGCGCGCGTCGAGGTGCCCGAGAACCCGGACTCGACGAAGAGGGCCGCCGCCGCATCCAGGATCTGCTCCCGAGCCGACAGCCCGGAGGCTCCCGCCTCGGAGGACCCCGGCTCGGCGGCGCGCGGCCGGCCCGGTCGGCTCTGGCTGACGGTCGACGAACTCATGCCATCGATTCTGACACCGTCTCGCGCCGGGTGGACGCCTCCGCCAGCCACGCGCGCCAGCCTCCGTACCCGGTGATGTCGGCGGCACCCTCGGCGGCGAACGGTTCGCAGAGGAACCCCGCGACGACCCGGCCGTCGGAGAGCGCCACCCGGCCGATCGCCATCGGCGACGGCAACGCGTCGACGAATCGGGCGAAGCCCGCCGCGGGCAGCCTCCAGAGCTCGCCCGCGATCGCGGCGCCTCCGGATCGCACGCGCAGCATGCCGGGCTTCGCTGGCACCGTGTCGAGGGCGAACAGCCGGTACTCAGCGCTCGTCGTGACCGATCCGGCGAACGAGCCGCCGGCCGCGACGAGCTGCGCGTTGAGCGGCTGACCGGTGAGGTGCGCGCCGACGACGAGCAGCTCGACGGATGGCGAATGCAGGCGTTCGGCGATCCGTGCGATCACCCCGTCGTGGAATGCGTCGGCGGTGAGCATGACGCCGAACGGCAGCCCCGCCACGACGCCTGCCGGGACGGCGAGCGAGCACAGGTCGAGGAGGTTCGCGAAGTTGGTGAAGCGGCCCATCCGGCTGTTCGCGCCGAGGGGATCCGCTGCCACCTCGGCGAGGGTCGGATGCCATGTGGTCGTCGGCGTCATCAGGGCGTCGCAGCCGTCGAGCGCGTCGCGTGCCTGAACGGCGAGCCGGTCCAGCCGCTCGCGGTCCTGGAACAGCTCGACGGCCGTTCTGGATGCTCCCCCCAGGACGATCTGTGCGACCGAGAGATCGAGGTCTCCGCCGATCAGATCGCGGTGCGCCTCGAGGTGGGCTCCCACCGCCGCGTAGCGTTCGGCGACGAAGGCGCCCTCGTAGAGGAGGCCCGCGGCGGCGAGCAGCGGCTCGATGTCGACCTCGACGATCTCGACGCCGGATGCGGCGAGCTGCGAGACCGTCGCGCGGAACGCCTCCACCCAGCCCGGAGCCAGTCCGGTGAGGTGCGGAGCGGTGGGGATGGCGACCCTCGGCCGGGCGGGCAGGGCGTCGACCGTTCTCGCCGCCACCTCTGCCGGCCGGCGGGCAAGCGGGTCGAGCCCGTCGTCTCCCGCCAGGAGGTCCGCGGCGCGCCGGGCGAGCGCGAGGTCGCGGGCGAACACGGTGACGCAGTCGAGGCTGCGGCAGGCCGGTACGACGCCGGTCGCGGGGACGAGTCCGCGGGTCGGTTTGACGCCGACGATCCCGTTGAGTGCGGCGGGCACCCGTCCCGATCCGGCGGTGTCCGTCCCGAGGGCGAGGTCGACGATGCCGAGCGCCACGGCCACGGCCGAGCCGGAGCTCGAGCCGCCGGAGATCCGCTCGGGATCCCAGGCGTTGCGGACGGCGCCGTACGGACTCCTGGTACCGACCAGACCGGTCGCGAACTGGTCGAGGTTGGTCTTCCCGATGACGACGGCCCCGGCCGCGCGAAGCCGCGCCACGGCGGTCGCATCGCGCTCCGGCCGGTAGGCGAAGCTCGGCGAGCCGGCGGTGGTCGCGAATCCCGCCGCGTCGATGTTGTCCTTGACCGCGGCGACGAATCCGGCGAGCGGGAGGGACTCGCCCGCGGCGACGCGCGCATCCACCTCGGCGGCTGCGGCGGCCGCATCCTCTTCGTCGCGCAGCGCGATCCAGATCTCCGGGCGATCGGCGGTGCGAAGGCGCGCGTACGCCTCGCGGACCCTCAGCAGCGAACTCATTCGTGGGCTCCGATCGAGAGGAGGATCTGGCCGGGCGAGACCTGATCGCCCGCCGACGCGTAGACGCCGGAGACGACGCCGTCGATGGGCGCGAGGACCGGAGCCTCCATCTTCATGGCCTCCAACGCCATCAGACGATCGCCGGCCCGGACGGGCGTGCCCGGCTCCACCGAGATCTGCCAGACCGTCGAGGTGAACGGCGCCGAGACCGGGATGGAGCCGTCGGGCACGACGATCTCGTCCACCGCCGCGGTGACGGCGGTCTGCTGCTGACGGTCGAACTCGCCCGACGCCCGCCACCGCGCCTTCTCCGCCTCGAACGCCGTCGTCTGACGCGAGCGGAACTCCGCGATCGAGTCGGCGTTCGCCGCGAGGAACGCCTCGTGCTCGGCGATCGCGAAGGTGCCGTCCACGGTCTCGAAGTCGCCGCGTCCCGCATCCGTCTCGGCCCGGAGCTCCAGCAGCTCGTCGGCGCTGACCGGGTACCACTCGATCCGGTCGAAGAACCGCAGCGCCCACGGGCTCTCGGCGAAGAGCCCGCCGCGGCGGAACCGGTTCCAGACCTGGACCGTCCGGCCGACGAACTGGTAGCCGCCCGGTCCCTCCATGCCGTAGACGCAGAGGTACGCGCCGCCGATCCCGACCGAGTTCTCGGCGGTCCAGGTCCGCGCCGGGTTGTACTTGGTCGTCACCAGCCGGTGCCGGGGGTCCAGCGGCGTCGCCACCGGCGCCCCCAGGTAGACGTCGCCGAGCCCGAGCACCAGGTAGCTGGCATCGAATACCGTGCGATAGACGTCATCCACCGAGTCCAGGCCGTTGACCCGGCGGATGAACTCGATGTTGGAGGGTGTCCAGGGCGCGTCGCTTCGCACGCCGTTCATGTAGCGCTCGATGGCGAGGTGGGTGGCCGGGTCGTCCCAGGAGAGGGGGAGGTGCACGGTCCGGGACGGCACCACGAGCTCGGTCGTCGGCGGGATCTCCGCCTCGATCTCGCGCAGCAGGCCGGCCAGCGCCGTCGCCTTCAGCACAGAGGAGTCGGTGTGGATCTGGAGCGAGCGGATGCCCGGCGTCAGCTCGAGGACGCCCTGGGGCAGGTCCGACTGGAGGGTCGTCATCAACGCGTGGACGCGCATCCGCAGGCCCAGGTCGAGGGTCATGTCGCCGTACTCGACGAGCACGTTGTCGTCGCCGTCGCGGCGGTAGGTGACGCTCGGCCGGATGTCCGTCGCTTCCGACCGCCCGATCACGCCGTCGTCGCCGTCGCCGCCCGCGTCGCCACCCGCGGAGAGGAGTGCCGTCGCGGCCCGCCTCTCGACGAGGGCCGCCGCGTCCGCCTCCCGGACGGGCACGAACCGGATCGTGTCGCCCGGCCGCAGCTGCCCGAGCTTCCACAGCTCGCCGCTCGCGACGACGGCGGGGCAGACGAACCCGCCGAGGGAGGGGCCGTCCGGCCCCAGGATGATGGGCGTATCGCCCGTGAAGTCGATCGCCCCGACGGCGTACGGGGTGTCGTGGATGTTCGAGGGATGGAGGCCTGCCTCCCCGCCGTCGCTGCGCGCCCATTCGGGCTGTGGGCCGATCAGCCGCACGCCCGTGCGGGCGGAGTTGTAGTGGACCTCGTAGTCCGTCGCGTAGAACTCGTCGAGGTCGCGCCGGGTGAAGAATTCGGGGGCGCCGTGCGGTCCCTCGGTCACGCCGATCTGCCACGCCGAGGTGAGTGCCGGACGGCGGTCGAGAGGGGTCGGACCCGGCACAGTACTCAGCCGGGAGCCCGCGGGAAGCGCGGGATGCGGCGCATCCGAGTCCGGTGACCCGGGACGCAGCACGTCGCCGGGGAGGAGCGCGCGGCCGGCATGCCCGCCGAACCCGCCGAGGGTGAAGGTGGAGGCGCTCCCCAGGTAAAGGGGGACGTCGATTCCGCCGCGCACGGCGAGGTACGTGCGCAGGCCCGGCCCGGGAGTCGTCCCGAGCTCGAGCGTGGAGCCGGCGGGGATGGCGATCGGCTCCCACAGCCCGACCGGCTCGCCGTCGAGGAGAGCCGGGATGGGCGCACCGGCGAGGGTGATGAGGGTCGGCGCCGTGAAGCGGAGCGTCGGGCCGGTCGCCGTGATCTCGAGGGCCGGCGCACCGGCCGGGTTGCCGACGGCGAGGTTCGCCTCGGAGAGGGAGACCGCATCCATCGGGCCGCTCGGGGGCACGCCGATCTGCCAGTAGCCGACCCGGCCGGGGAGGTCTTGCACGGTCGTCATCGCGCCCGCTTCGATCACCTCGATGCGCGGATCGGGGTCGGCGGTGACGTCGAGGGTCGACGTGGAGTGGGTGGCCGAGCGCAACGTGAGGTCGTCCGTCAGCGAGCGGAGAAGGCCGAGGTTGGTGACGACCCCGTCGACGCGGCTCGCATCCAATCCCTCCCGCAGCAGGTCGAGCGCATCCTCGCGGGTCGGGCCGGCAGCGATGACCTTGGCGAGCATCGGGTCGTAGTAGGGCGACACGTCGAGCCCGGTCTCGATCCAGCCGTCGACGCGTACGCCGCTCAACGCAGGAGCGCCGAATCCCGGGAAGACGGCCTGCGTGACCAGCCCGGAGCTCGGGAGGCCGTGATTCGAGGGGTCCTCGGCGTAGACGCGTGCCTCGAACGCCGATCCGGAGGCCTCGAAGGCCTTCGTGAAGATCGCGGAGTCGACTCCGTCCGCGCCGTCGCGGGCGAGCCGCAGCATGAGCTCGACGAGATCGACGCCGTACGCCTCCTCGGTCACCGGGTGCTCGACCTGCAGGCGGGTGTTGACCTCGAGGAAGGAGGCCTCCTCGCGCAGCGGGTCGTAGACGAACTCGACGGTGCCGGCCGACCGGTAGTCCACGGAGGCGGCGAGCGCCCGTGCCGACTCGTGCAGCTGCCGGCGGATGGGATCGGGGAGCGCCGGCGCCGGCGCCTCCTCGATCACCTTCTGGTTGCGGCGCTGCAGGGAGCAGTCGCGGTCGCCGATGACGGCCACCCGCCCGTCTCCGGCGCCGAACAGCTGCACCTCGACGTGCCGCGCGGGTCGCACGAGCCGCTCGAGGAAGACGCCGGCCGAGCCGAAGTTCTTCTCGCCGAGCCGGGTGACCCGATCGAATGCCTCGCGCACCTCCTCCACGGTGCTGCAGGCGTGCATGCCGATGCCGCCCCCGCCGCCGGTGGCCTTGAGCATGACCGGCAGGCCGATCCGCTCGGCGGCGGCCACGGCCTCGTCGGCGTCGACGAGCAGGCCCGTGCCCTCGAGCATCGGCACACCGGCGAGCGAGGCGAGCTCCCGGGCGGTGTGCTTCTGCCCGAAGGCGGCGATCTGGTCGGGCGTCGGCCCGATGAACGCCAGGCCCTCCTGCTCGACTCGCCGGGCGAAGTCCAGGTTCTCCGAGAGGAAGCCGTAGCCGGGATGGATGGCGCCCACTCCCAGGCGGCGGCAGGCCGCGAGGATCGCGTCGATGTCCAGGTACGACTCACGTGCGGGCGCCGGACCCAGGCGCACGGCTTCGTCCGCCTCCCGGACATGCGGAGCGGCCCGGTCCGCGTCGGAGTACACGGCGACCGTCCGGAGTCCCAGGTCGCGTGCGGTGCGGATGATCCGCCGGGCGATCTCGCCGCGGTTCGCGATCAGGACGGTGTCGAAGGCGCTCATGCGGCATCCGTTCCGGTGGTCGGTGTGGTGACGATCATCCGCAGCGGCGTGCAGTTGAAGTCGTTGCAGGGGTTGTTCAGCTGGGGGCAGTTGGAGACGATGACCAGCACATCCCGCTCGGCCCGGATCGCGACGCGCTTGCCGGGAGCCGAGAGCCCGTCCACGATCCCGAGGGCGCCGTCGGCCTCGATGGGCACGTTCATGAACCAGTTCAGGTTCGAGACGAGGTCGCGCGCGCCGAGACCGTACCGGGAGGCCTCGGCGAGGAAGTTCTCGCGGCATCCGTGCTGGTACTCGGTGTGCTGACCGTAGCGGAGGGTGTTCGACTCCTTGGAGCACGCGCCCCCGATCGTGTCCTGGCGGTCGATCTCGTTGGCGACCACCGTCATCAGCGGGTGTCCGAGGTTCGACCGGAGGACGGATCCCTCACGGATGTAGGCGTTGCCCTGCCAAGCGAGGGTGTCCGGCACCGAGTAGCGCTCGTCCGTGTCGTGCGCGTCGTAGATCAGGCAGTCCGCCGATTGGTTGCCGCCGACATCCACGATGGTGAGGACATGACCGGCCGGGACGATCGCCGACCAGGGAGCGAGGGGAGCGACGGTGTCGTCCCGGACGACGGCTCCGGCCACGGCAGGGCCGGCCGCATCCAGCACGGTTCCCTCGGCGAAGGGCGGAGCGACGGGGACGGTCGTCCGCAGGGCGCGGTCGCCCGCGGTGCGGACAGTGGTCGTGATGGTCATAGTCCTCGCGCCTCCGCGTAGTCGATCGAGTTCAGGTAGGCGCGGTTCAGCTCGGGCGAGGAGGTGAACCGCGGGTCGTGCTCGCCGGTCGGCGCTCCCCGCCAGGCATGGATGCGCAGCGGCCCGACGACGTAGTCCTCTTCGGTGTCGAGTGGATGCGGCACGTTCGCCACCAGGATGAGGAGCGGCAGCTCCGCGATCAACTCCACGAAGGTCCCGGGACCGGCCGAGCCGAGGAACGTCAGAGCCCCGTCCTCCTCGACCCGCACGCCCTGGAAGAAGGAGACGCTCGGCGGGAGGTCCCGCGGCGTCAGCCCGTGCTTCGCCGCCGCGAGCGTGAACAGGGCCCGCCCCGACGGCGCCGGCCCCTGCGGAGCGGACGATCCGTACTTCTGCGCCGAGAACGCATCCGTCGTGGTGCCGCAGAACGCGTCGTGCCGCCCGGAGGTGTCTGCCGAGACCGTGGCGAGGATGCGCCCCTCGCCGGAGAGCAGCGGGTGCCCCTCCCCGAGGTACGCCTGCCAGGGGATCTTGAGCGTGTCTGCGACATTGAGCCGCTCCCACGGCTCCAGCGCGTTGTAGAGGAGGATGTGCGCGCACGCGAGTCCGCTCGGATCGTCGAAGCGGATCCGCGTGCCCCGGGCGAGCACCTTGTGCGTGTAGCCCCCCGGCGCGACCGTCTCCGCCCAAGTGAGCGCGCCGGGGTCGACGCCGTCAGGGATGTGCGGCGACGTCGACGCCGGCCGGAACGGCCGGTGCTCGGAGGTCAGGGCGGCCTGGGCCCGGGCGTCCGCCTGCGACGCGCGCACGCTGTCGGTCTGGTGGAGGTCGGCGAGGGAGGGCATGGTGCGGGTGTTCCTATCCGTGCTGTCGATCAGGTGGTGCGGTTGGTGCGATGTGTCAGGCGAGCGACTCGGCGACCGAGCCGCCCGGCGCCGGGGTCTCCGCCACGACCGGCATCTCGGCCGTCACCGGAAGGTGCCCCAGCTGGATCGCGCCGTCGCGGGCGCGGTTGCGCAGGTGCACGAGGTAACCGGCCGCGAGGGTGGCGCCGATGAACAGCACCGCGCTCCACTGCAGCCACCACGTCTTGCCGGTGAGGTCGTAGATCTCCGGCCGGGGCCAGGCGAGGTTGACGATCATCCCGACCTGGTAGAGCACTGCCACGATGTTCAACGGGATGCCCCAGCGGCCGAGCGTGAACGTCCGCTTGCCGCTCTCATCCACGCCGGAGGGCATCCCGGCCCCGCCCTTGCGAAGCCGGGTGACGAGCAGGGGGACCGTCACGCCGAGGTAGGCGATGTAGAGCATGGCGATGCAGAGGCTGGAGAGAGCGGTGAAGATCGCGCTCTGGCCGAAGTTGAGCGCGAGGGCCAGTGCCGCGCCGACGCCGACCACGATGCTGGTGGCGATCGGGGTCCCGGTGCGCGGCGACACCTTCGCGAGCGTCCGCCAGAACGGCAGGGAGCGCTCGCGCGCCATGGAGTACAGCATCCGGGAGCCGGAGGTCTGCACCGCGAGGGTGCACGCGAACACCGCGACGACAACGGCGACCAGGATGAGCCGGCCGAGCACCGGACCGAGCCGTTCGGTGACGACCCAGGCGATGCCGCCGGCCGTGAGCTTCCCGTCCGTGAGGCTGGGCGCGGAGACGAGCGTCGCGACGATCAGCAGCGCACCGCCGAGTCCCGAGACGACGACCGCTCGCACGATGGTCTTCGGGATGGTGCGGCGCGGAGCATGGGTCTCCTCGGCCAGTTCACCGGCCGAGTCGAAGCCGACGAGGACGTAGGCCGCCATCAGCGAGGACGCCAGCCAGGCCCAGATGTACGGGCTGTCGCTCGGCGCCGCGCCCTGCGTCGTGAAGACGACCGATGCGCTCCGCCCGGGCAGCAGGAACAGCGCCACGACGACGACGGCCACGCCGATGATCTCCACGAGGACGCCGACGCTCGTCGTGATCGCCATCAGCCGCACGCTGACGATGTTCACCAGTGTGGTGATCGCGAGCAGGATGAGCCCCAGCACGACCGCGTTCTGGGCGCCGGTGGGCGAGGTGAGCGACGGGTCCGCGCTTGGCCCGCCGACGATCTGGAACCCGTCCCAGATCGAGGGGAGCACCGCCTGCACCGCGATCGCGGCGACCGCGACCGTCAGGATCTGGGCGATGATCATCACCCAGCCGGTGAACCAGCCGAACGTCGTCCCGGCCATCCGGCTCGACCACTGGAAGATCGCGCCGGAGATGGGCCAGCTCGCGGCGAGCTGGGCGAAGTTCAGGGCGACGAGCAGTTGGCCCGCGAAGACGAGGGGCCAGGTCCAGAAGAACGCCGCCCCGCCGAAGCCGAAGCCGAGCCCGAAGAGCTGGAAGACCGTGGTGAGGATGGAGACGAACGAGAAGCCCGCCGCGAACGACGAGAAGGAGCCGACACCGCGGCGCAGTTCCTGCGCGTAGCCGGACGGGGGAAGCGGTTGTGGATCGAGAGCACTCATGGGAACACCTTCCGCAGGTGGAGCATCCAATACCTGTCAAGTGACAGGTGCGTTGATGCAATGCTCGATGCCTGCCGTTGCCCCCCGATTACTCGCGTGTTAAGTTCAGGTTTCGTAGCATGCGATCGAGAGGACCTGCATGACCGACAGCCACGTACCATCGTTCGAGCTTCTCGCGGCCCAGCTGCTGGAGGACCCCGACCTGGATGTGTCGGTCACCGCGACCGGCCTCCACGTGCACGGGCGGCTCTTCGCCTACCTGGATGGGACCGAGCTCGCCGTGGACCTTCCGCCCCAGCGCGCCGACGACCTCGTCGAGCGTGGAGTCGCCACCGTCATCGCGGCCGGGCGCAGCGAGGCGAAGGGATCCTGGGTGCGCATCACCGACTCCCAGGACTGGCCGGAGCTCGCCGCCGAGGCGCACCAGTTCGTCGGGGAGCCCGCAGTCGGGAAGGATTCGTGACGCACGCGGGCGACCGTTCCGCGCCCCCGGCCGGCTGGTATCCGGATCCGTACGGCTCCGGAGTGCTCCGCTGGTGGGACGGCATCCGGTGGAGCGAGCAGCTCGCTCCGGCGCCGTATCCCGGCGCGAGCTCCGGTGCGCCGTACGTGACCCCCGAGCGCCGGCAGCTTCCGCCCGACACCCCCGTCTACACGGTGTGGATCTGGCTGGTCGCGCTGCTGCCGCTGCTCGTCGGCGTCGAGCTGTTCCTCATCCATCCTCAGCTGGGGTTCCGGGTGACACCGGACGGTTCCCCGGTCATCAACCGGGACCCCTTCGCGATGCTCGGCGGCCCGATCTACTTCGTGGTGGTCGCCTTCTCGTGGTTGCTGCAGGCCGC
>Ga0209677_100416_pt1 | contig 25364 bp, 23 predicted proteins | sample AraplaCvi_mCL_r2_2_FD_184285 | JGI IMG/M metagenome (GOLD analysis project Ga0209677, IMG submission 184285) | Arabidopsis root microbial communities from North Carolina, USA - plate scrape CL_Cvi_mCL_r2 (SPAdes) (version 2) | ecosystem: Host-associated > Plants > Roots > Endosphere | place: USA... | reverse complement strand
CGATTCCGGCGATCGTGCCGATCGTGCGCGCGCCGGACGATCCCGGCGTCGAGGACGAGGAACTGCCGCGCGACGAATTCGCCGAGCAGCTGGCACCGAGCAAGCAGGCCGGCGGCTGGCGCGGCTTCTGGGCGAGGCTCGGCGGCTGAGGGCGTTCCCGGGCAAATACGGCGGCGCTGCCGCCAAGGGTCCGGCAAAATCGCAGCGCAGACAGGGCAGGGCGTCCGCGTTGTCCTTGCCAATCGCGGCCGCCCCGGATATCAGGGTCGCGACCGCCGCCCGTGCCGTCGCGCCGGGTCACGCGGACGTCATGGTTGGCCGCAATAGCTCAGCTGGTAGAGCACGTCATTCGTAATGACGGGGTCGGGGGTTCGAGTCCCTCTTGCGGCACCAGCCTTCGCTCGCTTCGCGAGCTACGGCTGGGCAAGCCACCCTCGCTCTCACGTCGCGAAGTGACGAAGGCTGTCCCGCCGAAGCCTTGGCGAAGGCGGACGCGAGCCGCTGCTGCTGCGGGCTACGCGTGGCGCAGCCACGCAAGGCACGAAGGGCGAAGACGGGCGAGATTGGTTTCCGATTCACGTCTCAAACAGCCTTGCAGCCTCTCCGCAGCATGCGTCGGCGATCTCGCGGCGTCCGGCGCCCGAGCTGTGCTGCATCATGCCGCCCTCGATGATGAGAGGGCGCAGGGAAGGCCGGGCATCGGCTGACGCCCATGGTCCGCGTGCAGCAAATAAGCACGCGGCAGAACCACAGGTGCAGCCAACATCCGGCCTTCCCTGCGCAATGGCTTTACGGCTTATACGTGCTCTCCCCGGGGACCGGCTCTCTTGCCCCCGTCACCCGCAGGCTCGTCATAAGCCGCGGGTTTGACCTCAGCACCGGGAGGCCAGGACCACACGATTTCGCCGTCCGCAGTCCATCAGTCGTCGCGCAAAAGCGCCTGATGACCCACGGCCACCGCATCCCCGCCCCACATGCCGTGACGATCGCGAAACGCCCCTCTCGTTGAGGCGGGATGTGCGGATGAAACCACTGATTTGGGGTCGGCGTCAAGAAAATTTCTGGTAATCGGAATTTAATCTCACTGTGGTCAGGCCGCGGCTCCTGACTGGACCATCTCGCCGGTGGGCGTGCGTCAGGCCGTGGCGAGCCGTTGGCGGCTGCGTTGAGATAGTTAAGTGCACTCCAGCGCTGTCACCGTAATACCCAGCACTTTTGCCGAGAAATTAGTGCCCTGGCGGTTTTCGTCACAGGTCGCCGCGCGGTGATGTCTCGGCTATGGAGCCACCGCGTAACCACAATTTTTTGATGAAATAGTACCTCCCCTTTTGGGGCCGCGTTGCTTCGTCCATGATGGCGAAAATAGGCTATTTGAGGAGAGCGGTTGTCGTTGTGAACTCAGCCACGTCCTAGGGGTGTGTGGGGATGAATGGGAAATCATCCGGCTTCGCGATCGAGCCCTGCGAGGGCTCAAACGAAAGATCATACTGGCCCCTATTTGGTCGAGTCGTGTCACCGTCGACCACGGCGAACGCAATCTGCGCTATCTGCAAACCCGGATAGAGGCTAAGGGGAATCTGTCCTAGGTTTGCCAGCTCCAGTGTTACGATGCCTTGGTATCGCGGTTCAATTAAGGTGGCGGTTGCAATACTCAGTCCCTCGCGAGCCCAAGTGGAACGAGCCGTAACATTTCCCATCAAATCGGGCGGGACCTTCACCCACTCAAGCGTGGGTACCAGCGCGAGCGAGCCGGGGTGCAACAAGAACCGTGTCTTAAAAGGAATGTCGTATCTTTCGTGCTTTTGATTGCGATCGAGGATTTTATCATGGTCATTCTGGCTCTGCGCTCTCGCTTTGGCGAGGCTAGGATCCACATGAGACGAACCACGAGCGCGGACCATAAGGACTACATTTCCCATCCGCAGGTCGACACTCGCTGCGCCGATTTGGTCTCCCGACAGAATTGGCGAAACGACCAGGTCTCCCTGGTTCATCCTTGCAATGATGTGTTCTCTGCTTAGCACCGTCATTGGCTTAGAAACTCGTCGATGGCGCGCTGTTGAAGCAATGCTTGATTGCAGAGCTGATTTACTTGCCGGAACGAAAGCTGGGGAGCTGGAGAGAAATGGCCAAGCCCCGTCCAGAAAATCCACCCTGCATGCAGGATAGCCCGAAAATCAAGTTTCCTCAGGTTGGGTTCACCCTGCGCACTTCGGTCATCGAGGATAGGTGGTAAAGCCGCCTTCAGCCTCTTCACCAAGCTGATGATGATATCCGATCCGGGCGGGTGATAAACGTTAGCGGAGCATACGCTCCTAATCCCGTTTATCGAATCTTCGATCTCTTGCTCCGTAACGATACGAGCCCAAGGAGGAAATGGGTCTTCCATAAGTTCGTCCAAGAACTGAAATTCAGCAGCGTGAACTTCGGAGTCAAATGTACGGACGGTAATAGTCTTATGCCACTGCAGAACCCGCATCGCTTGGACGAGCATCCGATGCCGAACTGCGTAAGGGGGGTGAGATGGTTCCAAGAGATCGAATTTGAGGGGATGTGGGTGCGAAGGTCCTATGATGGTCTTGTGAGCTGCAAGGAACGATGGACCAAAAAGGAGCAACCCAAAAAGATCACAAAATAACTCATGAATCCAAAAAAGTCGGATGTCGTCGTTAAACTTAAACGGTTCCGGATACCTTCTTTGATATTCATTTAGCTCATGTTTCATCTCCTGAGGAGCGTCGCTGCTGTACAGCCAGGCCGTCATACTATCAGCAGATGTGAGGTTACCTCCAGAAAGCGCGCCGGTAAGTTGGGATACCAATGCGTAACCAGTAACGCTCGTTGAAAGAGATGCGTGTCCTAGCTCATGCCCAAAGATCGAGTGTAATAGTACATGGTCTTTAAACGGGCGCGGAAAAAGGACTATCGCGAATTTGCGAACGCTGTTCGCTGAGCGCACGGCATCTTCAAAGAGTATGCGGTACCCTCGGCCATCCGCCACCACATGGACGATCGGATAGCCTGTCTTGCCGAAGAGGTCGGGCTCTGCCAGAAATTCGCGCGCAATTCGACGAAGTTCGTCTGCGAAGGGCCAGGAAAATTCGCCTAGTCTAGAGCGCTCGATGAGGGTGATAAAAGTTGAAATGTCGCCAAGCTCGCTCAGCAGTGCAGCGATGGCTTGAGGCTGAGGTGCGGCTACTTGCGCCTCAATTTGCTGATCAATGTGTCTAATGCGTTTGACACACTCTCCATAGAACTCGGCGCTGAGTTCCGGCGCGTAATCGTGGCGAAGCGTATCGTCGAGAGCCCGCTTTACCGAGTTGCTTTCCTCACGAAGAAAATCGAGAGGGAGCATTGTTCGGCTCAACGATGAGCGAGCAGGTTCATCATCTCCGTAAAAAATAGATCAGCCTTCTGCCGATCCTCAGCGGAGGATTGGTATTGGCTCGGATCTAGAACGGATCGAAGAACCCCCTCAAGTCTTTCGATTGCTTCGTCCTTGGCAGTCGCGCCGAAACTTGTCGCCAACGCCGTCTGCATAGCCTCCTTGATGTCAATTACATGAACATCATTGGACGACGATGCCAGATAGAGATCGGCCGAGCGCGTAGGATAGTCGGCTCCAGAACGGCCGAGGGCGAAAAGGCGATTTGTTCTAAATGCCTCCAGAAGCCGATAGACGTTGTTCAATGTTCCGAAGCGCTCGTTTCCGGTCGCCGGGTCTTTGAGGCATTGCTTCGTCGCCGAAGCCAAAAGCCAAGCGGTGCCTCTGACATCGTTCTGGGCCGTAGCGGACATGATCGGCATTTTCTGTCTCCGCTGGGAGGATGACACAGAATGTAGTGTGATGACAATAGCTTGCAATACCTTTAGTTGTGTAGCATAACTCAAAATATGAATAGTGGCAATAAAAACCCCTCCGTTTCTATTGACCAAGCCGCCAAACTCACAGGTTTGTCGGTCCATATGATCACGTACCTGGGGCGATTGGATATTCTTAAGCCCTCAATTCGTGGCCGGGGAAGGCGGAGGCTCTTCTCATTTAACGACGTGCTTTTCTTAAAAGTCGTAGCCGACCTCCTCAGCCGTGGCATCGAAGTGAAGCGCCTCCGTAACTCGCTGGTACAGGCGAAGAAAGAGGCAGAGCGGTGGGTCTCCATTAGGGAGGCGCCTAAGCGATATCTTGTTACCGATGGTACCGAGCTATTTGTTCGATCCTACGGCCGCTTAGAATCCAAGACACGAAACGGACAATTTGCATTCTCCTTTGTAATGGATCTCGGCACCGCTCATCGAAGCCTTTCATCGAGCTGGCCGGAAGGGGTCGCGACCCCGAATAGGCGCCTTTCACATCCCAGGCGTTGAACCGCCTGAAAATGGGATTCACGCCGGTATTCGTAGCTCTGGCTCGGGACTATCCCAATGGGGTGCACTCCAGCACTGTCACAGTCATTCACGCTGCTCAGCAATCCCAAGCGATCCGAGTGCCGGCAGCTGCGTGCCTGGAGGTGGAACTTTCCCAAACGCTACAACATTGGTGACTTAGACGAACCCGCGAGATGAGGGGAACGATCATGAGCGACGATCCGCTGCGTCCGCCATTCATTTATGAAGGGCTCTACCCTGCGCAGGGCAAGACATTCGCCATCGAGGCCTTCGCAGGCGCCGTAAAGGGCGCCATGAAGCAGGTCAGCGATGCCGTGGAGAGCGGACGCAAGCCGGGTATGCCGCTGAGTGTCTTAAGCAACATCGCCCGCGAGGCTCCGCTAGGTTCTCTCCTGATTGCGTTCCTCCTGGGCATCGCAGTCGCAAGACGCCGGTAGGACCGAGGTTTAGGTCCTGGCTCTGTTTCCGGCTTCGGTGGCCTGGTCTGATTGCAGGGGCTTGATTGAACAAACGGCGAAGTCGCGCGTAGTCTCTGCATGGAACGGGATTTGGACAGGCGCAAAGAAGAAGCTCTTGTGGTGGTGTCTCTCAGCACCGCGACGCTGCTCGTATGCTTCAGCATTGCGCTCGTGATGCTGTAGGCCGCATCATGCCTCCAACCGAAGGCTCCTCTTCCGCAACCAATATCTCGGGATTACCGTGCATGTAATAGCAACGTGGCGAACCGTTGGCGGCCGCGTTGAGATCGTAAAGCGCGCTGTCGCCGTGATCAGTGGATGAGTTGTGCAGTGGTTGCCGTCGCTCACCCGACCCGAACCGTGAATTCGTTGCCGCGACCCTCGTCGATGGCGAGCGGTTGGGAGAGATAGCCGTTGGCGGGGTTGCGAACGTAATCGAGATAGTCCTGCGCAAATGCGTTCTCGCCGAGAACCGCAGCGCCGGGCGCCAACCGCGGCTCGATCAGCTTGAGCACCGGCAGGTAAAGCGACCATGCGCCATCGATCAGGAGAACATCGACCTCGCCGCCGACGTCCTTGAGCGTTTCCAGCGCATCGCCTTCGCGGATCTCCGCCAGGTCGGCGAGATTGGCCGCTGCGAGGTTGGCGCGCGCCCGCGCCACCTTGGTGGGCTCGAGCTCCGAACCGATCAACCGGCCGCCGCCATTGTCACGGAGCGCGGCCGCAAGATAGATCGTCGAGATCCCCATCGACGTGCCGAACTCGACGATCCGCCTCGCCTTGCGCGCGCGGGCGATCGCGTAGAGGAATCGACCATACGCCTTCGAGACGGCCAGAAAATGAGCGGCGTGGCCGTGGTACACGGTCCGGTAGCTCGCCCGCTCCTCGTCGACCAGCTTGGCGGCCGCTTCCTCCAGTGTCGCACCGGACGCCTCGAACTGCGCCATGACTTTGGCCATGAAGTCGCGATCCGCCGCATCGGCGTCGCGATGAAGCTTGTCGAGCGTCTCCGAGACGCGCCCGCTGGTGATCAAAGCCATGACAATCCCTTTCCATGTGGTCGGTCCGTATCGGTCCCGATCGGTCCGCGGGTGGGATAGGTACAGGCCGCCTTGGCGTCATTACGAAGCTTGGACAAGTTGTTATTCGTTTGTGCCAATCAGCATGTTAGGTCAGACCATGCCGATCCTGACAGACAGCTCCGTTGCGTCCGATTGGGTTGAACCGGACGACGTCGCGCGCCCCGTCGTCACCTATGGCATCGCTTCGAAGAAGATCGGCAAGATCGAGCTCGACATGCATCGCCACACCAAGGGGCAGATCCTGCTCGTGCAGCGTGGTGCGCTCAGTTGCCAGGTGGAGAGCGGACTATGGATCGTCCCACCCCGTAGCGCGGTCTGGATACCGGGCGGCGTGCTCCACGCCATCACGGCGACGGGTTCGCTCGAAGGCTACAGCGCGTTCGTTGCACCCGGCGTCGACGGGCGCTTGCCGAGGGGTTGCTGCACCGTCGCAGTGACGCCTTTGTTGCGCGAGCTGCTCTTCCGCGCCGCCAGCCTGCCGCTGTTCTATGAAGAGGGCGGCGCGAACTCGCGGTTGATCGCGGTGCTGCTCGACGAGATCGCGGCTGCGGACATCGAAAACCTGCATCTGCCGATGCCGACCGATCCGCGGCTGCGCGCCCTGGTCGACCTCATGATATCAGCACCTTCGGAGCGCGGCACGCTGGACGGATGGGCGAAGCAGGCGGGCCTGAGCAAACGGACTCTTGTGCGGCTGATCAGCCGCGAGACGGGGATGAGCTTTGGGCGGTGGCGCCAGCAGCTTGGCGTCGTGCTTGCTGTCCAGTGGCTAGCCAGCGGCGCTTCGATCCAGCAGGTGGCTGCCGACCTCGGTTATGAGAGCGTGCCGAGCTTCGTCACGATGTTCCGCAAGACGCTCGGCACCTCCCCCGGCAGATACATGGCGGAGCGACATTCCGGCCGACGTGCCGGTTTCTAGAACACCGTCTCCTTGAAATCGGCCGTCGCAAGATGGATCGAGCTCTCACCATCTCCAGCGCTGTCATGCTCCGCGCAGGCGGAGCATCCAGTACTCCGCGGCAGAAGAGATCGAACAGAGACGTCACGGCCTACTGGATCGTCCGCCGGAGCCTGTCATCCGGCCGGCCGAAGGCCGGACCGGGTGGCGGACGATGACAGCGGGGGCTGTATCAATAGGACCGAGACTTTGGAAACAAGCATCTAGCAACCATGTCGCAATTCAAGGGAAGCGTGAGGACACTCGGGCTGCCCGCCTCTCGCCGGCACGTTCGCGCTCGCCAATGGGCGGCACGTGCGTCACCGATATCCGACATCACTGATATCCGCCGCGGACTCGGCCTGTGCACCGACACCCGATCCACGTAAGAACACGGACATCCTGACATGACATCCGCAGATGCCGAGGTTCGCCCGGCTGGCACTCGGCTGCGATCCAAGCTAACCTCGCTGCGATAAGCGAATCAGCGCAGGACCTGAAGCGTCCCGCGGCGTGCGTATCGCCAGGACGGCGATGGAGTTGGTGTTTCAGTGCCCCCCATCGATGCGACTGGACTCGTGCGCCCTGATGCTCGCGCGAACCGACGTGCCTTGGCGGGTCAAATCAAACGCAAGGCGCATCCCCGATATGACCACCGCAACTGCCACGGCCCAGACCGCCTCATCGGCGCAGCAGACCTTCGATAGCCTGATCGAGCAGATCAAGCAGCTCGCCTACAAATACATCGAGGACAAGGACTTCGTCAGCGCGCAGCTGGCGTTCAAGAAGCTGCTCGAACTGACGCCTAAGGATATCAATGCGCGCTTCGTCTACGCGCAGCTGATCGACGACGGCAGCCACAAGCGTCGTGCCGAGGCGCGCGACATGCTGCTGGCGATCCTGGACGAACATCCCGAGCTGTTCGACAACCCGACCGACGGCAATCTGCACCTGATCCGCAACGCGGCCCTGCGCTGCAGCCATGTCGGCCCGTTCCCGAAGGCGATCGAGCTGTACCGCAGGCTGGCGACAAGCTCCAAGCTCGCCGGCGACTATTTCGCGCTCAGCGAGATCCTGACGCAGGGCAACTTCTTCGAGGAAGCCGTTGCCAGCCTCGACAAGGCGATCAAACTCGATCCCGCGACCTATGACACGCCGACCAATCGCGAGACGCTGGAGCTTGCGAAGTCGCAGGCCAAGAAGACCTCGACCAAGGAGGCCGACAAGGCCGGTGCTAAGAGCAAGGTCGGCCGCTATCCGGAGACGACGGATTTCACCGGCGATCTCGAGAAGCTCATCCGCAACCACATCGCGGTCAATCTGAACCACGAGCCGAAATTCCTGACCAAGGCGACGCGCTTCTTCACCATGGGCTCCTGCTTTGCGCGGAATCTGGCGATGAGCCTCAGCCAGAGTGGCTACGCCGCGCACCACATGGAGATCTCGGAATACATCAATACCACCTTCGCCAACCGTGTCTTTGTCGACTGGCTGCGCGGCGCCGACATCGACCCGGCGATCCGCGACCGCATCACCGAGCTGCTGCCGCAGGCCTGGAGCAAGGAGAACACGCTCGAAGTCATCAAGAGCAGCGACGTCTTCATTCTGACGCTCGGCGTTGCGGCCGCGTTCTTCGACCGCGCGACCGGCGCGTTCGTGCTGCCGCGGCCGAGCGCGCTGAATTCACGGGCGCTGGCGGAGAAATATCAGTTCCGCACCGCGAGCGTGCAGGAGAACACGGACAACGTCCGCTACCTGATCGACTTCGTCCGGAGCGTCGCGCCGGGTATCCGAATCGTCGTCACTGTCTCGCCGGTGCCAATCCTGGCCTCGTTCGAACATGAATCGGCGGTGCAGGCCGACTGCCTGTCGAAGAGCACGATGCGGCTGGTCGCCCATGAGGTGGTCAACAATTCCGGCATCGAGAACATTCTGTACTGGCCCTCGTTCGAGGTATTCCGCTGGGGCGGCTCGAACGCCAGCAATTTCTACGCCGCCGACGACGGCGCTGCCTGGCATGTCTCCGAGGCGAAGGTGGCCGGCACCATCAGGGCCTTCGTCGACATGTTCTCGGCAGGGTGATCCGGGGCTCTCGAACACGGTGAGCTCATGGTTCGAGACGGCGCCTTCGGCGCCTCCTCACCATGAGGGTTTGGATTCCTTCCGCGAAAAGGCCCGCATTCTGAGGAGCCCGCCGGAGGCGGGCGTCTCGAAGGATGGTGATGGTCCTGTGCGCGTGAGGAGATCGCTATACGCGCTTACGGCTGCCGGCGCTTCCACAGCCGGACCAGGATGAAGGCGGCCTGGTTGTAGCCCGGCGGCGAGGTCTCCGTGCCAAACGGGCTCCTGGAATACAGCGAGCTCGAGACCAGGAAACCGCCGACATAGGGCTCCGGCAGGCCCGACAACGACAGCCAGCAGCGGTGAGTGAGCAGGCCCTCTTCCGGCTGGTTGCCGCGCACCAGCCGGCAGTCGCCGACGCCGACATAGGGGATGCCGGCGATGTGGCCTTCCGAATAGGTGCCGAGCAGGGTCGGGTCCATTGCCTGTCCGATGCAGACATGCATGTCGCCGATATCCTTGTCGTTCGTCGCGGTCATGCGGCCGTTCTCGGGACGCGTCGTGATCGATTTGATCACGAGCCGATCCTCGAGCGCCGGGGCGAAGCCCGTCTTGGTCGGCGCGCAATAATCCGACGGCACCACGCGCGAGACCCGCAACGTGCGCGCGACATAGATCTCCTCGACGTCGCCTTCGCCAGTCTGCGCCTGCGCGCGGGCATGGCTGAACAGCAACGCGCAGGCGATCACCGGCAGCAGCACGAATCCTGCGAAACGCATAAGGAATGGTCTCCACATGGTTTGGGGGCCGCCGGTCTAGCTCATTTGTAAACAATTCAGAACGCGCTGAAATTCGGAGTGCTATGCATACCATCATACCTCAATCAGGGGATGTCAATCGGTTCCCCTGCACCCGGAGGTGACGGTATTAAAATAGCGGATCGGGTTGTTTCGGTGCGTGGGTATTGCCGATCAGACGTCGGGGCGTTCGCACCGGTTCATTGATCGCCCCGATGTTCACGCAACCGTGTGTTCGCGCTCATCATGCGGTGAAATTCACAGCCGCTGCGACACACCCGGTGTCGTCCCGGCCTTGTGCGCAATTGCCCACTGGGGCCGGGACCCCCGCGGGAGCGCTTCATGCTCGTCGCGACCGCGTGATGTCAGGAGAAGGCGCGCGGCTCGTACCCGCACAATAATCAAGGCCGGTGGTTATGGGTCCCGGCGTTCTCGGCGCGCAATTGCGCGCCTGACCGGGACGACATTGGAGCTGACGACGTTGGAGCTTGTGGCTCGCTTGCCCGGCCTCAAGGCCGGACGACAGCGGAGATGGAGATGATGTCTCTTCGGGCTCAGAATGTGGAGCGCCCGCCCGGTCGGGGCGGGCGGCGACACGTCTCAAGAGAAGCTCACTGCGAGACGGTCTGGATCACGCTCGACAGCGGCCGCGTGTTGGTCATCGTGGTCGGCAGCTTCGGATCCTGGGCGATCATCGCGTCATATTCGGGCAGCGTGTCCAGCGTGGTCTTGGCCTTCATCGCCACCACCTTGTAGCCGCCGGCCTTGAGCCGTCGCAGCAGGGTCGGCAGCGCCTCGGCCGTGTGCTTCTGGAAGTCGTGCATCAGAATGATGCCCTTGCCCTTCTTCTCCAGCCCGGTCATCACGGTGTTGATGACCTGGTCGGCATCCTTGGACCTGAAGTCGAAGGAGTCGACGTCGCAGGAGAACATCGCGACGTTCCGGGTGCCGAGATAGGCGACCGTCGCCGGCCGATGCTGCAGCTGCGGGAAGCGGAAGAACGGCGACGGATTGGTCTCGAGCGCGAACTTGACCGCGCTGATACCCTTCTCGACCTCGTCCTGCGCCATCTGATCGGTCATCTTCTTGCCGTTCAGATTGGGATGCGACCAGGTGTGTACGCCGACGGTGTGGCCCGCCGCCAGCACCTGGCGCAGGATTTCCGGATGGTAGGTCGCGTGCTTGCCGATCGAGAAGAAGATGCCGGTGGTGCATTCGTCGGCCAGCGCCTTCAGCACGGCCGGCGTGTTGTGCGGCCAGGGGCCGTCATCGAAGGTCAGCACCACTTCATGGTCAGTCAGGAAGTCGAACTGCTTGAAGTGGTCCATGCCGAAGCCTGGGCCGCCTGTAGTGTCGACGACGACGGTGCGGGAGACGCCGAGCGCGTCCGGATTGGCGCAAGCCGTTTTTTGCATCGCGGGCACAGCGAGCGGCGCCGGCGGCGGCGCTGCTGGCCGGGCCGGAACCGCCGCGGTGACCTCGACATCATCCTTGGCGGCGAGCTTCGCCGACGGCGGCGCCTGCTCGGACGGGCGGGCGGCGGTGGTCTGGGGAGCGGCGGCCAGCACGGCGCGCGGCGCGGTGAAGTAGTGCCACGTTCCGGCGATGATCGCTGCGGTGGCAACGGTGGCCAGCATCAGGCCTAACGCATTACGCATGTTACTTTTCCCGAGAACGCGAAACTGGTGGCAGCGGCGGACAGGATAACTCCCGCCCGATCCGATTAAGTTCGATTAATGCCAATGAATCGTTAACGCAGTCCCAACACGTCGCTGATTGCGGACGATTTCCAGCGGCATGGCGTCGCAAGGATGGTCCCATGGGGCTGCCGGCCTGCGCAGCGTTGGATCGGCGCAATTGCTTGCGAGGCTGCCTGACCCTCACTAGAACCGGGTGAACAGGTGGAAATGCGGGAGCGAGGCGGTACCCATGAGCAGAATTCTCGTTGTCATGTCGCTCGTCGTGCTGGCCTCGGCAGCGCAGGCGCAGCAGGTGGGACATGATGCCTGCGCGCGCGACGTGCAGCGCCTGTGCCGGGCGCACATCAATGACGGCGATCAGGCCGTGCTGGCCTGCCTGAAGGAGCACCGCGCGCGGCTGTCCAAGCCCTGCGAGAAGGTGCTGGCCGAGCACGGGCAGTAGAGGTCTCGTCAAGGTTTTGCGTGTCATTCCGGGGCAGCCGCTGCACGCGGCTGCCCCGGAATGACGAGATGTAAGCAGCTACGGCCCACTGCGGGTCGCGGTGGCCAGCGCCGGGGCCTGCTCGACCGCGCGGTCCGGCCGCATCTCGCCGGCGTGCTCCCGCATATCCTCCTTGCCGCGCACCGAGCCGAACGGCCGCTCCAACATGCGGCGGATGCGCACCGGATCGGGGCCGATGTGGAAGTCCATCGCCAGCCGGTGCAGCTCGCGCTCCGAACGCGTGGCGCGGTTGCGCTGGCGCAGATAATCGAGCCAGGTCGGGCAGTGATAGCGCTCGGTCCACAGCTCGGGATCGGCGATGTCGCGCGCGAGCGACCAGCCATAGGCGCCGTTGCGCTGCCGGCTGAGCTGCACGTCCTGCATCACATTGTGAAAGGCGCGGGCATCGTCCTGTGCCACGCGGTACTCGATCTCGACCACCAGCGGCCCCGAGCGCGGCGTCAGCGAAAGCTGCACTTCGGGATCGGCCAATGCCTCGGTGGCGTCCTCGTTGCGCGCGCCGATCGGCGGCATGCGCAGCCACAGGCCGAGCAGCGGCGACAGCGCCATCAGCGCGCCGGATACCAGCAGCGCGACCTCGACACCATAGGCATCGGTCAGCCGGCCCCAGCCCCAGCTTCCGATCGCAATTCCGCCGGAGATCGAGGCCTGGTACGCGGCGAGCGCGCGGCCCGCCACCCAGCGCGGCGCCGAAAGCTGCACGCCGATATTGAACAGCGCCACCGCGAGCATCCAGACCGCGCCGGCGAGCACCAGCGCGGCCGAGGTCAGCACCGGATGGACGCTGAGCCCGACGGCAGCGGTGGCAGCGCCCATCGACAGCGCGCAGGCGCGCACAGCGGCCTCGCCGCTCATCCGCTGGCGGATGGCGCCGATATTGAGCGCGCCGATCACGGCACCGACGCCGAAGGCGCCCAGGATGACGCCATAGGTGAGCGCGCTGCCGTGCAGCAGGTCGCGCGCCACCAGCGGCATCAGCGCCGAGATCGCGCCGCCGATCACGCCGGTCACGAACGTGCGGGTCAGCACGATCCGGATCGAGGGCGAGTTGGCGATGTAGCGGATGCCGGAGACGATGGCGCGGTTCAGCCGCTCCCGCGGCAGGTGCTGCGGCTCGACCACGCGCCGCCACAGGAACAGCGCGGCCAGCAGCGGCAGATAGAGCAGGGCGTTGCAGGCGAAGGCCGCGACCGCGCCGGCCGCGGCGACCACGACGCCGCCGATCGCGGGGCCGAAGCTGCGGGCGATGTTGTAGCTGATGCCGTTGAGCGCGACCGCGGCGGGCAGCGTGTCCGGCGGCACCTGCTCGCTGACCGAGGACTGCCAGGCCGGGCCCATCAGCGCCATGCCGCTGCCGACCACGAAGCACAGCGCCAGCAGGATCTGCGGCGTGACCAGATCGAACCAGAACAGCAGCGTGAGCGCGGTTGCGCCGGCGAGCGCGATGCACAGTGCGACCAGCGCCACGACGCGGCGGTCATACATGTCGGCGATGGCGCCGGCCGGCATCGAGATGAACATCACCGGCAGCATCAGGGCGGTCTGCACCAGCGCCACCTTGTCGGCCGAGGAGGTCATCTGGGTCATCGCCCAGGCCGCACCCACCGCCTGGATCAACAGCCCGAGATTGGACAGCAGGCTTGCCAGCCAGATCCGCCGGAACGCCAGGTGCTGCAGCGGCGCCGCAATGCCGTCCGTGGAGAAGATCTGGCGTCGGGACGGGGCGTTCATGTCCGGCGTCGTTCCTTGTCGCGATGTCGCCAGCCCGTGATCGACTGGTGCTTGATTCCGGCAGGTCGTATGTGATGCCTGCGAAGGTCAGCCTCTGTCCAGTGTGTTTCCATCAGCGGATTCGTGCAGGCAGAACAACCATGAACAGCCGGGGGAACTGCCGATGAATCTGACGCGACGCACAATGCTGCAGGGCCTGGGAACCCTGCCGCTGCTCTCCGCCGATTTGCGCCATGCGGCGCTGGCCCAGGCGGCGCCGACCGCGGCCGCGCAGGGCATGCCGCCGGTCCTGTTCGTGCATGGCAATGGCGACCACGCCGCGCTGTGGCTTACGACGCTGTGGCGGATGGAATCCAACGGCGTGCCGCGCGCCCGGATGGCGGCGATCAACTTCACCGATCCGCTGGCGCGCAGTGACGACACCGTGGCGCAGACGGGACGCTCCTCCACCGATGACCAGCGGCGCGAGCTCGGCGAGGCGGTCGCGGCGCTGCGGCAGGCCACCGGCGCGGCACGGGTGGCGCTGGTCGGCAATTCCCGCGGCGGCAACGCCATCCGCAGCTACATCAAGGCCGGCGGCAACGACATCAGCCATGCCGTGCTCTGCGGCACGCCCAATCACGGCGTGTTCAATTCGGACGAGCAGCTCGGCAACGAGTTCAACGGCCGTGGGCCGTTCCTGCAGGGCCTGAATGGCGGCGAGAGCGAAGTCACGCCCGGCACCGCGTTTCTGACATTGCGCAGCGACGGGCTCGACAAATATGCCCAAGCCGACGGCCGCTTCATCGGCAAGCCGGGCGTGCCGACCGGTGTCACCGCAGAAGGGCCGGAGTTGAAGGGCGCGACCAATCTGGTGCTGGGGCCGGTCGATCACCGCGAAACCGCCTATCATCCCCGCGCATTCCGCGAGATCTACAAGTTCATCGCCGGACGCGAGCCGGAGCGGATCGCGATCCTGGCCGAGCCGAAGGTGCGGCTGAGCGGGCTGGTGACGGCGACGCCGGGCGGCGTGCCCACCAACCGGCCGGTCACTGGTGCCAAGGTCGAGGTCTTTCATGTTTCGCCCGACACCGGCGAGCGGCTCGGCGAGGCGCTTTATCGTGTCGAGACCGCCGCCGACGGGCGCTGGGGCCCCGCCGAGGTGGATCCCACAGCCTATCTCGAGATTGTGCTGAGCTCGGAGGGGGCACCAATCACGCATTTTTATCGCTCGCCGTTCCCACGCTCCTCGGATGTCGTGCATCTGCGCGCCGCGCGTCCGCTCGAACCGACGGGCGCCGGCGCCATCGTCACGATGACGCGGCCGCGCGGCTATTTCTGCCTGCCCCGCGATATCGTGCTGCTCGACGGCAAGGAACCGCTGGACGTGCAGAAGGGCATTCCGACCGACGCGGCCACGACGCTGCGGCTGCCGGCGGGTGAGGTCGGTCGCAGCGTGGTCGGCATGTTCAACGAGGAACGGATCGCCGCCCGGCTTTGGCCCGTTTCCGAAGGCAGGATTGCGGTGATCGAGCTGACGACTTAGCTGATGGAAGATGATCAAGTGAAGTAGCGCCGCCGCGGCAAGTGCGGTGCACCCTCTCCCACTGCCGACGACGGCTGCGCTGTCGCGACGAGGGGAGAGGGGGCACTGCCAATACCGAACTAGTTCGCCCAGCTTTCGTGACGCCAGGCACGTCGGATCACGTCCTACTTCGAGGTCCCGAAATGACCATCGCCGAGATCCATGACCTGTCGCGTGCGCGCCGGCCGCTGGTGCCGCCGGCGCCGCCGCGCGCGCCGGACAGCATGGGCGCCTTCAGGCGCGTCCTGAAGATGGGCGACAACGCGATAGAGAGCTGGGGCCAGCGCGCCTATGAGGAGGACGTGATCCGCGGCCGGTTCTTCGGCCGCTCCAGCTTCATCCTCAACACGTCAGATGCGATCAAGCACGTGCTGGTCGACAATTACGAGAACTATGCCCGCACGCCCGGCGGCATCCGCGTGCTGCGCCCGATGCTCGGGGAAGGTCTCTTGATCGCCGAAGGCAAGACCTGGAAGCACCAGCGCCGGACGTTGGCACCGGCGTTCACGCCGCGCGCGGTGAGCACGCTGATCCCGCACATGGTCGCAGTCACGGATGAGACCGTGGTGAAGCTGAAGCCGCAGTGCGGCCGCCCGATCGATTTGCGCGAGGTGATGCAGCGGATGACGCTCGACATCGCCGGACGCACCATGTTCTCGTTCGAGATGGGCCGGCACGGCGCCACCTTGCGCGAGTTCGTCTTCGAATATGGCACGCGGCTGGCGAGCCCGCATCTGCTCGATCTCGTGCTGCCACTGTCCTGGCCGACACCGCGGGATTTCGCCCGCGCGCGGTTTCGCAAGCGTTGGACCGCCTTCGTCGCGCAGCTGATGGCCGAGCGGCGCGCCGCCGGCAAGAGCGGCGATGCGCCGCCGCAGGACTTGTTCGACCTGATGGACGCGGCGCGCGATCCCGAGACCGGTGCGGCCTTCTCGGACGAGCTGCTCGCCGACGAGGTCGCGACCATGATCCTTGCGGGCCACGAGACCACCGCGATCGCGCTGTTCTGGGCGCTGTATCTGCTCGCGCTCGATCCCGAGAGCCAGGAGAGGCTCGCGCGTGAGGCGCGGGACGCCCAAGACCTCACTAAAGGCGCAGCCGAGCCGGAGCGGCTACCATTCACCCGCGCCGTGATCGACGAGGCGCTGCGGCTTTATCCGCCGGCCTTCCTAATCGCGCGCGCCGCCGTGGGACCGGATCGGGTTTCGGGTTTCCCGGTGCGCAAGGGCGATGTGATACTGATCGCGCCATGGCTGCTGCACCGGCACGAGAAGCTGTGGCAGGCGCCGAACGCGTTCCTGCCCGAGCGGTTCATGCCCGGCGCGGCGCCGCCGGAGCGCTTCGCCTATCTGCCGTTCGGCGCCGGCGCGCGGGTCTGCATCGGCGCGCACTTTGCTCTGGTCGAGGCGACATTGGCCCTGGCGCGGCTGGTCGGCGCTTACAGGATCGAGCTGGTCGATCATCTGCCGGTGATGCCGGTCGGCGTGGTGACGACGCAGCCGAGCCGGTCACCGATGTTTCGTATCACGCCGCGCTGATCGCGCGACACCTTGTTGTTAGCTGGTTGGGACAATCATGAGCGACGCACCTCCACAATTCTCGGCCCTTCACGAGGCCGCCGATCCCATCGTGGCCGACGCCATCGTGGGGCTGATCCACGATGGCGCCGATCCTGAGTTGAATCGGATCAACGTGCTGGACTTCTCCGGCCGTACCGGCCTCGATGAAGAGCGGGTCATCTCCGGCTTCATCCATGCGGCGCGGCTCGGCCTGTTCGACCTGACCTGGAACGTGCTCTGCCCCGGCTGCGGCGGCGTCCTCGATGCGCACGGCACGCTGAAATCGCTGCGCACGGATGACTATCATTGCGGCCTGTGCGCCTGCGGTTACGAGGCCTCGGTCGACCAGCAGGTCGAGGCCGCCTTCACCGTGAGCCCGCGGGTGCGGCGGATCGCGGCGCATGATCCGCATTCGCTGCCGGTGTGGGACTACTTCAAGCAGGTGTTCTGGAGTTCCGGCGTCGAGTTCGACGAGCAGTCGATGGCCGAGCTCTCCAAGGACGTCGTGCTGGATACCCGCGAGCTGCCGGCCGGCGAGCACATGACCATATCGCTCGACCTGCCGGCGCAGTTCATCATCGTGTTCGAGCCGGTCACCCATGCCTCGCGCTTCATCGACGTGCAGGGCGAGCCGACCGAGGAGGTGCAGCATCTCTCGCTGAAATATGATGGCGCGCGCGCCAAGGTCGAGACCACGACTTTGCGTCCGGGACCACTCGAGCTGACGCTGGACAACAAGTCGGGCGTGCGCGTGCTGCCGACCGTGATGGTCGCGGCCGATGCGCTGCATCACCTGATCGGCCGCCGCAAGCCGTTCCTCACCGCCAAGCGGATGCTGTCGAACCAGACCTTTCGCGACGTGTTCAAGGCCGACAACCTCAACATCGACCAGCGGCTGAAGATCACCTCGCTGACCTTCCTGTTCACCGACCTGAAGAGCTCGACCGCACTCTACGAGCGCGTCGGCGATCTCGCCGCCTTCGACCTCGTGCGCGCGCATTTCCGCGCGCTGCTCGACATCATCAATGCCGAGAAGGGCGCGGTGGTGAAGACGATCGGCGACGCCGTGATGGCGACCTTCATCAAGCCCGAGCATGCGCTATCGGCGGGCTTGCGGATGCGCGACGCGATGGCTCGGCTCAACGCCGAGCGCGGCAGTGAGGAGCTCGTGGTCAAGATCGGCATCCATGAAGGCCCGTGCCTCGCGGTGATGCTCAACGACCGGCAGGATTATTTCGGGCAGACGGTGAACGTCGCCGCGCGCGTGCAAAGCCTGTCGACGGCGCAGGAGATCCACCTCACCGCGCCTGTGATCGAGGCGCCCGGCGTCGCCGCGATCCTCGAGAAGGCGCACATCATGCCGATCCGCAAACAGGCCGCGCTGCGCGGCATCGCCGACAAGATGATGGTGTATGAAATTCCGTGATGCGCGCGGCTGACAAATGAGACTGTTGTGGGCCGGCCGAAGCGAGCGCGTCTCGCGCAGATGACCAAAGCTTCCAGCCTCGGAACTGGGAAGACATGCGTACCCGGGACGGCCCGGGCTTGACGGCTGGGCGTTACCGAAATGTCATGGGGCCAGAACGTCGCGGCGGATTGCCATTGCAGCCGCGCATCCGCATATCTGTTGCAGAAACCCGCCATGGTGGCGGCGTGGGACGAGATCGAGATTTCGGGACATTATGCTTGAAGGACTGCGTCAATTCATCGCCGATGTGGTTTCGCCCCATGAGAATCCAACCTTTGACGATAATGGCTATCAGCTCGCCGCGACCGCACTCCTGATCCACGTCATCTCGCTCGATGGCGAGCCGAGCGCTGTCGAGAAGCGCAAACTGCATGGCCTGATCGAGGCGCGCTTCGGGCTCGATCCCGGCAGCGCCGACCGCCTGATCTCGCAGGCCATGCTGGCCGAAGGCGAAGCGGTCGATCTCTATCGCTTTACCAGCGTCATCATGCGCGAGGTCGACGAGCCCGGCCGCCGGCGCATCGTCGAGATGATGTGGGAGCTCGTCTACGTCGACGGCGAGGTCACCGAGTTCGAGGACAATGTGGTCTGGCGTGCCGCCGAATTGCTCGGCATCTCCTCGCGCGACCGCATCGATCTGAAGCATCGCGTGGCAGCCAAGATTCCCGGCGCATCGATGGAGCGCTGATGCGGTTCGGTTGTGCAGCCGAGCGGCTGCGCGCTGGACATGGATAAAGTTTAATGTAGGCCCGGATTCGGCGTGGCTGCTAAGCCCGTGTGAATCCTCATGTTACCGGCTGTAGCCGACGGCGCGCCCTGCGCGGCCGGCATCTTGCAAGTTCCCTTGCGCCTATGCTCTCGTCCGTTCATCTCGAGAATGTCCGGAAATTGATCAAAGAGCATTGCATCGTGAGTGAGTGTGTGACGCTAGTGACCGGTGCCTCGGCAGGAATTGGCACTGAATTGGCCCGCGTCTTCGCTGCGAATGGACATCGCGTTGCGCTGGTCGCGCGCCGCGAAGAGCGGCTGCATGCGCTGGCGCGGGAGCTTGCCGCCAGCGGTGCACCGTCGCCGATCGTGATTCCCTGCGATCTGACGGCGCCCGATGGTACGGACTGCATAGCCGCCGCACTCACTGGGGCCGGTGTCGAGGTCGAATATCTCGTCAACAATGCCGGCTTCGGCCTGTTCGGCCGGGCAGTCCAGCTCGACCGCGCCGAGCAGCTCGACATGATCGCCGTCAACATCCGCAGCCTGACCGATCTGTCGCTGCGGTTTACCGATCAGCTTATCAGCAATCGCGGCGGCATCCTCAATCTCGGCTCCGTCGCGGGCTTCCTGCCGGGCCCCGGCATGGCGGTGTACTACGCGTCCAAGGCCTATGTGATCTCGTTCACCGAGGCGCTGCACAAGGAACTCGCACCGCATGGCGTGCGGGTCACCGTTCTTTGCCCGGGTCCGGTGCCGTCGGAATTCCAGGCCCGTGCGGGCTTCAAGCCGGGCGTCGATTCGGCCATCCTCAACGTATCGCCGCGCGCGGTGGCCGAGGCCGGCTATCGCGGGCTGATGGCCGACAAGCGCGTCGTATTGCCCGGCCTCGGCATCAAGATCGTACCCTTCATGCTGCGCTGGTTTCCACGCGGCTTCATCCTCGATGCAGTGGGGCGGCTGCAGCTTCGTCGCAGCTAGAGCATGAGCCGGACCCGCAGGGCCGCGAAGCGCAAAGTGGGGACCGGTTTTCCGAAGCGATCATGCTCAAATAAATTTTCCCCGTATTGGCCCGGCCTTTGCTTTGTGAACGCGGGGCGCTCACGCGCTGTTAACCTTTGCTTAGCTATCATCGGAGCTCGATGCTCAGGCCATATCCATCGCTCGTGCCGATCGATGCCGCCAAAGCGGGCACCCGGCAGGCAATTCCGGTGACAGGCGAAGCCTGCACGCCGCTGCGTCCGGTCCTCGTCATTCTGCACCAGGAAAGCTCGAGTCCCGGGCGGGTCGGCAACGCGCTGCGCGGGCTCGGCCACACCCTCGACATCCGCCGGCCGCGCTTCGGCGACCCGCTTCCGGAGACGCTCGATGCACATGCCGGTGCCGTTATTTTCGGCGGCCCGATGAGCGCGAATGATCCGGACGACTATGTCCGCCGCGAGATCGCCTGGATCGAGGTGCCCCTGCGCGAGCAGCGGCCCTTTCTCGGCATCTGCCTCGGCGCGCAGATGCTGGCGATCCAGCTCGGCGCCAAGGTCGCGCCGCATCCGCAAGGGCGTGCCGAGATCGGGTATTATCCGATCCGCCCCACAGCGTCGGGGCGCAAGCTGTGCCCGCTGTGGCCGGATCAGGTCTACCACTGGCATCGCGAGGGCTTTGCGCTTCCCGCCGGGGCCGACCTGCTGGCCGAGGGCGGCGATTTCCCGGTCCAGGCCTATCAATACGGCAATGCCACCGGGCTGCAATTCCACCCCGACGTCACCTACGCGATGATGTGTCGCTGGACCACGCGCGGCCACGCAAGGCTCGACACGCCCGGCGCACGGCCACGGCATCACCATTTCGAGGGCCGCGCGGTGCACGATCTGGCCGAGCGCGCCTTCCTTGCGCATTTCATCGATGGCTGGCTGAAGCGCGAGCCGATGCCAGCGCTCGCGGAGGCGGCGGAGTAGGGGGCCTAGGCTGATTAAGTGCAGAGTTCAGTCCGCCTTCGCCCTGAGGGCTACGGCGCGACAGTCTTCGTTGGCTTCGCTACGATAGACTTGAATTCAGCTTGCCGAGCCGAAGCAGGCGAAGCCTGCGGAGGCTGGTGGAGCCAGGCGGGATCGAACCGCCGACCTCATCATTGCGAACGATGCGCTCTCCCAGCTGAGCTATGGCCCCATGAACTTCGTGCGCGATCAATGGGATCGCGCCCCGGTTGCCGCAAATGTGCGGGATGGCAGCCGGAAAGTCGGGGCCATTTACAGTCCGCTCCGAGGTCAAGTCAAGAACCGTCACATCCACCATTAGCCTTGACGATCGGCTTCCCTTGTTCGTACGGGGCGGAACCGATATCTAGCTCGCAAATCCCGGTCGAATCCGCGACCGACCCCGAGTAGACCCGCATGCGCGCCGTTCTCGACATCATTCTCATCGTTCTCGACCTTTACGTCTGGCTCCTGATCGCTGCCGCCATCCTGTCCTGGCTGGTGGCCTTCAACGTCGTCAACACGCGCAACCCGTTCGTGGCCGCGGTCGCCGAGTTCCTCTACCGAATCACCGAGCCGGTGCTGGCGCCGATCCGCCGGGCGCTGCCCAATCTCGGCGGCCTCGACATCTCGCCGATCGTGCTGATCCTGATCATCATGTTCATCCAGCGCGTGATCACCTATTACATCTACCCCGTGGTGTTCTGAGGGCCGCTTGCCGGCCGTGTGACGCATGGAGCCATGGCGACTGATCGCCGGTGGTGTGCAGGTCGCCCTGCGGGTGACGCCGCGTGGCGGACGTGACGCGATCGACGGCATCGAGACGTTGTCGGACGGCCGCAGCGTGCTGAAGCTGCGGGTTCGTGCCGTGGCTGACGGTGGTGAGGCCAATCGCGCCGTGACCGAGCTGCTGGCGAAGTCGCTCGGCATGCCCAAGGCGGCGGTGCAGCTGACCTCCGGAGCGACCGCCCGGCTGAAGCAGGTCGCGATATCCGGCGATCCAGCCGCGCTCGACGCGGCGCTGCGCAAGCTGACGTCGAGCAAGACAGATTAAGAGGGATTTCGGATGACCGCAGGGATCATTGACGGAAAGATCATCGCCGCCGATCTGCGCGGTCGCGTGGCGAGCGAGGTCGAGCGGGTCAAGCGCGAGCACGGCCTGACGCCAGGCCTGGCCGTCGTGCTGGTCGGCAATGATCCTGCAAGTGAAGTCTATGTCCGCAGCAAGCACACGCAGACGCAAGGCGCCGGCATGGCGTCGTTCGAGCACAAGCTGCCGGTCGATGTCTCGCAACATGACCTGCTGGCGCTGATCGACCGGCTCAATCATGATCCGGCCGTGCATGGCATCCTGGTGCAGCTGCCGCTGCCGAAGAGTCTGAGCACTGAGGCTGTCGTCAACGCGATCGATCCGGCCAAGGATGTCGACGGCCTGCATCCGCATAATGCCGGACGGCTCGCCGCGGGCTTGGACGCGCTTTCGCCCTGCACGCCGCTCGGCTGCATCATCCTGAGCAAGACCGTGCATCCCTCGCTCGAGGGTATGAACGCAATCGTGATCGGCCGCTCCAACCTGGTCGGCCGTCCCTTGGTGCAGCTGCTGCTGAACGAGAATGCAACCGTGACGATCGCGCATTCGCGTTCGCGCGACCTTCCGGAGCTCACCGCGCGCGCCGATCTCGTCTATGCCGCGGTCGGCCGTCCTGAGATGGTCAAGCGCGACTGGATCAAGCCGGGCGCGACTGTGATCGATGTCGGCATCAACCGCATCCCGCGCGAGGACGGCAAGACCAGGCTGGTCGGCGATGTCGCCTATGCGGAAGTCTCGGAAGTGGCCGGCGCGATCACGCCGGTGCCGGGCGGCGTCGGCCAGATGACGGTGGCGTGCCTGCTCGTCAACACGCTGCGCGCGGCCTGCGCCATCGCAGGCCTGCCGAAGCCGGCGGTTTAAATTTCACCGTCATTCCGGGGCGGCTCGAAGAGCCGAACCCGGAAGCTCGAGATTCCCCGATGCGCAATTGCGCATCTGCGGTCTGCGCTTCGCGCATCCCGGAATGACAACAGAAGCGCTAGAGCGCTTCCATCGTCACTTCTTCGCCTTCGCGCGGGCGATGCCTTCGCTGATGAGCTGGTGGGCGTCGTCGGCCGAGCCCCAGCGCAGCACCTTCACCCATTTGCCGGGCTCGAGATCCTTGTAGTGCTCGAAGAAGTGCTGGATCTGGTGCAGCGTAATGTCGGGCAGGTCGCTGTAGCTGCGCACCTTGTCGTAGCGCTGCGTCAGCTTCGACGACGGCACCGCGATGATCTTCTCGTCGCCGCCGGCCTCGTCCTCCATCAACAGCACGCCGACCGGGCGCACGCTCATCACGGCGCCGGGGACGATGGCGCGGGTGTTGGCGATCAGGACGTCGCAGGGGTCGCCGTCGTTCGACAGCGTGTGCGGGATGAAGCCGTAATTGCCGGGATAGCGCATCGCCGTATAGAGGAAGCGATCGACGATCAGCGTGCCGGCTTCCTTGTCCAGCTCGTACTTGATCGGTTCGCCGCCCACCGGGACTTCGATCACGACGTTAACGTCGCGCGGGGGATCTTTCCCGATCGGGATGGCGTCGATGCGCATGGACGGCTCCATAGAACTTGAACGTTAAAGGGGCGGGCGCGCGATGAGCGAGCGCCGTACTTCGCAGTCGCAAAAAACCTGCGGCTCTGCAACAGCTACTTAAGCCCGAGACTTCAGTTCAGTTCGATTGGCTAACGCCCGCCGGTGCCGTTGGAGCGTCAGGCCTGATGCGTCCAGGCGAATGCGACCTTGTCGAGCGATTTCGGCCCGAACCGCTCTGACGATCGCGCCACCATGCGGCCGCCCAGCGCGCGGTAAAATTCGGTGGCGGGATCGTTGTCCGACAACGCCCACACCACCATGCTTTTCAGGCCGCTCTGCGCGAGGTCGCGCTTGGCCGCCGTGAAAAGCCGGCGGCCGAAGCCCAGCCCCTGAAATTCCGGCCGCAGGTAAAGCTCGTAGATCTCGCCATCGAAATGCAGGCTGCGGGCGCGGTTGCGGCCGTAATTCGCATAGCCTGCAACCTTGTCGTTGAACACCAGCACGCTGACGCGGCTGCCCTTGCGGATCGCGCTGTCCCACCACTGCGGACCGCGACGATTGATCAGCTTTTCCAGCTCGCCACCGGGAATGATGCCCTGATAGGCAGAACGCCAGGCTTCGTCATGGGCAGACGCCACGGCGGCCGCATCAGCAGCCTTGGCCGGACGGACTTCAATCAGGGTTGTGCTCATGATCGGATCAAAGCAAGTCGCCGCCGCCGCTTCAAGGTCCAACGTTAAAGATCGGTTAACCTGTGGACTTTCTGCATCAGGTGTTCGGAAAACTGTTCCGAAAAGAGACAGTCCAGCAAGCCCGGCAGCGCAAGTGCCGGCAAGCTCCGCTGCTCCCCAGTAATGATATCTATCGTTCAGAGGTTCCAAGGACGGATGCCTAATGTTGCTCCGACGCCTGTCTCGTGCTGCTGGCGCAGCTGGGATTCGCCCGCATTGGCCCGATCGGCGCAAGGCTTTGCGCCGGGCGGAGGCGTTCGGGCAGGACCCAGCGTTGACGGCTTCCCTCGTCGGCGCCGAGAAGTCGGCACGCGCGCTCGAACCGCGCGCCACCGGGCGATCACCACGGACCGGGCCGGATCCCATGAAGTCACGATGACGCTTTATTTCCTGGTCAAGTATCTGCACGTGCTCGGCGCCATCGTCATTCTCGGCACCGGCATGGGTATCGCGTTCTTCATGCTGATGGCTCATCGCAGCTTTGATGCCGCCTTCATCGCCCGCACGGCGGGCGTGGTGGTGATCGCAGACATGCTGTTCACGCTGTCGGCGGTGCTGCTGCAGCCGGTCACGGGCGGGCTTCTGATGTGGCTGTCCTCGACCACGTTGGACGATCATTGGCTCGCGACATCGCTCGCGCTCTATGCGTTCGCCGGTCTGTTCTGGGTGCCAGTGATCTTCATGCAGATCGAGATGCGCGATCTGGCGCGGCTGGCTGAACGGACATCGCAGCCGCTGCCGCCGCGCTATCATCTATTGTTTCGCCGCTGGTTCCTATGCGGCATCCCCGGCTTCGGTGCGGTCATGGCCATTCTCTGGCTGATGATCGCGAAGCCGTTTTGAGGAGAGGCCATTGCTGCAAGCAGGTCGGGCCACGCGTCCGCTGCACCCACTTCCCTTGTGGCAGAGGGTGGCGAGATCGAGCGTAGCGAGATCGCGCCGGGTAAGGGGTCTGCATCCGCGGAGACAGACCTCTCACCCGGTTTCGAGCTGCTGCTCGAAACCACCCTTTCCTACAAGGGGAGAGGGTGAGACCGCGTCCGGCACCACGGTGTGCGTGCGATGAGCGTCACGTTGCTCCCCCGCATCCTCGTGTTCGGCGCCTCCG
>Ga0209677_100414_pt1 | contig 25435 bp, 21 predicted proteins | sample AraplaCvi_mCL_r2_2_FD_184285 | JGI IMG/M metagenome (GOLD analysis project Ga0209677, IMG submission 184285) | Arabidopsis root microbial communities from North Carolina, USA - plate scrape CL_Cvi_mCL_r2 (SPAdes) (version 2) | ecosystem: Host-associated > Plants > Roots > Endosphere | place: USA... | reverse complement strand
AAGGGTTCACGCTCAACGAGGACGGGGAGATCACCCAACTGCAGCATCTGGTGCGGCCATTGTCGAAGCGGTCCGCGCAGATCGAGGCCAACAAGATCGCCCGCACCGCCTGGTGGAAAAAGCAGCACCCCGGACAGGAACCCTCCCACGATGTGCTGTCACAGATCGACCGTTGGGCCTGGGCAACCGGGCGACCCAACAAGCCCAGCCATCTGAACGAGGATGACTGGCCCGGGCTCATCCGCCAAGAACTCGCCATTGCTGATCCCGCGCTCCAGTTACACGGCCCCGTCGAAATTGCACACTCGGCAGTTGAGGATCTCGACCTTGAGCTGCTCGCGGCTAAAGCTGTCGTCGACGCCGACGCTCGTTCGACCGGAACCGGCGGCCGGTTCAGCGTGATGGATGTGCGGGCGGGAGCGCTTCGCGCCATAGCCGCTAGCGGCGTCGTGGCTAGCCGGAACCACCTCGACGCTGTCGCCACTGAGGTCTCCGCTGTCGCGCAGCGGACTCTCACTGTCAGGATGCTGTCGGACTCAAACGTTCCGGACCACGTTAAGGGCCTCATGGCGACCAACACTGCAACGCTCAAGGCCGTCCTGGCTCACAGGGTCGAAGCCCTCTCCGTAACGGGCACGACGATGCATCCAGACGAAGTCAGGGCGATCGCTGGGGTCGTAGAGCCGAGTCGCTCCCTCGACGACGGTCAAGTCGACGGCGCTACAGCAATCGCGGGAACCTCGCGCACGGTCGCCGTCTCCGGAGCCGCGGGTACCGGAAAGACCACGATGCTCAAAGTGTCCAGCGCGGCTCTGCGCCGCCAAGGTCGGAACATGATCATCGTTGCCCCCACGAAGAAGGCATCAGATGTCGCCGGTCGCGAGACTCAAAGCGCTGCATCGTCACTCCACCAACTTCTCTTCGACTACGGCTGGCGCTGGGCGACGGCGGAGACTGGAGCAACGGCCTGGACACGTCTGAACGTTGGAGACCTCGATCCAGTAACGGGAGGAACGTATGCAGGTCCACGGATCCGGATCCGGCCCGGGGATCGGATCGTCGTCGATGAGGCAGGCATGCTCGACCTCGAAGCCGCTAGCTCCCTCGTCGACGTTCTGACCCGAACAGGAGCAGGAGTGGCCCTCGTCGGCGACGAACGCCAAGCACTCCCGGTTGGACACTCGGGCGCAATGACGCTCTTCTGGCGGTACGCCGCCGACCAGGTCGAGCTCACCACTATTCATCGGTACAAGGATCCTGAGTGGGCGGACCTCACCCTCCGCCTTCGAGACCCGCGCAACAAGGACATCGCGGCAGGTGTCGCAGACGAGCTTGTGGACACCGGACACGTATTGCTCACGGACAGTGACGTCGCGGCGCGCGAAGCAATGATCGAGAGCTGGTTTGACGCCTGCCGGGTCGGTAAGTCGATCGCACTTGTCACCGCGACTCATGCCGAGGCCCAAGCAGTTGGCGAAGGCATCCAGGCTCGCCGAATCGCGGACGGCGCGATCAAGACCACCCGCTGCGTGGTTGGCCAGTCAGGTCAAGCCATCTTCGTCGGCGACGTGGTCCAGACACGTCGCAACGACGGTTCCGCAGATGTGCAGAATCGTCAGAGCTGGATCGTAAAGAAGGTCACCCCCGAGAAGGTGGTACTTGTGTCGCCGACAGATTCGTCAGATCTTCGGAACATCAGCCACGACTACGCCGGCTCACACCTCCATCTCGGATACGCATCAACCGTGTACGGCGTCCAAGGCGAGACCACCGATCTATCCCTCGTCGGCCCGGGCGTAGACGCGGCCGGACTCTACGTGGGACTAACGCGCGGAAGGATCGACAATTCGGTGGTCGTTGTGGCGCCGACCGAAGTGTCCGCGAAGTCTCAACTTGTCGAGATGATGCAGCGAGGAACCATCGAAGAGACGCTCCAAGCGTCGCGCCTGGCCGCTCGAATCGAGCTCAACCGTGCCGCCCAAGCAAAGGCGGATTCGGCGCACGCTAGCGTTGAGGACGCTGGCTCTTCGCTCCCTCGTTGATCGCGTCTAAGCAAGCCCGTTGGCGCGAAGTTGTCGACCGAGTTCGTTAGCACCGTCGAGTGCACCGTCGTTTGCACGGTACCGAAGGAGTGCGACGCCACATGCATGCGCGCGCTCCTTAGCAGTTGGCCGCACTCCACCAGGAAGAAAGATCAGCGGTAGTCGGCCGTCGGACGCGGCGACAGATGCCGCGTGATCGACCATAGTGACATCTAGGTTGCCCCGGCTGTCACTGACCCAGGCGAGGTAACCGCTGCTATACAGATCGCAAGCTTCCCGGGTATCGCCGGAGGATCTCACCACATCGACAGCTCCGAGGTGAGCCATCCACTCTCTGCACAATTCAACCGCTTCTTGGCCCGAAACCCCATATGGCCGCGGCACCGGCTCTGGCGTGTTCACCACCCAAGTTTCCACCCATCCACCGAGCTTGGTCGGCACCGTCGGCCCACTGGTGCCCCGCATTGCCCCATATTGTTAGGAGCATGTCGGTCGACGCCTTCGACTTCAACAAGCCTCCCAACGAGGAGCGGGAGCGACTCGGTATCGCGTTATGGGCGCAAACATACCCGCGAATCGATGACCTCGAGACGAAGCTCAACGGACCCTACATGCTCGTTCAAGCGGGCTCGACCCTGGCTGTCGACGACCGCTTCTTGGGCCGGTGGCGCGCAGGCGGCCTCCAGGGTGGGGCGATGGCAGCGTCACTGGACGCGCTGCTGACAGCGCGAATGGTTCTCGAAGCCGGCACACTACCGATGACCGCCCTTTACCCAGTGTTTCGAGCAGCGATCGAGAACGCATCACTTGCCATCTATTTGCTGTCGCCCGCCGCGCGCGACGACCGGCTCGTGCGCGCCTACGGGATCGCGGCAGACGAGGCTCAGAAACAGTTCGCCTTTCAAGCGTCGCTCGGCGAGGACGGAGCGGGTGCTCGGGACCAGATCCTCTCCGAAATTCGCAACCTCGTGGAGGCTCGCGGGACTCTTGGGGACGCGGAGGCTTTCCGGCCGATGAACTCCACCCACACGCTGATCGTCAAATCTGCGGACGAGGTCATCGAACGAGACCCAGCAATTGCTCACCCTCAAAGAATGCCGTTGGTCGCGATTTGGCAACTGTTGTCGGGCATGTCTCACGCAAAGCAATGGGCACTAATAACGGCGCTTCACCGAACCGAGGCAATCGTGAATGAACAGGATCAGACCGCTCACGTGAAATTGACCTCAGGGACCGAGCTTGTCGCCCTGGTGATGTATCGGGCCGTCGAGGCCCTCGAAGTTGCACTCAGGTTCCACGGTAGACGCTCCAAGACCTGGACTGCGTTGCCAGAAGACACTGCTGATATGACGCATCGGTGAGCCACGCCCAGGCCGGGCGCTACTGCTCGTCTTCATCTTGAGGTAGCACGAGCGAAATCCCCGCACGCTGGAGCTCCTGAAGTTTGTCGAGGTTTGGCACCTCCGGCGCGTCCTCGATCCCCCACTGCTCCGTAACTACGGGGCGCCCCTTCTCCAGTCGGGTTGGGCTGTAGAAGCTAAAGGGCAGGTCATCGATTGCCTTGACCTGCACATTGCGGTCCTTGCCTCTTCCCGCCCGAAGCGCTTCCAGGTGCTGGGTCCCATCTACGACAAATGCACGCGGCTGGTAGGTGACAACCTCGCCGACGTACACCTCTGCACCAAGGAGCGTCATAGACCAATCGGAATGTGTCATTCCGATTGCATGTGGCTCGGAGAGGAATCCCTCGATGCTGTCGCCGATGGCACCGGTCAGTTGGAAGTTGAACCCATCAATCCCTGGATACGGAACCGCCCGCCCTTGAAGGACTCGAGCGATGATTCGGGCCCAGAGGCGTTCGTCGTTTGTCACGCCTTCTTCCGGGATGACCAATGAAACATCTAGTTCATTCTCGATAAACGCCAGATCTTCTATGAGTTCTGAAAGGGCAGTTGGGATCTCGCGACTCGCTTCTCCGCTGAGCTGCATTGGAATCGGTTCGGCGCCATCGATCGCGATTGTCAGTCGTTCTGCTCGCGTGAGCGCATTGACGAACCGGATCGCGCCACGCACATCGCGTGCTCTGTGGCCAGTAGGACCGTACTCAAATGTGACCTCTCCGTGGAGCGAAAGATCCTTCGGAAAGCGCCACAGTTGGTTGAATCCACCGTCAAACGCCACATCTACCGTCGCGCCTTTCGCGCCATTTACGATGCTCTTGGTCGTACCATTTAGGCTCGCCAATCGCGCACCATTTCTGTCGAGTGCGACGACTTGGACCGGCTTTCCTATAGCTTGTGGCATTGGAATGAGGTGAACCTCAGCTCCGCCGGCCTCCTCTTCGAACCACGACGCTCCCGCCTTCTTGAAGGAGGTGACGACGTCTGAGGGAAGGACCAACGGGCGGGCCAGCCCATAGTCCATTCCAGCCTGAAAACGTGTGCGAAGATCCTCGTGTTTAGGGCTAAAGACAGCCGTGAAGTTGACGCTCAGAGGTTCGTGAATCGGCGCATCCGGCCGCTTCGCGTAGAGAGTTTCGGTATAGGTTCCGTCCGGCTCAATTCCAAACGCGAAGCCCCAGTATTGACTCCGACCGTCGAGTTGTTTTTGAATGCGGCGTGTCTCGCTCGCCAGATCCCCTGACTTTGCCAGCGCAGCTTCTGGACGATTGATGGCTGAAAGTAGCCGTATCCCATAGTCCTGGAGATAGTGATCACGGATCTCCGGGTACTTCGAAAGCAGCAGATCCAGCTCGACTGGTCCAATGAACTCCATGCGCACTATTCGCCCGCGGCGCATTTCGAGAACGGCTTTGCGTTCTTGAGCCGTGACCTTACGCGGGGTCACCAGCGCCCACACTGGCGGATGATGCTCGGCCATGGCCTTGTCGAATGAGTCTTTGATCTGACGGCGCCTATTCCGATGGCCGCCCGAGAAGCCTTCGGGGAAATACTTCACTTGCAAGATCTTGACCAGCTGCCCGGTCTTCTTGACAGTCACATCAATGTCGATCCCGCCGTCTCCGCCTCGGCCATCAATCGCCGTGGCGATTAGGCCGCTCCCTGCATAGTCGCGGACGAGGAGGGCGTCGACAAGCTTGTTGAAGACTCCTTCGTCGATATGCCGCCAATCGATAGAGTTCACCGGGTCTCCCCTCGACCTCGCCAGAACGTACCGCAATTAGCCAAGTACGAACCTTCGCCGCGCGAGGCATTCGACTTCAGGCGAAGCAGGGCTCGCTATCCGAAATAAAGCGCACAAATTCTAAAGCGGTGAGTAAACGGTGAGTTTGGCCAAAAACCGTTGAGCGGGTAGTCTGGGCGGCAGCCCTACTTCCCAGTGTTTTACTGGGATTCCGGGCCGCGCGAGTGTAGTTCAATGGTAGAACTTCAGCTTCCCGAGCTTCGCACTCGCTGTCAGGCTGTGTCTGTCGACCAACGAGTTCGGCTACAGAACTTCCGCGGTTCCCGTGACCCGAATGCGTCCTGATTTTGGGATGGTGACCGTGATCGACGATGGCCGCCCCGTTTCGGCGCCCTGCTCTACTGTCACATCCCCCGGCGCTGCGAAGTGGCCGCCCTGACGCAGGTACTCGCCGAGTCCCGCTGCGGCCGAACCGGTCGCTGGATCCTCCCGTATTCCTCCACGAGGGAATGGGTTCCGGCTCGCGAACCGGGCCTCGGAGATCCGATGGACGACGGGAATGGTACCGTCCCAGCCCTGACTGTCCTGGAGGCGGAGCACGGCCCCGGCGTCGTGGTCGAGTCGATTGAGCACACCGCCCCCGACGGGGAGGAGCGGATGTGGATTTCCGCCGCGGATGAACGCGGGCGGCAGCGTGGGATCCAGGTCTGAGCGGGTCAGTCGGAGCGCATCGAGAAGCTCGGCCAACGACTCGGGGTCTAGGGGTTCGACGAACGTGTCCACAGCCGTCAGGGTCGCTCGATCTGGTGAGACCTCAACCGGCACGACACCTACATTTGTCGACATCGAGACCATGCTAGCGGCGCCCCGTCGGGCGAGGACGACCCCCGACGCGATGGTCGCGTGACCGCAAAACGCAATTTCGGCCCGCGGTGTGAAATATCGCACACGCGCGGAATCGGGGGCGATGCCGAACAGGAACGCTGTCTCGCTGAAGCCGAGGTCGGCAGCGATGGTGAGCATGTCGGCGTCGGAGAGGGGGTCTGCATCGATGACGACGCCGGCCGGGTTCCCGGATTGTGCGTTATCGGGCCGCGTGAAAGCTCGGAATCTCAGGATCTCCATGACCCCGTTTTATTGCCACGGCGCTCTTTGCGTCGCGGGCCAATCCGGTATTGCTGGACTCATCGGCGGCCGATCGCACCGATTGAGAGCACAGCGTTTGACTACATTTTGACTACAAACGCCCGAGATTCAATGTGATCTAACGTGATCTCAGAGCATCACTTTCCGCGGAAAATCAACGATCTGTCACTGTATGAGGGCCCATATCAGGGCGTGATTTCGACTGAAAATCGAAAGGTCACCGGATCGATGCCGGTCGGAGCCACCAAACAAAACCCCCGGTCCCTAGCGGAATCCGGGGGTTTCTTGTTTGCTCGTCGAGCGTACGGCTACTCCTCGGCGGCACAGCGGAAGCCGATGTGGGTCGTCGCTGTGTCATCCGCCTGCGGCGAGCGCGCGGCAGGTCGGAACCTGAGGCAGTAGTCCGGCGAGCAGAGGTAAGAGCCGCCTTTGAGCACGCGGCGCGGAATGCGGGAGCCCGGTTCGGCGCTGGTCGCGGCGAGCAGGTTCACCCGGGCTCCGGCATGCACGACGTCCTCACCAGGGACCACGTGCCTGGGCGCGCAGAAGTCACTCGTCCACTCCCAGGTGTTGCCGATCATGTCGTACAGCCCGTAGCCGTTGGCGGGGTAGGAGCCGACCGGGGCCGTGCCCGCGCCGAACCGGCCCTGGTTGTCGTACGGGAACCGTCCGATCCAGGAGTTGGCCTGTGCCTCGCCGCCAGGGTACGGTTCCTCGCCCCAGGCGAACGATGCGCCGTCCACACCGCCGCGCGCGGCGTACTCGTGCTCCGCCTCGGTCGGGAGGCGCTTGCCGGCCCACGCGGCGTACGCCGTTGCATCCTCGAACGCGACCTGCACGACCGGATGCAGACTCCGGTCCGCGATGCTCGAGCCGAGCCCCGTGGGGTGCCGCCAGTTCGCTCCCCGCTCCCAGTGCCACCATTGGCGCCAGTCGCGCCGGTCCACCGGGCCCGGCGTCGCAGAGAAGACCATCGCGCCCGGCACCAGATCCTCGGGCGCCACGCCCGGAAAGTCGGCCGGATCCAGTGGCCGTTCGGCGACTGCACGTACCCGGTCGCGTCCACGAATCCCGCGAAGTCTCGGTTGGTCACCGCGTAGCGGTCCATGCGGAAGCTCGCGACCGTACGCTCGTGGACAGGTCGCTCGTCTGGGTAGAACCGGTCGCTCCCCATCCGGAAGGCTCCGCCATGGATGAGCACCATGTCGTCCATCAGAGCCCTTTCCCGCCCGCCTGAATCGCTGCCATCTGGCGGGCTCTCACCCTTCCGTCCCGTGCTCGACGGGCCGGCGTCCGCCCGTCCGTCGCACCGGTCCCAGGCCGACAGGCGTGGTCGATCGCCGCACGCCGATCTCGCGCAACTCTCCTGCGAAGTGGCAGGCCACGTGACGTCCTGCCTCGACCTCGGCGAGCTGTGGCTTCTCGGTGGCGCAGACCGTCCGCTCCGGATTCACTGCAGGACCGATGGGGCAGCGGGTGTGGAATCTGCACGCCGCCGGGGGATCAATCGGTGTCGGCACTTCTCCGGTGAGCACGATCCGCTCGTGCGTGCGTTCGCGCACCGGATCCGGCTCTGGAACCGCCGATATCAGGCTGGCGGTGTACGGATGCAGCGGCTCGGCGGCGATCGCCTCCGACTCGCCGATTTCGACGATCTCACCGAGATACATGACTGCGACGCGATCGGAGACGTGACGAACGGTGGCAAGGTCGTGGCCGATGAAGACATAGGACAAACCGAGCCGGAGCTGCAGCTCCCGCAGAAGGTTGATCACCTGGGCCTGGAGCGAGACGTCCAGTGCCGCGACTGCTTCATCGAGAACAACCAGCCGCGGATTAACGGCCAGCGCCCGCGCGATGACCACGCGCTGCCGCTGACCGCCCGAGAACTCATGCGGGAAGCGATCGACCGCTGTCGCGTCCATGCCGACCATCTCGAGCAGCTCGAGCACCCGCCCCGCGATGCGGCTGCGGGCCACACCGGCGAGCTTGAGCGGTTCGGCGATCGCCTGGCCGACGGTGAGCCGTGGGTTCAACGAAGCCATGGGATTCTGGAAGACCAATTGGACGTCCCGGTTGTACCGTCGACGGCCCCTGGCGCCGATGCCGACAATCGAGCGGTCCTCGTACAGGACATCCCCCGAGGTCGGCTCCTCGATTCCGAGTATGAGCCGGCCGAGAGTCGACTTCCCGCATCCTGACTCACCGATCAGGCCGAGGGTCTCTCCTACGGCGACGTCGAGATCCACACCGTCTACCGCGCGCAGCACGGCCTTGCGCTTCCCCGACCATCCACGTGGTCCCGCTGGATACTCGCGACGCACGTTGCGAACGCGCAGAAGCGGATCACGAGCACCGCGCGGTCCCTCGCGCGCCGTCGTCGGGTCCGTCGGGACGGGCTCGACGGATCGAGGCGGAACGCCGCCGGAATCGACGGGGAGCCAGCACGCCCGGCCCCTGCCGTCGGCGTCTCGCACGAACGCGGGGTCCTCGACGTCGCACCGGTGGAACGCGCGAGGATCGCGCGCGGCGTAGGCGCACCCTTCGATCGGCCGGCGCATCGACGGCGGACGCCCCTCGATCGCCACCAGCGGAAGCGATCGAGGACGGTCGAGGGACGGCGTCGCATCCATCAGGTCCCGCGTATATGGATGGGCCGGCGCGGCGAAGATCTGATCGACCGTGCCCTCCTCCACGATTCGGCCCGCGTACATCACCGCGACGCGCTGGCAGACGCGGGCCACGATGCCGAGGTTGTGGGTGATGAGGATGACGGCGGTGCCGTGATCGCGACTGAGACGGGCGAGGAGCTCGAGGATCTGCGCCTGGATCGTGACGTCGAGCGCCGTGGTGGGCTCGTCCGCGATCACGAGCTTCGGCCGGTTCGCCAAGGCCATCGCGATCATGACGCGCTGCGACATCCCGCCGGAGAAGGCGAGAGGATAGTCCGCCAGCCTCGCTTCGGGATCGGGGATGCCGACCTCACGCATGAGCTCGACGCTGCGGCGGTGGGCCTCGGCCTTCCCGACCGACTCGTGCGAGAGGATCGCCTCGCTCAACTGGTCCCGGACCTTCATCAGCGGATTGAGCGAGCCGACCGGGTCCTGGAATACCATGCCGATCCCCCCGCCGCGAACGACCCGGAGGTCCTCCTCGTCGAGCGATCGCAGATCGCGTCCCTCGAACTCGACGGTGCCGGACTCGATCCTGCCCGGCTTGCGGACGATGCCGAGGATGGACATCGCCGTAACGGACTTACCCGACCCGGATTCGCCGACGATGGCCAGTGTCTCGCCCGGCATGACGTCGAAGCTCACGCCGCGGACGGCGTTCACGGGCCCGCCCTCGGTATGGAATGTGGTGACGAGGTCGCGCACCCGGAGCACAGGGACCGTGGGCGCTTCGGTGGCCGGGTGCGATGCGAGGAGATCGGTCATCGTCGGAGCAGTCCTTTGTTCAGGCCGTCGCCGATCATATTGAAGGCAAGCACGAGGGCGGTGACGACCACCATCGGAGCGATCGCGTACATCGGGGCACGGGACAGGAAGTTGATGCTGTTGCGCAGCAGCGAGCCGAGTGAGGGGTCCGGTGGCCGGATGCCGATGCCGACGAAGCTCATCGCGCCCTCGATGAAGACCGCGAGGGAGAGGCTCAGCGCCGCCTGGACGATGAGCGAGTCGAGAGCGTTCGGGAGGATGTGCCGGAAGAGCACACGCATCGGCGGCGCTCCCACGATCCGGGCGGCCGTGACGTAGTCGCGCGACCGGAGGCCGCGGACGACATTGTGGGCGAGCCTTCCGAAGAGTGGGACATTGATCAGGCTGACCGTGATGAGCACAGCGGGCAGCCCGGGACCGATGATCGCAGCGATCGTCACGCCCATGACCAGGCTGGTGAAGGCGAGGGACACGTCGAAGATGCGCTGGATGACGGACTCGAGCCATTTCGAGATCGTGCTCAGGGTGCCGAGGACCGTTCCGACGATCGCGCCAATCGGGACGGCCACTACGCTGACGATGAGATCCTGACGGATGCCGAACAGGACACGGCTGAACAGGTCACGTCCGTACTCGTCGGTTCCGAACCAATGGGCGGCCGACGGCGCGAGGAAAGCATCGGGCCCCTGCGCATTCGGCGCGTAGGGCGCGATCAACGGCGCGAGCAGCCCTGCCGCGTAGATGACGACGACCAGGGACAGGCCGATCAACGCGCTCGGAGTTCGGAGTCCCCGAAGCAACCCCGATCGACCCGCGCGAGACCCGCGGGACGGTGAAGGCGCGATCGACGCACCGCCGGCTCCGCTCGGGGTGGCGGTCGCACTCTGGAGGGCGAGTTCCTCTGGTGATGTTCGGATGGTCATGCGCGCTCCAGACGGATTCGGGGGTCCAGCGCCGCGTCGATGATGTCGGTCACCAGCTGGACGACGATGAAGACAAGCACCGCGATGAGGAGGAGATCTTGTGTGAGCAGGTAGTCGCGACCGGTGACCGCCTGCAGGAGCAGCTGACCCACTCCCGGCCACGCGAAGATCGTCTCCACGATGATGGCGCCACCCAGCAGCTGGCCGATTTGGATGCCGAGGATGGTCAGAACGGGAGGGAGCGAGTTCGGGACGACATGGCCGAGCATGAGCCGCCGGCGCCTCAGCCCCTTCGCGATACCGGTCTGGATGAAGTCCTGGTCGAGGGTCTGGCGCATCGAAGACGCCAGGAAGCGGGCGATGGTCGCTCCAGTGGGGAGGCTGAGGACGATGGCCGGCATGAGCAGGTACTGCCAGCCCAAGGCGAAGTCGCTGAAGCCTGGACCGATCCCCCCGGGTGGCAAGACTCGCCACGTCACGCCGAAGACCAGGATGAGGAGCACGCCGCTGACGTACGTGGGTACGGCGATGCCGAGCGAGGTGAGTCCCGACAGCAGGGTCTGCGCCCAGCGTGCACGCACTACTCCGAGCAGGTACCCGATGAGGCTGCCGCCGAGGAGGGCGAGCACGAGGGCGCCGAGTGCCAGCTCGACGGTGTTGAGCAGGCTCTCCCCGACGAGTTGCGCGATGGGAGCGTGGAGGATGTACGAGTCGCCGGGGTTCCCCGTCACGATGCCTCGCAGCCAGATGACGTATTGCGTGACCAGCGGCTCATCGAGCCCGAGCTTGTGTCGGATGGCCTGGATGGTCGCCTCGCTTGCGTCAGGTCCGGCCAAGGAGGCGGCCGGGTCTCCCGGCGCCAGTCGCAGAATGAAGAAGATCACTACCGATGCGATGAGAAGTACGACGATCGCCGACGGCAACCGCCGGAGCACGTAACGAACCATGAATGCGTTCCTTCGAGGGAACGGGCCGGGCGTTGCCGCCCGGCCCGGTCGATCATTTCTGCAGGTAGGCCGAGTCGAGGTCGACGTAGTCGAGCATGGTCTCGGACAGTCCTTTGAGCTTGGAGGTGATTCCGTAGGTGTGCGTGGTCAGCACCAGGTCGCTCACGAACTGCTGGTCGAGGAGGAAGTTGTTGACCTTCGAGAGCGTGGCGTCGCTCGGCACACCGTTCGTCTGCCACACCTCATTGGCAAGCGCCTTGTAGTCCGGGCTGTTGAACGACGAAGCGTTCTTATCGGCGTTGAACGGGAAGGCTCCCTTGAGGAGGGTGGCCGGGTTCAGCTGACCGAACCCATGTCCTGTCAGGAACATGCCATCGAAGCCACCGTTGCGGAGTTTGTCGAGGAAGTCGCTTGCCTGCAGCGGCACCAGGCTGGGCTTCAGCCCTGCTGCTGTCAGGTCGAACTGCACGATCTCTGCGATGCCGACGTTCGGCGCGAACCCGGAGTCGTAGTAGACGTTGACGGACTGCCCAGTGGCGCCGGCCTCGCTCAGCAGTTGCTTCGACTTATCGATGTCGCGCGAGAAGTGGTTCACCAGCGCCTTGTCGTAGGCGGGTGAGCTCTGGGCCCACGGGAGCGAGGTGGGGGTTCCGACGCCGCCGTCGACCTGGGTGACGATGCGGTTGCGGTCGATGGCGTACGAGATCGCCTGGCGGACGCGCTTGTCCGAGAGCAGCGGCACGGTGACGTTGGAGCCGATGTACTGCACGGAGTCGTTGGCATCGGAGAGCACCAGCTGATAACCGGGGGCGTCCTTCAGGGTGGAGGCGTCGAGCGGCGCCAGATCGAGCGCGAGGTCGCTCTGCCCGGCCTTGAGTGAGGAGAGCATCGATTGCGAGTCCCGGACGACCTGGATGTCGACGCCGGCGAGATAGGGCTGGCCCTTCTTCCAGTACGCCGTGTTCTTTACCAGAGTCAGACCTTGCCCCGGGGAGTACTTCTCGACCTTGAACGGTCCGGTTCCGTTGAAGTCCTTGCCGGTGAGGAGCTCGTCGAGATGAGCAGGGTCGATGATCGGCATCATCAGGAAGAGGTCCATCACGTTGCTCATGGCGATCTTGAAGTGGATCGTCACCTCGTGATCGTTCGGCGTCTCCATGGTGTCGATCTGGGCGGCGATCGACTTGACCTGGGAAGCTACGTCGGGACGCTGCACCGCTTTGAGGCTCCCGACCACGTCCGCCGCGGTGAAGGCCCGGCCGTCATGGTACGTGACGCCTTTGCGGAGCTCGAACGTCAGGGTTCGCCCGTCGGCCGACTGCTTCCACGAGGTGGCCAGTTCCGGCTGGGGCTTGAGCGTCTTGTGGTCGTAGTCAACCAGATAGTTGAAGACGGTCCGGCTCACGCTGAAGTTGGGGTTGTTCTGCGAGAAGAGGGTGGCGGGCTGGATGTCGGCTGCCTGCACGATGTGCAGCGTGCCCCCCTTGACCGGATCCCCATTGCTGGATCCTGACTGCTGCACGGCCGAGACGCATCCGCTCAGTGCGAGGCTTGCTGCAGCCCCGAGAGCTATCAGGGCGATGGACCGCTTCGAACGCAGCCGAAGGCGACCGTGGGTTCGACGCATGCTGTGACTCCTTTGTCGAGACGCCGGCCAGTCCGGCGATCTGAGGCCCACTATAGTTACAGGCTACAACTTAATCAACAGTCAACGACTTCTCGAAGGCAAGCGGGTTGTGGAAGTACGCGTCGAGCAGAATCGCCGCCGACGCGACCGTGGGAGCCAGGTCGCCGAACATCGAGGTGACCACAGGCGTGATCGTCCCCTGACCCGCCCGTTCGCGGAAGCCGCGCTCGAAAGCCTCCTGATATCCCGGGGAGGTGGTCACCAGCCCGGCGATGACCAGCAGCCCGGGGCCGAGCAGATCGGCCATGACAGCGGCCGCCTCACCGGCGGCCGTTGCGCGCTCGTGCAAAAGGGCAATAGCCTGCTCGTCGCCGTCCGCGGCGATGTTGATCAGGGTGCGCAGCGAACCACCCGCCCGGAGGATCCCGGCGGAGATCGCGGCTTCGGTCAATGCCCCGTCGGAGGCGACGCTGAACAAGCAATCGTCCCGTCCACAGGAGCATATGATCCCCGAAAACCTGGTCGGGAAGTGGTCGATTCCGCCCGCGCCACCCCGTGGTCCCCTGCGGACTGCACCGTCCTCCATCAAAGACGCCCCCAGGACGGCACCGGACCACAGTTCGAGGAAGTCCGTCGCGCCGCGCGCCACTCCGTACATGCTCTCGGCCAGGGCGAGACCACGAACGAGCTGGTCGAAATAGCGCGGAAGTCCGATCTCCGGGAGAATCGAGCCGAGGGGGACATCCTTCCAGCCCAGTGGCTCGTACTGGACGACGAGCTCACCGGAAATGTCCACCCATCCGCCGACGCTTGCACTGATCCCCAGCAAGGTGGCAGTGGCAGGAACGAGCGACGCGACCTCGTCGACGCCCCGCGAGATCACCTCGGCGACCTGGGACGGTTCGCGCCCGCTGTACGGGTAACGGTTCTCCAGGAGCACCTCGCCGCGGATGTTGACCAGCCCGATACGGAGCTCGATCGCCCCGATGTGCACCGAGAGCGCCAGGCGCTCCGAGCCTGCAAGCTCGAGCGGGACCAGCGGCCGGCCAGGCGAGGAGCGCCGCGGCTTCCCTTCACGCAGCAAACCGGCCTCGACAAGCTGACCGGCAACCCGGGTCACCGTCGCGCGGGTCATACCCAATCGCTCCGCCAACTCCGCACGCGCCAGGGGTCCCCCCACAAGAATGGCGCGCAGCACGGACGCGGCATTGCTGCGACGGAGATCGTCCGACGTGGTGAGCGGCCGCGGCCCACCCACCCGGAATCCCGAGTGCTCGGTCAGCGACATCCCGGTACTCCTTCCGACGCTGGAACTCATTATTGCGCAGCGTTGAAGCCACGGTATAGTTACAGGGCGCAATTTAATGGCACTCGATGATGAAGGCGGCAAGGCGTGCGACCGAACGTACTGTTGATCCTCGCGGACGACATGGGCTATTCCGACCTCGGCTGCTTCGGCGGCGAGATCCCCACTCCGAATCTCGACGCCCTCGCGGGCAACGGCGTCCGGATGTCGCAGTTCTACAACACTGCTCGCTGCAGTCCGTCCCGCGCCTCACTGCTCACGGGGCTCCATCCGCATCAGACGGGAATCGGCGTCCTCACCCGGCCGGACCTGCCCCACGGGTACGCCGGGAACCTGGATCCCGTGGTGCCGACCATCGCCGAGACCCTCCGTGACGGCGGATACGACACGGCGCTCTTCGGTAAGTGGCACCTTGCCGCCGACACAAGCACACCGAACGCCTCCTGGCCAACCCGCAAGGGGTTCGACACGTTCTTCGGAACACTCGCCGGCTGCTCCAGCTATTTCGACCCTCAGACTCTCACCCGCGGTGAGCTGCCTGCAGAGGACGCCAAGGACGACGCGGACTTCTATTACACGGACGCGATCGGGCTGAACGCCGTCCGCTGGCTGCAAAGCCCGGAACGGGCCTCCGGGAATCCCTTCTTCCTCTATCTCGCCTTCACAGCGCCGCACTGGCCGCTTCACGCCAGACCCGAAGACCTTGATGCCGTGCGCGGCCGGTTCGACGACGGCTGGGACGCCCTCCGGGAACGGCGCCTCGAGAGGCTGAAGGCTGAAGGCATCCTTGCTCCCGACACGGTGCTGAGCGAGCGCGATCCCAGCCAGCCCGCGTGGGAGGACGCAGACGAGCACGACTGGCAGATCACCCGTATGGAGGTCTACGCGGCCCAGGTAGTCGCCCTCGACCGCGCTGTCGGCCGTGTGATCGACACGCTTCGGCGCGCCGGGCAGCTCGACGACACGATCATCGTCTTCCTCTCCGACAACGGCGCGTCCGCCGAGGAGGTTCCACTTGGCGATATCGATCGATTCCGGCAGAAAGACGCCTCCATGATCAACGGAACCCGCGACGGCCGAACGGTCGCAGTCGGCAATGAGCCGTCGGTCGTGCCCGGTTCGGAAGACACGTACTCCAGCTACGGTGTCCCCTGGGCGAATCTCTCGAACACCCCGCTGCGGCGCTATAAGCGCTGGGTCCACGAGGGCGGAATCGCGACGCCGCTCATCGTCAGCTGGCCAGGAGGCGGACTGACTTCCGGCGCGGTGATCGACCACCCCGCGCAGCTGGTGGACTTCGTACCGACCGTTCTGGAAGCAGCGGGTCTCGGCGCGAGCGAGAGGGCCGAAGGGCGCAGCCTTCTGCCGGTGCTTCGCGGCGAGCGAGTGGACGATCCAACCCTCTATTGGGAGCACATTGGAAACGCCGCGATCCGCAAGGGCAATTGGAAACTGGTCCGCGACTTTCCGGAAGGGTGGGAGTTGTACGACATAGCTGCCGACCGAACCGAGCGGGACGATCGTGTGCAGAGCGAACCGGCGCTCGTCGAGGAGCTTGCCTCAGAGTGGGAGCGCTGGGCCGAGCGGGTCGGTGCGCTTCCCTGGGCGCCGATGCTCGAACGTTACGCCGCAGCGGGCATCCCACTCGCCGTTGCCGAAGAGTGAATCGGTACCTCGGTAGCGTCACTCTCCCAGATGATGACCGTCCTCGCCTATGAGAACAGGTGAGTCAAGCCGCTCCTGGCCGTGGGAACCAGCTGTGCGATTACAGGCCGGTCTGGTGGCAGCGCACGATCACGGGTGATTGACCGGTACGCGTCTCCTCATCGACGACCCCGCCACCCAGGTGCGGTAGCCGCCGTCGAGATTGACGACGTCGCGGCCGTGCTGGGCGAGAATGCGCGCTGCGGTGTGGCCGCGCTGGCCCACCTGGCAGTGCACCACGAGCGGGCCGCCCGGCAACTCGCCGAGCCGGTCGCGCAGTTCGTCGACGGGGATGTTCAGCGCGCCCGGGATGGCGCCGGCGGCGTATTCGCGCGGCGTCCGGACATCGATCAGGGTCGCGCCGGCGTCCATCACCGTGTCGAGCTCATGCCACTGGATGGCGCGGGTGGCCCCGGAACGCAGGTTGTCGGCGACGTAGCCGAGCTGGTTGACCGGGTCCTTCGCCGAGCCGAACTGGGGAGCGTAGGCCAGCTCCAGGCGGGTGAGACCGGATGCCGTGATGTTGCCGGCCATGGCGACCGCGATGACGTCGATGCGCTTGTCGACACCCTCGCCGCCGACGATCTGCGCGCCGAGGATGGCATCTGTCTCCCGGTCCACCAGCAGCTTCATCGACATGGTCTGGGCGCCCGGGTAGTACGTGGCATGCGAGGCCGGATGCGTGTGGATGACACGGTGCGCTCGACCGGCGGCGGCAAGCTGTCGCTCGCTCCAGCCGACTTTGGCGGCCACGGCGTCGAACACCTTCACGATGGCGGTGCCCAGGGCGGGCGTGTTCCGCTCGGCGCGGCCGGCAATGACGTCAGCGACGGAGCGGCCGTGACGGTTGGCGAGCCCGGCCATGGTGACCAAGGCCTCCGATCCGGAGAGCGCGTCGATCTTCTCGACACCGTCGCCGACCGCGTAGATGTGCGGATCGCTGGTGCGGTTCGAGTCGTCCACCGCGATCCCGCCGGTCGGCCCGACCCGGAGCCCGGCGGACCGCGCGAGGTCGACGCTGGGCACGACCCCGGAGGCGTCGATGATGAAGTCCGGCCGCAGCACTACGCCGTCGCTGAGAAGCACCGCGCCCCCCTCGGCCGAGTCGATGGTGACCGAGGTGCGGACGTCGACACCGTGGCTGCGCAACTGCGCCTCCAGCGGGGCGGCCATCTCCGGGTCGAGCGGGGTGAGGATCTGCGCAGACCGCTGGATGAGGGTCACGTGGATGCCGCGTCGCACCAGGTTCTCGACGGCCTCGAGGCCGATGAACCCGCCGCCGACGACCAGGGCCGACGGGTGGTCCGCGGCGGCCTGCACGAGCACGCCGATGGCATCTACGTCCTCGACCGTGCGGAGGGTGTGGGTGGGGATGCCCGCATGCCCGGCGGCCTCCCGCGCGGAAGCGCCGACGGCCAGGATCAGCTCGTCGTAGCTCTCGACGAAGGTGTCGCCCGCGGCCGGATCGAGAACCGACACCGTGCGGGCGACGGGGTCGACGCTGATCGCCTCGTGCCCGGTGCGCACGTCCAGCCGGAAGCGCGCCGCAAGCGACTGCGGCGTCTGCAGCAGCAGCGACGACCGATCGGCAATGACCCCGCCGACGTAGTACGGCAGCCCGCAATTCGCGTACGAGACGTACGGGCCGCGTTCGAACACCACGATCTCCGCCGACTCGTCGAGCCGGCGCAGACGGGTCGCTGCGGACATCCCTCCGGCGACGCCGCCGACGATCACGGTCTTCATGCTGTGTACCTCCCCAGGGCAGATTGTTATACCCTCCCCGGTATCGTACTATACGGAGGGGGGTATAACCGATCGCATTGCATCACCCCCAGAAAGAGAGTCCCGTCCCATGTGCTACCCCGCCACCTGCAAAGTCTGCGGCAAGACCACCTGGAGCGGCTGCGGCCAGCACGTCGCCGACGTCCGCCGCCGCGTCCCCGCGAACCAGTGGTGCAGCGGCAACCACACCGACGCCGAGAAGGCCGCCGCATCCGGTGGCGGATTCTTCGGCCGGCTCTTCGGACGAGGCTGACCGAGGCCGAGCAGGAACTCGCCGCCGCCGGGATCACGCCGATCCCGAGCTGACCGCCGCCAAGGCGCGCGCCGGAGCGGGCCGAGATACCCTGGCGGGTACTGCGACACGCTCCCCTGCGCCGGCACCACCGAGAAAGAAGACCACCGTGGCCACCACCACCGCTGACATCAAGCCCGTGCTGAACCGCCTCCGCCGAGCGCAGGGACAGCTCAACGCCGTCATCGCCGCCGTCGAGAGCGGCGGCAAATGCCGCGACGTCGTGATCCAGCTCGCCGCCGTCTCCAGCGCGCTCGACAAGGCCGGGTTCCAGATCATCTCCACCGCCATGCAGAAGTGCCTCACCGACCCCGACGACACCTCCGACCCGATGACCGTCGAAGAGCTCCAGAAGCTCTTCATGACGCTCGCGTGAAGACGGTGACCGAAACGGCCATGTCACGGCGTTCCGGTCCACGGCCGGCCACCGTCCCGGCAAACGACGCGAGAGCCGGGGCGGCGGCCCCCACGTCGACGCCATGCGCTTCGACGAACGAACTCGCGCCGCGCCGACATCACCGTCTGGGCCATCCTCTCCTGGCTACGCCATAGGGGAGACACGCCCCGATCGACGGGTGGGGTTGAGCACCGAGAGGACGGTGAGCAAAGTGGGTGCGACGACGAGTCCAGAGACCAGCAGGTCACCCTCGGTGAGGATTCCGATCACCGCCATTGCAACGACAACGATGCCACCGGGGAAGCCCCAGGAGAGGAGGAAGGCGCGACTGGCGGGTTGCTTCCACGGGATCCAGAGGATGAGCGCACCGCTGAACAGGGTTATCCACGCCAGCAGCGGAGTGAGCGCGTAAGCATAGTTCCCGATAGCGGCCGCGACGCAGCAGGCGATCGTGATGAGCGCGAAGATGACGATCAGTGCCACCCCGGCGGCGCGCCTCCACGGTGCCACCAACCCGCTACGGATGGGCACCGGCGCGAAGACGGTCTTCCTCACGAGGATCGCGGCGGCGACAAGCAGGATGCTCCCGATCAGGCTGAGGAGCGCGGGGATCGGCGCGGATAGGTTGAAGAAGGCGTTGATCGCGGCGAAATCCACGCCGCTGCCGTCGTTCTTCGCGGGAACAACACCCCCGATCAGTTGCAGCCCCAGGTACGGGGCGCCCGCGATCGCCGTCCATCGGAAGAAGTCGACGAGGATTCCGTGCCGGTCGGAAAGGCGGTACGAGAGCCACAGCGCGAGGGCGACGAACCCGACCGAATACCACGGGGCGATCCCGTTCATCAAGGTCAACGTCCACAACGGGTAATGATGGATGTCCGCCGGCGGCACCCCGACACTGACAAGGGAGGTGAAGACGGCGGGAATGCCGAATAGGCGACCGACGAGCCAATGCATGCCCTCATGGGAGAACACAAAGAACAGAACGGCGACGACACCCACCAGGCCCCGGACGACGATACGTCCGCCGGTCGGCGGACTTTCAACTGCAGACATCCGATTCCGCACGGAGTCGGGGGTGTAACTGTTCATCTTGTTTCCATTTCACATATCGCGGAACCGAATATCGGCTTCACCGCCTACCCCACGCACCAAGAGCGCCACACGGTCGACCGTCCGGCCCTCGGATATGCACTCGGTAGATCAGGCGTCCGTACACCGAAGTAGACAGAGTCCGATCACATTTATTACGCGAACCAGCATCAAGGCTCGGCTCGGCGACCCGCGAATTGATGGGGGTGCTGCGCCGAGATGTGGACTCCGCACGAACCTCCGGCAATATAACGCACGTTACTCCTGTTTATTAACCGATCCTGGTATTCTGTGACAATGACCGCAACAGAGCGCACCGGCGACCGCCACGTGGCGCTGGCCTCCACGGTGCGGCGGGAGATCCTGCGGCTGCTCGCGACTTCGGCGGACCCACTGGACGCAGCGGCCATCGCCGGCGAATGCGGAATCCATGTCACGACCGCGCGATTTCATCTCGAGCAGCTGGAGAGCGCCGGGATGGTCACTCGAGAGATCATGCACCGCAGTGGGCGCGGCCGGCCGCGGATGGTTTACCGGGTCGTCGAGAAGGCTTCCCGCGAGGAATCGCTGCGAGAACTGAGCGACGTCCTCGCGGACGCGCTCGCCTCTGTACCCGACGATGGCAAGGCGCGAGCCATGGAAGCGGGGGAACGCTGGTCCCGTCTCTTCGCGGATCAGACCGCTCCCGGCTCGGGCGACGACCTCGGCTCGCTGAGCCGGGTGTTCGAGAAGATCGGGTTCGCCCCCGAGATACGTGAAGACGGGCGCATCCTCGCTCTGCACGAGTGCCCGTTCCGTGACGTCGCCTCTCGGCATCCGAATGTCGTCTGCTCCGCACACCAAGGCCTGCTGGCCGGCTTGGTCAGTCATCTCGGTCACTCTGAGGCCGAAGCCACCCTCCAGCCGTTCGTCGAACCGGAGCTATGCCTGGTCCGGCTGCGCGGCTCTTTGGCCACCAGCGACCAGGGCGAGGCAACAGCCAAGGGTATCTGAGGCCTCCTTCCACGCCAGCCAAGTGTTCTATTAAACCGTATTCTGGTACTCTAAATTCATGCGAGGCGGAGGAACCATGAACGACAACATCGGAACGACTGACGAACGCATGGTGGTCGTAGCTCATGACGCGCAGACGCTGATCAGCCTGATGCCGGCGGACCCGGATCACATCGCGTCCCGTCGAATCGTGAAGGCGCCGGGGGCGGCAGTGGTCCGGCTCACCCTGAGCGCCGGCCAGAGCATGGACGAGCATCAAGCAGCCGTTCCCGTGCTGATACAGGTGCTGGCAGGAGAGGTGGACGTCGAGGCGGCCGGCACGAGCGCACGACTCGTCGCAGGCGGGTTGCTCTATCTGGCCGCCGGTGCGCGGCATGCCGTGCGAGCCAAGACACGGGCGGATCTCTTGCTGACCCTGTTAGACGGCAGAAGGTCTCGCCGGCGCGCTGCCGCAGACCAAGGCGCGATTGCCGATGTCGGTCGCCGGCCGATCGGCGATAATCTGGTGCTCGCCTCCAGCGGTGCGGACTCCGTCGCTCTCGGGGCGATCACGCGCTCTCATGCCGAGCTCTCCGGCAGCCTCGCCGCGCATGTCTCCCGGCTACTGGATGTCGCCGTGACGGGAAATGCTACCGGCCTCGAGGATGCCCGCCGGCGGTTGGTGGACTGGGCGCGCTCCGACCTCACCCCGCTGTTCGCCGCCGAGGCTGCCATTCTCTACCCGGAGGTCGGCCGCGTCGGCGCGAAAGAGTCCGACCTCGCCGAGGCGCTGCGCGACGGGCAGGAGCGGATCAGCGCGCTCCTCGCGGAGGCCGGTACGCCCCTGGGCCCGGCGCCGCTTGCGGCCGCGACAGTGGCGCTGCGGGTTGCAGTCGAGCACCAGCTCAATATGGAGATGGAACGGCTACTGCCTGTTCTTGCAGCATCGACGCGTCATTCGCTGGCTGAATTGTGGGCCGAAGTCGAGCACTCCCTGCCCCGCGCGGAGCGGGAATCGGCGAATTCGGAGGGTGCCGATCCTGGTCATGCGGGGCCGGCCGAGTCGGCCTGCGAATGCGGCATCGTGAAGGATCCCGAACTGCCGGAGCTGGATGTGCGCACGGTCCCGCATGCGATCCGGCATGCGACAGTCTTCGGAGCGTTGGAGTCGCTGCGTCCGCGGGAGGGCCTGGTACTGGTCGCCCCCCACGATCCGTTGCCGCTGCTGGCGCAGATCCGGGAACGCTCCGGGGAGCGGTTTGCGGTCAGCTACCTGCAGCGAGGCCCCGCGGCTTGGCGTCTGCAGCTCGTCTACAGCGACCGGGATGCCATCCCGAGGTGACGGACCGGTACGCGACCATATTCTTCGTGGCCGGCAGCGCCTGCATTGTCGCGGGTGGTCTGGTCGCGGCCGCGACGACTCCTCTGGGTCTGGTCGACGGGTCATGGTCGGCCGCCTACCTCGTTCTGGTCTGTGGTGTCGCGCAGTGCCTGTTCGGGGTGGTTCGCAGCGAGCTGGCTCCGGCCCCGCTCACCCCTATCGGATTCTCGATCGAGTTCTCCTGTTGGAACCTGGGAAACGCGGCGGTCGTCGCCGCAACGATCATCAACGCGCCGCTGGTCGTCGATTCCGGCGGAGCGCTCCTCATCGTCGTGCTGCTGATGCAGATCAGTCATTTGCGTTACGCCAGGCCGGGGCCGCGCTGGGCGCTCTGGCTCTACGGACTAGTGATCGCCATCCTGCTGCTCAGCATCCCGATCGGTCTCATGCTCGCCGCGATCGCGGCGAAGTGACCGAGCATCACCAGAGGCGAGAACCTCAGCCCTGGAGGAGGCCGGCGCCGGCCTGCCTCAGCATTGTGCCCGCTGGCGCAGCGTTTCGAAGTCACTGCCGGAGCGGCCCTGAATTCGCCTGTGGATCGACCCGGCGATGCGCCCGGCCTGGGTTTTGGCCAGCTCGGCCTTCTCGCCGGCGAAATGAGCATCGACCGTAGCCGTCCACAGTTCGAGCCACCGAGCGAAATGTTCCTGCTGAAGTGGAACCTTCGCATTCAACACGAAATGCAATTGGAGCGCATTGCGATGGTAGAGACCCGCCTGGAAAAGGACTGTCTCCCAGAAGTCGCACATGATCGGCAGGTGGTGCTGGAGGTCCATCCGGGCGATGTCGGTGAAGATGGGTCCGATCAACGGATCACGAAAAGCACTGCGGTAGAACTCCTCCACGAGGAGCCGAACATCAGCCCGGTCGGTGAGATCTGATCCCATGTCATGAGTCTACGGCATTAAAACTGAGAATCATGCGGTAAAATCCTCAGGCGATTCCGGTGCGCGGAGTCTTCAGATGCCCCGCGCATCCACCGACTGCGTGTACCGCCGCTGCTGAAGCGCGGGATTCCGCTCGCGTGCGGCGTCGACGTCCGCCGCGGTCACGTCGAAGGTCGCAATTGCGGGGCTGTCGCCGAGCTCGCCGACGACACCGCCGAACGAGTCGGCCAGGAGACTCGTGCCGATCGAGATCGGGGAGGCCTGCGAGGTCGCGGCGACGAAGCAGGTGTTCTCGATGGCGCGGGCCTTCGCCAGCGTGCGCCACTGGTCGACCTTGCCCGGGCCGGGCACCCAGGAGGCGCAGACCAGGACCACGTGCGCACCGGCGTCTGCGAGACGGCGCGCCAGCTCGGGAAAGCGGAGGTCGTAGCAGGCCATCAGTCCGAATGTCAGGCCGCTGACCTCGAAGACGACGGGGTCGAGGGAGTCGCCGGGCGCGATCCACTCCGATTCGCGGAAGCCGAACGAGTCGAACAGGTGGAGCTTGCGGTAGCGGGCGATGACCGACCCGGTCGCGTCGACCGCGATCAGCGTATTGTGCGGTCGCGGATCCGCGTCCGTCTTCTCGACGATGCCGGCGACGATCGCGACGCGGAGGCCGGCGGCCAGCTCCGCGAGCGCGGACACGAACGGCCCGTCGACGGGCTGAGCCGCGGCCGCGAAGGATGCGTCGACGGCGCGCTTCTCGTACATCGCGTACTCGGGAAAGACCACCAGCTCCGCGCCGTCCGCGGCTGCCGCTTCCGCGGCCGTGCGGATGAGCCCGAGGTTGCGCTGGATGTCGTCGTCGGAGTCGATCTGGGCGAGGGTGATGCGCATGTTCGCTCCTCTCGGCGAGATGGCCACGCGGTCGGAACGGCCGCGGACAAGCATACGTCGCTCTCAGCGTGTCGCCTTCCCGACGGCGGTGGCCGGCGCCCAGCGTTCGGGGTCGATGCGGCCGGAGTAGAGCGGCAGTTCGAGCGGCGCGTCGGTCGGCCGGAACTGGTCCCACATGCGGTTGGAGCCCGCGGTTCCGGATTGGCGAACGCGGGTGACGGCATCCAGGTCGATCGTCTCCACGAGGATGGCCGGGTCGGCGCTCGAGGCGGCCGCGAGAACGGCGCCCTCAGGGTCCACGATGAGGCTGCGGCCCTCGCCGATCGGGCCCGCGCAGTTGACGCTCACGGTGAAGGTCTGGTTGACGATCGAGTTGGCCTGGGCGAGCACGACCTCCTGAGTGCGGTCCGGCGTGGTGGTCTTGACGATGTTGACGACAGCCTCGGCGCCCATCCACGCCAGGTGGCGGGTGACCTCGGGGAACCAGGCGTCGTAGCAGATGGAGAGGCCGAGACGTCCGGTGCCGGGGATGTCGAAGACGACGAACTCGCCGCCGGGCTCGTACGGCTCGTAAGGCCGCCACGGGAAGATCTTGCGGTAGCTCGCGGTCAGTTCGCCGGCCGGCGAGAAGACGAGCGCCGTGTTGAAGAGCTCGCCGGCGGGTCCGCGCTCGCACACGCTGCCGGGAACGAGCCAGACGCCCGCCGCCCGCGCAATGGCGCCGAGCTCAGTGATCAGCGGCGCGTCGAGAGCGACGGCGGAAGCGTCGAGCAGCTGGTTGCGGTCCGCGGGCGCGAGGCGCTCGGGACCGAAGAGGTGCAGCTCGGGATAGACGACGAGTCGCACAGCCGGGCCCGGGTGCGCGGCGGCGAGGGAGCGCACCTCGTCCGCGAACACGTCGAGCGGAGTCCCGATCGGCAGCGGCGGTGCCTGGACCGCCACGATCTGCAGGATTCGTGCCATCGTCCTCGCTCCTTCGTTCGTAGACCACTCACAGCAAAAATAGATCATTATGAGCGCTTATGTCCACCATAGGCGGTTAGGGTGGAGGGATGACGTCGGGGAAGGGCGATTCAGGAGCCGCGGACACGGCCGAGGCGGCCGTGGCGGCCCTCGTGGACCCGGCCGTCGCGGGCATCACGCGCCTGAGCGCACTGGAGACGGTGCGGGCCCGCATCGCGCTCGCGATCGAGCTGGGACTCCTCACCCGAGGAGAGCGCCTGCCCAACTACCGCCAGCTCGCCGAAGCGCTCGGGGTGAGCGACATCACCGCTCGCCGGGCACTGGAGAGCCTCGCTGACGACGGGCTCCTGGCCCGGCGACGAGGCCGCGCGGGCGGGACCTTCGTGGCGGAGCGCTCCGCGGCCTCTGCGGTCTCTGCCGTCGGCGCCTACCTGGACGACGCCGCGAAGGTGCACGAGCTGATCGACCGCCGGACGCTGCTCGAGTGCGCCGTCGTCCATCACGCGGCGCT
>Ga0209677_100410_pt1 | contig 25678 bp, 15 predicted proteins | sample AraplaCvi_mCL_r2_2_FD_184285 | JGI IMG/M metagenome (GOLD analysis project Ga0209677, IMG submission 184285) | Arabidopsis root microbial communities from North Carolina, USA - plate scrape CL_Cvi_mCL_r2 (SPAdes) (version 2) | ecosystem: Host-associated > Plants > Roots > Endosphere | place: USA... | reverse complement strand
AGTGGCCGGCGACTGAACATGCGTTCTCCTCGCATGCCGGGCGGCAGTGCCCCGGACGGCATTTGGTCTTGGTCGGGCCAGTATGCAAACAACGTGGGCCGGGGGCAAGGCGCAATTGCGATGACTTGTTCACGTGGTGCGCGCCGCGCGTTGGCGGGGCCCACCCCCGCCATGCGTTCACAACTGCAACCGCACCTTGCGCGTCACCACCGCCGTCGCCCCCAGCACGAAAGCGACGAAGGCGACGCAGAACGCGACCCCGGCCACCCCGTGATTCAGCACATCCGGAAAGCCCACGCCGAACGCCTCCTCGAGGGCCACGACCACGAACGGGATCAGGTACGCGACCAGCGGCTGCGCGGCCACCGGCGCGACCCATCGCACCCAGCGCACGTGCCCGCGCTGGTCGACGAGGACGTGCAGCGCCGCGAACAGCGCGATGCACAGGGCCGCCGAGTAGAGGCACCACGTCGGCGACGCGTAGATCTTGGAGATCGTGTACGCCGGCCGCAACAACGCCCCGGCCACGACGCACGCGACGACCAGCGTGGCCGCCGTGCCGAACCGCCGCAGCGGGGCGTGCTCCTCGGGTCGCGCGAAGAACACCAGTGCCGTGACGGTGCCGAGCAAGGTGAGCGAGGTCTCGCACACGAGCCCGCCGCAGTCGGTGAGGTCCGACCACCGCGGATAGGCCAACGCGGGAAACGCATGGCATAGCGCATAGACCGCCACGCAGGCCGCCGTGGCCAGCAGCAGCCACGCGAGCCGACCGCGGCCGGCCAGGTACACCGACGCGGTGATCAGGTACGACCACCCGATCAGACCCAGGATGCCCCACCACTGGTGCGTCATCCACGCCTTGCCGTCGGGTCCGCCGCGATACGCGCAGGCCAGCGCCAGCAGCCCCAGCACGCCCACCGCGCGCCACGTGTTGCGTCCGCCCGCGGCCGGCGTGCCGTACACGCCCCAGATCAGCCAGGTGCACAGGTACAGCCCCAGCGACCACGCGCCGATGTTGAACGGCATCTGCGCCGGGTTGAAGCCGTCCTCGGCGTTGACCATGAAGAACCCGAGCACCACGAGCCCCAGCGTGCGCGCCAGCACGTGGCCCTGCAGCGCGGGCCCGTCGTCGCCGCGCGCCTGGCGCTGCGCGAGCGCGAACGGGATCGACATGCCCACGATGAACAGGAAGGCCGGGAACACGACGTCGACGAAGCTCATCGCGTCGGCATCGGCCTTCATGTGCCGCGCCCACTGCGGCACGCCGCTGACCCCGGCCAACTGGTTGACGAAGACCATCACGAGGATCGTGAGGCCGCGGAACGCATCGATGGACAGGATGCGGCGTCGAGGGAGCGAGGTGATCAAGGTGTCTTTCCGGAAGCGGGAGGCGCCCCTCGCGCGCGTCACGCACGCGAGGGCCGCGCGGTCACAGCGAGTACTTCAGGCCGAGGTAGAACTGCTTGCCGTTGTTGTAGATCGCGGCGGGCATGTCGCGGTTGACGACGTACTGGCGCGCCAGCTGGCCGGTCAGGTTCTTGGCGTCGAACGACACCGACAGCTGTGGCGTGATCTTCAGGTTGAGCGACGCGGACAGGTCGCCCGCGCCGTCCACGTACTGCGGCAGGTTGCTGACGATGCCGGTGAGGAAGGCCGACCGGTAGCTGTAGATCAGGCGTGCGCTCAGGCTGTCGTTCTCGAACCAGCCCTGCACGTTGTAGGTGTTCTTCGACGAGCCCGCCAGCGGCGCGCCGTTCGAGTCGCGGCCGAGCGTGTACGTGTAGTTCAGGTCGACGCCGAAGCCGCCCCACAGCGGTTGCTGCCACGCGATCTCCAGGCCCTTGTTGGTGCCCTTGTCGTTGACGGGCACGGACACCGCGTAATCGAAGGTCGGCGTGGCGATGCCCTGCTGCAGGTTGGGCGCCGTCACCGTCGTCTGGCCGTAGCCGATGTACGACGTGAGGTCCATGTAGAACACGCCGACCTGCAGCAGCGACTGCGGCGCGAAGTACCACTCGAGCGAGGCGTCGAAGTTGCTCGATCGCACCGGCTTCAACTGCGGGTTGCCGCCCGAGCCGGTGCCGTTCTGGCCGTTCAGGCTCACGGCGCCGGCCAGATCGGTGTAGTCGGCGCGGGTCATCGTGCGCGAGGCGGCCAGGCGGCCGATCAGGCTGCGCGAGAAGTCGTACGACAGGGTCGCGCTGGGCAGCGGGTCGGTGTAGGTCCGGGTCGTGCGCGCGTGGATGTAGTCGCCGTTGTGCGGATCGGGATAGATCGTGTCCCCCGGGGCCGCGGCATCCGCGCCCTCGTTGTAGTTGGCCTGCTGCTGCGTGCGCACGATGCGCAGGCCCGCGTTGGCCTTCCAGTGCTCCCCGACCAGGCGCGCCATGCCGTACAGGGCTTGCGTCTTCTCGTTGACGACGAAGCTGCTGGGCCACGAGTACGGCAGCGACGTGGCCGGCAGGTTGCCCGGCGCATTGACGTAGCTGGTGATGGCCCCGGGGCTCAGCTGCCAGATGGTGTGCAGGAAGCCGGGGCCGCCGCCCAGGCCCTGGCCGTACCGCTGCTCGAGCTGGCCGCCCCACTGCGCGACGCCCTGGCACTGCGTGAAGGTGTCATCGGCGGGCTGCGCGAAGCAGCCGTCGTTGTAGTAATCGAGCACGCTGCGCTGGTGGCTGGTGACGCGCGCGCCGACCTTGATCGAGTCGAGGATCCCCAGGTCGGTCGAGTAGTCGGCGTCGGCCTGCAAATAGTTCTCCGTGTCGGTCGACTTGACCTTGTTCAGGCCGTCGTAGGCGAAGAACAGGTGCGGGTCGTTGTAGTTGCCGGTGTCGGGAAAGCCGGGGAACGACACGTCGGCCGGCGTGTGCAGGCCGTTCATCTTGTACGCGAGGCCGGCGTTGCCGACGTTGACCACGTATGCGTACTCGTTGGGCGTCGCGCCCACGGCCTGCGTGCGGCCCAGCTTGCCGGTGAGCTTGAGGCGGTCGGTGGGGGACCAGTCGACGTCGATGTCGGCGTAATAGACGCGGGCGCTCTCGCCGGGGCGGTAGTACTTGTCGTAGTCGGCCTGGTAGGCGCCGGTGCTCAGGTAGTCGGGCATCGTGGCCTGGTTCCACGTGGCGGCCGTGAGCAGGCCGTTGCCGTTGACGGTGTACGTGTCGGGCAGCACGCCGCCGCTGATCAACGCGGTCTGCTCGGTCTCGAGGCTCGAATCCTGGTTGGTCTCCGTGAGCTTGGAGTAGAACCCGTTGACGTCCACGCGCAGCGTGGGCGCCGGCTTGAACTCGAGGTCCACCATCGCGCCCTTGCGCTGCATCTTCATCTCCAGCAGCGTGGCGTTGACGTTGTTGGCGAAGGTGGCGCCGTCCAGGCCGGGGTGCGCGGCCTGGAGCGCGGCCAGCTGGTCGGCGCGGTCGTGGTTCTGCTGGTCGACGCTCGGCAGGTGGTCGGGATTGGGCAACGGCGCGAGGTCGAAGATGTCCTGCATCGACACCGTGTCGTAGCCGAGGAATTCCTGGCCGTCGCGGCGATCGTGGCGGCTCTCGGAGAACGCCTGGAAGATCACGCCGAACGTCTTCGCGTCGTTCTTCCAGCCGATGAGGCCGCTCACCTGCGGGTCGGTCCGGCGCGTGGTCGTGCTGTAGGCCGCGGACACGGACGCGTCCAGCGTGAGCTGCCTTGAAAGGCTCAGCGGCGAGCGCGTCTGGATGTCCACCGAACCGGTCGCGCCGCCCTCGATCAGGTCGGCCTGCGAGGACTTGTACACGGTGACCTGGCCGACGATCTCCGAGGGCAGCAGGTCGTAGCTGACGCTGCGGCCCGAGGCGCCGCCGTTGACGCCCTGGTTGGCGATGAACCAGTCGGCCGAGCCCACGCTGTGGCCGTTGATCAGCGTCTGCGTGAGCGACGGCGCGGTGCCGCGGATGCTCACGCGGTTGGCGTCGGCGAAAGCGCCGTCGCCGCCCGAGTTGGAGCTGATGTTCACGCCGGGCAGGCGCTGCACGGTGTCGGCCACGTTCTTGGCCGGCAGCTTGCCGACGTCCTCGGCGGTGACGACCTCGACGACCGCGTCGTCGCCCTTCTTCTTGTTCAACGAGTTGGCGTACGACGCGCGGATGCCCTTGATCTCGACGACCTGCGTGTCGGGCTGGGTGGGAATGCCCGACGCCGCCGCGGCGGGCGCCGGCGCGGCCTGTTGCGCCCAGGCAGGGGCGATCGCTCCGGACATCAGCAGGGCGGCCGATGCGAAGGGGTTCAAACGAAAGGACATGGCAGCCTCGGAAGGCGGCTACAGGCGCTGCGGGGTCAGCGTCTGTCCGCGTCGATGGGATGGAATGACTTCGGTGGCACCGGTCTCCCGTAGGCCAGCGCGGCGAACAGCCACGCGGCATGCGGGATCCATTGCTCGGTCCAACGCCACGAGTGCATTGGTTCGGTTTCGTCGGGCTTGCGGAAATCGATGTCGGCCTCGTCGGCCAGGCCGGACGTGATGCCGTTGCACACGCCGCCGGGCGCGTTCCAGAACCCGGGCTCGTAGCGCGGCGGGTTGTGGCCCCAGCCCTGCAGCATGCAGGTGTCGAACGGGTTGGCGCCGAACAGCCAGTCGAGGGCGCGCTCGGCGTACGTGGCCAGGTCGGCGTCGAACGCGTCGCCGGCCAGGTGCAGCGCCTGCGCGGCGCGCGCCGCGGTCGCGAGCGAGCCGAGGCGCGCGTTCTCGCCCTGCCACCAGTAGCCGGACTCGTTGACGTGGGGAACGAAGAACTGCTCGGCGGGTTCGCGGCCAGGCATCGCCACGTACTGCCTTGGATACCCCAGGGGGTTGGACGCGCCGTTCGTGATGGCCAGCTCGAAGCGCAGGGCGCGCGTCACGGCGAGGCTGATGTCCTCGCCGAATTCGTCGTCCGGACCGGTCTCGAGAAAGCGCATCAGCGCGAGCAGCGGCAGGCCGGCATCGCTCGCGTGGAAGAAGCTGCGCGTGCGGCCGCGGTCGCACCAGAAGAAGCCGGCCTCGTCCTGCTGGCGCAGCATCGCGTAGGCATAGCGGGCGCCGGCGTCGTGCCAGCGGCCGTCCCCGGTGTGCTGGTGCAGCTCGCTGGCGGCCAGCAGCGCGCAGTAGTCGTCGATGAAGTTGGGCGCGTGGTCGTCGAGGAAATCGGCGTTGCAGCGATCCAGCAGCTCGAAGCCGCGGATGGCCGCCTGCAGGTATTGGGCCCGGGTGAACTCGCCGTCGCGGTGCGCGCCGGCCGCGCGCGCGAGCGCGGCGATCGCCATGCCGCCCCCTTGCCGGAAGCCGGCCTGGTAGTCGGCCGACTTGATGCCCTTCTGCGTCGCGTACGAGCAGATCTCGCGCTGGTGCTCGTCCTTGCTCCACTTGTCGAACACCGTCGTGTAGAAGAACCCCTCGGGCGCCTGCATGCGAACGAGGAAGTCGGCGCCGTGCAGCGCCTCGTCGACGATGCGCTCGTCCAGCCACTTCGATTGCGGCGGGATCTGGTCGCGCCCCGCCAGGAGCGCCCACGTGACCAGCGGCGTCTGCTGCGGGTTCATGAAGTTGGCGTACGACAGGTGCGACAGGTACTTCGAGCAGTCGCCCGACGCGTCGTACCAGCCGCCGTGCACGTCGCGCGCCTCGCGGGTGTCGAGCAGCGGCGCTTGGCGGTCGGCAGCGTCGAACAGGCCGGTGCAGCGCTGGCCCTTGAAGTAGTGGACGATGTCCGAGAGCATCTGCGAGCCGAACAGTCCATCGGCGATCTCGAACGGTTCGGACTGCACCGGCGGCCACGTGCCCTCGAGCATCACGGCGTAGCGGCCGGGCGTGGTCACGGCATCGAAGCGGGCGTGCGCGAAATGGCGGCCCTGCCAGCCGGGCACCGGATCGACGGGCTCGGTCAGGCCGGCGTGCACGATCGCGCGCGTGCGCACGTCGACGACCACGAACGGCTGCGCGGCCAGCGCGCGCGGCGACTGGATCGTGGCGCGCTTGGCGGCGGCGGGCGCGAAGCCGACGTGGTTCAGCAGCACTTGCATGGCGGCCTCAGTCGTTCGAGGCGGGCGTGACGGCGCCGCCGTGTTGCGAGATCCACAGGCGCGTCGCGCCTAGCAACCCGGCCTGGTTGCCGGCCGAGGCGAGCGCGATGTCGCACATCCGGTAGAACTCGGGCCGCAGGCGGTGGCGCATCTCGGCGCGCAGCTCCTGCAGGAACGCCGGGCCGCGAGCGGTGATGCCGCCGCCGACGATGACCCGCGACGGATTGAACGCGAACAACAGGTTGGCCAGACCCGTGGCCAGCAGCGAGAACCACGCGGCGACGACGGCGGCCATTTCGGCGTCGCCGCGATCGCGCGCGGCGAACACGGCCTCGGCGTCGTAGCCGCAACCGGGCCGCGCGCGCTCGGCGGCTGCGGCCAGGCCGCGTGGCGACGCGTGGTCTTCCCACACCTTGCCGTCCACCAGCATGTAGCCCCATTCGCCGGCCGCGCCGTTCGCGCCGCGGTACAGCTTGCCGTCGATGACGATGCCGCCGCCGATGCCCGTGCCGAGCGTCAGCGCGAGGTAGTGGCGCACGCCGGCGGCCGATCCCGTCCAGCCCTCGGCCAGCGCGACGCAGTTGCCATCGTTCTCCACTACCACCGGCACGTTGAACGCGTGCTCGAAGCTGGCCTTGGGCGACTGGCCGAAGTAGCCGTCGATCGCCTCCACGGCGCCGACCAGCCGGCCTTCCGCGGGGTCGATGATGCCCAGCGTGGAGAACGCGACGCCCGCCGGCTGGTAACTGGCCATCAGCGGCTGGGCGACCGCGAGCAGGCGCACGAGCAGCGCCTTGCCGTCGACCTCGGCCTGCGTGGCGAGCTGGTCGGAGAACAGCACGCGGCCCTGCGCGTCGACGATGCCGTACTTGACCCAGGTGCCGCCCACGTCGAACGCGAGCACGCGCGGGCCGGTGGAGGCGGCCAAGCCAGGGGTGGCGGCGGGGATGGTCTGTGCGGTCATTGGGATCGATTCGGAAAGTCAGCCCTTGACCGCGCCGGCGGCCAGGCCCTTGATGAACCAGCGCTGCGACGCGAAGAAGGTGAGCAGCACCGGGATGACGCTGACGACGGCCGCGGCCATCATCAGGTCGTAGCGCGTGGCGTGCTGGCCCATGTACAGGCGCAGGCCCACGGGCACGGTCTGCACGTCGGGCGACGAGGTGAGCACCCAGGCGAAGAAGACCTCGTCCCACGCGAGCAGGAACACGAACGAGGCCGTGGCGATGATGCCCGGCGCGCTGATGGGCAGCACGATGCGGATGAACGCGCCCAGGCGCGAGCAGCCGTCGATGATGGCCGCCTCCTCGAGCTCGCGCGGGATCGTCACGAAGAAGCCGCGCATGATCCAGATGCTGGCCGGCGTGAACATGGCCGTGTACAGGAAGATCATCCCGTGGAACGTGTTCATCATCGGCAGGCCGGCGTCGTCGATCTGGATGTAGAGCATGTACACCGGCAGGAAGAACAGCATGCCGGGGATCACCTGCGTCGTGCTCACGGCGACGCTGAACGGGTGGTTGCCGCGGAACTTGAAGCGCGCGAGCGAATAGGCCGCCAGGCTCGCAAGGAACGTGGCGAGCACGGTGGTGGTGCCGCAGATGATCAGGCTGTTGCGCAGGAACGCGAGGAAGTCGACGTTGACCCACATCTCGCGGTAGTTCGACCAGTGCGGCGTGAAGGCGGCGCTGACCAGGTGGCCGGTGACCACGTCGTTGTAGTCGGACAGCGACGCGTAGACCATGATTGCCACGGGCGACAGCGTGAGCACCACGATGGCCCAGACCAGCGTGTTCAGGAGACGGGTCGTGGTCTTACGCTTCACTGGTCATGCTCCGGCGAAACGTCTTCATCCACACGGCCACGAACGCGAGCATGACGGCCATCATCACGAACGACACGGCCGCGCCTTCGCCGAAGCGCCAGTACGAGAAGCTCTGGCGCGTGAGCAACGGCATCAGCAGGTCGCCCCACTCGCCGGGATAGCCCGCGCCCTTGCCGAACATCATCGCGACGATGTTGTACGAGTAGACGTTGTCGATGATCTGGAACATCACCTGGATCACGATCACCGGCTTGAGCGACGGCAGCGTGATGTTGCGAAAGCGCTGCCACGCGTTGGCGCCGTCCAGCCGCGCGGCTTCGTACAACTCCTCGGGCACCGACTGCAGCGCGGCCAGGAAGATCAGCATGAGCACCGGCCACGCGCGCCACACGGTGGGGATGACGATGGCCAGGAACGTGTTGCCGCCGATCAGCCAGAACGGCTTGTGGTCCATCAGGTGCAACACGTCGACCAGCACGTGGTTGATGATCCCCTCGTCGCGCTGCCACATGAAGCCCCACAGCGTCCCGACCACGTAGGTGGGCACGACCCACGGCAGCATCAGCAGCGTGCGCGCGGTGGCCTTGCCGGGGAAGTCGCGATTGAGCAGCAGGGCCACGCCCAGGCCCAGCGCGACGGAGCAGGCGGTCACCAGGATCGAATAGAGCGCCGTGTTGCGCAGCGCGCCGAGCATGCCCGAGTGCACCGGGTTGGTCGGGTCGAGCAGCACGCCGCGGTAGTTGCGCAGGCCGATGAACGGCGCGTCCATGAACTGGCTCAGCGTGTACTGGTTGAGCTTGAGCATCGACATGCGAAAGCCCTGGACGATCGGCACCAGGTTGACGATCACCATCATCAGCGCGGCCGGCGCGAGCAGCAGGTACGGGAACGCGTCGACCTTGCGCCGGCGCCGCGGGCGCGCGGGCGTTTCGCGCGCGGGCGAGGCCAGCGCGTCGAGGCCGGGCCCGGTGACGGCGGTCAATTGGCTTCCTCCAGCACCTTGTCGGCCTCGGAGACGGTGCCGGCGATCAGCGCCTTCATCGCGGGCACGCTGTACTTGTCGCCGATGCCCGACGACAGCTCGGCGAGCTGGCCCAGGTGCTTGGTGTAGACCGTCTCGAGCGGCCCCCAGGCGGGGATCGGCGGGTAGGCGTGGCCGTCGGCGGCGATGGCCGTGAGCCTGGCGTAGACCGGGTGGCGCGAGGTCCACGCCGGGTCGTTCGCCGCATCGATGCGCGCGGGCATCATCGACGACACCAGCGACAGCCGCACCTGCGGCCCCTTGCCGCCCAGGTACTTCACGAGCTCCCAGGCCTCGGCCTTGTGGCGCGAGCCCTTGAACACCGCCAGGTTCGAGCCGCCGAAGAACGTCGCGTGGCCCGCGGGGCCGGCCGGATAGGGCGCGACGTCGAAATTGCCGCGCACCACGGCGCCGGGCGGCGCCTCGAAGATGCGGCGCATCAGCCACGGCCCCGAGAAGATGACGCCGTAGTCGCCGCCGACCCAGGCGCCTTCGAGGATGTCGGAGTCCTTCTCGAGCGCGTTCGACGGCACCAGGCCCTCGACGGCCAGCGACGAGTAGAAGTCGATCGCCTTCAGCGCCTGCGGCGAGTTCAGCGCGGAGTGCTTCGCGTCGGCGCTGAGCACGTCGCCGCCGCCGTTCCAGATCCACGGCGCGAGGTTGTGGACGACGTTCCAGTCGTTCTTGCCCGCATACGCGAGCGCGGCCACGCGCTTGCCGGCCACGACCTGGCCGTTGATCTTGCGGAGCGCGGCATGGAAGGCGTCCCAGCTGGAGAACGCCTGCGCGGGGTCGACTCCGGCCTGGCGGAACACGTCGGTGCGATAGAACGCGGCGCGCACGTCGGCGTACCAGGGCAACCCGTACACCGCCTTCTGGCCGAACACCTGCGTCGTCTTCCACAGCTGCGGGTAGTAGGCGGCGCCGTTGTCGACCTGCGCCAGTTGCGCCGCCGACAGGGGCTCCAGGCCGCCCATCGCGGCGATGGCGGGCATCCAGGTGGTGCCCAGCTCGAGCAGGTCGGGGCCGCGGCGCGATGCGGCCGCCGCGGTGATCTTGTTCCAGCCGGACTCCCAGTCGAGCACCGTCACGCGCACCGTGATGCCAGGATGCGACCGGAGAAAGGGCGCGATCAGGTCCGGGACGTCGTGCTGGGCGTTGGTGGTGACCGGCATGACCCACATCGACAGCTCCACCGCGCCCGCGCCGCCGCAGGTCGCGGCGAGCAGCAGGGCGGCGGCAGCGGCTCGCACGCGGCCTGAGTCGCCGCGGCGGGACGCACGGGCGAGGGTCGGTGAGGTGGGAGGGCGGGTCATCGATGTGTTAAATCAATTTGTTTGCATTATCTGGATGAGCGCGGTCGAGGTCAAGTTCGGGCCGATGAGGGTTTACGCGTGCGTGGCATGGCTCCGGCGCGCTCACGAGCTGCCTGCGGGCGCGTTCTCGGGACAGAATGCCTGCTGCCCAGCGGTGGGCGCATGACCGTTGGCGCGTCACGGACGCGAGACCTCTCCAACATCGGAAAAGTCGGAATTTCTCGGGACGGGCGCAAGCTTTTGCTGGTTGGCGCGCGCAGTGAAGCGGCTGGCGCGCCACGCCAAGCGCCGGACGACCGCCCGGCAAAGAATCGACGGAGCGCGCGACGGTCGGGCTGGTCGACAGCGATTCCTGCGTTTGCCCGGTTGCCGGTGGCCGACGCCGGTGGGAAGTGCGGCGGTGACCCGCCTTCGGGTTGTCGAGCATTACTTCAATTTGATTACCTTAATAAACTCGAGGCCAGTCCTGCCATCATGTCCCCGGTGAACAAGCCCCCCGTCGCCAGCCTGTCCGGCACCAATCTCGAGTTCGCGCGGTCGCACAACCGCCGCGTCGTGATGGAGGCCATCCGCCTGCACGGCCGGCTCACGCGCGCGGACATCGCGCGGCTGACGGCGCTGACGCCGCAGACCATCTCCAACATCGCCAGCGAGCTGCAGAAGCTGGGCTTTCTCAATGCGCTGGCGCCCGAGCGCGGCACGCGCGGGCAGCCGGCCACGCCGTTCGTGATCAACCCGGACGGGGCGTACTCCATCGGCCTGCAGATCGACCAGAACATGATGGTCGCGGTGGTGGTGGACCTGTCGGGGCGCATCCGCGGGCGTTGCACGCTGGCCGTGGACCATCCGACGCCGCAGCAGGCGCTGCCGCTGGTGCGCGACGTCATCGAGACGCTGCGCAAGTCGTCCGACGCCGACTGGAGCCGCGTGCTGGGCGTGGGCCTGGCGGTGCCGGGACCGTTCGACGTCGAGGGCCTCAGTGCCGTCGGACCCACGACGCTGCCGGGCTGGCAGGACCTGTCGATCGCGCAGCAGATCGGCGCGGCCATCGGCATGCCGGTGATCATGGAGAACGACGCCACGGCCGCGGCCATCGGCGAGCGCCTGCACGGCGTGGCGCGCACGTTCCGCAGCTTCACGTACCTGTTCATCGGCACGGGTCTGGGCGCGGGCATGTTCCACGACGGCCACCTGTACAAGGGGTCGGGGCACAACGCCGGCGAGATCGGCCACATGATCGTGGTGCCCGACGGCCGCAGCTGCCCCTGTGGCAACCGCGGCTGCCTGGAGCGCTACGTGTCCTTGCAGGCCGCCTACGAGGCGCTGGAGATCGGCGACCTCGCGCACGCCACGCCGCAGATGCTGCTCGATCCCAGCCCGACGGCGCGCGCGCGCCTCGATGGCTGGCTCGACGAGGCCGCGCAGCGCCTGCGCCAGGCCGTCAACATCCTGGAGTCGCTGCTCGATGCCGAGGCCGTCGTGATCGGCGGCTTCCTCCCGTCGTCGGTGCTGGCGCTGCTGATCGAGCGCCTCGAGCCGCTGCACACCTCGGTGGCCGCGCGCCGCAACCGCCAGACGCCCCGGGTGATCGCCGGTCTCGCCGGCCACGACACGGCGGCCCTGGGCGCAGCCGCGCTTCCCATCTTCGACGAGCTCAATCCCAACCTCGGCGTGCTGCTGAAGGCGGACGCGCATGGGTGAAGGCTTCAATTCGTTTTCGGGCTAGTCCAATTTCACATTGGGCATTGCGATCCGGTCGGCGCTTCGGGGTGCCGACCGGTTTTTTTTGGCTGATACCCGCCAAAAAAAAGAGGTGAGCCGAGAGACGCGGCTCACCTCCACCCACCGGACTGGAACCCACCCGCTATCGACTTCGGGCGGGCGGACCCACTCGTCCGCCACGTTCCAGATGTCGCGAGCGGGCCCTCAGGACTTACAACCCGCTCTCCGCGCGACATGACACCAATGTACTACCAGTGATCATGGTGGTTATTAGCGGTAACCCGATGTTCACAGCGCGGGGCTGGTCTTGAGCTGGTCTTTACGGCTAACCCGCCCTACGAGTGACCTTTGGATCGGGGCGCGAAATTCGCCAGGATCGCCTCGACGTTCTCCGGCGGCTGCGGCGCCAGCACGCCGTGGCGCGCCTCGGGGATATGGCCGGTGGCGTCGGCCGCCGGGTCGAACACGAAGTGCGAGAACAGCTGGGCCCAGGCGCGGCGGTGCGCGTCGGGCAGGTGGCGGATGCTCAGGAGCGCGTGCAGCATCGTCTTGGTGGGCGAGACGCGCTCGGCCTGCGCGTGCGCCGCCTGCTGCCACCAGTAGTTGACGAGGACGTTGACCACGTCGAACGACTCCACGTGGTGCCACCACACGGCGGGAATGAACAGGGCGTCACCCGGCTCGAGGTCGGCCACCCGGGCCGCGTCCAGCGCCTGCGCAAAGCGCGGGAAGCGTTCGAAGTCGGGCTCCTTGAGCGAGACCAGGCTCACCGGCGCGCCGGCGGGCGTGAAATCGAGCGGGCCGATGTACAGGTTGCCCACCTGCTCGGGCGGGAACAGCGTGAAGCGGCGCCGCCCCGCGACCACGCACGCGAGGTTGTCGAGCTCGTCGATGTGCGCCGGCGTGAGGAACGCGTTGCCCATCCACAGCCGCGGGTGAACGTCGGCGTCCAGCAGCGGCATCGGGTGCGCGGCCTCGAACGACGGCAGGCATTGCGCGACGTGCGCGCACTGCAGCGCCACGGACGGCGGCGACTCGAACTGCGAGAAGCGCGCGAGGTGCTCCAGCACGCCCGTGACGCTCAACTTGCGGCGCGCGAAGTTGAAGTCGGACAGGTCGGGCTTGTAGAGCATCCGGCCCTTGAGGTCGGCCGGCACCAGGACGGCGTCGCCCTCGACGCCGGAATCCAGCTCTGCGAGGTAGGCGGCGATCGCTTCGGGCGATCGCGCGCCCGCCTGCGTGGCTGGCCACTGCCGCACCAGCCCTTCGAGCACCACCGGCTCGCCACGCGGCACGATGTCCCGGCGGAACGTCTCCGGGTCGACGTTGCGCAAGCGCGCGATGGTCCGCGGTTCCCCACTCATGCTGATCCCTCGATGTTGAGGGACGATTCTAGGAAGCCCGGGCCCGGCGCGTCATCGGTTCGGCCGCAGGCCGGCGGCCAAACCGACGAAAACTCACAGCGCGAGCCGCACGCCGAGGTAGAACTGGCGGCCGTTCGAGTAGGTGCTGAGCGGCTGGCTGCGGTCGGCGCCGTAGTACTTGAGCTTCGGGTTGTTGAGGTTCAGCCCGTCGAAGGTGAACGACACGTGCTCGCTCAGCTTCCAGCCCAGCGACATGGCGAGGTCGCCCTCGTTGTCCATGTGCTGGATCGACGCGTTGTTCAGCCCCGCGAGGAACGACGAGCGATAGGTGTAGGCGAGGCGCGCGTTGAAGGTGTCGTTGTCGAAGAACACGACCGCGTTGTACGTGTTCTTCGAGTTGCCCACCATCTGGCTGCCGTCGGACACCTTGCCGTCGGTGTAGGTGTAGTTCAGCTCCCCGCCGAACACGCCGAACGTCTGCTGCCAGCCGAGCTCGACGCCGCGGTTGGTCGCGCCGACGTTGGTGGGCACCGACAGCGTGTACGTGGCCACCAGCGGCGGCTGGCCGGGCAGGGTGTGGCTGCGGTCGATGTAGTCGCGCTTGATGTTGCCGTAGGCCACGTACGAGGACATGTCCATGTAGAACAGGCCCACGGACAGCAGCGCCTTGGGCGCGTAGTACCACTCCAGCGACAGGTCGGTGTTGGTGGACAGGATCGGCTTCAAGTCGGGGTTGCCGCCGCTGCCCGTGTGCAGGTTGTCGTCGAGGTTGACGGCGCTCACCAGGGCGCCGTAGTCGGCCCGCGACATCACCCGCGCCATCGATGCGCGCGCGACCAGGTCCTTGCTGATGTCGACGCGCAGGTTGGCGCTGGGCAGCACGTTGGTGAACGTGTGCTCGGTTGTGACGGGCACGTAGGTGCCGTTGGCGTTGTTGGTGCCCAGGGGCGTCTGATCGGGGTAGAGGTCCGACGGCAGGTTCGACGTCGAGGCCTCGCGCGTGCGCACGAGGCGCACGCCCACGTTGCCGCGCCACGACGAGCCCTGCAGGTTGGCCATCGCGTAGGCGGCGCTGTCGCGCTCCTTCAGCCGCATCTCGCCGGACCACACCTCGCTGACGTCGCTGGGCTGCAGCGGGTCGTACTGGTTGGCCCAGGTGAGGATGTCGTCGCGGCTCAGCTGCCACACGTTGGCCAGCACGCCGCTGCCCAGGCCCTTGCCGAAGTTGCTCGGGTAGGTCTGGCCGGACCAGGCCGGCAGCGGCGCGTTGGTGGTGCCGTCGCACACGGTGCAGCCCGAGGCCTGCGGCAGCGCGACGGTGCGCTCGTGGTTCGCAAAGCGCGCGCCGAACTTGATCGAGTCGAGCACGCCCTTGTCGATCGCGAGGTCGGCGTCGAGCTGGCCGTAGCGCTCGGTGTCCTGGGTGGACACCTTGGAGCCCCACGCGGCGCCCGTGGTGACGTTGGCCGGCGTGAAGTGCGCCGTGTCGCCGCCAGGGAAGGTGACGGAGGCGACGCCGCCGTTGCCAAGCGAGTAGCTCATGCCCGAGTCGAGGAAGTTGGCCTCGTACCCGATGTCGCGCGGGGTGCGGCCCTGGCCCTTGGTCATGCCGACGAGGCCGTTGAGCTTGAACATGTCGCTGACGCGCCATTCGCCGCTCAGGTCGACATAGCTGCTGCTCGCGCTGGCGCCCGGGCGGTAGATCTGGTCGACCGTGGCCGGGGCCTCGGCGTACAGGTTCGGATCGACCGTGGCGCTGGGCACCGGGTAGGCGGACTTGTCGAAGGTGGCCTGCACCAGCGTGCCGTTGACGACCCGATAGCTGCTGGGCACCAGGCCCACGCTCAGGTTGTTCATCGGCTGGTTGTAGAAGCTGCGGTTGTAGTTGGACGCGCTCAGGTTCGAGTGAAAGCCGTTGAGGTCCAGCGTGAGTCCGGCCGTCGGCTTGACCTGCACGTCGAGCAGCCCGCCGGTGCGCTTGCGCGTCTGCTCGAACAGCGCCGAGTTGATGCCGTACGGTGCGCTCACGTTGGCGAGGTCTGGGTGTTGCACCGCCGCCGCCCAGGTCGGGTCGATGGCGCCGTAGCCGAAGATCTCCTGGCCGTCGCGGCGCTCGTGGCGCGTCTCGCTGAACACCTGGCCCAGCACGCCGAACGTCGACGACGCGTTCTTCCACGCGACGAGCGCATTGCCCTGCGGGTCGGTCCTGGCCGACAGGTCGCTGTAGATCGCCTGCAGAGAGCCTTCGACCGTGAGCTGCTTGCGGAAGTCGAGCGGGCGGCGGGTGATCATGTCCACCGCGCCGGCCACGCCGCCTTCCACGAGATCGGCCGTGGCGCTCTTGTGCACCACCGCGCTCGCGAGGATCTCCGACGGCATCAGCGCGTAGCTGACGCTGCGGCCCAGCGAGCCGCCTTCCTGGTCGAGGACGAACCAGTCGCCCGACGAGATCATGTGGCCGTTGACGAGCGTCTGCGTCAGCGATGGGCTGGTGCCGCGGATCGACACGCGGTCGTTCTCCGAGAAGCCGCCCTCGCCGCCGGCGGACGAGGCGATGTTGACGCCGGGCACGCGTTGCAGCGCATCGGCGACGTTCTTGTCCGGCAGCTTGCCGATGTCGTCGGCGGTGACCACCTCCACCACCGAGTCGGCGCTGCGCTTCTTGGCCAGCGAGGCCTCCAGCGACGCGCGCAGGCCGGTGACCTCCACGTGCTGGACGTCGTCCTTCTCGGCGGCGGAGGCGGCCGCGGCAGGCGCGGCGGCTTGGGCGAAAACCTGCGTCGGCGCCATCGCGCTCACCAGGGCCAGGGCCGCGGCGGCGGCGATCGGGTGTCGTTGGAGTGTCATCGGGCTTCTTTCCATCAAATCAAATGAGTTGATTTAATGAAAATGATACGGGGCTCCCATGCGCCGGCAGCGCTCGTTTTCACTGATGTTTCGCGACTTCGAGACAGCGGAAACCGCCGGCCGGCGGCGGCGCGGCGCGCCTGGCCGAGCTTTGCGCCGGTTGCGACGTCCCGGCGCGGCGTGGCCGAACAACTGGCGGGGCCGGAACTCAGTCTCCGACCGAGTTCACCACTGGTAGGACTGGAACGACTTGTCCATCACGTTGGGTTCGATGTCCTCGAGGTAGGCGCGCTGATCCGGGAAGTTCAGCGCGCTGCGTTCCAGCATCTGGTCCAGGCTCGCGAGGTCGTACGGCGCCTCCTGCGCCGTCGGCGCGCGCAGGTTGGCGTCGTCGGGAAACAGCCCCATGCCGGCCAACAGGCAGTACCAGGACACCGTCGGATAGCCGCGGCCGATCTGGCCATGGCGGATGCCGCCGACCAGGGGCTTGCTCGCCAGCCACGCGCCCAGGAGAAGCCGGAGCGGGTCCGACAGTGCGGTGTTGGCGGCGTTGTCGCGCCAGTAGGGCGTGTCGGTGCGCGTGTTCGTCTTGTAGTGGGTGACGATGTAGTCGCGCGTGCCCTCGAACTGCGCGTTGACCTTGTCGTTGAAGGCCGCGCGCGCGGGCTCGTCGAGGTCGCCCTGCTCGAGCGCCTCGACCAGCCACTGCGCGGTGCGCTGCACGAACAGCAGTGCCGTGGCCTCCAGCGGCTCGATGAAGCCCTGCGACAGGCCCACGGCCACGCAGTTGCGGTTCCAGTGGCGCGTGTAGCGGCCGATGCGCATCTTCAGGTGGCGGGCCGGGACGTCGGCGTCGAGCAGCCCCAGGCGAGTGCGCAGCTCGGTCTCCGCCTCGTCGGCCGACACGTGCGCGCTGCTGTACACATAACCGTTGCCGTTGCGCGAGGTCAGCGGGATCTTCCAGGCCCAACCGTGGCGCATGGCGCTGGAGACCGTCTGCGACATCAGCGGCCCGTCGTCCGACGGCGTGGGCATCGCGATGGCCGCGTCGTTGAACAGGTTCTCCTTGAACGACACGTACGGCGTCTGCAGCGCCTTGCCGATCAGCAGCGAGGCAAAGCCGGTGCAATCGACGAAGAAGTCGGCCGCCAGCGTGTCGCCGCCCTCGAGCTCGAGGGCGCGGATGTCGCCGCGTTCGCTCAGCGACACCGAGGTCATGTGGCGGGCCACGTGCGTCACCCCGCGCTCGACCGCCTTCCTCACGAGGAACGCGCCGAGCAGCGAGGAGTCGAAGTGGTAGCCGTACCAGATGTCGAACGGAAAGCTCTGCTGGTGGCGCGGGGCGCGGCCAGAGCGGGCCACCTTGGTGGAGATGAAGAACCGGTCGGGATGCGCGTGCACGTGGGCGTCGTTCAGCCGCGCGTGCACGTTGCCGACGAACTGCGGCATCGTCAGGTTGTCCAGGATCGATGCGAACGGGTGGAAATAGCTTTCGTAGCCGGGCCGCGTGGACCAGCCGTCGAACGTGATGCCGCTCTTGTAGGTCGCGTTGCAGGCGGGCATCCACTCGCGTTCCTCGATGCCCAGCCCGTCGAAGAAGCGGCGCAGCCATGGCGTGGAGCCTTCGCCCACGCCGATGATGCCCACCTGCGGCGACTCCAGCACCGTCACCTTCAGGCGCTCGCCGTACCTGGAGTTGGACAGCGTGAGCGCCGTCATCCAGCCGGCCGTGCCGCCGCCCACCACGACCACGTGGCGGATCGGCGGCTCGGGCAGGTCGCCGGCGGGGCGGCTGCGCGCCGCGGGGGCTTGGTTCAGGAGCGTGCAGGTGTCGGTCATGGCCGCGGCCGATCGTCCAAGGAGTGGGGGGTCAGAGCGCGCCGAGCGTGACGCGGCGTGCGGTGTCGGCCGGCCGGCGCCAGAGGTCGACGCGTTCGGCGCCGGGCGGGATGTGGCGCAGGCAGGCCCGGTGGTCGGGGAAGTTCAGCGCGGCGCGGCGCAGCAGGTCGTCGATGCCGTCGAGGTCGCCGCCGCTGTCCGTGCGCGCCGGGTCCACCTCGGGAAACACGCCGACGCCCGCGAGCAGGCAGTACCACGCCTGGACGCTGCAGCCCGTGCCGAAGCTGCCGCTCTCGATGCCCGGCTCGATGGGCTGGGCCGACATCCAGGTGCGCAGCAGCGCCTGCAACCGGTCGGACAGCACGTTGTTGGCCGCGTTCGCACGCCAGTAGTCGGTGTCGCCGCGGCTGTTGCTCTTGTAGTGGGTGACGAGGTAGTCGCGCAGGCCGTCGACATGCGCGTCGAGGCCGCCGTTGAACGCGGCCTGCGCGGCCTCGCCGAGGTCGCCGCGTTCGAGCACGTCGACGAACGACGCCGCGGCGCGCTGCGCGAGCTCGAGCGACGCGCCCTGCAGCGGCTCGAGCACGCCGTGCGCGGCGCCGATGGCCAGGCAGTTGCGGTGCCAGTGCTTCGCGTGCCGGCCGGTGCGCAGCGTCGAGTGGCTCGCGGGCATGTCGGCGTCCAGCTGGCCAAGCTGTGCGCGCAGCTCGGTCTCGGCCGCGTCGGCGGATGCGTGGGCGCTGCTGTAGACATAGGCATTGGCCATCCGCGAGGCGAGCGGGATCCGGGACGCCCAGCCGTGCCGCAACGCGGTGGCCACCGTCTGCGACATCAGCGGCCCGTCGCCATGCGGCGCCGGCAACGCGACGACCGCATCGTTGAACAAGGCGGGCGAATACGACCGCCAGGGCGTCTCCAGCGCCCGTCCGATCAGCAGGGCGTCGGCCCCGGAGCAATCGACGAAGAAATCGGCGGCGAGGCTGTCGCCGCCATCGAGCGCGAGCGCGCGGATGTCGCCGCGCTCGTCGAGGAAGGCCGAGGTCATGCGGCGCGCCAGGTGCACGACGCCACGCCGCACCGCGCTGACCTGCAGGAAGCTGGCCAGCAGCGCGGGATCGACGTGGTAGCCGTAGCCGAGGTCGAACGGGAACTCGCGCGCGGGGCGCGGCGCCAGGCCGCGCACGGCCACGCGCTGGGACACGAAGAAGCGATCCGGATGCGCGTGGACGCCGGCCCCGTTCAGCCGCGCGTGCACGTTGTGCAGGAACTGCGGCATCGTGAGGCGGTCCAGCGTCGACGCGAACGGGTGGAACCAGCTCTCGCACCCGGCGCGCGAGGACCAGCCCTGGAGCGTGGTGCCGGTCTTGTACGTGGCATCGCAGGCCGGCATCCACTCCGATTCGTCAATGCCCAGCGTGTCGAACAGGCCGCGCAACCACGGCGTCGAGCCCTCGCCGACATCGACGACACCCGCGCCCGGCACATCGAGCACGGTCACCTTCAGGCGCTCGCCGTAGGCCGATGTCGACAGCAGCAGCGCGGTCATCCAGCCCGCGGTGCCCCCGCCCACGACGACGATGTGCTGGACGGGTGGAATGGGCGGACGGGTGTGCATGCGACTTGCTGGTACGTGATTGGTCATATCGATGATAAGGCGTGGCCCCGGCGCCGCGTAGGCGTCATTTCACGCGTTGCGCGTCCGTGTGGCGCCGCGCGCCCGTTCGCGCGCCTATCCGCGCGCGAGGCGATCGCTCAGCAGCTTGTGCATCTGCGCCTGCTCCTCGGGGCTCATCGGCCCGAGCAGGCTGCGCCGCTCGGCCGGAATGTGGCTCGCGACATCGCGCCCGGCATCGAACACGTAATGCTCGAACAGCTGGCGCCAGGCCTGGCGCTGCGCGAGCGGCAGGCCGCGCAGCGCCGCGGTGGCGTATATGAGCGTGGACAGGCCCGGCGACGGCGGATGCCCCCACCAGTAGTTCACGAGCATGTTCACCCGCTCGAGCGACTGCACGTGGTGCCACCACAGCGGCGGCATGTAGATCGCGTCGCCGGGCTCGAGGTCGGCGACCTGCGCATGGGCCAGCGCGTCGCGGAACAGCGGGAACCGGTCGAAGTCCGGATGGGCGAAGTCCACCACGGAGATCGGCCGGCCCGCGGGTGCGTGGTCGATCGGGCCGATGTACAGGTTGGCGACCTGTTCGGGCGGAAACACGGTGAAGCGCCGGCGCCCGGCCACGGACACGGCGATGTTGTGCGATTCGTCGAAGTGCGCCGGCGTGATGAGGGCGTTGCCGATCCAGGCGCGCGGCTCGACGTCGTCGTCCAGCAGCGGCAGCGCCTGGTCGCGCTTGAAGCCGGGCAGGCATTGCGCGATCACCGCGCTCTGGATCGCCACCGCAGGCGCGCGTTCGAGCTGCGCGTTGTGCAGCATCTGCTCGAGCAGCTGCGACACCGGGGCCTGGGTCTGCGAATAGTTGAAGCCTGTCATCGTCGCGTCGAAGAAGATGCGGCCGCCAACGTCGGGCGGCGTCATCAGCGCGCCCACGGGGCGGCCGTTGTCCAGCGCGGACAGGTACCGCACGAGCGCCCGCGGCGACTCGCGGCCCTGCGCGACGGCGGGCCAGTCGCGCGCCACGCCGCGCAGGATGACGGGCGTGTCGCCGGGCAGGACCTCGGCCTCGAATCTCGCGCGGTCGATGCCGTGCAGCTGGGGCAGGGAAGGAAGGGGCGCGGTCATCACGGAGGCGTTCGGCGTGGCGGGACGGGGTGCGGACGTGTCGGTGGTCATGGGGCGGGCGCATCCCAGCGCGCCAGCTGCTCGCTCAGCAGCTTGCGCACCTGCGCGTGCTCCTCGGCACTCATCGGCGCGAGCACGCTGCGCCGATCCGGCGGTATGTGGCTGGCGATGTCGCGCTCGGCATCGAACACGTAATGCTCGAACAGGTGGCGCCAGGCCTGGAGCTGGGCGGGCGGCAGGCTGCGCAACGCGGTCGCCGCGTAGATCAGGCTGTCGAGCCCGGGCGCGGGCGGCGCGTCCCACCAGTAGTTCACGAGCATGTTGAACTGCGACAGCGACTGCACGTGGTGCCACCACAGCGGCGGCATGTAGAGGGCGTCGCCCGGCTGCAGGTCGGCGACCTGCGCTTGCGCCAGCGCCTCGCGAAAGCGCGGGAAGCGATCGAAGTCCGGTTTGGCGAAGTCCACCATGGAGATCGGTCGGCCGGCCGGCGCGTGCTCGAGCGGGCCGATGTAGAGGTTGGCGACCTGCCCGGGCGGGAACACCGTGAAGCGGCGCTGCCCGGCCACGCACACGGCGATGTTGTGCGACTCGTCGAAGTGCGCGGGCGTGGTCAGCGCGGTGCCGATCCAGGCGCGTGGCTCGACACCGTCATCCAGCAGCGCCAGCCGGTGCTCGCGCTTGAAATCGGGCATGCAGCGAGCGATCGCGGCGCTCTGGATCGCCACCGCGGGCGCGCGCTCGAAATGCGCGTAGCGCAGCATCTGCTCCAGCACCTTGGACATCGGGTGCTGGGCACGCACGTAGTTGAAGCCGGTCATCGCGGCGTCGAAGAAGATGCGGCCCTCCTCCTCGGGGCGCGTCATCAGCGCATCCACGGGCCAGCCGCTGTCCATGTCGGCCAGCATCTGCGCCAACGCCAGCGGCGATTCGCGGCCCTTGGCCACCGCGGGCCAGTCGGCCGCGACGCCGCGCAGGATGAGGGGCGTGTCGCCCGGCAGGACCTCGGCCTCGAACCGGGCGCGATCGACGTCGTGCAGTTCGGGCACGCTGGGAAGGGACGCGGTCATCGTGGAATCGTTCGGCGTGGCGTGAACTTCCAGCATAGCCGAGCCCTCGAATGCGGAGTGGGATGGAAAAAAGGACGGCTCGAAGGCCGTCCTTTGCTTGTCGCGCCAGCCCGCCGCAAGCGGGCCAGGAACGATCAGTACTTGAAGTGGGCAGCCACGTAGAACTGGCGGCCGTTGCGATAGATCGCGCGCGGCTCGTCCTTGGTGTCGCCGTAGTACTTCAGGATCGGGTCGTTCAGGTTCTGGGCGTCCAGGCTGAAGGACAGTTGCTTGCCGATCTTCAGGCCAAGCGATGCGGACAGCACGCCCGACGCACGTTGGTAGTAGTCGGTACCCCGGTCGCGGCCCAGGTAGTTGTCGCCGCTGTAGTTGTAGTTCAGCCGCGCCGAGAACATGTCGTTCTCGAAGAAGCCGCTCAGCGTGCCGGAGTTCTTGACCGCGCCCTTGAGCACGTGGCCGGTGGCGTCGTGAGCGTCGGCGAGCGTGTAGTTCGCGCTGAAGCCGAAATTCTCGAACACCGGCATTTCGATCGCCCACTCCAGGCCCGTCACCGACGCCCGCATGTTGACGTTCGTGGTCAGGTCGAATGGCGCCACGACGCGCTGGTTGGTGGTGGAACCCGGCTGGCCGCCGACGGGCACGACGTCGGTGGGCAGGTTCCTGCGCAGCGTGCCGTCGGTGATGTAGCTCTCCATCTCCATGTGGAACCCGCCCATCGAGACGAACGCGCGCGGCGCGAAGTACCACTCGACGTTGGCGTCGACGTTGGTCGAGCGGACAGGCTTGAGGTCCGGGTTGCCACTGGAGCCGGTGCCGACGGTCTTGCCCGTCGGGTCGGAGTAGGTGGCGAGGACCTGGGCCGCCGACAGGGCCGTGTAGTCAGGACGCGTGATCGTCTTGTTCAGGGCGAAGCGGGCCACCACCTTCGGCGTCACGTCGATGCGCAGGCTGGCGCTCGGCAGGAAGTCGTAGTACGTGTGGTCACGCCAGGTCTGGTAGTAGCCCGACGGATCCGTCCAGTTGGGACCCACAGCGGCGAACGCGGAGGGGACGTAGCCGGGCAGCGTGGTGTCGCTGGTGGGAATCCAGACCAGCGAGCTCGACTTGGTCTGCACGCCGCGGATACCGACATTGCCGCTCCAGCCTTCTCCTTCCAGGTTGCCCTGCACGTAGCCGGCCTGGGTCTTCTCCTTGACGTAGTACTCCTGCAGCGGTTCACGACGGGACAGCGGGCGAACGGCGTACTTGGCGTCGTAGGCAGCCAGTGCGCCTTGCGACGGGAACGGGGTGCCGGAGGGCAGGTTGCCGCCCAGGCCGCTGCCGAAGTTGCTGGGGAACGCGCCGGTGTAATCGGAAGTGGGAAGCGGGTTGGCGAACGGATCGGTGCCCCAGTTCGGGCCTTGGCCGATGATGGGCTTGGCGGTGTAACGCTTGTGGTCCGCGCCGCGCAGGCCGAACTTCAGGCTGCTGAGCATGCCGGCGTCGAGCGCGTACTCGGCGTCGATCTGGCCCCAGGTGTCCTTGTCCTTCACGTCGACGTTCTGGTCACCGAAGATCCAGTCCGTCGCGTAGGCGCCGCCCGGGCCGGCGCCGACCTTGCCAGCGTCAGCAGCGGAGCCCAGCGTCTCGTGGAACGAGGGAGCCGAGTCGGCGCCGTGGAGCGTGTAGCCCGCCTGGGTACCGTAGACGTCGGCTTCGTAGACGTCCTGCGAGTCGGTCTTGCCTTCGCCGTTGGAGACACCCGCCTTGCCAGAGATCTTCAGGCTGTTCGTGGCGCTCCAGGAGCCATCCAGGTTCAGGAAGTTGGTCGACGCCGAGGCCTTGCGCGAAATCATGTCGTACAGACCGATGACCGTCGGCTTGGCGAACGTGTAGTCGACCGACTTCAGGATGCCGTTCTGGACGTTGACGTTGCTGATCGTCGGCAGGTTGCCGGAGGCCTGGCGCGTGTCATCGAGCGCCCAGTAGGGCGTCATCAGGTAGCTGCGGTTGTAGTTGTTCGCGTCCATCTTGGACGAGAAGGCCGACAGGTTGAAGTCCAGCGAGTTGCTGGGCTTGAACTCGATGGCCAGGGAGCCGCCCTTGCGATCGCGCTCTTGCGTGAACAGCGCCTCGTCCATCAGGTTGACGAACTTCGTGCCCACGGGGACACCGGCGGCCACCAGATTGGCATTCTTGGTGGCATCGACGCCGGGGTACGAATTCGTGCCGTAATGGGCGAACGTCTCCGCGCCGTCGCGACGCAGGTGGCGCTTCTCGTCGAAGCCTTGCACCAGGAAGCCGAACGTCTTGGACTCGTTGCGCCAGCCCACCATCACGCTCGCCTGGGGGTCGGTCTTCTTGGGCAGGTCGGCATACACGGCGCCGAGCGTGCCTTCCAGCGTGAATTGCTTGGTGAATTCCACCGGCTTGCGGGTAACGATGTTCACCGAACCTGCGGTGCCGCCCTCAGCGTCCGAGGCGACCGCGTTCTTGTGCACTTCGACGCGGCTGACCAGTTCGGACGGCAACAGCGAGAAACTGACGCTGCGGCCCACGCCGGCGCCGGTCTGATCCAGCACGAACCAGTCGCCGTTGGCCACCGGGTGACCGTCCAGCAGCGTCTGCGTCAGGCTGGGGTTGGTGCCACGCAGGCCCACGCGATCGCGTTCGTCGAAGCCGCCGGAGCCGCCCGACGGGCTGTTCAGGATGGTCACGCCCGGCACGCGCGCCAGGGAGTCGGCCACGTTCTTGTCGGGCATCTTGCCGATGTCTTCGGCGGAGATGACGTCGACGTGGGTCTCGGCGTTGCGCTTCTGGTTGATGGCCGACTGCAGCGAAGCCCGGATGCCCGTGACTTCAACGGTTTGCACGTCGCCTTGGGCGGGCGCAGAAGCGGCACCTGCAGGCGCTGCAGCGTTCTGGGCGAACGCCGGGGCAAAGGCACCGGCGAGCACGACCGCGGTGGCGGCTGCAATGGGCGTCAGTTTCGTCTTCATGGGGCTCCTCTTTTCGGGTGGCAGCATTTCTTCGGGGAACGCGGCCGGTTGGGTTTGGGTCGTGCCGTCTCTCCATGAGCTCAGACGGTGCACCCTCGGGCTAGAAACCTGGTATGCGATAAGGTAGTACCACTGTACAACCAGTCTAGACCAGTGATCTATGCGTTTACCCTGGTATTGCGTTATGGCAACACCACCAACACCTGCTAAAGCAAGAGGAATTCACGGACCGCATGATTGCAGTGCCCTGGTTCGTTCCAGTGGTGCATTTGTCCGTACTTTGGTGCCTGAGTGGTATGCTAGCCGGGCTGATGACCCGCTTCGCGCCGACTTGCCCGTCCGGCCGCGACCGGCGTCGTCCCGCAGCCCCCGACAACACGAATAAGGGCACGCAATGAGCGCGCTGGCACAACTCCTGAACACGCTGGATCCCGACGGTAGTCAACCGCTCTACCAGCAACTCCAGCGCGCCCTGCGCGAGGCCATCGAGAAGCGCGTCCTCGGCCCCGACGACGCGTTGCCGTCGGAGCGCCAGCTGGCGGCCGACCTGGGCGTCTCGCGCATCACGGTGCGCAAGGCCATCCAGGGCCTGGCCGACGAGGGCTTCCTCGACCAGCGCCAGGGCTCGGGCAACTTCGTGTCCACCCGCATCGACAAGAACTTCGCCAAGCTCACGTCGTTTTCCGAGGACATGCGCGCCCGTGGCCGCACGCCGCGCAGCGAATGGATCAAGCGTTCGAGCGGCACCGTCACGCCCGAGGAGGCGATGAAGCTCGCGCTGAGCCCGGGCTCGCTGGTGTACCGCTTCCATCGCCTGCGCTACGCCGACGATGCGCCGATGGCCCTCGAATACGCGACGCTTTCCGCCGCGGCCCTGCCGTCGCTGGAGTCGGTCGACAACTCGCTGTACGACGCGCTCGAACGCGCCG
>Ga0209677_100409_pt1 | contig 25696 bp, 35 predicted proteins | sample AraplaCvi_mCL_r2_2_FD_184285 | JGI IMG/M metagenome (GOLD analysis project Ga0209677, IMG submission 184285) | Arabidopsis root microbial communities from North Carolina, USA - plate scrape CL_Cvi_mCL_r2 (SPAdes) (version 2) | ecosystem: Host-associated > Plants > Roots > Endosphere | place: USA... | reverse complement strand
GCGCCGTTGCACCGTTCAGCAAGCGAGGGATGAGCCCCTTGCTGTTCTCGAAGCTCTGTGCCGCAGCTTGCAGATCGCCGCCGAGCGAGAACGGCGTTGAAGCCGGCGCAGACGGAGCAGAAGCGTTTGGAGCCACGGCCGTTGACGAACCTTCATCGTCACCAGCACTCGCACCGGGCGTCACAGCTGCCCGAGGAGCCGCAGGAGCCGTAACCGGGCGAGATTGCGCCGGGGCGCCGGTTGCCGCAGGTGCATCGGCCGCGACCGGCCGTGGCTGAGGCAGCGGAACAGGCGCAGGCGTCGCGATCTGCGCCGGCGAGACCACGTTCGAGCCGGGACCTGCAAAGGAGAATGGCGCCGCACCTGCGCCGAACCCGGTTGCCGGCGCGGCAGCCGCGCCCGGCATCGCGACTGATGGCTTGTTGGGATCGCCGAACGGATCAATTTGCGGTGGAGTGATGCCCGCTGCGGCATACTGCGCCGCAAGTGCCTGCGGATCAGATTGGGGGCCGAGAAGGCCACCACCGTAGGCATAGGGAGAAGCCGCGGCCGAATTGCCGGTGAGGATATCGAGAAGTCCCATTCAATTAGCTCCCGAAGAGGAAGTTGCCCCACGAATTCAACCCGCTGCCGATCGTCGCGAATTGCTGTGCACCGCTCATCGTCTGGGTGCCTTGTGCCGTGCCGTTTTGCGTGCCGAACTGAGCAGCAACCGGCGAGATCGCGCCGAGCAGCGTCGTCAGCTGCGAGATTGGTAGGCCCGTGGCCTTCGACGCGGCTTCCAATTCCGCGTTGGCGCCGGTGTTCTGCGCAGTGACGCCGTTTCCAACCGCGGTGATGCCATTCTCGAAATTGGTGTTCGCGGTGTTCTGGTTGCCGTTGAGGATGCCGTAAGTGGAGTTTCCGGCGTTATACTCAGCATTCGCGGCGTTGATCGCGTTCGTGGTGTCGGTGTTGTACTGTTGCGCGATGATCGGCGCTTCCGCCTGCATGACGCCGCGCGCAACAGCCTGCGCATTACCAGGAGAGCCGTCGCGCCCCGCCGCGGCCCACTGCGAGTTGATGTTGCTCGACGTGTCCGCCGCAACAGTATCCAACTGTGACTGCAGCGCCGCGTTCTTGCCGATGTTGGCGCCGCTCGCGGTCTGCCCCACGATGCCGTTCTGAAAATTCGTCAGGTTGGACTTGATCGCGCCATCGTTCGCCGTCGCTCCGCCGCCGTTGAGCAGCCCGTAGGTGCCCGAAGCGATCGGCACCGAGTAATTCGGCTGGCTGGTTGCGTTGTTTTCGATCGTGTTGATCGCGTTCGATTGCCCTGAATTGAGCGTACCGGCGCTCCCGGCCAAGTTGCCCAAGCTGCCGAGGATGCCGTTCATGTAGCCGGCCGCCGGCTGATACGGCGTCAGCGTCGAGGAGCTGCTTTGCGACGAGGAGGAAGTACCGCCCATTAAAGGAGCCTTTCGAGGACAACGTTGGAGACGTGATAGCTTTTCAGCTTGCGTGCCCACCCTTTGCGACCGTAGAGCCTGATCTTCGTCGCGCCTTCCGACCTAGCCCATTCTTCGATTGCGGCGATGTGATCGAGCCACCGCGCCATATCCGCACCGCCGCACGCGGTGATGACGCAAACTTTGCTGCGGTTGGTGCGAACGATTTTTGCGACCGCCGCGGCGTCAATGCCTTCGCCTGGTGTTCTCGCCACAAACAGCGCCGCACCGGTCTGCAACACATCTCGATCGAGATCCGAGGTGTGGTTGAGATCGGTGCGCAGATACGCCTTGCGGAGCAGATCGGCGACCAGCGGCCACACCGTCGGGATGTTGCGCGGCGCCACGCGCGCCAGATCAGCCAAGGGCGACATAGAAAAACTCCCGATCGGTCTGCGCATTGTTGGCGTGCGTGACGGTGAAGGTCTGATTTCCGACGCTCGACACGTAGCAGCCGCCGGTCGCGAGCTCCGCCGCGGCGTGTGCAGTCCTGGGAAACAGGAAGATGGCCCGCTGCGGCGCAACGTTGTTGATGCCGAAGCTGTCGGCCGACGTGAACACGGTCGAGGCCGAGCCAGCCTTGAGCGTGATCGAGCCCGCAGCGTTGCTTTTTCCGTTCGCGAGCGCCTGAATTGCCAGGGCGAACTTTTTCAGGTCTTTCTCGTCGCTGCCAACGCTCATCGCTTCACCTTCGGATCAGCCTCGACGCCGCTTACATAGGTCCACGACGTGGCCGCAGGAATGCGCAGATGGAAGCGCGAATAACGGCTGTCGAACAACATGTTGCAAAGGCCGGTGACGGGATTGCGCGAGCTTTCCGCCGAATAGGTCGTGGTCTGGTCGAGGGTTTCGCGCCGGGATGCCGAGGCGTAGACCGCGGGCGCATCGCAGATCGCCCGCAAGCCCTTCTTGATCTTGACGCGCGAGATGTCCGAGCCCTGTTCCGCCGTCTCAAGCGTCGCCTCGAGGTTCGGTCCGCGGAAGAAGCCAAGCGAGTGCGTGGCGTCGAACGCGGCCATTTCCGGGACAACGGCGCTCCGAAAGTTGTCGAACGATTGCGTGATAGCGTCGAGGTTCGAGCCGAGCAGCGATGAGATCTGCTCAAGCGTGACGCCCGGCTGCGACATCGAAAACAGCAGCTCGCCGGAAAACTTCAGCGGCGTGAACTTGTCCAGCGTCGCATCATAGCAAAGCACCTTGTCGAATCGGCCGGCGACGCCATTCACCGACTTGTAAGCCCAGAACACGCGCGAGGAGCGCGGATCGGCGAACCCTTGGAACAGATCGGGCGCACCGCGGTCGAAATCCGCGAAAAAGGTCCGGTCGACGCGCTCGCGCCCAATCTGCGTCGGCGCGGCGCCAGGGTCGATCCGCTGGAAGCCTTTCAGCGAATAGAACATGATCGTGGAGCCTGAGCGGATCAGGCTGTAGGAGCCAAACAGGCCAAGGCCCTCCGCCAGCTTCTCGATCTGAAACACCCGCGCGTCGCCGGGCAAATACGTCATCGAGCGGATAATCGTGTCCTGCAGCACGATCCCGTTTTCGCCGCCGGCGATGCCGCGGACAAATCCGCCATCGGCAAGTGGTTGGATGTCGGACGAGTTGACGCCAGGCGTCCATGCAGTCGCGCTGTTGACGTCGTTCAAACCCGACCATTGAATATGATTCGGGTTGGTTTGCAGGCCGCCGAGGACAGCGAACTTGCCCACAATGTCGATATAGCGAGCCGGTGGCGGACCGCCGAGCAGATCGGAAAAAGCCGCATCCGTCGCGATGTTGAACACCTGGGGCACAACGTTGCCTTGAACGGCGATCACCAGGTTATTGAACTGCCGGAACTGCCACAGCTCACCGGTCGACACCGCGGCGTAAGCCGCGCCGCCCTTCGAGACGTTCGACCATCCGAACGTCGTGTTATTGAGGCGGTACAGGCCCGTCGATGACGCCGCGAACACCACCACGGTGCCGTCGGTCTTATAGGCCGCGATAGCGCCCATGCAGCGAAGGCCGAGAGATTGCGAGATCGCCGCGAGCGAATTGAACGGCCCGAACCCGTCAGCCCGCGGGATGACGTTGAGGATGCCGCGCTCGGTCCCCGCCTCATAATCCGAGATGTCGGGACGGTATTCGCCGAAGGGAATTGCCGGCATCAACAGGGCTCCGATGAGCGAATGCGACCCGTCGCCATGCGCGCCGAGGTCTCATAATCGAGGCCGGACTTGATGCCCTCGATTTGCATCTGCAAGCGCTGCACCAACGCGTCATCTTCGAGCAGTCCGCCCGTGTGCATGATGAGCTTGGCGTGCGCGCGGATCAGGTTTTCCGCCTCGTTGCACCACGCATTCGTGTCGCTGTCGTTCACCAGCGCCGACAAGCGATAGTGCATCAGCGGCCGCAGCGGATAGACCGCGTTCGGCGCCGGATACAGGATGAGTTGCCCGTCGATGTAGGTATAGGCCGAGGGCACGCCGTTGGCAGCCGGCCGCCCGGAAATCACCTCGAACTGATCCGGCTCGAACCAGCGCAGCGGGAAAACGCTGGTTGGCGTGCGGCGGATGAACAGATCATCAATCTTGATAATGTTCGGGATTTCGGGGAGATCGGTGCCGGTGTAGGGGGCTTGACCAACCACCGTGTTGAACGTCTTCGAGCGCGTCCAGTTGAACCAGAAGCGGGAGCGCTCATACTGCTTTATGGCGTCCTGAATTGCGCTTTTTACCTGCCTTCCGAGGTCGCTTCGGGTCAGATCGTCGGCAATCCCGTTTTGCAGGTCCAAATACGACGCCATAGTCAACCGCCTTGCGCTGAGAGATCGCGGGAGCGGGCGACGGCGCCGGTTCGTTGAGAACCAGCGCCGCGCCCTCGAAATGAAGCCAAAGCAGAGCTTCGACGCTCACCGGCTTACTGACCGATGTTCAGATCGTTATCGACGACGTACTCGATCACGATGTACGCCTTGCCCGCGGTCGCCGCGGCGCCGGTCTGGGTGAACTGCGCATAGATCGGCGTGTCCGCGGCCAGCGGACCAAGCATCGCGCCGGTCGGCAGGATGTTGAGCGTCTGGCCGGTCGCGGCTTCATTTTCGGCCGCGCCCGAAATCACGTCGGCAAACGCGCCGGCGGCCGAGCCGACCGTCAGCACGTTGGTCGTGGCGGCGTTGAACGCCGTCGCGATGTAGACGGTGGACCGCAGGATGATGGCGCCAGCGGGCAGCGTCTGCTTTTTGAGGCCGGCTGCAATGCCGGCATCGTTGTAGTTCACCAGAAAGCGGAGATAACCGACCTGCTGGGTCTTGTTCTTGCGTGCGGTGGACATCGAGAGATTGCCCTTTCGGAGCGTTGGCACGATGGCCGGCGGCATGAGCCGCCTGGATTGATCATGCGGAGGAGGGGAAAAGTCGGATCACACCAGCCGATTAGCTGGTGTGCGGCACTGCGTACGTGGTGACGGTGACGGTCGCGAAGTCGGCGTTGTTGTAGGTCGACTTCTTGATACCCCACACGGTCTGAGCAGAAACGCCGAGCTCTCGCTCGTAGTCGAACAGCTCCTCAACCCATTTGTAGTGCGAGCCCTTGGCGAACTCCTTGCCGAAACCCACGGAGCCGGCCTGCGCGCCGCACAGAACGGCGCGGCGGGTGTTGGTCTGCGCGGCGCCGGCATTGCTGATGCCGACCGGGAGCCGGTTCCACTTGTGCAGGATCACGTCGTTGTATTCGCCGAGCGCATCCGAATAGATCGGCGACTTGGAGCCAATGCCGCCGGCCAGGGCGGCCTTCTGAATGTCGAGCCACTGGCCGGCGTTGGTGTTGGTTCGCATGTCCGTCACTTGGTAGTCGTGCAGGAACATGACGAACTTCTTCCGGCCGCCGATCCTCAGCGGGCGGATCAGAGGCGACATGGTGTTGGCCTTTTCAACCGCAAAATCGATCATCTTGAGCGAGAAAATCGCGGTGTTGTCGCCGTTCACCGTGGCGTCGTCGGTCGCGCCATTCGGTCGCACGAAGTTGGTCGGCGCAGTGATCGCGTTGTTGCCGGCATACCGCATATCGGTCACCAGATTGTTGCCCGCCAAGTGGTTCGCCATGCAGGTGTCGAAGCGGTTGGCGTACCAGTCTTCGAGGCCGTCCTTGGCCTCGCTGCGCAGCTTGAACGGAACGCGCTGCGCGTCGATGGTGTTCTTGTTGCGGACGCGGACAGCGTGCGCGAGCTCGTCGATGGAAAGCGCGTCGTTGTAGGTGGTCAGATCCTCCTCGTTGCCTTCGAGGGTCTGGCCCGAGGTGGTGCCATCGCCCGAGAGCTGGACGCGCAGGCCGATGGTCACCTTGTCGCCGGACGCCTTCTCCAGATCGGTCTGGACCTGGATCATGTTGCTGGCGTCTTCGCCCATGAACTTCCCGAAGAAAGTCGTCTTGAGCGCTTCGACATTGAGTTTCTTGGCCCACAGCTTGTTGCTGAGGGGATCGTTCACGCCATAAGTCTTGACGGTCATCCGTCTATTCTCCGAATGCGGGTTGATTTCTGTGATGAGGTTTGCCGCGTGACGCTGCGGGCGAGCGCATCACCGAAATTCCGCCTTCGGAGAGGGCGGGCGCTTTGACGGGCGCCAAGCGAAACGCGGGATTGAGGCTCCCGCGAGGCCCTTACTCGACGCGCCTTGACGAGCGGCCTAACCGCCCATCAGCCTCCGGACCACGTCCGGGTTTTTATCGGCGTACTTCTCGAACTGAGCCGACGACATCGCGAGCAGCTTTTCGGCCGTCATCGCGTCACCATCAGCAGAACCGCCAGCGCCGTTGAGGCTCTTGTTGGCATTCTGGCCGCGCTCGATGGTGTCGAGCATGGTGGCTGCTTCGCTCTGTTCTACCTCGCTGCCAGGAGCCGGCGGCGCCGATTTCTTCTGATACCCCCGCTTTTTTGCAAGGTCATAGATGATTTCAGCCGGGCTCTTTTTGGCGTCGAACGCGCGCTGCGCGATTGCCATCTCGTCGGCGATCAGCGCGTCGTGAATGGCCTTGGCCGCGGCCTGCACGTCGGCAGGATCGGCATGGGCCGCTTGCAGCGCGCGCGGGTCGGCAAAGCCGATCGCAACCAGCTCGTCGGCGCGCAATGCCAGGAGATGGTTATAGGCGTCCCGATAGTCGGCGTTCTTCGCGGTGAACGCATCCGCGTCGGCCCGGTAGCTGTTGACGAACGTCGTCTGCCGCGCCTCCTCGGTGCGGGCAGCCGCTGCGTCCTCGTTGGCCTTTTCCAACCGTGCAATGCGCTCGCTGGCACTTTCGACCGCGCCGAAAATGTCATCCTGCGCCGACGGCGGAGCGGCCGGCTGTTCGGCTGCGGCTTCCGCAACGGGCTTTTTCAGCCCGAGCAGGACGGCGAGCTTGCCGTTGGTCTCCGCGAGCTGCGTCTTGAGGGTTTCAACCTCGGTGCCGAGCGCCTTGCGCTTGCCGCGCTCCTCCTGCAGGGCCGCGAGCGGCACATGCTGAGGAGCCTTGTTGCCCTTGTCCGCTGGCTGCTGCGCGCCAGGATCGGCCGAATTGTTGCCGCCGTCCGGGTTGCCGTTGCCGCCATTCTCGAGCGTGGCGCTCTCGTCGCCGGCGAGTTCGGAGCCGGTGTCCGCGGGAATTTCGCTTTCCCCGCCCTGGTCGAAAAATGCCGCTTCATCCGCGGAGAGCGAACCGTGGGTGTAGCCGATATTGAGCGCCGCAGCGCTGGTCTCAGTCGTCATGTCGTGCTTTCTGCCGGAACTGCCGGCGCAGATGCGCGGAACGCCGCGCGCGAAACCCAGCGGGCGCCGGGATTATTATTTGCGTCGTACGACGCAAAAGACCGAAACTGGATCAGGCCGCGAGGAGCAATATCGCCTCGATATCCCGTTGCCGTTTCTTTGCGGCCTGGGCTGCCTGCGCTTGGCCGTCCATGCGCTGTTGCAGTATGCCCGGCATATCGACCACCGGCGCCAGCGGCGCGCCCTGTGGGTTCGTCAGAGGCTCGAAGCGCGGAGCCGATCGCGTATCGATCGGCGGCGGAACTATCCGCTTGGTGATCGCGGCGAGCTGCTTCGCCTGCTCGACCTCCATTAGGAAGTGACCGACACCACCATGCGGGGGCTCGTAGCTGTAACCAGTCCAGGTCAGCGGCACGTCTGAGAACGCGATCGCGAAGCTGGCCGGTTGGACCACCTCGTTGGCTTGCTCGAGCGTCGGCTGACCGCTGACGACGTAAGCCGCTGCCGAGACCGTCTCGATGAGCTTGAAGGACACCGCGCTGGTCGATAGCCAGAAGGTGCCGACCGAAACAGCCTCAAGCTCCTGAAGCGTCACGCCCTGTGGCGCGACGACGAATGCTCCGGGACTGATATTGGCGGTGATGCCGGTGCTGACCCCGTTCGCGGTGACGGCGTAATTGGCCGTCGTGACGTTGAGGATCAGCTTCTTGCGGTCTGGCAACTGCCCGAGGGCGTGCCGTCCTATCGCGTCAAAGCCGAGTAACGACATCAGTAAAACTCGTCGATGATGATGATGCCGGCCGCGCCTGCGCCGCCATTACCGCCGCCGCTACCGGCTGCGCCTCCTGGTCCGCCTCCGGCACCCACTGAATAGGCATAGCTCGCGCTTGGAGCGACGATGAGCTTTTCGCAGTATCCGCCAGCGGACCCGCCACCTCCGCCAAAACCGGACCCGACGATGCCGCCGCCGCCACCCCCGCCGCTGCCGAGCGCTTGACCAGCTTGACCATTAGCACCCGGAAATCCGGCTGATCCGCCTCCGCCGAAGGCTGAGGCGCCGCCAGCTCCGCCAGGCATATTGCTGGACGAGCCAAATCCCGCGCCCCCTCCGAAACCGCCGCCGCCGCCAATAGCGTTTATGTCGCCGCCAGATGCCCCACTGCCGGCACTGTACGCGCTGCCAGGGCCACCCGGGTTACCTCCGGAAGCGACGAGTAAGGACGTCCCGAACGTAGTGGCACCGCCTGCGCCCCCGCTACTCCCGCCCGACGATCCGCCGCCGCCACCGCCCGCACCACCGCCAACCATACGGACGAGTATTGAGAGGCAGCCCGATTTTGTCGTGTAGGTGCCGGATCCACTCGTGAGCACTGTGCGTGTACGATTTGGAGCCGCAGCATTGATGTTGCGTCGAGCCTGGGTCTGCTGCGCATCCGAGAAGGTGTTCGCCTCCTCAACTGAAATAAGATCCTCTTTGAGAGCGACGACGGCAACCTGCGGCGGCGCGGCGAAAGCGATCTTTGCAGTGGTGCCGGCCGAATTGAATAACACCGTGGTGCGCGCGAGAACGCCCGTCGTGGTGTTGTAGGCACCTTCGCCGATTTCCCATTGCGTGAGGTCGGCGCTTTCCGCGCGGTATTTGTACTTGGTGCCGTTGACGGCGCCAGCGGAGGCCGGCGCTAGATAGCCGGGAACCGCCGACAAGAACGTGAAATCGCCCGTGCCGCCAGCGGACGGATTGAAGCGGCAAACGTCGAGGAAAGCAGCCATCGGCGTTATTGCAACGTCAACACGCCGTTGGTCTGATCGAACCCGACTAGGAAGCTGTTGCCGTTGGTGACGTTGACCTCGGCGCCGTAATCGATCCAGCCAATCAGGTTTCCGCTCGCCGTGCTCGAATTGTAGAGCACCGCATAGCGGAACTGCGCGATGGTGCCGCCGGACGCGGTGAACAGGGGCTGCCCGATGACAAGCTTCCACAGGCCGTTGACCTGTGACCATGACACGAGTGCCGCGGCCTGGCCGCCAGCGACATAACCATTGCCAGCCGCAATCTCGCTGATGTTCGCCTTGACGGTGTTGGTCGCGACCGGAGCGACTTCGCTCAACATGACCTTGAACGTGTCGGCGTTGAAGTGGTGCACGCCGTTCCCGACATCGCCTCCGAACGCGTAGAATTTGTTGAAAACCGTCACGGGTTAAGCCCCCTGTTGCATAGGCGCGAGACCCACGATGTCGCCGGTCTGCGGATCGCGGATAATTTGTTTCGGAGCGCTCTGCGCCTGCGCGAGAGCGAGAAGCGTTTGCTTCAATTCGGCCTGCTCTTGGCGCATCTGCTGCATCAGGCCCATGACAAGAGCGGCGGTTTCACCACTTCCGGAGCCTTGGACTGGCTGCCCTGTGACCGGATCGAGCGTCGGAGGCGCAGTCAGCGCCTTGAGCATGGCATCGTGCTGCGCCCGCTCGCGCTCAAGCTGTAGCTTCGCCGCGCTTTCCTGCTGCATGGTCTGGATTTTGGCGTCCGATGCGGCCTTGTGGTTGGCAATATCGGCCTGCGCCTTGTCATTCTGCAGCTTCAATTCTGCGTCGCGCTGTTGTTGCGCCGGATCTGGCTGCTGCTGCGACTGCTGCATGGCCTGCTGAATGTCGCCCTGTGCCGAGGTCGGCAGCGGCGAGTATTTGAGCAGCGCCAACCACACGGGCGGCGGCAGCATCTTACCGATGACGGGCAGGAGCTGTTGCAGGATCGCCCAAGTAGCCTCTTTCTGGTTCGCCGAGGTCGGCGCCTCGTCGACGATGACCTGATACTTCGCATCCGTCTGCTTGATAAACGGTACGAACTGAGCCTGATCAGGCCCTTCGATCTTGATCAGCGTGCCGTCCGGAATGAAATGCTGGATGATGTAGAGCATCACCCGGCCTTGCTCCTTCCGGTAGCGGCGCAAGCCATCGAACAGCGGCTGCAGCAGGATCATCACCGACTGTTTGCGCTGGCGATCGAGCGCCGCGGCCTGGCCGGCATCCGCCTGCATGCCCAACGTCTCGACGTTGACGCCGGAGACCCGCGGCAGCATGGAGACCGCGTATTGCATGAGCTGGAATGATCCTTGCGGAAACTGGCTCTGCGGCTTGGGCGCGAACTTCGGCTTTCCGCCGAGCGCGCCGGGCTTGAGGAACGTCACCTGATCCTGTTTCGCGAACGAGCTCTCGCCGTCGTTGTCGTTGTCGAAGAACTGGCCGCGCTCGACCATGATCCCGCCCTTGGCACTGGTGTTGAGAATGTGCATGGTCTGCGACATCCACTTGTTGGCCCAGCGCGCCGGGTCCTTCATCGCCCGCACGATGCCAAAGAACGTGTTCTTGTTGCGATCGCGCTTGCCCGTGATGCACTTGAAGGAGAAGTGACCAGGCACCGGCGCGTCGCCGACCTCGAGCAGCACGTTGCCGATATAGGCTTGGCGGTAGACCTTCCGGGTGGTCTTGACGACGCGGGGCAGGGCAGCACCGCTGACACGCGCGGCGAGCTGCAATTGCGCATATTCCTCACGCGAAAGCGTCGTGATCGACCGGCCAGTCGGGTCCGATGGATCAGCGGTCAGATAGGCCGGCACGCGCTCCCACCACTGCACACGGACAAGCGTCACAGCCTTGTCGCCGGCCTCATCGTCCTCGCCGTCGCCCTGGTTCGGCTTATCATAGGTCTGCGGCGTATTGTGGTGCACGCCTTCGCCGTCCTTGGCATCGGAAGCGTCGAGATCGAGCCATGACGCGTTATAATCCGCGTCCTCGAACGGATAATCAGGGTCGCCAGGGCAGAGCGCGCGCGCCTCCTCAATCGGCACATCGCGCCGAACGTGGAAGACGCGCTTGGCGTCGACCAGATTGCGCTTCTTCGCGGTACGGTCCCAGCCCATTTCGAGCGGGTCGGTCCGGTCAATCTTGGGCTCGCCCGATGGATCGTCCTCATAATCGAGGCGCGTCTCGGTCCAACCCATGCCGCAGATCACAGTATCGCGGAACGCGTCGCTTTCCTCGTCCTCAGCGTCGCATTCCTGCCGGAACCACTTGGCCGCGGCCGTCAACATTTCATTCTGCTTGACCACGCCCTGTTGGCGCGGAACGTATTGGACTTCCTGCCGGTTCGCGACCTCTTGACCAGTGACGCTGTCCGTCGTGGTACCGATCAGGTTGAAGGTGACGACAGGACGGCCCAACTCCTCAAGGATCGTCTTATCCTCCGGTTTGAGCTGGTCGCCGGCCTCGAACGCGAAATCCTCGCGCGCCTCGGTGCGCCAGGTGGTCTGCGCATGGCTGTTCCAATCGGCTTTGATTTCGCGCGTCAGGCGATTGAAAAGCTCGGTGGCGTCGTCGACAGCCTTTCCGGCTTGCGAACGCGCGTCCATATCGTCGGCGCCGTTGTCGGCAGCCGGATCGAGATCAGCCATGGAGCTCAAAACCCATCCAGGAAGTTGCGGCGCCGCTCGACGATATTTGCATCGTACGAACCAAGCGGGCGCTCTTTGATGTAGCCGGTCAGATCAAGCCCAGCAGCTTCGGCGGCATCCCACAAATGAGCGGGAATGACGATCCGGCCGGCGATAGTTCTTGCCGGCCGGTCAGGCAGGATCACAAGCTTGTCGCGCTCGCGCATCAGTCCCGACGCTCCTTGCGCCCAAACAACGCATCCAGGATCAACGCGAGTAGCGCGAGCGGTCCATAGAGCCCGATCATTTGCACCTCTTAAGCAGTCTGCCAGGAGCCGCCCGAGCGGTGCCCCTGATTGCGGCGCCGGCCGCCGCGGCCATAGCGTGGTTCTTCCTCGCGGGAGCCCGGCGGCTCGTCGTAAACGACGCACATCAGGCCGAAAGCATCGGCGCCGTGCGAGCTCCAGTCGTGAGCAGGGCCGAGACCCACGTTCCGCTCATCGTTGGAGCGGTGCTCGTGGTAGTGGCCGATCGCGTCGCGGCCGTCTTCCGTCGTTGCCTCGTTGAAATGCACGCGCCCGAAGTGATTGCGGGACGTCTGAACGCGCGACATCGCGGCGCCGGTGCCCTGGTTCGGCACAACGAGCACATCCCACTCACCGTCAGCGCCAGCGTCGCGCAGGGCGCTTTCGTAGGAGGTGGCGTGCACCTTGTCGCCCTGGGCGCCGTCGTGGGGCAGGTAGATCGTCGCGCCCTTGTTGTACTTGCGCGCCCTGATCCACTCGACATAGGCCGACAGCGGTTGCCCCTGCATCTCGACGTAATCGAGAACGTTGATTTTCTGCCCGACGAACTGCGCCGCCCACACGGCGCCGGCATCAGCTCGAATGCCCGTGCCGCCGATATCGAAGAACAGCCGAACGGCTGCCATCGGATCGCGGTGAACGAAGCCAATGCGGCCGGCTTCTTTCGCCGCCGTCAAATACTTCGCGTAGTAGGCTCCTTCGACCACAGAGCGGAACGCGCCGTTCCAGATCCATTCATATTGATCCGGCCGGTTCTTCTGATCGTCGAGGCGCGTGCGGTTGAGCGTCGACGGAAAGCGCGCGTTGTCCGTCCAGTTCAGCTCGGCAATCTTCGCGCCTTCCGGCGGGTTGGCGCGAAAGCGCAGATGCGTGGCGCTTTTCTTGCGATCCGGGTTCCAAGTAACCCAGATCTCCGCGCCTTCCTCGCGAACGGTCGGGATCGTGATCGACCAAGCGTATTCCGAGACCTGTTCGGCCTCGTCGACCCACAGCAGCCGAATGCGCGCCTTGGACTTGACGCTTTCGATGTTGTGGCGAAGGCCGATGAATGCGAACTCAATCCGCCCGCACTTGGTGCGGATATACTCTTTGCCGACGTCATAGCCGGCCGCGAGCGTCGGGTTTTCCTCGATCGCGAACTTGACCTCTGCGAACGAGCTTTCGGCCAAGCTGTTCTGATACTCGCGGCCGCAGACAATCAGCCCCGATAGCCCAGCTTGCGCCAGGCGAAGGCCATAGGCCGCCGCCATCGTGGCAAAGCCGCGCGTCTTGCCGGAGCCGCGACCACCGTAAGCGCCCCGGAACATAGCCTCACCCTGAAAGACGGGGATCAGCTTGTCCGGCAACGCGAATTGGGCCTTGACCTCGCGATAAGGCGGCAGCGTCACTTTTTCGCGTCTGCCACGCTAAACGGTACCAGCTCCCAGACCGATACCTTGGCCTCAACCGGGTTGTCAGGATCGCCCTTGAGCGTCTGCTCAACCTTGTCGCCGTACTTTTTCGGCTTCATGCGAGCCATGAGCCATTTCCGGGTATCGACCCGCAGCCGAGAACGCTGGATCACGTCGTGATTGACGTGCTCGCCGCCGTCCTCATCCGTGTACGTGTCGTTCGAGCCGTCGTCGGAAATCTCGATGATCTCCTCAGCGAAGGCGTCGGCCCGGGCCTCAGTCGCGCGCGCGTACTGGTCGCGGAACTCATCATGCGTCGCCAGCCACCGGAACACGGTCGACTTGTCGGGCATGTCATCCATTCGGCAAACCGCGCGGAGGGACATCCCTTCGGCGATCATGGAGCAGATCAGCGCAGCCAAGTCCGGAGAATAGTCAGAGGGGCGCGCCATGGCACTCTAGGCGAGCCCTTACAGGTCGTTGGTGTATTGGCCCATCATGGCCAGCATCTCGTCACCGGCCGAATGGACGTCCCCAGCCATCTTGCCAAGCGCCTTGGCGGCACGAAGCTGCTTCTCCATGCCTGCGCGCATGTGTTCCTTGCTCGCCTGCATCAGCGCATCCATGTCGGCCTTGTGGCCCTCGATCATCTCGCGGACCTCAGCGGCGAAGCTGCCGGAGCTGGTAACGGTGGGACTGTTCACGGGCTTGCCCTCCTGGGCGTTCGAGGCAGGCGCCGGCGAAGGCGCAACGGGTGCGGCCGGCTTGTCAGAGATCGAGGACACGGGGGCGAGCTGGATCGCGTTGCGGATCGCGGTCTCAATCTCATGATCGGACGCAGCTGCGTCGGCGGTGGCAACGTAGCCATTGCCCCAGCGGAGCAAGATCCGGCCTGCTTCGAGGCCCATCGTTAGGCTATGGATGCCCGGCACGTCGGCCATACGCAGTTTGAGATCGCTAACGCCCATGCTCGCCCCCTTCGGAATTTGTTCGACGTGCTCTCCGCCGTGTCACGCCTCTTTTTGAGCGCTACCCTAACGCGGCGGGTTTCATGGCTCACTGCTCGACGTTCCGCAGTTTTGTTGCCGGGGCATCGCGCCCCCGGCTGCACCGAACTACGGATCGTTTCGCGCGTCCCGTCATCTGCGGCTTATCGCGCAATCCCCGCCGTTCGCTAGGAATGCTCCCCTATAAATAGAAAAACCCGCAGCACGGGTGCGACGTGCTGCGGGTTTCGGCCCAACCGTCCAAGAGGACACAAGCCGCCCGACGGGTGAAAGGAGGGAAACGCCCGCCCGGACCGGCCGGGCGAAACTAACAACTGATTTGCTCGCGATCCTCAATCCTGCCGCGCTGTGAACAACGGGGTATGCGGGAGCAACTATGCAGAGCCGGAAATCGGTGCGCAGCCCCAGAGCCGGAGGACGCCAGGCTAGGCCATGTATCCATAAACCAGCGGCGTGATGCGACTAAAGCAATGTCTGCTTTTGCCCCTATAGCGACCGACCCCGTGCGGCAGCGCAATACGCCGCGATGGGGCCAATAGCAGACTCGTGCACCACAGCAGTTCAGTGCTTTGCAACGAACGCAAGCACCGTTTCATTGAAGGCTTGGGGGTTCTCAATCTGCAGCGCATGAGATGCTGCCGGGATCGTCACACGTTCTATGCTCGGCTGGCAGTGCTTCAGCATGTCATTGATGAGACGGAACATCTTAGGACTAAGTTCTCCGTCGAGGACCAATGTTGGCGCTTTCACCTTCTGCACGTCCTCGCATGTGATGGGTGGGAAGAGGTCTTGACTGTGTAAGGTCTCTCCTTTTAGCTCTTGAACATTGTCCATGACTCGCTTCAGAACGGGAGGCGGGAGTTTCTCGTACGAACCCTCGCCCAACACGCCGTTCAAAAATCGACGCACCCCCTCTTCGTCATTCCCCTGCTTAAATGCGTCGCTCGTAGCGATTGATCCTGTGATGACGGCGCCAAGAACAGCATCTCCTTCAGGTGTAGTTTTTAGCAACGGCATTATGGGCGGTTCGCCCAGTGTCAGACTGCGAATGAGCTCCGGGTGATCTCGTGCGACCAGGAACGCAATAAACGCCCCATACGAATGACCAATGAGATGAGCCGGGGCTAGATTAAGTGCCTTGATGAAGGCAGCCAGGTCTGTCGCATGTATGGTGACAGAAAAATCTGATGAATCTTTGATCCATTCATTTGGAAAGTGATACCGACGACTGTACGAGATTAGTCGATATCCATTCGACAAGGCCTCAAGCTGTCCATCCCACGTGCGGTAATCCTCCAGTGTGCCGTGTACCAACACAACTGGGGTTCCTTGCCCGAGTTCAATGTAATGCAGTGTAAGACCATTGATTTGCACCTCTCTTGTTTGCATCTCAGAAGAGGATGCGCCCTTCTGCTGCGCGAATGACGCACTCGCGACGAAGAACATGGCTGCTACAGATACGAGGACAATGTATTTCAGGACGAGCGTTCTCGATTGCATGTGACTCTCCTGGTGTTGCGAGTCCTGTCTGCTTCGGCTTTGCTTATTGCCGGTTCAACTCCTCGAAAAGCGCGCGTTAAAACCAGCCCTCATATTGCTGGCATTGGTCACCGAGGCTACCGAAGTGATGCATTTTTCCGGCTGCTGTGTATAGCGGGCCGCATCGCAGACGCAGTCATTAGCCAGCAACGAACTTTCGCCGCTTCATCGATCACCTCATCGGAGATAGCGAGCAGTGCTGACTGTGTGCGTTCGGGTGATAATCAGCCAGTAATGATTGGGATAACAGCAACGTCAGACAAGAAGGCACTATGTCGCAGATGGGTCATTTTCGACGGCTTTGGCAGAGATTGAGGGCTGGTTGATGTCCGCTCCTGTCCGTAAGCGCCGTACAAGGCTCGGGCCAGGAGCGTTGCGTTTGGCCGGGCTGCCGTGATTCAAACTCCCGGAAGGTTTTTAGCAATCGCTCGACCTCATCGGGGGTTCGCGAGAAAGATCAGAGCCGAACGCAGGGCGGAGCGCGTTGCGCGGCAGCTTGGAAAGGGTTGTTTTTTGGCCGAGGATCCTCACCGTGTGCTGCCGGCCGCGGCCTTCAATGCCGGTCACGGTGCCGATCCAGTTATCGAATGCACCTTGCACGATCGCGACGCGGGCGCCGATCGGTAAGTCGCCCCTGGTCTCGTCGAACCAGCCGGCGAGATACGCATCGAACAGGTGATCGACCTCGCGCCGAGGGATCGGGCAGGGAGATCCGCCGTTCGAGATCACCGCCTGGACGCCAGGCGTTGCCGTTACCGGCAGCCAGGATTGATTTACCGGGTCGAGCTCGACGAACAGATACCGGCCGAGCAAGGGCCGCTCCTTGGCCGTCTTGACGCGGGCGTGCTTCACCCAGCGTTTCACCATCGGCACGAACGCCCGATAGCCTTTGTCCGCCAGCACCGCCCGGATTTGCCGCTGGCGACCCGCCTCGACGATGACGCAATACCAATCCGCCCCCATCAGTCCCCCTGTCAGGCCGCTTCGCGCGGCAGTTTGCGGCCATCCGGATCTAGGCCGTATCTGGCGAGCAGCTCGGCCGGCGCATTGCATCCAAGCGTTCCGGGCTCAGTGCAGGGCGCATGGCGCGACCACGTGCCGAGCTTCGCGTATTGCGCAACGGCCTGCTCGAGCGTCATCGCGGGCCCGGCGCCGATCGACGGCGCGACCGCGGCGTGATCAGACCAGCGCTGTTGATTGAGCCAGGTAGACGCCTGCGGAATGTACGGCGTCCCGATCTTGCTCACGTTGGCGCCGGCGTATTTCCGGATCGCGTCAATCAGCATCGCAGGGTCAAGGCCGGATTTCACCAGCGCGTTGAACTTGGTCTCAGCCGGCTTGCGCGGGTTGTCGCCATCCCGGCGAGGGTATGCCTGCCAGAACTCATCGAAGCGCGAAGGCTCACGCGCTGGACGGTCATCGACCGCCGAAGAATGATCCTTGGTCCTGGTCCTAGGTCCTAGGTCCGTCGTCGAGGGCTCGCGAGGACTCGCGAGGATTTGCGAGCCATCGACGAACGCAGGCAGCTTCGAGGCGGACGGCCGATCAATCTTCTGATGATCCAACCACTTAACGATTTCGAGGTAAGCGTTACCATCGACCACGTAGCGTCGGATCATTCCATTCTGTTCCAACTCGCCCAACCAGAACTCGATCAGCGCGGGCGCATCGTCGTCGTAAGGGTAGAGAAGGCTCGCGAGCATTCGCGAGGCCGCGCGAGCCCTCCCAGCATCATCCGCGATCGTCCAAAGCTGGATGAAAAGCAGCCGCGCGTCGCGCGACAGCTTGCCGACCGTCTCAGACTGCGGAAACTCAGGCTTGATAGTTCGGATGCGACCCATCAGAGCACTCCCGCTTGCCCGCCCCATTGCGCAGCCATGGCAGCCGCGATGCCGGGGAAAGAGCGGCTTCGCTCTCGGCGCCGATCACGATTGCCCGGCATGCGATGCACACGGGACCACTGCTTATGCTCGGCCGTGCCCGGCTTGGGTGGCGTAAGCGGATTTGTTGGGTAGAGCGGCATCAAGCCGCGGAGATAAAGGCCGGTGGATTTGAAAAGCGGTTCACCGAACCACCAGGGCTGCACGTACTGGACCGGCGCGCGGTAATTCCTGATCCGCGCCTTGGCGTGCCGGTGCATGATCGGGTTTTCGACGCACACCCGTTCGATGTCCGCATTCCAGCAATCGGAGAAGAGCGCCGCGGCGTCATCGAGCTCGCGCCACATTTCGTCTAGCGTGCGGCCAGGCGGCGGAGTGTGAAGCCAGCGCTGGCCGCTGTTGCAAAGGCGGGTGCACGGTGGGTGCATGAGCGCGAGCAGGTCCCAATGTTCCGACCGCATCACGTCGCGCACGTCGCCGATGATATGTCGATTGCTGCCGTCCTCCGCCGGATGCAAGTCGCAAGACCATGCATCATGGCCGAGCGCAGCGAACGCCCGGCGGGTGATGCCAGATGTTTCGCAGCCGATCAGAACCTTCACCTGGCCGCCTCCGCATCGCGGAGCTGCGCCAGGCGATTGGCAACGCGGTACTCGGGAAAATCGTGCCGACCGAGCGCGAGCGAGATAGCGTTCGTGTCAAGACCTTTTCGCCAAAGCGCCAAAATCACGCCGTCAAATGCCAAAGCGGTAATCGTCTCGCCTTGTGTACGCTCTGCCTTCTGCGGTGCGTTGCCGAGCAGCTGCGCCGCGTGCCCCGCGGTGTCAGTCTCGAGAGTAGCCATCCCCCTTTTCCCCTTTCAATCGACGTAGGCGCGGATCGGTGCGGGTTTTGCCTTTGCCTCCCGCATTTCGAAAAAGCTGGCCGCATCCGGATTGCGCGCGGCGAACCAGCGCGCGAGCGGCGCCGTCCAATTGTTGTTGCACCTGAATCCGCGCTCGCCCTTTTCGATCTGCCAGTGCCAGCGCACGCGGTGCAGAACCGCATCGGCGCTGTACCGCTCGAAGCCGAGCGCTCGGACCTCGTTCGCCAGCCGCTCGAATGTCAGGCACACGTTCGCCGGTACGCCGTCGGGATAGGACGGCGGCGGCTGCCAATCGAGGAGCGGCGTCGATGTCATCGCGCTATTGCGCCGTGCCCGTGATCAGTTCGAACAAGGTTGCCACGTCATGGGCAAGCCGGGCGTCGCGCGGCAATAGTCCCTCGATTTTCCGCACCCCATAGAGCATCGTCGTGTGGTCGCGCCCGCCGAACTGGCGCCCGATCACGGGCAAGGAGAATTCTGTCAGCTCCTTGCTGAGATAGTACGCGACCTGACGAGGCCGGACGACGGCAGCGGTGCGTCGCGCGGAGCAAAGATCGTTCAAGCCGACGGCGTAGTATTTCGCGACAGCTTTCTGAAAAACCCGGATGGTGGGCCGAGCCGGCGTCATGTCGACCACCACGGCATTAAGCTGATCCAGCTTTTCGACGAGCTGATTGCGCAGTGCGAGCAGCTCGGCGAGCAAGCCATCCATCCGCGGCGAGCCTGGCGCAGCCATCGCTGATGCAATGTCGACCGGCGCAGCCCGATCCTTCGCTTCGAGCTTCGCGGCTCGCGCCGCAATAGATCGCTGGAATTTAAGGCGCTGGTCGCGCGCCTGAGCTTCCGTTTTGGTCAGGGGCCGGGGAGGGATCATCGCTCAATCTCCGCCGGCCGGCCCAGCATGTCGCTAGGCCCGATCCACACCCCCAAGGCGGCGAGCAGTGCCGCGCAGACGAACAGCGACCCCGCCAAGTAACTCCGAATTCGATGCATCCAGTCCCCCGGCTATGGCTTGCAGTTGGTCGGCGAGGGTCTGGGCTTGTTGTTGAGCCCTGATCATCGCCGCGGCTTTCCGGATGTCGCGCGCAGCGTGATGCTCCGGATCGTTCGCGTATTCGCCGTACCAGAGGGCTTTCACCATCCGGTGCGACACCGTGGCTTTCGTTGTGCCGAGCGCCTTTCTGACGTTCTCCGGCACCCGCGCGAGCCACGACGCGCGGCTATCTCCCCACTCACGCGGCCCAGCAATGACTGCGATGTCTCCCGCTATCTCCGTACGCACCACAAAAACTCCTTCGGAAAACTTTTCCGATGATCGGAACGCTTTTCCGACAATCGGATTGCTAGCTCGGCCAAATCACTCCCATGAAAAAACCAGACAACGACAACAAAGACCCGTTCACCAGCATCGGCGCTTTCGCCGCGCGCGTGCTAATGCGTCAAAGCCTGGCTAACGAGAATAGCGGCGGCGGTTCCGATGCCGCCCACCAGGACGTTCGCGAGCAGAACCCAAGCGCCGATCGTCGCTACGTCGAGCAGCGCTTGCACGAGCTTGCCGAATTTGAGCGGCGAGTTGACGGAGGCGCTTATCCGCGCCGGCGTCCACTTCGATGAAGCTTGCGAGCGGACAGTACTCATGCCGCAACCTCATGCTCTGGAACCGGATAGATGTCGGGACGGAGCCGATAGCGCGGAACGCCAGTGATACGCTCGACGGTCAGGGCGCGTCCGGTCGGAACATGCTTCCATTGTGAAACAGCCTGCGGCGTTATCCCGTCACCGATTGCCCGCGCGAGGCCAGTGGAGCCGCCTGCAGCTCTCTTAGCCTCGTCCAAGGCTGCCGCTTTCAGTTCGGCCATGTCGTCGACATACGTCATGCCGGAATTGAAAGCATAGCTTTCATAAAATTGCAAGCATCTCTTTCGATGAAAGTGATCGGGATTCCGGCCATGTTGTCCCCCATGGGAAAATTAGCTGACAGAATCAAGTTTGTACGGAAGCGCGCGGGCCTGTCCCAGGAGCGCTTTGCAGAGACACTCGGAACCGTGGACGGAGTGAAAGTCTCCCGCGGCGCCGTGGGCAATTGGGAGCTAGGAAAAGGCATAAGCCGAGGAAATCTCGCGGCGATCGCCGACAAATTTAAGGTCCCTCTGGACTGGCTCGAATTCGGCCATGGGGATATCCCGCAAAATGTGCCGTCCGTCACAGAAACACCGTTGACGGTACCAGGAGAAGGCAACAACGTTAGCGCACAACATAAGCAGAATGCGCGCATCGGTGAGCCTGTACGCGGCTTTGCCAGGATTCCAATTCGTGGCGTTGCGATGGGCGGGAAAGAGGGTTACGTGATCCTTGGTGACCAGTACTTGGGCGACGTCATGGCGCCCCCGGCACTCGCACAGGTCCCCGACGCCTACGCCGTTTACATGGTTGGCGATTCAATGCTGGAGCGGTACCGGCACGGCGAGATTTGCTATGTGCATCCCTATGCCCCCGTCCGCAAAGACGACGATTGCGTGATCCAGATCAGCATGGGCGACGGCGAGCCACCGCACGGCTTCGTCAAGCGCTTCATCTCGATGGACGAGAAGCAGCTGAAGGTTTTGCAACTCAACCCGCGAAAGGTTCTAAGCTTTCCTCGGGCTCGGGTTATTGCGGTCCATCGCATCATTATGGGCGGTCCGGCCTAAAGGCCGGCGCTTACTCCCCCAGTCCAACGAAAGTCACACGACAGCGTAGCTTTCAGTTTTTTTGAAAGCATAGCTTTCAATTTGCTTGCACCATAATGAAAGCTGTGCTTTCTTTTGCCTCATCAGGAACGCGATGGGGCACAAAAAATGGCGCGCATTACTCCCGATTATTTCGTCGTGATGATCGATTACGGCAACAAGGGCCGTGAAGCGGTCGTTGATCCAGAATTAACCCGCGCTAACGTCGTCGAACGCCTTCGCAGCGGTGAATACCAGAACGTCGAGTTCGTCCATCACATTGCCGATGGGCTGGTCGAGGACGTCACCCACGAGATGATCGAGGCCGCGGAGCAGGCGGCCCGCGAAAGCGAGTTCGCGGCGATCCGGCGCCATCGGGAGGCCGCGTAAATGCGCGCCCTCATCGAACTCGCCGCGCTCGCCTATTTCCTCGCGACGCTCAACGTCATCGCCCACCTATTCGGTGCGGCGTGACCAACCAGCAGCAAGCCGACGCCGCGTTGTCGCTCTGGCAACTGCAACACCGTCTCGGCATCCCGGCTGCAAGCCGGATGCTGCCCATCAACGACAATCGGTCCGTAGACGATTTTGAGCGCGACCTGCAGGTCATCCGTGAATGTTTGGAGCGCAAATAATGCCCCGTCACATGTTCATCGGCGATTGCGACTGTTGCGACGCCCGCGACGTTCCCGGCTCGATCGTCCGCGTGGCTGGCGAGCCCTTCGCTTGCTTCCCGTGCCAGGGCCACGATGAGCCCGACCCGTACGCGATCCGCGAGGAAGCCGCGGCCGAAGCGGGGAGGGCGCAATGAACGCCGTTGTTCCGTACGAAGCAATTGCCGGCACGCCTACCGCGGTTACCTACAATGATTTGAACCGCGCTTATGCGTTCTTCAATGAGCGGCTGTTCGGCGATCGGCTCCCGCCATGCCTGATCACCTTGCAGCGTTACAAGCGCGCCCGCGGCTACTTCTGCGGGGAACGGTTCACATCGAAGCATGGCGAAGTGCTCGACGAGATCGCGCTGAACCCGGAGCACTTCACCCGGACGGCGCGGGAGATCCTGTCGACGCTGGTTCACGAGATGGTGCATCTCGAGCAGAAGCATTTCGGCAAGGAGCCGACGAAGGCGTACCACAACAAGCAGTGGGCCACCTTCATGAAGGCCGTCGGGCTGCATCCGTCGGACACCGGCGAGCCCGGCGGCAAGGAAACCGGCCGCTTCGTCTCCCATTACATCGTCGAGGGCGGACCGTATGACGTCGCCTTCGCCGAGCTCGAAAGGCAGGGCTTCACCGATCTGTTTTTCGACCACGTTCGCGAGAGCGACGAGGCGAAGGCGAAGCGCAAGAAGAAGAACGCCAGCAAGACCAAATTCGTCTGCGAAACCTGCGAGCTGCAAGCTTGGGCGAAGCCAAGCGCATCGCTTTGGTGCGGCGAGTGTCAGACCGCAATGACGCCGGAAGATCCGGACGCCGACGATAGCGACGACGGGGAGGGCTGACCCAATGCCGCGCCTCAATTGCATGAGCTGCGCCGGTGAAGGCCGGATTTTCATATCGCGGTACGGCGGCAACGACCCGGACGTATGGGACGCCGGCAAATGCGAAGCCTGCGACGGGAGCGGCGACCAATACTGCGAAAACCACGGCTGCGGGTACGCCGCCGACGGCTTGAACGACGACGGCGAGGCGCTTTGCGCCGACTGCTTGGCGAGCTGGAACGCCCAGCACGCCGACGACTAACCACCACCGGTAGGGAGAAGGCCAAGACCAATGACTAACACCACCACCACGCACATGAGCCCAAGGCTGCCCAAGGCGGTCACGCTCGACATCATCTCCAAGCCGTTCGGGCTTGGCTTTCTCTACATGGCGGCCTGGCAGGGCCAGGAGAGCACAGGCCCTTATGGGCGCGGCAACGACGTGCGCGACGCCATCAACCAGCTCGTCGACGTCACCGAAGAAATAATTGCGGAGGCAGCGTGAGCAGCATCGAGCAGAAGGCCGCGGCCAAGGCCCGCGAAACCCGTCTCGACGTTTATGCGCGCTGGCTCGCCGATGACGTCGACGGCATCGCCTACAACGTTTTCCATCCCGACGGCCAGCCGGTCGCGACGGCGATCCTCGCCGAAGCCCGCGAGCGCGTCGCCCTCGCACTTTCCCGCATCGACCGCGCGATTGAGCAGGATCGCGCCAATCACGCCCAGGAGGTCGCATAGGTGTCCGATCAGCGCCAGAAGAACAAAAGTTGGAGCGTCGCCGACAAGAACGGCAAGGTGACCGATTGGGCTCAAGCGCAAGTAGCGGTGTTGATGGATATCCGCGACGAGCTGCAGGCGATCAACTCGAAACTGTCTTGTTACCGCATCCCGCGCGCGCTCGACGCCATGCACGAATTGGGCGTTGAAGCCAGGCGCAAGAAGCGGGATGCCGCCAAAAAACGCAAAGCAACCCGGAGCTCGCGCAATGTTCGCTGAACCGCTTCCCGTCGAGAACGTCAAACCGCTCCGTACTATTCGCAAGGCTAGGCCGGCGCCATCTCTGCAACGCGATCTGCAAAAGGAGCTGATCGCCGCGTCCGCACTCAAGGATCAGCTTAAGGCGATCTTCGGCGATGACGACGACGCGGCGCTCTTGCGCGATACGGTCGAGGGCGAAACCGATTTGATGGAGATGGTGGATAGGGTCTTGGAACAGATCCACATCGATCGCGAGCTGATTGCCGGCATCGAAGCAATGTCCACGAAGCGCGAACTGCGGAAAAAGCGCCTCGCCGACCGCTGCAAGAACATGGAAACCATGTTGTTGGCCGTCCTGAATGTGCTCGACGAGCGCCGGATTGAGCGTCCGTTGGCGCTGATCTTCACCCGAGCGAAGCCGGACAAGGCCGACGTCACCGACGAGGCGCTTGTGCCTGCGTCGTTCTTCAAGACGCCCGATCCGGTGCTCGACAGGGCATCGCTACTCCAAGCGCTCAAGGCTCGGCGAGACACGCTCGCGGGCAAGTTGCAGGAGATCGCTGACCGGGTGAAGGCCGGCGAGATGACTGAAGAGGCCGCGACCGACGCGCGCGAGCGCATCAACGCTGCTTTCCCACCCATTCCCGGCGCCGACCTTGAGGAAGGCGGCACCGGCATCACAGTGAAGTGGAGCTGATCCCATGAATATGCTCGTCGCGCGCAAAGGTAGCAGTCTGTCGTGGTGGGATGATGGGAGCATGGTTTCCCTGGTACGCCGCACCTATGCGAAAGACTGCACTCCCGACGAATTTAGCGTTTTTGTCATGCTCTGCCGGGAGCTGCGGCTTTCGCCGGTCCGCAAGCAGGTCTATGCCTTCGTGTTCAACAAGAATGACGAAGCGACCCGCCAACTGACCCTTGTTGTTGGCATCGACGGCGCGCGTTCGATCGCCGCGCGGACGGGCAACTATCAGCCCGACGAAGAGCCACCGCTGTTGGAGATCAGCGAGGACGCCAAGAACCCGCTTACCAACCCTCACGGCATAGTCTCATGCACCGTTGGCGTTTACCACCGACCAACGCCCGCCGACCCGTTCCGCCGCATCGTTGGCAAGGTGTTTTGGGAGGAGTTCGCCCCGATCGTCAGGGCGGCGGCATCGGACGCCTATGAGTGGACCGGCACGGGCCGGTTCTACCCGGACAATCATGCGAAATGGCCGGGAAAGGAAATCCGCGAGCGCAGGCTTATTCCCGGCGCCGACAGCTCGGTTTCCGAGAGACTTGATCCGAAAAAAACGCAGTGGACCAAGAGCGGCCGAAACCAGATCGCGAAGTGTGCCGAGATGCAGGCTCTTCGCAAGGGGTGGCCGGAAGATCTGGCGAGCGTCCACGAAGAGGCGGAAACCGACCGGCATGCGTCCATCACCGATGCCGAGTATCGGGAGCTGACACCGGCGGAGATGGCCGACCAGGCGGACGCCACGGCGCGGCTTGAGAAGATCGGCGGCCCGGCGCTGCTCGCCACCTTCGACGGCACCGGCACGCTAGAACGCGTCGCCTTCGGAAAATTCGCCGATCGTGTCCTTGAGCATACCGAAAAAATGGAGGGGCGCGCAGTGAAGACATGGATGGATCAAAACCGCGTCGCGCTGCAAGAATTTTGGGCTCACAACAAAAGCGATGCTCTTGCTCTCAAGAGCGAGCTGGAAGAGCGCGCGGCGAAGGTGGCAGCATGAGCCTCGATAGTATCCCTGATGTCGAGCTGTTGCGGCGCGCTGTGAAGAACGCGCGTAGCACCACATATCCGAAGCGGCGCCCGTCGCCGCGCTGGTTCGCCGTCTTGGAGACCTTTTCGCTTGGTTCGACCTATGCGGCAGAGCTTTGCCGCCGGTTTGGGCTCGACCC
>Ga0209677_100408_pt1 | contig 25703 bp, 21 predicted proteins | sample AraplaCvi_mCL_r2_2_FD_184285 | JGI IMG/M metagenome (GOLD analysis project Ga0209677, IMG submission 184285) | Arabidopsis root microbial communities from North Carolina, USA - plate scrape CL_Cvi_mCL_r2 (SPAdes) (version 2) | ecosystem: Host-associated > Plants > Roots > Endosphere | place: USA... | reverse complement strand
TGCGGCCGCCTTGAGGAAATGTTCGGCGACCGCAAGGTTGTCGCGATACATATGCGCGACGCCGACGGCGAAATTGATCGCGAAGGCATCGATCGTCTCCGCTCGCGGCACCTCCCGCACGATCCGGTCATAGGCGCTACACAGCGCCAGCGTGGTGAAGTAGGCCGAGGGTGCAAGGCCGCGCCGGGCGCGCACCTGAGCGCGGAAGATCAGGTTGATCAACCGCACGGCGCGCAAGGCGTTGGGCTTGCGGCTCGCGGCGAGCTGAACCTGAGCCGCTGCGGCGAGCGTGGCCAGCATCAGACGCGCGAGCAACGTGCCAAGACGCGAGCGCCGGGCGAGTTGCCGATCGGCAAGGCGCAGCAGCGAGGCGCCAGCGGATGCGGTGATCAGACGGCGATCGAGGGCGCCAGCTACGCGCGTCGTGACGGGCAGCAGCTTGCGGCGCCGTGCGCTGAGAAAGCCGTAGAGACGGAAGGCGAGCGCCGTTAGCCGGGCGCTGCCCTTTTGGCGGCCGGCCGGCGGCGCCGAAACCGGGCTTGGTACTGGCCCGGAGGATGGAGCCGCCTGCAGCCGGTCGAGCCGGTGCCGCAGCCCGCCGATGGGAGCCCTCACGGTCATCGGGCGCGATAGGCCGGAGTGGTGCCGATGATCGCGCGCCGCGTACTGAGCTGGCCGAGCAAACGCGTCAGCGACATCGGATGGGTCCGCAGCGCGACCCAGGCCAGCGCGGCGGTGGGGCCGATGCGGCCGAGGCTGAGCAGGAGCTGCAGCAGCCGCGCCTCGGCTGCGCCACTCCCCAGCAGGCTTGCGGCATGCGCGGCCCGGACCGCGGCGGGTGTCTTGCCGCCAAGCACCATGCGCGCGGCGCCGAAACGGGTGCGGCGCTCGAACAACGCGGCGTAGCCGGGCGGAAACAGCTCGCTGCCGGCAATCTCCGCACGGACGTCGGCGAGCTTGTCCGCGAGCTTGACCGGATCGGTCGCGGTGGCCGTCGAGTAATTCTGGCCGTGGATGCGCCAGTAGCCGAGAATTTCGGCGAGGAAATGGAAGCCGTAGGTCAGGGCCAGCCGGCGCGCCAGGAAGGCGTCGGAGAACGACCCGAGCTTGACGTCGAAGCCGCCCAGCGCGCGCAGCGCGGCGCACCGATAGAGCGAGACGGTGCCTGAGAAGTAGTTGTCGCCGGCGAGCAGGATGCGCCGCACATCGGCCGGCGTCACCATGGTCGAAGCCTGCGCGGGCAGCATCATCGGCCGCAGCATGCGTCCCTGCGGCGGCCCGATGATCTCGCAGCAGGCGCAGATCAATCCGGCATCTGGTGCGGTTTCGGCCGCGGCAAGCGCCTTTTCTAGATAAGTCGGATGCAGCGCATCGTCGGCGCCGAGAAAGCCGATCCAACCGGTCTCGGCCAGCGCCAGCGCTTCGTTCTGGCCGCGCACCACGCCCTGGTTGGTCTCATGGCGGATGAGCTGCCAGTTGGGATGATCGGTGAGGTAGCGCGAGATCACGGCGATGCTGTCGTCGGTGGAGCAATCGTCGATGATGAGGACACGGTCGGGCGCGCGGGTCTGGGCAGCGATGCTGCCGAGCGATTCCGGCAGGTAATGCGCGTGATTGTAGTTGGGAACGACCAGGGTCACGTTCGGCCGGGCCGGGGATGCGCTGCGCACGTTGATCACTCTCAGCTACACCTTGATCTTGCACCCGGTGTCGGGCCGTTCAGGCAGCCGGCAGCTCCTTGAGCACGTCGTCGAGCGCACCGAAGGCGCGCACCCGGCCGCCCTCGAGATAGAGGCCGAGATTGCAGGTGTCGCGCAGCAGGCCGTGGTCGTGCGAGGCCAGCACGACAATGCCCGACTTGCCGGTGATTTCTTGCAGGCGGTCGTGGGTCTTCTTGCGGAAATTGGCGTCGCCGACCGCGATCCATTCATCCATCAAGATGATATCGCCGTGCATCGATGCGGCGATCGAGAACACCAGGCGCAGCAGCATGCCGGAGGAATAGGTTCGGATCGGCAGCTCCAGATATTCGCCGAGCTCGGCGAATTCGACGATCTCGGGGACGCGCTCCTCGATCTCCTCCGGACTGAGGCCGAGGATGAGGCCGCGGGTGCGGATGTTCTCGTAGCCGGAGGCCTCCTCATCCATGCCGAGGCCGATATCGAACATCGGCACGTTGCGGCCGACCGTGTGCAGCGATCCCGTGGTCGGTTCGTAGATGCCGGCGAGCACCCGGATCAGGGTCGTCTTGCCCGCGCCATTGTGGCCGACCAGGCCAAGCCGATCGCCCTGCTTCAGCGTGAAGCTGATGCCTTCCAGCGCCTGCACGAATCGAAACGCGCCCTCGCTTCTGGACACCCTGCCGCCGACGCGGGAGGCGGCCTTGATCGCGAGGTGCCGAAACGACCGCGCATTCGGAGGCGCGACCGGAAATTCGATGCCGACATTGTTGGCTTCAATCAGGGGCATGGCAAGGATGCGTCCGGTTGTTCTCGATCAGGCCCAATAGACGACGCGCGAGCGATAGCGTGTGTAGATGTAGCCCATGGCGGCGGTCGCAATCGCGACGAACAGCAGCGCACCAATCCAGCTCATCAGGTGCGGTGACGATCCCATGATCGGATCGCGGGTCACGGCCAGCAGATAGGCCACCGGATTCAGCGCCACGAACAGCTCGCCTCCCTTGATGTTCTCGGGCACCCAGATGATCGGCGAGACGAAGAACAGCAGTTGCAGCACCGAGCTCATGACCGGCGGGACGTCGCGATAACGGACGCAGATCATCGATACGACCATCGAACCGCTCACCACGGCGACATAGACGATCAGCAGGCCCAGGGGCGCGAGCAGGCTCTGGATGCCGATGTGCCAGGGATACACCAGCCAGATGATCGGAATGATCGCGCTATTATGCAGGAAGATGATCAGATTGCGATGAACCATCCGCATGACGTGGATCAGGATCGGCATGTTGACGGCTTTGATCATGCCGCCCGCGTTGATCATCGTGAAGCATGACTCGCTCAGTGAGGAGGAGATGAAGTTCCAGATGGTCATGCTGATCATGAAGTTCGGCAGATAGGTCTTCATGTCGGCGCCGAGGAAGCGGCCGGCCACGAGGCCCATGATCAGCGCCGTGAACGCGTTGGTGGCGGTGATCCACCATGGTCCCAGCATGGTGCGCCGGTATTTGGATCGGATATCGCCGGCCGCCAGCGCGCGCCACGTCACGTGACGGGTCACGAAAGGGGCGAGGTCTGTCATGCACCGTTCCCAGGTCACGCGCCGCCGGTTCGCGACCATACGGCTCTCGACCTGTCCATCGGTCAGGGTGGTCATCCTACTACCTCGTGCGGGCGTCGCAAGTCACTGGATCCAAAGAGGAAAATGGGACGGCAGATTTCCTTGGGCATGTCGCTTGGCGCTTGCTGGACCATGTTATGAAGGCCCTGTCAACCGGTCGGCGGAGGCGCGAAAGCACCGCCGCTCTGCAACCGATCGAGAGCCTGATCCTGGAGAACGGAAACCGGTTTTCCGGATCTATCCTGCTCACGAAAGATCATGATCCGGGCCCGCTCGATCGGATCAGAGTGCGGTCGCTCCCGCCTTGTCGACGATCCGCGGTTCCGGCAACGGCAGCAGGAAGCGGCCGCCGGCCTCCAGATAGGCCTGATTGCGCTTCAGGATGGGATCCGCATAGATCCAGGCGAGGACGACGACGACATCGGGCTTCCTGGTGGCAAGCTCGCTCGACGGCAGCACCGGGATGTGCGCCCCTGGGCTGAAGCGGCCATGTTTGAGCGGATTGTCGTCGACGATGAACTTGACCCGGCTCTCCAGTTCGAAATGGTAGAGCAGGGTGGTCGTGGTAGTGGACGCGCCGTAGGCGGCGACCAGCTTGCCCTCCGTGATCGCCTTGTCGAGATAGCTCAGCGCGGCGCGCTTGGCCTTCTCGATCGCCTCGAACCAGTCGCGGTACACCTGTGGCTTGGTGATGCCGCGCCGTTCCTCTTCTGCGATCAGTTGCGACAGCTCGGCGGAGCGCGGCCGTTTGCCGGTCGATTTCGGCTGCGCGAAGGCGCGGATCGAGCCACCCTTGGTCGCGGTGCGCGCGACGTGGAACAGCGTCATGTCGTGGCGGTTCAGGAAGGTCTCGAGCGGGATCAACGCGTGGTGCGAGACGTGCTCGTGATAGATGGTGTCGAACACCATGTTGTCGATCATGTCGACGATATAGGACACCTCGAACACGAAGGCGCCGTCGTCGGCCAGGAGCGAACGGATGCCCTTTACCACGTCCGACATGTTGTCGATATGGGCGAACACGTTGTTGGCGCAGAACAGCTTGGCTTCGCCCTGTTCGGACTTGATGCGGCCGGCAAGCGTGCTGGTGAAGAAGTCGGGAACGGTCGGGATGCCGTCGGCTGTCGCAGCCGCTGCGATGTCGCGTGCGGGGTCGACCCCCTGAACCCGCATGCCTTCGTTCTTGAACGCCTTCAGGAGCGAGCCGTCATTGCTGCCCATCTCGACCACGAGGCTTCCCTGCGGAATGCCCAGCGACGAGACCACCGACTGCGCATAGCGCTTGAAGTGCTCGACGAGGCCCAATGAGACCGAGGTCCGATACGTGTAGTCGCGGAACAGGATGTCGGGATCGACCACGTCGAGATTCTGCAGATGACCGCAATCGAGGCAGAGATAGCAGTCGAGCGGGTAGAGCTCCTGCGTCTCGCTCAGGCGATCGGCCGTGACGAAGGCGTCGCCGATGGCGGAGGGCCGAATCGGCAGCACGTGATCGAGCCTGGTCGAACCGCACAGGCGGCATTCGGTCTTGTGCTTGACGTGCTGCATTCTAGGCGATCCCTGGGAAAGATGCGGCCGAGCCGATCGAAATTCGGGCCGCTTTTACAGCCCCGCGAAGGATTTGGCGACCTCTTCTTGCCACACCGTGGAAACCCCGCCGTCGAGGAACAGGCATTGTCCGGTGATGAAGGAGGCCCGCTCGCTGCAGAGGAAATCGAGCGCGTCGGCCGATTCCTCGGCGGTCCCCAGACGGCCGAGCGGCACCAGGCGGCGGTAGGTATCCATCAGCTTTTCGTTCTGCTCGTAGAAGGCGCGTGATTCGCGCTTCAGATAGGTCAGCGGCATGATGGCGTTGACGCGGATGCCGCGGCGGCCGAGGGTGGCGGCGTAGTGCCGGACCATGGCGTTCAGGCCGCCTTTGACGACGTGATAGCCGACCGGCTGTGAACTGCCGACGAACTCGGCATAGACCGAGCTCACGATGCCGATGCCGCAGTCGGCGTCATCGGCGAAATGGCCGGAAAAGCCCTCGATCAGGTCGCGCGAGGCGGTCAGGCCGACCTGGATTTCGCCCGCCCAGGGATCGCCCTGGCCCCGGAAGCGCTGGCTGAGCACGAGATAGCGGATGGGGCCGCCGGTCTCGGCGATCCGGCTGCACAATTCGGCCAGGCCCTCGCTCCACTCCAGGTCGGCCGGGAAATGTTGCAGATCGCCCTGATCAGGGAAATCGGCTGGCCGTTTTCGCGACACCACGCTGACGACGCAGCCGCGCGCCAGGAAACGTTCGACCACCACGCGGCCGAGGCCGCTCGTGCCGCCGACCACGACTGCATGCGTCGTCATGCGGCGGCGCCCTGGAGCGCGGCGACGCGCCGGACCAGCTCGGCTTGATAGGCCTCCGCCTGGTCGGCCTCGCGGTCATCGGGTGCGAAATCGGCGAAGACGGTTGCCGCGGGCCGGAACGGGCCGTTGGTGATCTCGTGCACGACCAGGAGATCGGTGCGGATGATCAGCGTGTGGAAGAAGGCGTTCGACATGCGGTAATAGAACGGGCGCCGGCTGCCCGGGGCGCCGAGTTCGACGATCCGGTCGATTTCACCGTCATCCTTGAATACGACGATATCGACCTCGCCCTCGACGATGTGGAACGCCTCGCTCTTGCCGGGGTGCTTGTGCGGCCGGATGTAGGAGCTTGCATCGATGGCGATGATCATCTCGTGCAGCGCGTCCTCGCCGTCCGGATGAGCATTGATGCGCGCCCGGCGCTTGGGGCTGGCCTGGACCGCGGCCTTGAGCGTGTCGATGTCCGCCGGCCCGACAGCCGCGATCGGTCCCTCCGCCAGGAACACCTCCGGGGACTTCTGAACGAGGGTCATGGTGCGGGGTCCTTCAAGATCGAATTGTCGAGGGCGGCGTAGATCGAACGGAATTCCACCCCCCGCGCACCAAGCGCTGCGAGCTTGTCGCGTACCTTGCCTTCGATGTGGGGCGCAACAGCAAACAGGCAGAGCTTGATGCCCTCATCCGCCAGCAGGCGGTCCGAGCCTACCACAGGGACGCGGAAGCCCGGCGGGAAAAAGCCGGCCTTGTCCTTGTCGTCGTCGACCGCCAGCGCGACGAAATCCGCGAGCCCGAAGGCGTTGACGAACATGATGGCATGGTGGCCGATGCCGAACAGCGCGACCTGGTTCCGCCCCTCGCCCGCCGCCTGCGCGATCCGCGCGCGGACGGTGTCGCGCGCGGGCGCGAAGCCGTCGCGATAGGCCTGGAACAGATGCGAGGCGCCAAGGGGCTCCGAGGCGGTGGGCGCCTCGGTTGCCTGCAGTACCGCAACCAGCGCATCTTCCAGTGCGCCGGGGTAGCGCAGCAGCGCGACGACGCGATAACCGGCCCTCTCGGCCAGCCGCCGCAGCGTATCTTCCACGAAGTAGCTGGCGTGCTCCTCCCAGAGAAAGCAGTAGTCGCGCGCGGCCAGGAACTTGCTGCTGTCGGGCACCTCGATCAGCAGCAGCCCATCCGGCTTCACGAGCTGCTTGAGTGCGTGCAGGGCGTCCACCGGCGCTGGGGAATGCTCGACGATATAGCGGCAGGAGACGATGTCGAAGGTTCCTCGCTCCGCCGCGACCGTCGCGAGGCGCTGTCCGTCGAGGCCGGCCTGCCAGCTCTCCAGATACGGATAGCTGCCGTTTGCGGAAGGGGCATCCAGCGGCAGCGCTTTTGTGTCGAGACCTCGCGCGGCGAGTCGCGACAACAACGGCTCTTCGAAGGGACCCGTGCCGAGCGCGTTTCGGGCAGCGGGCCGCAAGCAAAGTAGTTCTTCGACCAGGGCGTCGAGATGGGCCTCCGGTTCGCGGTAGCGGATCCAGGGAACCAGCGGCATCAGAGCATCGGGCGGCGGCGCCTCGCGCAACTGGATCAGCTGGCAGGTGTCACATTCGACGATGTCGAGATCGACAGCGCGAGTGGTCGCTCCGCTGATGCCGAACGCATTGCAGACCGGCAGGCGGCCGAGCGGGAGCGGCGGCGTCCTGATCGCCTCGCCGCAGAGCCGACATCGAGCGTTCATCGCGAGCATGGGCCGCCTCGAGTGCACATTCCAGAGATACGTACTTGCTCGTCGGAAAATTTCGACCGGACCGGGCTGATCAGGGGGCTACTGCGAAAGCTCTAGTGTCGTTTCCGATCGGCAACAATACACATTGAATTGCCATGCATGGTTTTTTTTTCAATTGCGTGGGGATGTCCGTATGTTATCAGCCACAAAGGCTCGTGCGGCGAGGCAGAGGGGGAATTCTGCGGGGGGTTGATGCCGTTTCAGTATGGCTGGAGAGGCGAGTGAATTCCTCTCCGTCCGACAGCAAGGCTCTCGATATCGAAGAGCTGCGCGGTGTGGCGGCATCCATGCTGTCTTCTCGCATGTCGACAACCTGCTGCTCTGGGCTAGTTCGATCCATCGCGGCATCATGTATCATGTGCAGACGTGGCTCGGCGTCGCGGTGATCTGCCAGGTCGCGAACGTCCATTTCTATCGCCGCAACATCAGCACTTCGTCCATGTGCCGCGCCAATGAATTCTATTGCAGCCGCCGCACTACTCAACAAATTTGATGCAAATGACACTGCCTGCTCAGTTTTCTGCGATCAGCGCGCCGAAAGACCTCGCCTTGCGGTACAAACGTTTTGTATTCCGCTTCATCGTCTCCCACTGCGAGGGACCGACCTTTGCCGCGTGGGCGATCCGGCACTTGATGCTGCGCATGCCGGCCCTGTTCATCTGGATCATGCGGATATTGGGGCTAAAGGAGCGGACGGACCCCAATGCGCCATGGCATAATCCGCTCCCGCTCGCTTCTGACGAGTTGATTCGGCGTTGGCCGAAGCAGACCGCCTTCGTCGCCCTGCGCCTCGCTGCCCCCGACCTGTTGCTGGAGGAGCGTCCGGTGAGGCATTGGAAGGAGATGACGACCACCGTCATCGAGGGGGTCGCCGGCGCATATTTCGAGCTTGGACGCTTTCACCGCGCACGCGAGGCGATGGAGTGCGCAGCGGCACAGAGTTTCAGATCCTACTATTTCGCCTACATGCTGGGCTGCCTCTATCTGCTCGAGCGAAACGAGGCGGCGGCGCTGCGCTGGATCGTCGAAGCCGCCGACATTAGTCCCGGCCTTGCTGCCCCGGAAGAATATTATTTCCTCACCGGCAACGACCCGTCATACACCCGAAACGAGTTCGACGACATCGATGCCGACGGTTGGCTTCGCAGCGCATACAATTTTCTCGGCCAGCGCGCGCTCCACGTCGGCGAAGGTCAGTTGCGTCCGGCCTGCCATGCCAAGTCGATGGAAAAGCAGGCGCAGCTGCGCGAACGTGCACGGCCGACCCCGGTCCTGCAGGAGTTCCTGGCGCGGAAGAACATCGATTTCGAGACGATGCACGTGCTGCCTTGGGAATGGGGCAAGCAGATCGGGCATCTCGGCATGCTGGAAGTGGCGCTGAGGATGCGGGAACTGAATTGGTGGAACGGACCCGCCGTGCTGCTCTCCCATTCCCCGCGCGTTCCAAACCGCGCGATGCTCTCGCTGTTCGAGCAGTATACGGATTTCACCGTCGTCGATGACAGCTATGTCGATGGAGCGTTCAGGGATCCGGTCGCGCGCGAACTGGTCGCCATGTTGCGTTCGCACGGCATGCCGTACTACGCCTGGAAATATCCGGATGGCGAAGTCGTGCCCTGGCATCAGGCCGGCGCCCACGCGATGTGGGAGTGGGAGGCGCAAGACCGCGGATACCCGTTCCGCGAGGTCTACGATGCAAGTCTCGGACAAGACGCCGAGCTCCTGGATATCGCCGGAAAAGCTTTCAAGTCCTGGGGCATCTCGGCTTCCGACTGGTACGTCTGCGTGCACGTCCGCGAGTCCGGCTACAATCTCGATACGACGGATGGGGGCCAGAGCAACCGCAATGCCAGCACGGCCAATTACGAACAGGCGTTGAGATACATTACCGAGCGGGGCGGATGGGTCATCAAGCTCGGGGCCCCAAGCGCGCCGTCGCTGCCGGACATGCCGCGCGTCGTGGACTACGCGCGCGGCAGCTTCAAATCGGACAAGATGGACATTCACCTGATTCGCCACGCGAAATTCTTCGTCGGGACGACCTCTGGCCTTGCCAATGTCGCAGTCAGCTTCGGCATTCCCACCGCGCAGGTGAACTGTCTGACGACAGAGGCCCAACTGTGGCATTCCGGCGTGCGCTTCAGCCTCAAGCCCGTCTTCCGGTCCGATGGCACCATGCTGTCGCAACGAGAGATCACCTCGACGCAATGGCGCTGGGGCCTGTTTACCTTCGATACGATGAAGCGGTACGGGCTTCACGCGGTCGACAACAGTCCCGATGAGATCCTGGAGACGGTTGCGGAAGTGCACGCGTTGGCCGATAACCGCCTTGGCTCAGCCGCCGACGATCGGGCGCTGATCGATGAGTGGCGGACGTGCCTGCCGGTCCCGTATCATTACGGGTGCTCACAGCCGAGTACTCATTTTCTCCGAAAGCATCGCGGGACTTTTCTGCAGTTATAGCGTGTTGTCGGAACGATGGAGAAAGCGGCATTCGATGGATTCATTGACAGCCGGTAGCGCCGCCAAGCGGGCGTCGGATGTTCAGCATCTGACGTACCGTCCGGAGATCGACGGCCTGCGTGCGGTCGCGGTGCTGTCCGTGATGATGTATCACGCTTTCCCTGCTACACTGAGCGGCGGCTTCGTCGGGGTCGATATCTTTTTCGTCATCTCCGGGTTCCTGATCTCGACGATCATCTTCGACGGCCTCGAGAGCAACCGGTTCAGTTTTTCTGATTTTTATTCGCGTCGAATCCGCAGAATATTTCCTGCCTTGGCGATGGTCTTGCTGGCAACCTTCGTATTCGGCTGGTTCATCCTGTACCCGGATGAGTATCGGCAGCTCGGCAAACACATGGCGGGAGGCGCCGGATTCGTTTCCAATTTCGTGCTGTGGCGCGAGAGCGGCTACTTTGATGCTGCGGCCGAGACCAAACCGCTTCTGCATTTGTGGTCGTTGGGAATTGAAGAGCAGTTTTACATCGCCTTTCCGCTGCTCGCTTGGCTGCTCTGGAGAGCACGCCTGAATACACTGAGCTTCGTGGCTCTGGTCGGGGTCCTCTCGTTCACGCTTAATCTCAGCTTCGTGTATCGCGAGCCGGCCATGACCTTCTACATGCCGCAAACGCGTATCTGGGAACTGTTGATAGGCTCTGCATTGGCGCTGCTGGTCACGGACGTTCCCGGACGTATGGCCGCGCTGGATGAGTCGGTGGGGCGGGTTCTGCGGTCTGTCATCTACCGGGCGGATGCCGATGTCCCGGCAGAAGCAATCTTGGCAAATACCAGGGCCTGGCTGGGCGTGCTTCTGATCTCGGTGGCGCTGCTGAAGATCACCAGGGACACGCACTTCCCGGGCACATGGGCAATGTTGCCAACGATGGGAACGGCCTTGTTGATATGGGCGGGGCCACTTGCCTATGTGAACCGCGAATTGCTTTCGAGCCGGATATTGGTCTGGATCGGCAGGATCAGCTACCCACTGTATTTGTGGCACTGGGTGCTGCTGACCTATGGCCGCATAGCGCTTGACAAGACACCTTCGGCAGGAATGCGATGCGCCGCGTTGGCGCTGGCGTTTCTTCTCGCCTGGCTTACCCACCTTCTGGTCGAAAAGCCGCTGCGCTTCGGTGGACATCGCCGCCAAAAAGCCTTCGCGCTCGTTGTCGCCATGATCGCCATAGGCTGCGCTGGTTTCGCCTGCTTTGAAACGAGAAGCTCCAATTCATGGTTTTTCGCTGGGCATCGTAATCAGGCTGAAGAGATCGATGAACTGGTCGCCGTTTCCCAGACCCACTTGAAGCAGTGGCAAGACCCCAAACAAACCGTGAAGTGCTTCCAACTCCCGGCACCCTACGATACCCCGACCGGAGACTTTTTTGAACGGAATGGCTGTTTGACGGCCGTACCTGGAAAGGCATCCGTTCTGCTCATGGGCGATTCGCACTCGGCCTCTCTCTCGCTTGGCTTGCGAAACTGGGCGAAGTCGGTGAACGTCAACTTCTTGCAGACATCCGGCTTTTACGGACCGTCCCTGTATTGCTTCGATTCCGATGGTCATGAAAGCGAGGCGTGCGAAAACGAGTATCACCGTGAGGTCATGAGAACTATCGAGGCGACAAAGCCGGACGTACTCATTCTGGACATGTACTGGGCTCAGAGTGGTACCGTGCAGCGCTTCTCCGATATGGACCGCTACAGAGCGCACGTTCTGGACAGAATTACAAAGCTGGCTCACAGCATCGGCGTAAAGAAGGTCATCGTCGTCGGGGAAATCCCAACGTGGGAGCCAGACCTGCCGCATAGCCTGATACGGAATTTCATCGAAAGTCGTCAGAAGATCCCGGAGCGGACCTGGATCGGTGTGGCAAAGCAGTCCCTGGACATGGATGGCCTGATGCGGACGTGGGCTCTTCCGCCGGGTTATCACTACTTCTCTGTCAGGGATGTTCTGTGCAATGTCGAAGGCTGTCTGACGCGTGTCGGCAGCAATCCGGCAACCGATCTCCTTGTTTGGGACTACGGACATCTCACCCAAGCTGGCTCGGACTACGTGGCCAATCACGGGCTGGGAGACCTGCTTTCCTCAACGTTGCAAGGTCCATGACATGCGTAGTAAACGCGCAATGCAGCGGCTGTGTTCGACATGCTTGGCGGGATCTTCCGGGCTCGATCTGGATAGGATAGGCACGGTCCAACCTCGATGAAGTACAATCCAGTCATCGATGGACTGCGGGCGGTCGCCGTTCTGTCAGTCGTCACGTTTCACGCGCTCTCGGGCTACGCTCCCGGTGGGTTCGTGGGCGTGGATGTCTTCTTCGTTATTTCCGGCTTTGTGATCTCACGGGTGATCTTCGATGGAGTCGCCGGAAACTCCTTCACCCTCAGCGCATTCTATGCGGCCCGAATTCGTCGCATTTTTCCCGCATTGCTCGTCGTGCTGGCGGCTGTGGCTGTCGCAGGGTGGTGGTTGCTGTTTCCGATCGAAATGATTCGACTCGGCCATCAGATCGTGGCCAGCGCGGCGTTTGGGGCCAACATCTATTTCTGGTTCCAGGCGGGATATTTCAGTCCCGATGCGACGACATATCCGCTGCTGCACCTATGGTCGCTCGGAGTGGAGGAGCAGTTCTATCTCGTGTGGCCACTGGTGGTCATGCTGTTGTGGCGGCGTGCTTGGGCAATTCTGCCGGTGATCATCATTCTCGGCGCGGGGTCGTTCGCGGTCTCGTTGTTGACTGAAGACCGTGCCGCCGCGTTTTATTTGCCGATGTCCCGTGCATGGGAACTGATGCTGGGCGCGGGTCTCGCGTGGCTGATGCAAGGCAGCACGCGACGTTTATCGCCGATGCTGCTCGATGTATCCGCAATCGCCGGGCTTGCTTTGATCCTTGGATCGATTGTCTTCGTTCACGAGAGCGAGCCCTATCCCGGATGGCGTGCGCTTGCGCCGACGATCGGTGCATGCCTGGTGATATGGACCGGATCTGATAGCCGCGTCGTTGCACCGATATTGTCATGGCGGCCGCTCGTCTTTGTCGGGCTGATTAGCTATCCGCTCTACATGTGGCATTGGCCCGTGTTCTGGCTCGGCCGGACCATCGGAACGGCCGATCTGAGCCTTGCGCGCGCCTCTGTTCTGTTTGCAATCTCGCTCGCACTCGCCTGGGCGACCTTCGTGCTGGTCGAAAAGCCGATTCGCTTCGGCTTGCGTCAATGGCAGCCCGTCATTCCCCTCCGGCTGGCTGCCGGCTTGGTGATCGTCGCGCTGGTCGGCGCTGCCTTCACGATCAGCGGCTTTCCAGGGCGCTGGCCGTCTGAGGTCAATACGCTGCTGACCTACAAGTTCGATGATTCGATTTTTCGCATCGGAAAATGCCACCTGAAGCCCGAGCAGGGGCCTTCGGATTTCTCCAGGGAATGCTTTGGCAAGCGCGAAGCAGGCGCCAGACACGTCGTGCTTTGGGGCGACTCCGCCGTGACGGCGGTCGAACCGGGCTTGCAGCAGATCGGCAGGGGACACCTGGACATCGACGAACTGACGACGTCGAATTGCCCCCCTTTCATTGGCAACTACAAGCCGATGTCCGATCGGCCGCACTGCTCGGCGATCAATCAATTCGCTTTTGACTATATCAGGACGAGCAGCCCTGACATCGTCATTATTTCATTCTCCCCGAGTTATGACACGGATCTGCCGAGCCAAGCCGCCAATACGGTCAGGCAATTGCGCAGATTTTTCGCTGGCCCGTTACTCGTGGTTGGGCCGCCGCCCTTGTGGCCGAAAGCGTTTCCCGAGACGCTGCTCAACAGCTATCTTGCAACACGGTCGCCCGACGCACTCCGCTTCCTTGCGATGCCCCCCGACGTGGCGCATGCCAGCGAGAAAGTGGACGAGACTGTCGGCAAAGCGGTTTCGGCGGAGGGAGCGACCTATGTCTCGGCAGCTCAGCAACTCTGCCAAGAGAGGCGATGCGTCGCGATGCCCGAGGGCGAGCCTGCTGTATGGGACCGATTTCATATGACAAAAGGTGCTTCCGTCATTGTGGCGCGGGCGATCTATGCGGCAATCGGAGGCTAGTGTCTGAAAATGCTGCTGTCGCCGGGAGCCATGCTAGAAAAGAGCCCCTCGATGGCTAAAGCATCGCGGTCAACTCATCTCGACGGTTTGCGTGGTGTCGCATCGCTGATGGTGTTTTTCAATCATCTGGCGCTCTCAGTGCTGCCGTCGATATCGACATTGCATCCCGACGCCTCGGGCGTCGCAGCGCTGATCGCGATCGGGCGCTCACCGCTCAGCGTCGCCTGGGGCGGCGACTTCGGCGTCTGCATCTTCTTCGTTCTCAGCGGTTACGTGCTCTCACAATTCTGTATGACCACGAAACTCGGATTTCTCGGCAAGCTGACGCGGAGATACGCACGCCTGGCGCTACCCATGGCGTTCAGCACCATTCTGGCATTCGCGCTCATGAAATCGGGCGTCTTCCTCAACAAGGAAGCGGCCACCACAGTCTCGCGTAGCGACTGGTTTGCGCTCTGGTACCAGATGCCCGCAAGCCTCTGGGCCGCCATTGGCGATGGATTCTGGAATGCATTCGTCTTCGGACGAAGCCACTACAATTCGAATTTGTGGACGATGCAGATCGAGCTCGTCGGCTCATTCGCAATTTTTCTGCTTTACTCGCTGGCGGCGGACCGATGGTTGCGCATCCTTGTGGCGATTCTGGCGGTCTGCCTGTTGCCTGGCTATTATTTGCTGTTTGCCGCCGGGTGCCTGTTGTTCGAACTGTTCGAGTTGCACGGGCCGGCAGGCGACCGAATTTCAATTCCAATCGAGCTGACCGCCCTGGCGCTGCTGTTGCTGGGAATCGTGGCCGGCGGGTTTCCGGCTTCAGGCAATCATACGGGCATCTCGTCGCAGTGGCATCGCTGGCTCAGCGACAGCGACAGCGCGCTCGGCTGGCATATCGTGGGAGCCATCCTCGTGCTGATTGCGGTGCAGCAGTCGGCGCTGCTGCGTGCCGCCTTCGGGGGGCGCGCCATGCAATTCTTGGGACGGTTGTCGTTCCCGATCTACCTGATTCAGATCCCGTTGTTCTGCAGCGTCACCGCGCTGCTGCTGCTCAAGCTCCAGCTTCACACTTACTGGATGACGGCGGCGGTCACGATCGTCGCAACGACGCTGATAATGGTGCCGCTGGCATGGCTGACCTACAGATTGATCGAAGCGCCGTCGGTGCACGCGTCGAGGACCATCGGCATGATCATCGATCGCGGGGATCGGACGGCGCGGGAGAAGCCTCGGGATCGAGTGGAGGACGATGGGGTCCTTTACCGGGATGACCAGAGGATGACGTCGAAGAGCCCGAGTTAAAGTAGACTCGGTCCGTCGGTGCTGGCTGTTCTTTCGAACGCGATCATTTCCGGTTTGGCATGGCGGCGGCCATTCGCTGGCACGATGCGCGCTCTTCCGTGATCCGCCGCTTGAGCGCTTCCGGTGGACGACATCAAAATCGGTAAAGAGTCAGAAGGTGAAGCGTCTCCGGCGTGTCCGCGACCTCGCGCCAAAAAGGAAATTTTGCCCGTCGTCTCAACCAGATCACCTCTGTCCAGACGTCGCGCGAAAAATATTCAGCTTGTCGTGTCGGGCAAATCACCAGCATCTTCTCCCGCAACCCATCTCCTGAAAGGGGCGTATCGCGGTCGTCACGAACGTGGGGTGGGGGCGGTGGGCGTGTCGAGTTGCAGCATGATCTTCGTGCGGACGAACGACGGCGACACGCACGGCCAAGTCGCGTGGTCCTGACATCCCGACGCTGATGTCAAGCTCGCGAGACGCTGAGTCTTGCGGGTGATGGTGGCCAGAAAGCCCGGCGCACCAGGGAGAGCGAGAAGTAAGCCGTCAAACCACTGCGCAGGGAAACGCCGGGATGTTTCGGCTGAACCTGTGGTTCCTGCCCCGTGCATTCTTGTCTGCACGGGGGCCATGGGTGAGGCCAACACCCGGCGTTCCCTGCACCCTCTCATGCGAGGGGCGCTTTCGAGGGGCATAGCTCGGGCGTTTGGCGCCGCGAGGGAGCTCGCTGACGCCTACGTCCAAGCCTCATTCAAAGAAGATGAATTCATGATCGCCGGTGTAGCCGGAGCGCTTGAATTCAAAATCCCATTCCTCAGGGGTGTGGAAGATGCGGCAGGTGAGCTGCCAGTACATCAGGTTCACCTTCTCGCGCTCGTTGCGATAGCCCTCGACGCAGAGATATTTGGCGCCGCGGCCGACGCGCTCCATCTCGCGCAGCGCGGAGTCGAGATCGTAGTTGTAGAGGTTGTGCAGGGTGTTGATCGAGATGACGAGGTCGAAATGGTTGTCCGGCCAGGGCAGCTTGGCGGCGTTGCCGACCTGGCAGAACGGCTTCACGCTCTCCATCGTGTGCTCGATGCCGTAGGTGGAGACGTCGATGCCGGCAACCTCGAGCTCCGGGATGGCCTCGCGGAAATCGTGCAGCAGAAAGCCCTTGCCGGAGCCGACATCGAGCACGCGCATGCCCGGCTTGATGCCGTAGGTTTCGATCATCGCATCGGCGACCTTGCGCCAGCGACCGTCATATTTGTAGCCGCCATAGCCGGTCTCGCGGCTGCCGTCCCAATAGTCGTAGTCGAACTTGACCGCCATCTCCGCGACGTCGGCCTTGTCGCGCTGGGTGACGCGGGCGAGATAATCGCGCTTGGTCGATTTGTGAACGAGGCTGACGAACTCGCGATAGGCCATCGGATTCTCCGGGAGTGGGGATGTCGGTTAGGGAGTGTCGTCGGCGAAGATCAGTTCGAGCTTCGCCTCGGCCTTGGCGAGCTGCGCGGCGCAGCGCTCCGCCCAGGCACCGGTGTCGGCAAAGGCCCGCCTGGCGGCGCCGAGCGGCAGGAAATCGTTGAGGATGATGCAGGTCCACTTGATCTGATAGGCGTCGAGCAGCAGGCGGCAGCGCGCGACGCCGGCGGCATCGAGGCCGACTCCCTCTGCCATGCGGTCAATGAAATGACCATGGAGCGACAGCGGCACCGGCACTTCCGGCTGGCAGAAGAAGTCGGAGACCAGCTTGGCCGGATCGTCGCGCCCGGCATATTCGAAATCGAGGAAGGTGAGCCTGCCGGCCTCGTCGATCAGTGCGTTATGGAAGCCGAAATCGGACGGCGACAGGCAGGCCTGATCGGCGGGGATGGCGGCTTCGAGGCCGAGTCCTTCGGCCGCGGCGCCGCTCAGAATGGTCGCCTTCACCTCGGCCCAGGCCGGCTGCAACTGCGTCGCCACGAATTGCCGCGCCTCGCCCACATGCGGCACGTCGGCATCGAGCGTCGCGAGCCGGGCGACACGGCGCTCGACGGTCGCGATGTGTTCGGCCAGCGAGAAGCATGCTTCCGATCCCGGCGCCAAAGCGGGGCGGGGCGGAGCGTTCACCGCGAGCACGAAGTCGATCGCCGCATCGACATGCACCGGCGCCAGTTCGGCCGCGGTCAGCTTGCGTCCTTCGATGAAACTATAGAGGCCGGCCTGTTCGGCGCGGTCGCAGGCCAGCGGTTCCGGCACGACGCGGACGCCGCGCGACCAGGCATGGCTGACAAAACTCCATTCGGCGCCGAGCCGGTCGCGGGTGTCGCGGGCGTCGGTGAAGTAGCGCTTGAGGACCAGCGGGCCATCGGCGGTGTCGAGACGAAAGACCTGGTTGTTGCGGCCGCCGGCCAGGCGCGTCAGCGCCGCCGGGCTGGCCTTGCCGGCCTGTGCGGTCAGGCGCTGCGCCAGCGCCGGCAGGGCGGCATCCGTGTCCGCGCTGGCCTCAGCGGGGGGCACGGACGACATCCGCGGCGATCTCGGCCCAGGACGCGCGGCGCTCATAGGGCGTCGCCTTGCTGGCGAACTGGTTCTCCGGATCGAACAGCACCTTGCGCATGCCTTGCGGAAATCCGGTCATCGCCAGGATCTCCGGCAGGTCGTCGACGAACAGCTCGCACGCCAATGCCCGGGCGCGGGCGACCTTCTCGTCCTTGGTCAGCTCGAAGAACACCCGGTCCGGCGCGATCTGGCCTGGCGCTTCACCCATCAGGCCGCGATCGGTCAGGAAGCCGCGCGCGGCGGCATGCATGTCGTGCTTGGGGCCGAGAATGGGGTGCTTCGTCTTATGACTGACGATGAACAGGTCATGACCGGCGGCGCGGGCGGCGGCGACGAACTCGGCGAAGCCGGGGTAGGGCGACACCAGGTCCATGCGGGCGCCGTAGACATAGCCCTGCAATTCGGTGAAATCGTCCTTGCGCCCGGAGCCGTTGAGATGGTCGCGGACGCTGTTCTTGTCGCGGCCGAGATCGGCCGGGATCAGGCCGCGCTCCAGCGCGGCCGCGTGAAACACGCCGTCATAGCAGGCGATCGTGTTGTCGAAGTCGATCCCGATCCGCATCGCGCCACCAGAGCCTCAGCGCAGCGACATGTCGATCAGGGGACGGCCGACCTTGCCGGCGGCGAGGTCCTGCAGCGCCTGATCGGCCTGCGCGAGGCTGTAGGGCTTGGACAGCAGGTCCCGCACCGGGAAGCGACCGGAGCTCAGCAGCCGCCCGTAGCGTCCGTAATCGCGATCCGGCACGCTGTCGCCGCCCCAGGTGCCGAGCAGGCTCTTGCCCTGGTTGAAGACGCCCGGATTGAGCGGCAGCGTCGCGCCGTGCTTGGCATTGCCGATCACCACCGCACGGCCGCCCTGCTGGCGGGTGGAGTTGATGGCCTGCTCCATTACAGCCGGGATGCCGGAGGATTCCACCGCGAGATCAACGCCCTGCGGCACGATCTTTTTGATCTCCGCGAGCACGTCGCCCGAAGCGTCGATCACATGGGTCGCGCCATATATCTGCGCCAGCGCCCGGCGGGTCGGGTTCGGATCGATGCCGATCACCGGCATCGCGCCGGCGAGCGCTGCGGCCATCAACGCGTTGATGCCGATGCCGCCGGTGCCGAACACGGCGACAGCGTCGCCCGGCTGCACCTTGAGCACGTTATAGACCGCGCCCATGCCGGTCGGGGCGGCGCAGCCGAGCAGCACCGCGACATCCATCGGCATATCAGGCGGCAGCAGCGTCAGGCGGTTCTCGCTGACGACCGAATGGCGCTGGAAGGTGGTGACGCCGCCGGCATTGACCTTCTTGCCATCCCAGTCATAGACGGCGCCGCCGGCCTCGATGCCGGTGCCCTTGATCCAGGACAGCACGACCTTGTCGCCGACCTTGACCTTGGTGACCGCGCTGCCGACCTCGAGCACCGTGCCGGTGCCCTCGTGGCCCAGGCAGTGTGGCACCCATTTGTCCTCGCCCTTGTCACCGCGCCACTCCATCACCTGGGTGCCGCAGGCGCCGGAATAGGCGATCTCGACCAGCACCTGCCCGGGCTTCAAGGCGGGCGTCTCGATGTCAGCCAGCACGAGCGGTCGGCCGGTCTGGACCAGGAGGGCAGCTTGGGTTTTCATCACTTAAAATCTCAGCTCAACGCGTGGACGATCTTGTCCGCGATCTGGTGGCCGGTGAGCCCCAGCACCTCGCGGGCATATTCCTGTTCGCCTGATTTCTTGAAGAAGGCGTCGGGCGTGCCGACGCGGAGGAACTTCTGATGTTTCGTCTCGGTGTCGACGAGCCATTCGGAGACCGCCGCGCCAAAGCCGCCGATCAGCGAATGCTCCTCGATGGTCGCAACCAGCTTGAACTTCGCGAAGGCCTGCTTCAGCTTCTCTTCATCCAGCGGCTTCACGGTATGGAAGCTGACGACCTCGGCCGAGATGCCCTTGTCCTTCAGCTTGTGCGCGGCTTCGATCGCTTCCGGCAGCATGTTGCCGGTCGAAAGCAGGCAGACGTCGGCGCCTTCCGAAATGGTGATCGCCTTGCCGATCTTGAAGTCGGCGATCGGCCCCTTGTGCACGACCGGCTCGCCCTTCTTGCCCATGCGAATGTAGACCGGGCGGTCCTGCTGCATGGCGGCGCGCAGCGCGCCGCGCACTTCGAATGCGTCGCCCGGGCAGATCACGACCATGTTCGGGATCGAGCGCAGGAACGAGATGTCCTCGCAGGCATGGTGCGTCGGCCCAAGGCCGGAATAGGCGAGGCCAGCGCCGACCGCGACGATGGTCACCGGGGCCTCGTGATAGCAGACGTCGGTGCGGATCTGCTCCAGGCAGCGCGTCGTCACGAACGGGGTGATGGTGTAGGCGACGGGCCGCAGGCCGTTCATCGCCATACCGGCGGCGACGCCCATCATGTTGGCCTCAGCCACGCCGCAATTGAAGAAGCGGCTGGGGTGCTTGTCCTTGAACTTGTCGAACAGGCGATTGCCGATGTCGCCCGAGAGCATGACGACGCGGGGGTCCTCGTTGCCGAGCTTGGTCAGCTCGTCGGCGAATGCGTTTCTCATGCCAGCCCAAGCTCCTTGTGCGCCTTGATGACTTCCTCGGCGGTAGGGGCGCGGTAATGCCAGTTGTTGTCGTCTTCCATGAACGACACGCCCTTGCCCTTCACGGTGTGGGCGATCAGCGCCACCGGCTTGCCGGAGCCGTTCGGGATGTTCTGCATGGCTTCCGCCAGCGCGCCGACATCATGGCCGTCGATCTCGTGCGCGTCCCAGCCGAACGCGGCCCATTTGTCGCGCAGAGGCGCCAGCATCAGCGTCTCGTTGGAGCGCGCGGTCGCCTGCCACTTGTTGTAGTCGACGACGACGCAGACATTTTCGAGCTTCTGGGCGGCGGCGAACATCGCGGCTTCCCAGACTGAGCCCTCGTTGTTCTCGCCGTCCGAGAGCAGCGCGAAGACGCGGTAGTTCTCGCCTTTGATGCGGCCGGCCAGCGCCATGCCGCAGCCAAGGGGCAGGCCGTGGCCGAGCGAGCCGGTGGCGGCCTCGACACCGGGCAGCAGATTCGCCGGCGGATGCTCGGCGAGCCGGCCGCCGTCCTGGCAATAGGTGTCGAGCTCCTCGAGCGGGAAGTAGCCCTTCATCGCCAAGGTCGCGAACAGCGCGGCGGCGGCATGCCCTTTGGAGAGGATGAAGCGGTCGCGCAGCGGATCGGTCGGGTTCTTCGGATCGATATTGAGCACGTGCCAATAGGCCGCCGTCATCGCGTCCGCGCAGGACAGCGAAGAGGCGAGATGCGCGGCCTGCGCCTTATGCGACATCTCGATGATCTTGCCACGCAGCTTCGCGGCCTGGGCCTTCAGGGCGGCGACGTCGGGGGCGTTCGCTGTGCTCCGGACTGCAACGTTCATCGTGCTCTCCAGTCGCGCTTCCCGGGGGCAGCGCAGGGATCGTCAGGGTTTGTGGTCGTACTTGGTCGGCAGTTTCGCCATGTCGCCTTCGAAACGCCGCGCCCAGGCGATGACATCGTCGATGCCTTGCTCGAGCGAATAGGTGTCGCGCCAGCCGAGCTCCGTGCGCAGCTTGAGGCTGTCGAGCGTGTAGGCGGTGTCCTTGCCCGGCCGCTCGGGGCCGATCTCGACGCAGTCCTCGAATTTCTTGCCGAGCCGGGCGAGGATCATTTCGACCAGCGTGCGGATCGAGACCAGCTCATAGCCGGAGATGTGATAGGTGTCGCCGAGCACGCCCTTGCGCCCGATCTTCACCGTCGCATCCGAGACGTCGGTCATGTGGATGAACACGCGCACCGACTTGCCGCCGCCGTCGAGCCGCAGTTTCTGCCCGGTCATCGCCGCGACGATGGTGCGCGGCACGATCCGGTAGAGCTGCTGGCCCGGGCCGTAAACGTTGGCCGCGCGGGTGAACACGACCGGGAACTGGTAGTTCGAAAAATAAGTTCGCAGACTCATGTCGCCGGCGGCTCGGGAGACCGCGTAGGGCGTCGACGGGTTGAAAGGCGCATCCTCGCGGACCCAGCCCTCGGTCGACCCGTAGACCTCGGGCGTCGTGACGTGGACGTAGCGCTCCAGGCCGTCATAGTTGCGCAGGAGGTCGTGCAGCCGCACCGCGGAGACGACGTTGGTCATCATCCAATGGTCGGGATGGAGCCAGCTCTCGCCGACCATGCTCTGGGCGGCGAAATTGACCACATGGGTCGGGCGCTCTTGCGCGAGCAGCGTCTTCAGCGCATCGAGATGGTGGTTGAGGTCGATCCGTTTGAAGCGGACGCTGCCCGGGCGCTTCTGCCATTTGTACGGCAGGAAGGCATCGTGCGGCTCATCCGACCGGCTGGTCGCGATCACGTCGTGACCGGCGGCGGCCAGGAAGTCGGCAAAGGTTGCGCCCGAGAACGAGTTCGAGCCGAGGATCAGGTACTTTTCGTTGCCCGCCATAAGTCGATTCCGTCAGACCTCGCGCGTCGTGATGATGTCGCCGCGCTGGGCGTAGAGCCACTGCATGATCATGTGGCCGATCACCATCTGGGCGTCCTCGGCGATCTGCATGTCGTCGACAGCGAAATGGATCGGGATGTCGGCAAGCGCCTTGGCCTTGCCGCCGGAGAAGCCGAGCACGGCATAGCTGGTCATGCCGATCTTCTTCGCTTCCTCGAGCGCCTTGAGGATGTTCGGCGAGTTGCCGGAGCCGGAGAAGGTGATCAGCACGTCCCCCTTGCGCGCCAGCACCGCGAGCTGCAGCGAGAACACCTGGTCATAGCCCTCGTCATTGGCGAGGCAGGTGATGACGGATGGATTGGATGACAGCGAATGCACGCGCAGGCCGGAGCCCGGGGTCTTCGACAGCGCATAGAGGAAATCGTTGGCGAGGTGGTTGGCATTGCCGCCGCTGCCGCCATTGCCGCAGAAGAACACCTGGCGGCCGGTCTGCCAGCAGTCGCGCAGGTCGTAGGCAAGCTTCTCGACCGGAGACCAGTCGAAGCCCTTCAGGATGTCGCTGAAGCGGCTGGTGTAGTCGGCGAACAGGGCGCCGGGGGTCCGGAAAGCAAGCACGTTCATTTCACGACTTCCTTTTCCATCCATTTCAGATTGTACCAGCGATCCTCGTTCTTGAGCTGGCCCTGGGAATACATCCCGATGATTTCCTTGATCGCGTCTTCCACGGTCTTCTTCGGCCGGAAGCCGGTCGCAAGCAGCCGGTCGGAATTGACGCGATAGCTGCGCGGATCATTCGACGGCGTCACCACGATCTCCGCCTTGACGTGCTTGGCGACCATGTTGGCAATATCGAGAATCGAGATGTTCTCGAAACCGGCGTTAAAGATGCCGGTGTGCTCGGGGTGATCGAGCAGGAACAGATAGAGGTCGGTGATGTCGTCGATATGAATGTTGGGGCGGGTCTGGTCGCCGCCGAACACGGTGATGCGGCCGTTCATCAGCGCCTGCATCGTCAGCATGTTGACGGAGACGTCGAGGCGCTGCCGCGGTGAGTAGCCGCAGACCGTCGCGGGACGCACGATCTGCACCACCATGTCGTCCTTGTAGGACAGCACGATGCGCTCGCCGCACATCTTGGTCTTGTTGTACTCGGAGATCGGCAGCAGCTCGAGATCCTCGGTGACCTGCTCCTCTTCCTTGACGCCATACACGCTGCCAGATGACGCGTAGATGAAACGCTTGATGCCGTGGCGGTAGGCGCGGTCGGCGAGCTGCATGGTCGCCAGGCACGAGATTTCCCAGGTCAGCTTCGGGTCGAGATCGCCGCAAGGGTCATTGGCGACGCTGGACAGATGAATGATCGCGTCGACGCCGGTGAGGTCGATCTCATCGGGATTTCGCACGTCGCCCTGGACGACAGTCAGGTCCGGATGCGGCTCGAGGAAATTGCCAAACCACATGATGTCGAAAGCGACAACCTGGTGGCCGGCCTTCAGGAGCTTGGGAACGAGAACGCTGCCCTTGTACCCGCACGCTCCGGTCACGAATATCTTCATCTGTGATGTCCCCGTCGTCAGCCTGTCGTCCAGCCCGATTTTTCTTCAGGCCCATCTATCGACTATGGTAGGAAAACGCGATCGGCCCCAGCGACGACAGCCGCCCTCAAGCGCCCCCACCATGGCGCGGCTTGTGCTTAAACTCCAAATGCGCCCGGCGCAAGCTTTCCGGGTTGCCGATGTCGCGGTGATAACCGTTGGTTTCCACGCATAAAATCCGTCCCAAATAGTTCGGGATGATCTCGGTGGAGAGATCGACCACGTTCCGCCCGAGCCGCGCGATATCGTTGATCACCTCTGGCTCGAAGATGTAGACAGCGCCATTGGCGAGGTTCCCCGGCGGATTCTCCACCTTCTCGTGGAAAGCGAGCACCCGGTTCTGCTCGTCCAGCTCCAGGATGCCGCAGGATCGTGGGTCATCGGTCCGGAACGCCAGCATGGTCATGATGCAGCCGGCCGGCCGACTGTTATGAGCCGCAATCAGGCCGGCGACGTCGAAATCAGTCAGGTTATCGGCATGGGCGACGAGAAAGGGCTGGGTGCCGAACCAGTCGCGATTGGCCAGCACGGTGCCGCCCGTTCCCAGCAACTCATCCTCATGAACGAGGTCGATACGCGACCGCCACGGCGAGTTTTCCACATGCGCGCGCACCTGCTCGGCGAGCCAGTGGGTGTTGAGCAGCGCGCGTTCGACGCCGCCTTCGAACACGAGATCGAGCCAATAGTCCAACAGCGGCCGATCATGCACAGTAACCAGGCATTTCGGCGTCGTGTTGGTCAGCGGGCGCAGCCGGCTGCCGATTCCGGCTGCGAGCAGAAGGGCACGCATCGGGACTTCCTCACTCGTGGCTGAAGCCAGTCTCGTCGATTTCGCGGACCAGCTCCGCCGTCGTCAGCGGCAGGTTGCCGACGCGGGAGACCTGCAAGGCCGCCGCCAAAGAGCCGAGATAGGAGGATTGCCAGATGTCGGCGCCGGCCCGCAGCGCCATCGAGGAGGCCATGAAGAAGCTGTCGCCGGCGCCTGAGACATCCTTGGGCGAGGGGTTGAACGCCGGCAGGCGGTCGGAGGTGAAGGTGCCCGATGCCATGGTGTTGATCAGCGCGCCTTCGGCGCCGAGCGTGATGACGAGATGCTTGGCGCGGGCACGCTCCACCAGCCGCTCGCTGATCACGGCAAGGCCCGAGATGAAGTCGTTGAGCGCGACGCGCGCCTCGCGCTCGGTCGGCGTCAGCAGATTCATGCCCTTGAAGCGGGAGACGTCGCCGGTCTGCGAGGAGACCTGGCTGTCCGCCGCCATCATCACGCCCTTTTCCCTGGCGCGATCGGCAATCGCATCGACCAGATCCTGCGGCAGGCAGCCATAGTTGAAACAGGAGAACAGCAGGAGGTCGCTGGTCTTCAGCGCGCGCTCGACTGCGGTCAGCATCTGCTTCTGGATGTCGGAGTCGGCGGCATGCTGGCGGAGATGGTTGACGCGGAGCAACGTCTTGTTCAGCGCGCGGAAGCGCTGCTTGCGCGTGGTCGGCCGCGTCTCGTCCGCGAACGGCCGGAAATTCACCCCGTGCTTCTCAAGCGTAGAACGTGCGAAGCGCGAGGCTTCGTCATCGCCGACCAAAGTGAAGAAGCTGACATCGGCGCCGAGGCCGTGCGCATGGGCCGCAACCGCACCCGCGCCGCCGACGAAGGTCCGCGTCATCAGCGGCGTCACCACGATGGTCGGATCTTCCTGTGACATGCCGACCGCGTCGCAAGTGACGTATTCGTCGACGATGAGGTCGCCGATCACGGCGACCCGCATGCCGGCGAGCTTGCCGAGCAGGCCCTTGAGCTGCGAGATGTCGAAGCCGTGGCGCTTGGGAAATTCCTGCGGCTTGCGGATCGTGGAGATGTCCACATTGGCGTCACGCTC
>Ga0209677_100407_pt1 | contig 25727 bp, 23 predicted proteins | sample AraplaCvi_mCL_r2_2_FD_184285 | JGI IMG/M metagenome (GOLD analysis project Ga0209677, IMG submission 184285) | Arabidopsis root microbial communities from North Carolina, USA - plate scrape CL_Cvi_mCL_r2 (SPAdes) (version 2) | ecosystem: Host-associated > Plants > Roots > Endosphere | place: USA... | reverse complement strand
GCGCCGGCCTTGACGCGGTCCCAGAAGGCGTCTCCCGGACCGGAGTGGGTGACCACGGCATACGTGAGGTTCAGGCTGGTGGCCCCACTGGTGGTTCCGCTCGTCTTGTCTGCGGCTGCCTGACCGGTTCCGGTGCATGCAGCGAGCGTGATGCAGGCGGCTGCCGCAACAGCGGCCACGGCGAATATGCGCTTCATTATCGGGAATGTGCCTCTCTAGGGGCGCCGGCCGAGGCGGCGGCGCGAGGGATGAACGTCCACGATCACCGGGCACCGGGCGGGGTCGACGGTCGCGTACGGTGCGCCGAGCGGCCCATGAGGCGGCTGCGTCATTGCTGCACCCCTCTCACGTGACGTCGGCGTCGAGATGAGTCTGAACCATGCGCGACGGCGCTGTCAATAGTTTGTATGGACATTCGTTCATCAGCACCTGATAGCATCGACGCGCATCCGACGAGGCATGCAGAATCAGGAGCAGAAGATGGCACAGACCCGGTCTCTCGGCGTCGGCGTGATCTCGATCGGGTGGATGGGGCGGCTCCATTCGCGAGCGTACCTGGCGGCCCGGCAGCATTTCCCGGAGCTTCCAGTTCGGGCCGAGCTGGTGGTCGCCGCCGACCCCGACGCGGCGACCCGGGCCCTCGCCACCGAGGTGCTCGGCTTTCGCGAGGCCGTCTCGGACTACCGCGAGGTCCTCGCGAACCCTGCTGTGGATGTCGTCTCGATCTGCTCGCCGAACTTCCTGCACCGTGAGATCGCGCTCGCCGCGATCGAGGCGGGCAAGCCGATCTGGATCGAGAAGCCGATGGGCAGATCCGCCGCCGAGTCCGCGCAGATCGCCCAGGCGGCAGCGGCCCGCGGGCTGGTCACTGCGGTCGGCTTCAACTACCGCCACGCACCCGCCATCGCCCGGGCCCGCGAGCTGGTCGCCGACGGCGCGATCGGAACCATAACGAACGTCCGCGCTTCCTTCCTCGCCGATTACTCCGCCGATCCGGCCGGCGCGCTCACCTGGCGGTTCCAGCAGGAGCGAGCGGGGTCGGGGGTCCTCGGCGACCTCCTCTCGCACGCTGCGGACCTGGTCCAGTTCATCGCGGGGCGCATCGACGCGGTCACGGCGGTCACCTCGACCGTGATCGCGGAGCGCCCGCTGCCGCGCGGGGATGCCGCCAGCCACTTCAGCAAGGGCCGAGCCGACGATCCGCGGGGGAGGGTGGAGAACGAGGACTACGCAGCGCTGCTCGTCCGCCTGGAATCGGGGGCGGTCGGCACGCTCGAAGCCAGCCGGGTCGCCGTCGGTCCGCGGGCCGGGTACTCGCTGGAGATCTACGGAACGGCCGGCTCCCTCCGCTGGGACTTCGAGCGCCTCAACGAGCTCGAGCTCGCCGATGACCTCTCCGGCTACCGGCGGGTTATGGCATCCCCCGGGTTCGGGGAGTTCTCCCGCTTCCAGCCCGGCGCGGGGACGAGCATGGGCTTCGACGACCTCAAGACGATCGAAGCCTCGCTGTTCCTGCGGTCGGTGGCCGAGGGCATCCAATACGCTCCCTCTGCTGCGGATGCCTGGTCGGCCGCGGAGATCGTGGATGCTGCGCTCGTGAGCGCCTCCAGCGGACAGTGGAGGACCGTCCGGGAGGTCGCGCTTCCCTAGCTGGCTGCACGCGTGTTTTCTCGTGCAACCGCATCCACCTCGGCGTAGCCTGGTCCTCAAAAGGTGAGAATCAGTCAGATACGCCGAGGCCGTCATGGATGCAACGAGGAAGTCCCGCAGGGCGCGCGCGCTCGGCCTGTTCACCGCGGTGCTGAGCGCACTGCTCCTCATCGGGGGAGGTGTCGGCCTCGGTGCGCCGGCCTCCGCCGATACGATGCCACCCGATCCCACCAACCCGGCGACGCCGCCCACGGTCGGGGCGACCGCGCTGCCGACGACGCAGATCGACGGGGTCGCCTGGTCTCAGGTCGTCGTCGGAGACACCGTCTATGTGGCGGGCAAATTCACCACGGCGAGGCCCGCCGGCTCGCCAGCGGGATCGAACACGACGCCGCGGAGCGACTTCCTCGCCTACAACATCACGACCGGCGCGCTGATCTCGGGCATCAATGTCCCGCTCAACGCCCAGGGTCTCGTCGTGGCGGCGTCCCCGGATGGTACGCGCGTCTATGTCGGAGGCGACTTCACCACGGCGGGCGGGGCCGCCTACTACCGCATCGTGGCGATCAGCACGGCGACCGGCCAGCCGATCGCCTCCTTCCGGCCGATCATGGAGAGCGAGGTGCGAGCGCTCGCCGTGACGAACACCGCCGTGTACGCAGGAGGCACGTTCTCCAGCGTGAACGGCGTGGCGCGCGGCTACATCGCCAAGCTCGACCCGTCGAACGGCTCGCTGATCACCTCGTGGGGCGCTTCCGCCGACACCGTCGTCGATGCGCTCGCAGTGAGCCCCGACGGCAGCAGGGTGTACGCGGGGGGCCGCTTCCAGCACATGGACGGGGAAGCGCACTACGGACTCGCGATGCTGAGCGGCTCGACCGGTGCGACCCTGCCCTTCCCGACCAACAACATCGTGCGGGACGCCGGGCTGAACTCGAGCATCACGTCGCTCGCGGCGACGACCGACCGTGTCTACGGCTCCGGCTACGTCTATGGCTCGGGCGGCAACCTCGAGGGCAGCTTCTCGTCCGATGCGACCACGGGCGCGCTGGTCTGGCTGGAGGACTGTCACGGAGACACCTACTCGGTGCAGCCGCTCGCGAGCGCCCTCTACGTGGCCGGGCATCCTCATGACTGCCGCAACGTCGGGGGATTCCCGGAGACCAGCCCGCGCACCTTCCACCACACCATCGCGTTCTCCCAAGCGCGGACCGGGACGCTGACCAACGACGGCAACACCGCCTACGCGAACTTCAGTGGGCAGCCCTCTCCGACGCTCCAGAACTGGTACCCGGCCTACGTCACCGGCACCTACACCGGGCAGGGACAGGCGGCCTGGAGCGTGGCGGGCGACAGCCGCTACCTCGTGGTGGGCGGTGAGTTCCCCTTCGTCAACGGCACCGCCCAGTACGGGTTGACGCGGTTCGCGTTCGACTCGGTGGTGAAGAGCACCACAGGACCGAACAACAACACGGCCCTCACCCCGACGGCGACCTCCACGGTCGCCGGGCAGGCCGCCGTGACGTGGACGGCGACCTACGATCAGGACAACGTCGCGCTCACCTACGCGCTGGCCCGCGATGGCGACACGGCGCATCCCATCTACCAGGTGACCAAGAACACGGTGTTCTGGAGCCGGCCGGCCATGGGCTTCACCGACACGGGCCTGGCAGGCGGCAGTAGTCACACCTACACGCTGACCGTCACGGACCCCGACGGCAACCGGATCTCGCGCGTGGGCAACAGCGTCACGATCGCCGGCGGGGGCGCCAACCAGCCGCCGACCGCGTCCTTCGTGGCCGGTACGAACGGTCTCGCCGTCGCGGTGGACGGGACCGCGTCCCACGACCCCGACGGCACCATCGCCTCGTACGCCTGGACGTTCGGCGACGGCGGGACCGCGACGGGCTCCACGGCGAACCACACCTACGCTGCAGCGGGGACGTACACGATCACGCTCAAGGTGACCGACAACGCGGGAGCGACCGGGACCACCTCCCACCAGGTGACCGTCACAGCGGCCTCGGGCAGCACTCTGGCGAAGGATGCGTTCGAGCGGTCGGTGACGAACGGCTGGGGGACCGCGGACACCGGAGGAGCGTGGACCGGCGCGGGCACCGCATCCTTCTACTCGGTCGCGTCGGGCACCGGGCGGATGAGCGACCCCGCCGGTTCCACCAAGACGGAGACGCTGGGCGGCGTCAGTTCGAGCCGGACGGACACGACCGTGACGTTCACCACGGATCTCGCCCCGTCCGGAGGTGGTGTCTTCGTCTCGGCGATCGCCCGTCAGGTGGGATCGGTCACGTACGAAGGCCGGGCCTGGGTGAGCTCCAGCGGGACAGTGCAGGTGCAGTTGCTCGCCAACGGGACGGCGCTCCAGGCGGTCGCGGTGAGCGGGCTGACGTACGCCGCAGGCCAGCAGCTCGACTTGAGGGTGCAGGCGGTGGGAGTCTCGCCGACGACGCTGAACGCGAAGGTCTGGTCCGCCACCCAGCCGGAGCCGGCGAGCTGGCAGGCCAGCGTGACCGACTCCACGACCGGGCTCCAGTCGGCCGGGAACGTCGGCCTGCGGGCATACCTGTCGGCCTCGGCCACCAACACGCCGGTCACCGTGCGCTTCGACAACTACCTGGTGTCGGCGGTTCCGTAAGCCGGGCGGGCGCGGTTCCTCGGTAGCCGCGCCCGATGGCGCAGTTCAGAAAGCCCCGGTAGCATACCCGGATGCACGAATCGGATCAGCCGGGCACCGGTCTGCGCCGCGACGCCCGCGCCGGCGTCGCCAGCGGCATCCTGACCGCGATCCGCACTCACCCGAAGGCGTGGATCGCAGCGGGAGCGGCCGTCGCTTTCGTCCTGGTCGGTGCGGGGAGCGTCGCCCTCGGTGCGACGGTCGGCGGGCCGGCCTCCGCCGCCGGGCCGGCGACCAGCGCCTCCCCGAGCCGCACGCCGTCGCCGAAAGCCACGCCGACGCCGACCCCCACCGTGGCTCCGGCGCGTCCCGTTCCCGCGAACCCGGCAGCGGCGACGCGGATCCGGACGTGCTCGGTCGCGGGCCTCGCGGCCGACGGCCGGCTCGGGAGCCTCGAAGCCCAGGTCGTCAACGCCAAGACCGGCCAGACACTGTTCGACCGGAACGGCGTGAAGCCCGGCCCCACCGCGTCCGTTCTCAAGACACTGACCTCGGCGGCCGCGCTCGCGACGCTCGGCCCGGACTACCGGGTCGCGACGACCGTCGTCGCCGGGAGCACACCCGGCCAGATCGTCATCGTCGGCGGTGGGGATGTGACGCTGTCACGGCTCCCCGACGGCCAGGCCTCCTTCTACACCGGCGCACCCAAGATCCAGGATCTCGCGAACCAGGTGAAGCAGGCCATGGGCGGCCAGCGGATCACGTCGATCGTGGTGGATGCGTCCCTCTTCGGCGCGCCGTTCTGGCAGCCGAGCTGGGACGAGCACGAGGAGCGCATCGTCGAGGGGTCGACCCCGTACATGACCGCTCTGATGGTGGATGGGGACAGGGACGACCCGACGGCCGTGGAATCGCCGCGCAGCACGGACCCGGTGAGCCGGGCGGTGCAGTACTTCCAGCAGTACCTGGGGACGAACGTCGGCGTCAGCCAGGGCGTCGCTCCGGCCGGCGCCCGTCAGCTGGGTGCGGTCCAGTCGCAACCGGTGACAGCGCTGATCGATCAGGCGATGCGGGTCTCGGACAACACGATCATGGAGGAGCTCGCCCGGCTCGTCGCGATCAAGAACGGCGCGGGGAATACGTTCGACGCGCTGAACGCCGGTGTTCTGGCCGGGCTCAAGGGATACGGGATCGACACGGCGGGCATCCACATCGCCGACGGCTCGGGGCTGAGCGGGGACAACGCTGTGCCCCCCTCGTATCTGACGCAGCTCTTCATCAAGGTGCTGAACCGGCAGAACGGACTCGGAGTGATCTACGACGGGCTGCCGGTCGCGGGCAAGTCGGGGACACTCGGCCCGGGCTACAGCCGGTTCACCGGCGCGAACTCGGTCGCCGACGGCTCGGTGTTCGCGAAGACCGGGTGGATCGACAACGGCTACACGCTGTCGGGCATCGTGAATGCGGCGGATGGGACGCCGCTGACGTTCGCGGTCTTCGCCCTGGGGAACGTGTCGGACAACGCCAAGCAGGCGATCGACACGCTCGTCACCGGCTTCTACAAGTGCGGGGACAATCTCACGAACGGGTGAGGCCCATCCACAGCTCGCACATGGAGAGGTGCCGGCCGGCCGGCGGGCACCTCTCCATTTCGGCTCAGGACGTCACGACCTTCTGCCGCTGACGGCCGCCGCCGGACTCGATCTCGATCTTGCGCGGCTTGGCGCGCTCGGCCACGGGGATCATCACGGTGAGCACCCCGTTGTCGTAGTGCGCGGTGATGCCGTCCGGGTCGATGTCGTCGCCGATCGTGAACTGGCGCTGGTAGGCGCCGTACGGGCGTTCCTGCAGCAGCCAGCGCTGCGATCTCTCCTCGGTGGGCATCCGCTGAGCGCGCAGGGTCAGCAGGTGTCCGTCCACGTCGATGTCGACGGAGTCGGGCTGCACTCCGGGGAGGTCCGCGTTGAGGATGTACTTGTCGTGCTCCCGGAACAGGTCCACCGGCATCAGCCGCGGCTGCCGGCTGGTGTCGAAGATGCTCTGGGCGATCCTGTCCAACTGGCTGAAAGGATCGAACGACATGGCCATGATGTGCACTCCTTCCATCTCAGGGTGTAGTGTCGCTATGAAGTTATCTGTGGCATTTGCAACATATTTTCTACCACATCCCTTCCAAGAAATCAGCCCCTTCACGAAAGTTTCAGCATGGTCGACGAACCCTCGGGCACTCCGCTCTACAGCATCGCGGTGGCGGCAGAACTGGCCGGCCTCACGCCGGCGACGCTCCGGCTCTACGAGGAGAAGGGGCTGCTGACCCCCGCGCGGACCGAGGGCGGGACCCGCCGCTACAGCGACGCCGACATCGCGCGTGTCCGGCTCGTCGCGCGGCTTCAGGAACAGGGCGTGAACCTGACCGGCGTCGGACGCGTGATCGAGCTTCAGGAGGAGAACGACGCCCTGCGACGCCGGCTCGACAGGAAGCGGTGAGCACGAGGCCGCTTGAGGCGACAACCTGCACAGCGAAAGGCGGCTGTCGTCGCCCTGAGCGGGCAGACTGACCAGCGGGGACTGTACGTGTTGCCCGCTCCGGCAGGTCAGGCGAGAGTGGCGTCATGACGATGACCACCCGAGACGCCGGGGCCACTGCGCGACCCGCGGCACAAGCGCATGCCGACGACGCCGCTCTGCTGCGACGCCTCTACCGGACCATGGCGACCGTACGCCGCCTCGACCTCGACGCGGTCGCCATGCAGCGGCAGGGCATCATCCCCGGCTACGCCCCGATGCGGGGTCAGGAGGCCGCGCAGGTGGGCAGCGCCGCCGCCCTGGACCTCCGCCGCGACTTCGCCTTCCCGACCTACCGCGAGCTGGGTGTCGCCGTCGGGATGGGCGTTGATCCTGTCGCCTATCTCGCCTCGCACCAGGGCGCCTGGCACGGCGGGCTCTGGGATGCGGCGGCCGCGCGCCTCGCGCCGATCAACGCGGTCGTCGGAGGAGCGGTGACGCACGCGGTCGGCTGGGCGCTCGGCGCGAAGCTCGACCGCACGGGTGGCGTGGCGATCGCCTACTTCGGCGACGGAGCGAGCTCGCAGGGCGACATCCACGAGGCGATGAACACGGCCGCCGTCTCGCGCCTGCCCGTCGTGTTCTTCTGCCAGAACAACGGCTGGGCGATCTCGGTCCCGGCCTCCGAGCAGGTGGCCGGCGGCTCGGTCGCGGCACGCGGGGCCGGATACGGCATGCCGGGGATGCGCGTCGATGGCAACGACGTGATCGCCGTCTACGACGCGACACGCCGAGCCCTCGACCGGGCGAGGAAGGGCGGCGGGCCGAGCATCGTCGAGGCGATGACCTACCGCATGGGACCGCATTCCACCTCGGACGACCCCGGCCGCTATCGGACCCTCGACGAGGAGCAGTCGTGGCTGGCCCGCGATCCGCTCGCGCTGTGCGAGCAGCAGCTGCGGCGCACCGGCACGGTCGGCGACGGGTTCTTCGCCGAGGTCGCCGAGACCGCCGGAGCCCTGGCGGACCGCGTACGCGACGACGTCGCTGCGCTCGGTGGGCGTCCACCGGAGGAGATGTTCGACTTCGTGTTCTCCAACCCGCCCGCCGCTCTGCTGGGGCAGCGCCGCGCCTGGGAGGAGTCCCGCCATGGCTGAGCTGACCACCATGCAGCGAGCACTCAACCGAGCGCTCGACGACGCTCTCGCGGCCGACGAGCGCACCCTCGTCTTCGGCGAGGACGTCGGGACGCTCGGCGGCGTCTTCCGCGTCACCGACGGGCTGAAAGCGAAGTACGGCGGCGATCGCGTGTTCGACACGACGCTGGCCGAGGCCGGGATCATGGGGATGGCGGTCGGGCTGGCGATGGCCGGGTGGCGGCCGGTGCCGGAGATCCAGTTCGACGGGTTCTCGTATCCCGCCATCGACCAGATCGTCAATCAGGTCGCCCGGATGCACTACCGCAGCCGCGGCGCGTTCGACATGCCGATCACACTACGGCTGCCGAGCTTCGGCGGGATCCGCGCTCCCGAGCATCACGGTGAGAGCCTCGAGGCGCTGTTCGCGCAGGTGCCCGGGCTCAAGGTCGTGGCCCCCTCGACGCCCGCGGAGGCGTACGCGCTGCTGCGTCAATCCATCGAGGACCCGGACCCGGTGATCTTCCTCGAGCCGAAGTCCCGCTACTGGCACAAGGACACCGTCTCCGACGAGGAGCTGGAGGAGCGACTTCCGGTGGGGACCTCTCGGGTCGTCCGCCCGGGCCGTCACGTCACCCTCGTTGCGTGGGGCGCCATGGTGGCGCGCTGCCTGCAGGCCGCCGAGCTCGGAGCGGAGGACGGCGTCGAGATCGAGGTGATCGACCTGCGCTGGCTCAAGCCGATCGACGCCGACGGCCTGGCCGCCTCCGTGGCCCGCACCCGCCGGGCCGTGGTGGTCCACGAGGCACCGCTGACCGCCGGGCTCGGGGCCGAGGTGAGCGCCCTCATCACGGAGCGCTGCTTCGCCGAGCTGAAGGCTCCGGTGCAGCGCGTGACCGGCTGGGACGTTCCCTATCCCTCGCCGGTGCTGGAGGATGAGTACCTGCCGAGCATCGACCGCATCCTGGACGCCGTCCAGACGACCCTGGAGTACCGCCGTGGCTGAACGAACCTTCGACCTCCCGGACCTCGGCGAGGGGCTGCAGGAGGCGACCGTGCTGGAGTGGCTGGTCGCCGAGGGCGAGCACGTGGAGCGCAACGCGCCGCTGGTCGAGGTCGAGACGACGAAGTCGGCGGTGGAGCTGCCGTCTCCGCAGTCCGGTGTCGTGGCCCGCTTCCACGTGGCCGAGGGGGAGGTGCTGGAGGTGGGAGCCCCGCTCGTGACGTTCACCGTCGAGGACGAGCAGGCAGGCATCGTCGGCACGGTCCCGGTGGAGGAGGCGCCGCGGCGCCGCGTCCGTCTCTCGCTTCCGGAGGACTGAGGCCGTGCACATCCACGCGGAGCATCATCCGGGACCCGACCCCGTCCTGCTGGTCCACGGCTTCGCGTCGACGGGGGCCATGACCTGGGAGGCGACCGGCTGGGTGCGTGCGCTCGCCGAGGCCGGGCGGGGTGCGATCGTCCCCGACCTGCGGGGGCACGGCGCGAGCGATGCGCCGCACGATCCTGACGCCTACTCGCCCGAGCTGCTCGCCCGGGATCTGCTGGCCGTGCTCGACGAGCACGGTGTCGAGCGCGTGGATGTGATGGGCTACTCCATGGGCAGCTGGGTGTCGCTCGCATTGGTCGCGCTGGCACCCTCGCGGGTCCGGCGCCTCGTGGTGGGCGGCGTCGGAACGGTCGAGCAGTTCGGGCACTGGGGCGTCGCCGCCGTGCAGGCGGCGCTGCGCGACGCATCGACCGAGTTGGATGCGGACAGCCCGCTCGCGCCGCTGCTCGCCTCGCTGCGCCAGGCGCCGGGCGTGGACCGCGAGGCGCTCGCGGCGTGCGCGGCCGGGATGGCGGTCCACCCGCTGCCGCTGTCGAGCTCCGTGCCGACCATGCTGGTCGTCGGCGAGGCCGACCCCGTGACGGAGGGAGCGGAGGACGCGGCGCGCCTGCTCGGTGCCCAACTGGTCGTCCTGCCGCGCCGCAACCACGTCACCACGCTGAGCGCCCGCGCCTTCAAGCAGGCCGCCCTCCCTTTCTTCGGCGCCCCCATCCCCGTCTCCTGACCCCGAGCCCCACCCCCCACCGTCGAGTACGCAGAGATTGCACGCCCCCGCGGCGTGTCCGGTGCAATCTCTGCGTACTCGACGGTGGGGGCTGGGGGAGGGCGGTGCGTCATACGATGGGCGAGGACCGAAGGAGGCCGCATGGTCGACAAGCTCGACGCCGATCTGATCGCGCTGCTGACCGAGGAGCCGCGGCTGGGCGTATTCGAAGCGTCGCGGCGGCTCGGGGTGGCGCGCGGCACAGTACAGGCCCGGCTGGACCGGCTCCTGCGCTCGGGCGTGGTGCGCGACTTCGCCCCCACCATCGACACCGACCGGCTCGGCTACCCCGTGACCGCATTCGTGACGGCGGAGATCGCCCAGGGCGACCGGGACGTGACCGTCGTCGAGCACCTGGAGGCCATCCCGGAGGTGCTCGAGGTGCACACGATCACCGGTGCGGGCGACCTGATGATCCGGGCCGTCGCGCGGTCCAACGCCGACCTGCAGCGGGTGATCGACCGCATCGTCAGCGACCCGGGCATCATGCGGACCTCCACGGTCATCGCGCTCGCGACGAAGATCGATCACCGCGCCGTACCCCTGGTGCGGGCGGCGGTCCTGACGGACGATGAGGACGAGACGAACAGGAGGAACGCGGCTGATGGATGAGAAGGCTCTGCTGGAGCGTGTGCCCGACGGTCTGTACATCGGAGGGGAGTGGACGGCCGGATCCGCCGGAACCTTCCCCGTGTTCGACCCCGCGACCGGCGACCGCATCAAGGAGATCGCCGACGCGTCCCCGGAGGACGGCATCCGGGCTCTGGATGCGGCGGTGGCCGCCGCGGACGACTGGGCGGCGACGCCCGCACGCCAGCGCGGCGAGATCCTGCGGCGCGCCTTCGACCTGCTGCAGGAGCGCCGCGACGACTTCGCCCTGCTGATGACCCTGGAGATGGGGAAGCCGGTCGCCGAGGCGAACGGCGAGGTCACCTACGGCGGCGAGTTCCTCCGCTGGTTCTCGGAGGAGGCCGTGCGCATCGCCGGCCGGTACGGGACCAACCCGGAAGGCACCGGGCGGATGATCGTGTCGCAGCATCCGGTCGGCCCGTGCTTCCTGATCACGCCGTGGAACTTCCCGCTGGCGATGGCCACGCGGAAGGTCGCGCCGGCGCTCGCCGCGGGCTGCACGGTCGTCGTGAAGCCCGCCGAGCTGACGCCGCTGTCGACGCTGTACTTCGCGAAGCTGCTCGAGGATGCCGGGCTGCCGGGCGGCGTCCTCAACGTGGTCACGACGACGACGTCCGGAAAAGTGTCCGCGCCGATCATCGCCGACCCGCGGCTGCGCAAGCTGTCGTTCACCGGTTCCACCGAGGTGGGCCGGAAACTGCTGCAGCAGGCGTCCGAGAACGTGCTCCGCACCTCCATGGAGCTGGGCGGCAATGCGCCCTTCGTCGTGTTCGACGACGCCGACCTCGACAAAGCCGTCGATGGCGCCATGCTGGCGAAGTTCCGCAACATCGGGGAGGCGTGCACCGCCGCGAACCGCTTCATCGTGCACGAGGCGGTCGCCGACGAGTTCGCCCGGCGCGTCACCGAGCGCGTGAACGGGCTGAAGGTCGGCCGCGGCACCGAGGACGGGGTCACGATCGGTCCGCTCATCAACGAGGACGCCATCCACAAGGCCAGCGAGCTGCTGCAGGATGCGGTCACCCGCGGTGCGTCCGTGCTCACCGGCGGATCCCGGATCGAGGGATCGGGCACCTTCTTCGAGCCGACGGTCGTCACGGATGTGCGGGCGGGCAGCGAGATCCTGCGGCAGGAGATCTTCGGGCCGGTGCTGTCGATCGTGCGGTTCTCCGACGAGGACGAGGCGGTCCGGATCGCGAACGACACCGAGTTCGGGCTGGTCTCCTACGTCTTCACGAAGGACCTGGCGCGCGGGCAGCGCATGATCGAGCGACTGGAGACCGGGATGATGGGCCTCAACGTCGGCGTGGTCTCCAACGCCGCTGCGCCATTCGGCGGCGTCAAGCAGTCCGGTCTCGGACGCGAAGGCGGCTTCGAGGGCATCCACGAGTACTTGAGCACCAAGTACACGCTCACGCCGAACCCGTTCGGAGCCTGAGGTGGCGCGCAGGGAGGCGGTCATCGTCGATGTCGTCCGGACGCCCTCGGGGCGCGGGAAGCCGGACGGCGAGCTCTCCGACATCCACCCGGCCGACCTCCTCGCCGGTGTGCTGCTGGAGCTGGTCGGACGCACGGGGATCGACCCGGCGGTCATCGACGATGTGATCGGTGGATGCGTCACCCAGTCGGGCGAGCAGGCAGGCAACATCACGCGCACGGCTGTGCTCAGCGCGGGCTTCCCGGACACCGTTCCGGCGGTCACGATCGACCGGCAGTGCGGGTCGAGCCAGCAGGCGGCGGCCTTCGCGGCGCAGGGCGTCATCGCCAGCGCGTACGACATCGTCATCGCCTGCGGAGTGGAGTCCATGAGCCGCGTCCCGCTGGGGTCGAACCTGCAGGGGGCCTCCCTCGGCGGTGCCCTGCTGAAGGGACGCTACCCGGAGGGTCTCGTCAACCAGGGCGTGGCGGCGGAGCTGATCGCCGACCGGTGGGGCTTCAGCCGGGAGCAGCTCGACGACTTCGCAGCCGAGTCGCATGCTCGCGCGGCCCGGGCAGCGGCGGACGGAGCCTTCGAGGGCGAGCTGGTCGCCGTCCCCACCCCCGACTCGGGCAGCGTCGTCGCCGACGAGACCATCCGTCCGGGCACGACACCGGAGAAGCTGGCCCAGCTGCAGCCCGCGTTCCGCACCGACCGGCTCGCCGGGCGGTTCCCGCAGCTGGACTGGAAGATCACGGCCGGCAACTCGTCGCCGCTCACCGACGGGGCCTCCGCCGCGCTGATCATGAGCGCGGAGGCGGCGAAGCGCCTCGGCCTCAGGCCACGAGCCCGATTCCACTCGTTCGCCGTCGCCGGAAGTGATCCGTTGCTGATGCTCACCGGCATCCTCCCGGCCACGCGGAAGCTGCTCGACCGCAGCGGCGTCCGGCTGGACGAGATCGACGCCTACGAGGTGAACGAGGCGTTCGCGCCCATCCCGCTGCTGTGGCGGCAGGAATTCGATGCGGACCCGTCGCGCCTCAACCCGCACGGCGGCGCGATCGCGCTCGGGCACGCGCTCGGGTCCTCCGGGACCCGGCTGCTCGCGACCCTGCTGAACGAGGTCGAGTCGGGCGGCGGACGCTTCGGGCTGCAGACGATGTGCGAGGGTGGCGGCACGGCCAACGCGACGCTCATCGAAGTGCTGCGCTGAGGGCACGCACTCGAACGAACACCGAACGAAGGAGAACCATGCAGCTCGACGGATGCTCGGCCCTGGTCACCGGCGGAGCGAGCGGACTCGGCAACGCGACCGCCCGTGCGCTCGTCGAGGGAGGGGCGCACGTCGTCATCCTCGACCTTCCGAGCTCGGAGGGGGAGAAGGCGGCGATCGCCCTCGGACCCGCCGCCCGCTTCGTCCCGGCCGATGTGACCGACGAGGAGGCGGTGCAGGCGGCGGTGGACACCGCATCCACTCTGGGTCCGCTGCGGGTCGTCGTGAACTGCGCGGGCATCGCCACGGCCGAGAAGGTCATCGGACGGGACGGACTCATCCCGCTCGATCACTTCGAGCGTGTCGTCCGGGTGAATCTGATCGGCACCTTCAACGTCGTGCGGCTCGCGGCAGCGGCCATCGCGGAGACGGAGCCGGTGGGCGAGGAGCGCGGCGTCATCGTCAACACCGCATCGGTCGCCGCGTTCGACGGTCAGATCGGCCAGCCCGCCTACTCGGCCTCGAAGGGCGGGGTGGCCGCGATGACGCTTCCGCTGGCGCGGGAGTTCGCGCGCAGCCTCATCCGGGTGATGACGATCGCGCCGGGAATCTTCGAGACGCCCATGATGGCGGGGCTGCCCCAGGCGGCGCAGGACTCCCTCGCGGCGCAAGTGCCGCATCCCTCCCGGCTGGGGCGGCCTGCCGAGTACGCCGCGCTCGTCCGCGCCATCGTCGAGAACCCGATGCTGAACGGCGAGACCATCCGCCTCGACGGCGCCATCCGCATGCAGCCCAAGTAGCCCGCGGTTCGTCACGAATGTCGCCTCCCGCGCGGCGTAGGGCGGCATTCGTCACGAATCTCACGCGCCGGAGTGGGCCTCCAAAAAGGCGTACACATCCGAGTCGTCGACGCCCGGGAACGAGCCGGAGGGCAGCGGCGACAGGATGTGGGCGTGCAGCCGCGCGCTCGGCCACGCTTTGCCGGCCCAGCGTCCCGACAGCTCGGCCGGCGCCCGTTTGCAGCACGACTCGTCCGGGCAGCGCGACTCGGTGCGCGCCGTCGTCTCGCGGCCGCGGAACCACTTCGCCTGATCGAACGGCACCCCGATGCTGATCGAGAAGCTGCCCTCGGCGGTGGTGCCGACCTGCGTCGCGCACCAGTAGGTCCCGGCCGGGGTGTCCGTGTACTGGTACAGCTCGGTCGTGCGGTTCGTGTGCGTGAACGCGGTCCGCGCGCCCCACATCCGGCAGACGACCTGGCCCTCGATGGATCCCGTCACGTCCGTCGGCAGCAGGAGCCCGTCGTTCTCGTACCCCTTGTACAAAGCGCCGTCGTCGCCGACGCGGAGGAAGTGCATGGTGATGTCGAGGTGCCTCGTCGCCAGGTTCGTCAACCGCAGCGCGGCCGCCTCGTGCGTCACGCCGAAGGCGTCGCGGAAGTCCTCCACCGCCAGGTCCTTGTCCTTCTTGGCCTGCTGCAGGAACGCGACGGCAGCCTCCCGGGGCATGAGGCAGCACGCGGCGAAGTAGTTGATCTCCAGCCGCTGGCGGAGGAAGTCCGCGTACGACTGGGGACGCGTGTGCCCCAGCAGCCGGTGCGCCATAGCCTGCAACGCCATCGAACGGAGACCGTGGCCGCCCGGGATCGACGCCGGCGGCAGGTAGATGCGCCCGTTCTCGAGGTCGGTGATCGACCGCGCCGACCGCGGCAGGTCGTTCACGTAGATCAGCTCGAACCCGAGCTTCTCGGCCATCACGCTGACCTCGCGGTGCGTCAGGGCGCCGCGGACGTGGCCGGAGGCGCGCACCTGCTGCTCGGCCAGCTCCTCGATCTCGGGGATGTAGTTGTCCTGTGCGCGCATCCGCTCGCGCAGTTCGGTGTTCGCGCGCCGGGCCTCCTCCGGCGTCGCGATCGCTTCGTTCGCACGCCGGCCGAGCTCCCGGTGCATCCCGACGAGCGCCTGGAGGGTCTCGGTCGGCGTCCCCTTCGTCGGCTTGACGGCGGGCAGGCCGAGGGATGCGTACAGCGGCCCGCGCTGCGCCCGCGCGAGCTCGATCTCGAGCGCTGCCCGCTCGTCCGGCGGCTCGGCCGAGAGGAGATCGGCGGGCTGGACGCCGAGGGCGGCGGCGAGAGCGCTCAACAGCGAGATGCGCGGCTCCCGCTTGCCGTTCTCGATCAGCGACAGCTGGCTCGCCGCGACGCCGGCCGCGGCCCCGAGCTCGTCGAGGGTCATGCCGCGCCGGGTACGGAAGTGACGGATGCGATGTCCGAGCGTCGCGACATCGATGTCGCCGGTCTCCACGGTGCTCATGGATTCACAATAGCGAAAGATTCGCGATTCTTACAGCAGTATTCGTGGTTCTCTTCGTCGGAACCTCGCAGAAACTGGAGTCAACACCGATTCTTCCGACGATAAGGAACCCGCATGAGTATCGCCGAGCTCCCCCTCACCGACACGGCACCGTCCGGAGGACTGGACGCTGTCCGCCGCTGGGTCGACGGCATCGCCGCCCTCACCCGGCCCGAGGAGGTCGTCTGGTGCGACGGCTCCCTCGGCGAGGCCGACCGCCTCACCAAGCAGCTGGTCGCCGAAGGCAAGCTGATCCGGCTGAACCCGGAGTGGCGGCCGAACAGCTTCCTTGCCCGGACCGACCCGGGCGACGTGGCCCGCGTCGAGGACCGCACCTTCATCTGCTCCGAGAACGAGGCCGACGCCGGTCCGACCAACAACTGGCGGCAGCCGGAGGCGATGCGCGCGGAGTTGCGCGAGGTCTTCGCCGGCAGCATGGTCGGACGCACGATGTACGTCGTCCCGTTCTCGATGGGACCGGTCGGCGGCCCGATCTCGCAGGTGGGCATCCAGCTCACGGACTCCGCCTACGTTGCTGTCAGCCTCGGGATCATGACCCGCGTCACCGAGACCGTGCTCGACCTGATCGATGCCGGGCAGCCGTGGGTGCCGACCGTGCACAGCGTCGGCTTCCCGCTGGTGGATGCGGACGGGCGGCCGCGCGACGACGTGCAGTGGCCGTGCAATCCGACCAAGTACATCGTGCAGTTCCCGGACACGCGTGAAGTGTGGTCCTACGGCTCCGGCTACGGCGGGAACGCCATCCTCGCGAAGAAGTGCTTCGCGCTGCGGATCGCGTCCGCCATGGCGCGGGACGAGGGCTGGCTGGCCGAGCACATGCTCATCATCAAGGTGACCTCGCCCGAGGGCCGCGCCTTCCACTTCGCCGCCGCCTTCCCCTCTGCCTGCGGGAAGACGAATCTCGCGATGCTGGAGCCGACCATCCCGGGCTGGCGCGTCGAGACGATCGGCGACGACATCGCCTGGCTCCGCCAGGGCCCCGACGGGCGGCTGCGCGCGATCAACCCGGAGGCCGGCTTCTTCGGCGTCGCGCCGGGGACGGGGGAGAGCACGAACCGCACGGCGGTCCAGACCCTGTGGGGCAACACGATCTTCACGAACGTGGCCCTGCGCGACGACGGCGACGTCTGGTGGGAGGGGCTCACCGACGAGCCGCCCGCGCACCTGATCGACTGGCAGGGGAACGACTGGACGCCCGACTCGGGCCGGCCGGCCGCGCATCCCAACTCCCGGTTCACCGTCAGCGCCGCGCAGTGCCCGTCCATCGCCGAGGACTGGGATGCGTTCGACGGCGTGCCGATCGACGCCATCCTGTTCGGTGGCCGCCGGGCCACGAACGTTCCGCTGGTGGCGCAGGCGCGCGACTGGCGGCACGGAGTGTTCCTCGGAGCCACCATCTCGTCGGAGCGTACGGCGGCGGCCGAGGGCACGGTCGGCGAGCTGCGCCGCGATCCCTTCGCGATGCTGCCGTTCTGCGGCTACAACATGGCCGACCACTGGGCGCACTGGCTGGAGATGGGGGAGAAGCTGGGCGACCAGGCTCCCGAGATCTTCCAGGTGAACTGGTTCCGCCGGGGCGACGACGGCCGGTTCCTGTGGCCGGGGTTCAGCGAGAACGCGCGCGTCATCGAGTGGATCGCGCGGCGGGTCGAGGGGCTGGCCGGAAGCGTCTCGGCGCCGATCGGGCGCCTTCCCATCGTCGACGAGCTCGACCTGGACGGGCTCGACCTGCCGGCCGCCGACGTGGAGGCGCTCTTCGAGGTCGACCGCGCGAGCTGGCTCGCCGAGTGCGACCTCACCGAGACCTTCTTCGACCGCTTCGACTCGCGCGTCCCGCCCGCCCTGCGCGCCGAGCTGGCCTCCCTCCGCTACCACCTCCAGTCCTGACGGGCTCAGCCCCACCGTCGAGTACGCAAAGACTGCACGCTTTCTCCCCTGATCGCGTGCAGTCTTCGCGTACTCGATGGTGGGGCGTGACAGGTGAGGGGAGCGGGGCGGGGTCAGACGAGGAGCTGGTGCTTGGCGAGGTCGCGGTAGAGGGGAGTGGTCTCGACGAGCTCGGAGTGGGTTCCGGTGCCGATGACGCGGCCGTGGTCGAGCACGACGATCTGGTCGGAGTCGACGACGGTGGACAGGCGGTGCGCGATCACGAGCAGGGTGCGGTCGGCGGCGACCGCGTCGATCGCCTCCCGCATCAGCTGCTCGTTGCGGCCGTCCAGGCTGGAGGTGGACTCGTCCAGCAGCAGCACGGGAGGTGCGGCCAGCAGCGCCCGGGCGATCGCGAGGCGCTGACGTTCGCCGCCGGAGAGCATGATGCCGTCCTCGCCGACGGGGGCGCTCAGGCCGAGCTCGCTCCGCTCGAGCACCTCCGTCAGGTTGACGGCGTGGAGCACGTCGACGCACTGCTCGTCCGTGGCGTCGGGCGCCGCCAGCGTCAGGTTGTCGCGCAGCGACCCGGCCAGCACCGGCGCATCCTGCTCGACGTAGCCGATCTGCGAGCGCAGTCCGACGCGATCGAGGGTGCGCACATCCATTCCGCCGAAGCGGACCTCGCCGGCCTGCGGGTCGTAGAACCGCTCGACGAGGGCCAGGATGGTGGACTTGCCCGCCCCGGACGGCCCGACCAGCGCCGTCCGCTTGCCGCGCGGCACGCGGAAGCTCACGCCGCGGAGCACCCCGCTGTGCTGCTGCCCGCCGTCCGCGCCTGCGCCGCCGCCCGCAACGGCCTCGGCCTCTGCGACGACATCCGTCCCGGTGAGGGCCTCGAACGCGAGCCGCTCGGGGGTCGGCCGGCTGACGGCCGCCGTGGCGTCCGCTCCGGTCTCCGCAGCCCCGTCACCCGCTCCGGTCTCCGCGGCTCCGGCGCTCTCCGGGTAGGCGAACCGCACCTCCACGAACTCGATCGCCGGCGCCTCGGGCGCCAGTCCCTCGTTCGCCGCGCCGACCGTGAGGGCCAGCGGCGCGATGTCGCGGTCGTGCTGGTCCTCGGTCGGCAGATCGAGGATCTCCTGGATGCGGCCCAGCGCCCCGAGCGCCGAGTTGACCGCCGCGATGGCGCCGAACGCCTGGCCGAGCGGCAGGATCATCATGAAGAGGAAGAGGATGAATGCGACGAGATTCGCGACCGTGATCGCTCCGCTGGCCACCCGGAAGCCCCCGACACCGAGCACGACGAGGAACGAGACCTGCATCGCGATGCCCGCCACGGGTACGACGAGGGCCGAGATCCTCGCGACCTGGATGCCCATCCTCCAGGCGCCGGTGGCGTCGGCGTCCACGGCCGCGATCTCGCGCTCGGTGGCGTTCGACGCACGGATGGTCCGCACGGAGCTGATCGCCCGCTCCACCGCGGCCGCGAGGTCGCCCACCTTGTTCTGCGCCTTCTGGCTGGCGACGCGGATGCGGCCGGACAGCAGCACCACCACGACGATGGAGACGGCGACGACCAGTACGGTCAGCCCGAGCAGTACCGGGTCGATGATGAGCATCGCGATCAGCGCGCCGATGAAGGTCAGCGCACCGCCGATGGCCTCCACGAGCCCCTGCGTCAGCACGGCCCGCAGCAGCGTGGTGTCCGATCCGACGCGCGACACCAGGTCGCCCGTGCGCCGGGTGTCGAACTCGCTGATCGGCAGGCGCAGCATCCGGCCGACGAGCTTGCGCCGCGACGACAGCACGACGCCCTCGCCGGTGCGCTGCAGCAGGTAGTGCTGGTAGCCCGAGATGAGGCCGGAGGCGACCACCAGGGCGATGAGTCCCCAGACCAGGCCGCCGAGCGGCTCCTGCCGGCCGACGACGGAGATGACCTGGCTGACGAGCAGGGGCTGGGCGAGGCTGGCGGCGGCGCCCAGCACGCTGAGCACGATCACGAACGCGAGCACCTTCTTGTGCTCGAGCAGGTAGGGGAGCAGCTGTGAGAAGCGGGCGCGCGGCCCGGCGTCGTCGGCGGAACGCCTGAAGCCGCGCCGGCGACGCGAGGGGGCTGACGTGGTGGACATGACGGTGTCTCCATTCGGGGGAGGAGGTGGCGTCGGAGGCGTGTGCGGCGCTAGCTTCGACCGTACTTCCTGCGGACTGCCTGTTTGCTGATATTGCCGCGTGCGACGGCGCGTGCGGGCGCGTGCGACGGCGCGCAGGGGCATCCCGGATGTCCGAGGTCGCGGCTACAGTGTCGAACTATGCCCGCCCCTGTCATCTCCGCCCGCGATCTCGTGAAGAAGTACAAAGACTTCCCGGCCGTCGACGGCATCAGCTTCGAGGTGGAGCCGGGGGAGTCCTTCGGGCTCCTCGGGCCGAACGGTGCGGGCAAGTCGACCACCATGCGGATGATCGGCGCCGTCTCCACGCGCAGCGCCGGCGACCTGAGCATCCTGGGGCTGGACCCGAACCGGTACGGTCCCGAGATCCGGTCCCAGCTCGGGGTCGTGCCGCAGTCCGACAACCTCGACACCGAACTCCGGGTGCGCGACAACCTCATCGTCTACGGCCGCTACTTCGGCCTCCCGTCGGCGCGCGTCCGCACCCGGGCGGACGAGCTGCTGGCGTTCGCCCAGCTCGAGGACAAGGCCAAGGCGAAGGTCGACGACCTGTCCGGTGGGATGAAGCGCCGGCTGACCATCGCGCGCGCCCTCATCAACGACCCGCGCATCCTGCTGCTGGACGAGCCGACCACGGGGCTCGATCCCCAGGCCCGGCACATCCTCTGGGACCGGCTGTTCCGGCTCAAAGAGCAGGGCACGACCCTCGTCCTGACGACGCACTACATGGATGAGGCGGAGCAGCTCTGCGACCGCCTGGTCGTCGTCGACAAGGGCACGATCATGGCGGAGGGGTCGCCGGCGCGGCTCATCCGCGAGTACTCGACGCGGGAAGTGCTGGAGGTGCGGTTCGGCTCGGAGCGCAACGCGGAGGTCGCGGAACGCCTGGATGGAGTGGGCGAGCGCATCGAGGTGCTGCCCGACCGCATCCTCGTCTACAGCGACGACGGCGAGGCGGAGCTCGTCCGCATCGTCGAGCGCGGCCTGCATCCGCTGACCAGCCTGGTGCGGCGTTCGAGCCTCGAGGATGTGTTCCTCCGGCTGACCGGACGGAGCCTGATCGAATGAGCGCGATCGTCGGCCGGCCCGGGACACCCGGCGCCCCGGGACCGGGCGCCGAGGGAGGCGACGGCGCGCGCGTCGCGCTGACCGCGGCCGTCCGCCCCCGCCGCTTCGGCGCCTGGTACGTGGCCGAGCACCGCTTCCGCGTCATGCGGTCCTACCTCCAGACCCTGCTCGTGACGGGATTCGGCAACCCGCTGCTCTACCTCCTCGCGATGGGTCTCGGGCTCGGCAGCCTGGTCAGCGCGAACCTCGGGCCGCACGCCGTCGACGGCGTCAGCTACCTGGCGTTCGTCGCGCCTGCGCTGCTCTGCACCGCTGCCGTCACGGTCGCGAGCGAGGAGTTCACCTACCCGATCCTGCTCGGCTTCAAGTGGAATCCCACCTTCTACGGCATCAACGCCTCGCCGATCGCGCCCGGCCAGATCATCGACGGAGTCGTCATCGCGGTGGTCGCCCGGTTGCTCGGCACCACCGCTGTCTACTTCGCCTTCATGGCGCTTTTCGGCGCCGTCCCCGGTGCCTGGGCCTCCGTCGGCATCCTGGTCGGCACGATCGGCGGCCTGGCTTTCGGCGCGCCGATCATGGCCTACGTCGCGACGATCGAGCAGGACAGCGGACAGATCGCCATGCTGATGCGGTTCGTCCTGCTGCCTCTGACCCTGTTCTCGGGGACGTTCTTCCCGCTCGCGAACATGCCGTCGTTCCTGCAGTGGATCGGCTGGGTCTCGCCCCTCTGGCACTCGACCCAGCTCTCGCGGGTGTTCTCCTACGGGATGAGCGAGCCGCTCTGGCTGTCCGTCGTCCACATCGTGTACCTGCTCGCCTTGTTCGTCGTCTTCTGGCTGTGGGCGCGCCGGATCGCCGCGAGGAGGCTGAACAAGTGACCGCCACCGACCAGCGTGCCACCCTGACCGAGCCACGTTCGGGGCCGGTGCGCGCCCTCTACGCCGGCAACGCGCGTTCCGTGATGCAGCGCGGGTGGTCGGCGACGCGGAGCACCAACTGGCTGGTCATCGTCTCCGGCTTCTTCGAGCCGATCTTCTACCTGCTCTCGCTCGGGATCGGCTTCGGTGCGCTCGTCGGCAGCATCCACACGTCGTCGGGCCAGAGCGTCCCTTACGCCGCGTTCATCGCCCCGGCCCTGCTGGCGACCGCCGCCATGAACGGCGCCGTCTACGACTCGACGTGGAACGTCTTCTTCAAGATGCACTTCGCCAAGCTCTACGAGGGGATGCTCGCAACCTCCCTCGGCCCGCTGGATGTCGCGCTCGGCGAGATCCTGCTCGCCCTGCTGCGCGGAGCCCTCTACGCCGTCGGGTTCATGATCGTGATGCAGGTCCTCGGCCTCACCCTGTCCTGGTGGGCGCTGCTGGCCCTCCCGGCCGTCCTGCTGATCGCGTTCGGCTTCGCGAGCTTCGGGATGGGCGTCACGAGTTACATGAAGACGTTCCAGCAGATGGACTGGATCAACTTCATCCTGCTGCCGATGTTCCTCCTGTCGGCGACCTTCTACCCGATCACGGTCTACCCGGAGCCGTTGCAGGTCGTCATCAAGGCGATGCCGCTCTGGCAGGGCGTGGAACTCGTCCGCGGCCTCACGACCGGCGAGGTGAACGCCGGGATGCTGTGGCACGTGCTCTACTTCGCCGTGATGATCGTGCTCGGCCTGGTCCTCACCACGCGCCGACTGCGCGCACTCTTCCTCGACTGAGCGCCTCGTCCCGGTCGCGGCCCCGGCTGCTCGCCTGCCCGCGAAGGAGCCCCGCCAGCGAAGGAGCCCCGCCATCGAAGGAGATTCGAACGAATACCGTTCGAATCTCCTTCACTACTGCCATCCGAAGGAGATCCGGCATCCGATCTCCTTCGGTACTCAGCCAGGAGCGGGAAGGGATGTGGTGCGCGCGAGCCGGCCGATTGAGGACGCCTCGCTACGCTGGAGGCATGGAAACGCTTTTTGCAGTGCTGCACGTGGTGTCGGCGGTCTTCATCGTCGGCCCGATGGCCATCCTCCCGATGACGGCGATGCGAGCCGTCCGCGCCGGAGACCCCCGCCAGGTCGAAACGCTCGCGAAGTCGACCAACCTGCTCTCACTGCTCTCGCTGCTCGTGGTGCTGTTCGGATTCGGCCTCATGGGCATGGCCGACCCGAAGTTCCACCTCGGCATCACGACCCCGTGGATCCTGTGGTCGATCATCCTGTACGTCGTCGCCCTCGCTCTGACGCTCTTCCTCGTCGTGCCGACCATGCGCCGCGCCGCCGAGTCCCTGCGGGAGGGCACCGCCTCCCGCTACCCGCAGCTGGCCGCGGGCTCCGGCGTCGCGAGCCTCCTGCTGCTCGTCGTCGTCATCCTCATGGTCTGGAAGCCGTAACCCTCAGGCAAGGCGCCCCACCGCCGAGTCCGCACAGACTGCACGCGACACGCCGCAGCGGTGTGCAGTCTCTACGGACTCGATGGTGGGGCGGGGTCAGTACAGCTACGCGCGGAGGGCTCGGAGGGCCAGCGCGGTGGCGAGGGCGGCGTGAGCCGCCTCGGCGCCCTTGTCCTCCTTGGAGCCGGGGAGGCCGGAGCGGTCGATGCCCTGCGCCTCGTCGTCGAGCGTGAGCACGCCGAAGCCGACCGGCTTGCCCGTGTCGAGTGCGACGCGGGTCAGCCCGTCCGTCGCCGCCGCCGAGACGTACTCGAAGTGCGGGGTACCGCCGCGGATGATGACCCCGAGGGCCACCACCGCGTCGGCGCCCGCCTCGAGGGCGGCCTTGCTCACGACGGGGAGCTCGAAGCTTCCGGGGACGCGGACCAGCGTGTGCGTGGCGCCCGACGCCTCCAAGGTCCGCTGCGCGCCGGCGACGAGGGCCTCGCTGATGGTCTCGTGCCAGCGGCCGGCCACGACGACGACGTTCAGGCCGCTCCCGTCGATCCGCTCCTCGGCGCTGGGGGCTCCGGCTCCGCTCATCGTGTGGTCCTCCCCGCTGCGAATCCCGCAGCCGTCTCGTCAGTCTCATCCGTCGCGGACAACGGGTCGATGTCCCCGATAGCGTGACCCATCCGGTCGCGCTTGGTCTCCAGGTAGCCCTCGTTGAAGGCGCCGATGCCGACGACGAGCGGCACGCGCTCCTCGACGGCGATGCCGTGCTCCTCGAGCTGGCGGACCTTCTCCGGGTTGTTGGTCAGCAGGCGAACCGACTGGATGCCCAGGTCCTGCAGGATCGCCGTGGCCGCACCGTAGTCGCGGGCGTCGATCGGCAGCCCGAGGGCGAGGTTCGCGTCGAGGGTGTCGAGTCCCTCCTCCTGCAGCTTGTAGGCGCGCAGCTTGTTGATCAGGCCGATGCCGCGTCCCTCATGGCCGCGCAGGTAGACGACGATGCCGCCTTCGCGCTGGATGGTGTCGAGCGCCGCGTCGAGCTGCGGCCCGCACTCGCACTTCAGCGACCCGAACGCCTCACCCGTGAGGCACTCCGAGTGGACGCGGACCAGCGTGCCGTCCCTGCGGGGGGTCCCTGCGACGATCGCCACGTGGTCGGCGCCGGTCGTCCGGTCGCGGTACGCGCGCATCCGGAACGGCCCGTGCGTCGTCGGGACGGTCGTCTCCACCTCGAAGATCACGCGCGAGGTCTCCGGGATGGGCGCGACGGCCTCCAGAGGCTGGTCGCAGTGGAACTCCTGCAGGTAGGCGATGAGGGCTTCGATGGTGACGACGAGCACGCCCTCGCGCTGACCGAGCTCGATGAGGCCCGGCAGGCGCATCATCTCGCCGTCGTCGGCGACGATCTCCGCGATCGCACCCACGGGCGTCAGTCCCGCCAGGAGGAGCAGGTCGACCGCGGCCTCTGTGTGCCCGTCGCGTTCCCGGACACCCCCCTCGACCGCCCGCAGGGGCAGGATGTGGCCCGGCCGGTGGAGGCTCGCCGGCGTGCTGTCGAGGTTCGCCAGCACGCGCAGCGTGTGCGCGCGGTCGGCGGCGCTGATGCCGGTGGAGAGTCGGTTGGCCGCATCCACGCTGACCGTGTAGTTGGTGCCGCGGGCGTCCTCGTTGGCGACGACCATGACCGGCAGCTCCAGCCGGTCCGCGATCTCGTTGGTCATCGGCGCGCAGATGAAGCCGGACGAGTTCTTGACCGTCCAGGCGATCCACTCCTGGCTGGCGAGCTCGGCGGCGATCAGCACGTCGCCCTCGTTCTCCCGGCTCTCGTTGTCGACGACGATGACCGGGCGGCCCGCCCGTAGTTCTGCGAGGGCCTCGGGGATGGTGGCCAGACTCATGACGCGCTCCGTTCGCTCAGTTCCGGTTCGAGCGCGAGCATGCGCTCCACATGACGGGCGAGGATGTCCGTCTCGATGTTGACGCGGTCGCCCGCGACGCGGTCGCCGAGGGTCGTCGCGACCAGGGTCTCGGGGATGAGGGACACCTCGAACCAGCCGTTCTCGCGCCCGCCGCCCACGGCGCTGACCGTGAGGGAGACGCCGTCGATCGCGATGGAGCCCTTGCGCGCCACGAGGGGTGCGTGCTCCGGGTCGAGGCTCAGCCGGACGACGCGCCAGGCGCTGCCGTCCGTGACCGACAGAACGGTGGAGGTTCCGTCGATGTGGCCCTGGACGATGTGCCCGCCGAGGCGGTCGCCGACCTGCGCCGCTCGCTCCAGGTTGACCCGGCGGCCGGGCTGGACGTCGTCCAGCGTGCTCATGACGAGGGTCTCGGCCATCACATCCGCCGTAAACGTCTCGGCGTCCTTGTCGATCACGGTGAGGCAGACGCCGCTGACCGAGATGGAGTCGCCGTGCCGGGCGTCGCTGACGGCGAGCGGCCCGCGGACGGTGACGCGCGCTGCGTCCGCGCTGCGCTCGACGGCGGTGATCTCGCCCAGCTCTTCGATGATTCCGGTGAACATGGTCAGTTCTCCTGTCCGGCCGGGAGCGGGGCTCCGGCGTCGGTGGTCGGGGTGTCGGTGGTCGGGATGCCCGTGCTCGGGAAGATGTCGG
>Ga0209677_100406_pt1 | contig 25755 bp, 24 predicted proteins | sample AraplaCvi_mCL_r2_2_FD_184285 | JGI IMG/M metagenome (GOLD analysis project Ga0209677, IMG submission 184285) | Arabidopsis root microbial communities from North Carolina, USA - plate scrape CL_Cvi_mCL_r2 (SPAdes) (version 2) | ecosystem: Host-associated > Plants > Roots > Endosphere | place: USA... | reverse complement strand
CAGCATCGAGAAGGCCTCCTCGAAACGCAGCGGGGTCGGGTTGTGCGCGTTGCCGACGAACCCGGTGACACCCGGGGTGTGGCGCACGACCGACCAGCTGTCCTCGTTGAGGTCCATGCGCACGAGCACGTAGCCCGGGATGCGCACGCGGTTGACCATCTTGCGCTGGCCGTTCTTGATCTCGACCACATCCTCCATGGGGACCTGCACCTCGTAGATGTAGTCCTCCATGTTCATCGAGACCATGCGGTTCTCGATGTTGGACTTCACGCGGCGCTCGAAGCCCGCGTACGAGTGGATGACGTACCACTTGCCCAGCTTGGAGCGCAGCTCGGCGCGGAACTCCTCGTACGGGTCGGTGGAGGTCTCCTCCTCGTCCTCGACGGCCTTCACGGCCGCCTCGGCCTCGTCGGCGCTGTCGACCTCGAGGGCCTCGTCGACGGCACGGTCGGCCTCGGGGTCCACGGCCTCCGCCATGGCGTCGAGCACCGCGTCGAGGTCGATCTCGGTTCCGTCGTCGGCGACCACATGCAGCGCCTCGTGCTCGGCGGCCTCGGACGCTTCGTCCTCGCTCGCGAGCACGTTGCCGGTCTGCGCCTCGTCGTCCTCGGAGGACTGCTCAGCAGCGGGCGCCCAGTCCACGTCGTCGCGATTCGTCTCAGACACTGAATTCATTCCATTTCTCGTCGGGAGGGCCGGTGCGGCCCGGTCGACATCGTCTACTTCGGGTGTCCGAAGACCCAGACGACACCCAAGCCGAACACCCAGTCCAGGAGCGACACGAGGGCCATCATGATCACCACGAACACCAGCACGACGCCGGTGTAGCTGAACAGTTCCTTGCGGGTCGGGGTGACGACCTTCTTGAGCTCGCCGATGACCTGCCGGATGAACAGGGCGATCCGCGCGAAGGGGTTGCGCCGTGCGGCGCGATCCTTCTTCGCGTTCGCGACGACATCCTCGCTCGGCTCGTCGATTACCTTTCGGGCCACCTCGTTACACCTTTCGTGGATCGGCACCTGGGTACCGACTTGCAGGGCGGACAGGAATCGAACCTGCAACCTGCGGTTTTGGAGACCGCTGCTCTGCCAATTGAGCTACCGCCCTAGGACAGCGAATCGCGCACTTCCTCCGCTGTCGTTCCAGGCTAGCCGATCGAACATCCGAACGTGCTGCGGATGCGCGGCCGGGGCGGGGCAGTACTGCCGTCGCCACCCGGAAAAATGGGCGCAGAAAAGCTTGGCAGATTCAACCACCGCGTCAAGTGTACGGGAAGCGGCGGGCAGCCCGCAAAGCGGCCGCGCTACAGGAGTTTGCGCTCCAGCGCCCACGCCGTCAGCTCATGCCGCGAAGACAGCTGCAGCTTGCGGAGGACCGCGGAGACATGCGTCTCGACGGTCTTGATCGAGATGAACAACTCGGCTGCCACCTCTTTGTATGCATAGCCACGGGCGATCAGCCGCATCACCTCGCGCTCCCGGGCCGAGAGGCGATCCAGCTCGTCCGTCGACTCCGCCTGCTCCCCCGAGGCCGCACCGAAGGCGTCGAGCACGAAGCCGGCCAGCCGCGGCGAGAACACGGCGTCCCCACCGGCCACGGCGACCACGGCGTCGCTCACCTGGCCGCCCGAACTGCCCTTCGTGAGGTAACCCCGCGCGCCCGCCCGGATGACGCCGACGACATCCTCGGCGGCGTCCGAGACGCTCAGCGCCAGGAACCGGGTCGACGGCGCCTCCGCGCTCGTGCGGCGCACCACCTCGGCACCGCCGCCTCCCGCGCCACCGGGCAGGTGCACATCCAGGAGCACCACATCCGGCCGGGTCGCGAGGACCGCCGCGACCGCAGCATCCACGTCGGCGGCCTCGGCGACCACCTGCAGCCGCTCGTCGAGGTCGGCGCGCAGCCCCGAACGGAAGATGGAGTGGTCGTCGACGATCACCACCGAGAAGGGTCGGCTGGTGCTGTCGGGGGCCGGATCGGTCATATCGTCTCGCTCGGATCGTGTTTCGGTAGCTCGATGGTCAGCTGGATCTCGGTGCCGCTCTCCCGGGCGACGACGGCCGCCTGCCCGCCGGCGCGCCGCATGCGGCCGATGATCGATTCTCTGACGCCGAGGCGTCCTTCCGGAAGCGACCCCAGGTCGAATCCGGGTCCGCGGTCGCGCACGAACACATCCACCCGGTCTCCGGCGTGCTCGACATAGACCGACACCTCTCCCCCGGCATGCCGCGCGGCGTTGAGCATCGCCTCGCGCGCCGCCGCCCCGAGCTCCGACGGCGCCCGGCGCACCGGCTCCCCGACCGAGACGACGTCGAAGTGGACGGCGTGGTCGACTTCGAGCGCGGCGGCCACCTCCCTCAGCTCCGCGGCGAGATCGCGATCCTCCGCGGGCGACGCGTCCCCGCCATCGGTGTAGAGCCACTCGCGCAGCTCGCGCTCCTGCGCCCTGGCGATGCGGCCCACTTCGCTCGACGCGCCGGCGCGGTTCTGGATGAGCGCGAGGGTCTGCAGCACCGAGTCGTGCAGGTGCGCGGCCATCTCGGCCCGCTGCTCCTCCTTGATGCGAGCGGTCCGTTCGGTGATGAGCTCCCGCCACAGCCGCAGGCCCCAAGGCGCGACGAGGACGGCGGCCCCGGCGAACGTCGTGATCAGGATGCCGAGCCACAGGATGCCGGACCCTCCGACGTTCTGGGTGAGGGCAAGCGCCAGCGCGACGACGACGAGGAAGGCACCGCAGGAGAGCCGGAAGGCGGTCGGATTCAGCGGCGCGAACGCGGCAGGCTCCTCGTCGGCCACCTGCTCCCATGCCACGGCCAGCACGAGCAGCGCCGCCGAGCCGACCAGGGCGCCGAAGCCCGGCGGAAGCGCTCCGCCGGCCGCGAGCACGATCGCGGCGATCCCCGCCACAGCGCCCGCGCCTGCCAGGACCCAGGGCACATTGACCCGACGGCGGACGCCCTCCGCCGAATCGGTCTCGGCCGGAGGACGCAGTGGCGCCAGCGCCCAGAGCCAGAGGTACAGCAGGATGCCGCCGCCGCCGAGGAAGGAGGCCCCCACGAAGGCCCAGCGCACGGCGACCACGGGCCACCCGAGGTGGTCGGCCAGTGCGACGCTCACGCCGCCCACCCCGCAGGAGCGCGGCCGGGCGAGCGGCGGCCGCGGGATGGGCGGCCGCTGCACGGGCGGCCGCTGGTGCGCGGTCCGCCACCCGGTGCGGGCTGGGGACGACATAGCCCGATCCAAGCAGACCCCGAGCCGACCCGCACCCGGCGGCGGCAATGATCAGGGTCCACTCAGGGGTTCACCCGATACCTGCCGGACCCACCCCACCGGCAGGATGAGGAGCATGTCACAGAACGAATCGACTCCCCCGGTGGGGACGCCCTCGAACCCCTACGGCGGCCCGAAGACCGGCTTCTCCGGTCGTGGAACGCGCTTCTTCGACTGGATGCGCGGGCTCGGCGTCGTGCGGGCGGACGGCTGGATCGGCGGAGTGAGTGCCGGAGTCGCGTACCGGCTCGGCATCGACCCGCTCATCGTGCGCGGCATCCTCGTCGTCGCCGGGATCCTCGGGGCGCCCGTCCTGCTCCTGTACGCGGCGGCGTGGGCGCTGCTCCCGGACCGCGAGGGACGCATCCACCTGCAGCGGCTGTTCGAGGGCGACTTCGAGCCGCCGATGGTCGCGATCGGGGTCATCGTGCTGCTCTCGCTGATCCCCTGGACGAGCGGACTGTGGTGGGCAGGCGGGCCGTTCTGGAACGTCCCGGCCTGGGGGGACGCTCTCGGCCGGGTCATCTGGACCCTGCTGGTGATCGGGGCGGTGGTCGCGCTGATCGTGGTCGCGGTGCGGCGCTCGGAGGCGCGGGCGTCGGGCGCTCCTGCTGCTTCGGCGCCGGCCGCCGACACTGTCAGCGCCTCTGCACCACACCTGGATGTCGCGACAGAGCCGACAGCACCGCCGGAGCCCGCCCAGGGCGCCTCGCCGGACGAAGTGGCCGACTGGCAGCAGCGCCAGGCCCAGTGGCGGGCGGAGCACGCCGCCTGGAAGCAGCGCCTGGCCGCCGACATGCGGGCGGTGAAGGCGCAGCGGTCGGCCGAGCTGCGCTCCCAGGTCGCCGCAGCCTCGGCCGAGGCGGCCGCGCGGCGGGAGGCGTACCGGGCGGCGAATCCACGGGTGGGGGCCGCCGTCGGATGGCTGACCGTCGGTCTGGCCCTCGTGGCCGGGGCGGTCGCGGCCATCGTCTGGCCGCTCCTGGCCGACGTATCGCGATTCACCACCGCGGCCGGTCTGGCAGCCGCCACGCTCGTCGTCGGCATCGTCGTCCTCATCGCCGGACTCGCGCGCCGCCGCAGCGGCTTCCTGATCTTCCTCGGGATCCTTCTCGCCGTGCTGACCGCCGCTGCGCTGATCCTCGCGGGCGACGGCGCCGTCGGCATCCACTTCACCAGCGAGGGCCTTCCGGCCCTCCTCCAGCACTGACCATCGTGTCCGACCAGGAGAAGACCATGACCGAACCGCAGCATCCCTCGATCGCACCCCTGCGCTGGGGCGGCGTCGTGTGGGGAGCCCTCCTCGCACTGTTCGCCGCCGCCGTCCTCTTCGTGCTCTCCTCGCGAGAGCGGATCGACGAAATGGGAGGCTGGCTCGCCTCCCTCACTCCCGGATCCGCGTGGGCGCTGGTCGCTGCCGTGGTGGGTCTCGTCATCGTCGTGTCGGCCGTGCTCGGCGGCATCCGCGCCTCGCAGCGCCGTCGCATCCATCCGGGCCTCTGAGCGGATTCCGTCCACAGGCTGCGTCACGACGCCCCACTCCACCGATCTGACGGATCCGGGAGCGGGGCGTCGGACGTCCCTGCGACGATGGCTCCATGACCACAGGCTCCACACCTCCCGGCTCCGTCTCTCCCGGTTCCCTCTCTTCAGCAGACGACGCCCTCTCTCGTCTCCGCGCCCTCGTCGGGCGGCCGGGCGCGGAATTCCACGACGGGCAGCTCGAGGCCGTCACCGCGCTCGTCGAGGATCACCGCCGGGCTCTGGTGGTGCAACGGACCGGCTGGGGCAAGTCCGCGGTCTACTTCGTGGCGACGATGCTTCTCCGGGCGCAGGGAGCCGGGCCGACCATCCTCGTCTCCCCGCTCCTCGCCCTGATGCGCGATCAGGTGGCCGCGGCGGAGCGCGCCGGCGTCCGGGCCGTGACCATCAATTCCGCGAACCGGCACGAATGGGAGGACGTGGCGTCGCGACTGCGGGAGGACACAGTGGATGTTCTCCTGGTGTCCCCTGAGCGCCTCAACAACCCCGAGTTCCGCGACACACAACTGCCCGCGCTGGTCGAACGCAGTGGACTCCTGGTCGTCGATGAGGCGCACTGCATCTCGGACTGGGGACACGACTTCCGGCCCGACTACCGGCGGCTGCGCGACCTGATCGCGCTCCTCCCCGATGGTGTCCCCGTCTTGGCGACGACCGCGACGGCGAACGAGCGGGTCGTGGCCGACGTGGTCGAGCAGCTCGGGGCCGGGCGAGCGGCCGACGTGCTGACGATCCGCGGGCCACTCGCCCGACGCTCCCTCCGGCTCGGAGTCCTGCCTCTGCCGGATGCGACGAGTCGGCTGGCCTGGCTGGCCGGCCACCTCGGCGACCTGCCCGGGAGCGGCATCGTGTACACGCTGACGGTGTCTGCCGCGGAGGACACCGCACGCGTCCTGCGCCGCGCGGGCCACGAGGCGCACGCGTACACGGGACAGACGGACACGGCCGAACGGGAAGACCTCGAGGGGCGGCTGAAGCGCAACGAGGTGAAGGCTCTGGTCGCGACGAGCGCTCTCGGGATGGGCTTCGACAAGCCGGATCTCGGGTTCGTGGTGCACCTCGGTGCGCCGTCCTCGCCGGTCGCGTACTACCAGCAGGTCGGACGAGCCGGGCGGGCCACCGAGAACGCGGACGTCCTGCTGCTCCCCGGACCAGAGGACCGCGCGATCTGGCAGTACTTCGCGACCGCGTCGATGCCGTCTCGCGAGAAGGCAGCTTCGGTGCTGGAGGCACTGGGATCCGAGCCGCTGTCGACGCGCGCTCTCGAGAGCAGGGTCGACCTGCGGGCATCCACCCTCGAGCTGCTGCTGAAGGTGCTCGACGTCGACGGTGCCGTCCGCCGCGTCAGTGGCGGCTGGGTGGCGACCGGCTCGCCCTGGCAGTACGACGAGGAGCGCTATGCGCGCATCGCGGCCGCCCGCGAAGCAGAGCAGCGTTCGATGCTCGAGTACGAGACCACCACCGGATGCCGGATGGAGTTCCTCCAGCGGGCGCTCGACGACCCGGACGCAGGTCCCTGCGGCCGGTGCGACAACTGCGCAGGCGTCTGGTACCCCGCTGAGGTGGATGGAAGCGCGGCCGGCGACGTGAGTTCGATGCTCGATCGGGTCGGCGTCGAGGTGGAACCCCGCAAGCTGTGGCCCACCGGCGCCGATCGGCTCGGCCTGCCCGTCCGTGGCAGACTCCGCCCCGACCAGCTGCTGCAACCCGGGCGCGTACTCGCCCGGCTCACCGACCTGGGATGGGGCGGACCGCTCCGGGAGCTGCTCGCCGACGACGCGCCCGACCAGCCGGTGCCACCCGCGATCCTCGACGCCTGCGTGCGCGTGCTCTCCGACTGGGACTGGAACGCGCGGCCAGGCGCTGTGGCGGCGATGCCGTCCCGGCGGCGGCCGATCTTCGTGGAATCGCTCGCACGCGGCATTGCGAACGTGGGGCGGCTTCCGTTCGCCGGGACCCTGGCCTGGCGAGGCGGGCCCCCGTCCGGAAGTCCCGGCGGGAACAGCGCGTTCCGGCTGGCGTCCGTCTGGGAGCGGTTCTCAACGGACGGACTCGAACTCCCGGCCGGGGTTCCCGTGCTGCTCGTGGACGATCTGATCGACAGCCGCTGGACCGTGACCGTGGCAGGCCAGGAACTGCTGGGAGCGGGCGCGAACGCGGTGCTGCCGTTCGCCGCCGCGCTCCGCAGCTGAGTGTGTCGTGTCCCGTGGCCGGGAGTGCGGCTAGATGAAGTCGCCTCCGCCGAAGTCGCCACCGCCGAAGTCGCCTCCGCCGAAGTCGCCTCCGCCGCCCCAGTCGCCGCCACCGGTCCAATCGCCACCTCCGGTCCAATCGCCGGCCGAACCGCCGCCGGCGTCCCAGCCGGCAGCATCGACGGAACCGTCCCCGCCCGACGCGTTGTCGGTGCCGGAGCCGGCGTCGCCGTTCTGGTCGTTGGCGTTCTGGTCGGTGGCTTGATTGTCCGCGTTCTGGTCGTTGGCGTTCTGGTCGGTGGCGCTCTGACTGTCCGCGTTCTGGTCGCCGGCGCTGCCGTCCGCCTGCTGGTCTGCCGGCGAGGGAAGGAACGCGCCGACGAGAGCGGACCCGATGACATAGCCGGCCACGCTTCCCAAGAGCGAGCTCGCGAACATGCCGCCGAACCCCATCCCACCGCCTCCGGCACCCCCGAAGCCCGCGCCGCGACCGCCGCCGAGCGCGCGTTCGAGGGTGCCGGGCTGGCGGAGTTCCGAGCGTGTGGCGGCCTGCGCCAGCGAGCGCGGGTCGTCGCCGCGCGGTTGCTCGCCCGCGGGGGCGCTCTCGCTCAGCTGCTCGAAGAGCAGGCGCCGCTGCTCCGGAGTCAGCTTCGCGAACGCCTCCTCGTGCACCTGTTCGATCGTCTCGGGAGGAGCGGTGCGCAGCAGATAGCGGTAGCGCTCGACGGCGATCTCGTCCTCGCTGCGAGGCGCACCCGGGGTCGCGGACGGGAAGGCGGCGCTCGGGGCGGCCTCGGGCCGCGGGCCGGCGGCGCTCTGCGGCTGCGTGCTGCCCGAGCGCGGGTCTTCGCGTCCGAGAAGGCGGTCCAGGAATCCCATGTCGTCCCCTTCGATCCGTCCCGGCGCGGGCGCGCCGTGACCCCCTCAGCCTACGGAGCCGAACGTGAGAACCCTCTCAGAGTCGGCCGGGCATCTCCCGAACCGACCAGGCGAAGACTCGGTCAGAGGGTCAGCCCGACCAGCACCGGTTCCGGCTGCAGCAGGACGCCGAACTCCGCCTGGACGCGCGACTGGATGAACGCCGCCAGCTGGGCGACATCGCTCGCCGTAGCGTTGCCCCGGTTCACGATCGCGAGTGTGTGCTTCGACGAGATGGCGGCCCCTGAACCCGGGAGGGCGAAGCCCCGGCCGATTCCGGCGTGCTCGATCAGCCAGGCCGCGCTGAGCTTCATCGTGTACTCCCCGCCCGCGAGACTCGGCACGTCGACGGGATCCACCCCGCCCGGTGGGATGGTCAGAACGGTATCGGCCTCCAGAGGATCCTGGGGCCAGCGGGGCGCGTTCGCAGGGAGCGATCGGGCGAAACTCTCCGACACGATCGGATTGGTGAAGAACGATCCCGAGCTCACGGAGTCCGGGTCCGCCGGATCGAGGACCATCCCCTTGGAGGATCTCAGGGCCAGCACCGCCCGTCGCAGTTCGGCGATCGGCACGCGCGAGCCTGGCCGGACGCCGAGGGCGTCCGCGAGCTGGGCGTACCCGATGGGCGAGCTCAGCGGGGCTCCCACGTCCCCCGGGACCGTGCTGTCGGTGAGCTCCAGGTCGACGGACAGCACCACCCCACGCCGGTCGCGTTTGAGCACGGACGTGCGATATCCGAGGCCGAGCTCCGACCGGGTGAGGTACGAGACTTCGCCCGTCACGTCGTCGAGGAACTCGATGCCGAGGAGGGCCGACTCGAGCTCCTGGCCGTACGCGCCGATGTTCTGGACGGGAGCCGCCCCGGTCGACCCCGGGATCCCGGACAGCGCCTCCACGCCCGACCAGCCGTGCCGTACCGTGAAAGCGACCACGTCGTCCCAGGGCTCGCCCGCCTCGACCCGCAGTCGGATGCGCCCCTCGGGCGCATCGAGCCGTTCGATGCCTCGGCTGCGGATGTGGATGACCGTCCCGTCGAATCCGTCGTCGCTCGCCACCGTGTTGGATCCGCCGCCGAGCAGCAGCCAGTCCTCGGCGGCATCCCGGGCCTCCAGGACCGCATCAACGAGGGCGGCACGGTCGTCGGCCACGACGAGCCGTTCCGGCACGCCGCCGACGCGGATCGTGGTGAGTTCGGCGAGCGCCGGTGTTGCGTCCGTCATGCCAGCCGGACGCGGACCTGCGCCTTGCCGAGCACAGTGTCGCCGCCGAAGGTCGTCGTCAGGTCGATGCGGGCGACGCGCGCCTCCGCATCCAATTGCCCCACCTTCGCCGAGATGGTCACAGTGGCGCCCTCGGTGGGGTCCACGACCACGGGACGGGTGAACCGCACCTGGTAGTCCTCGACACGACCGGGGTCGCCGGCCCAGTCGACGACCGGTTGCACAGCGAGGCCCATGGTCAGCATCCCGTGGGCGATGACGCCGGGCAGCCCGACGGAGGTGGCGATGTCGTCGCGATAGTGGATGGGGTTGAAGTCGCCGGACGCGCCGGCGTAGCGGACCAGCGAGTCGCGGCTCAGGTCCACGGTGCGCTCGGCGACGATGTCACCGACGGTCAAGGTGTCGAAGTCGGGGGTGGGGGCGGGCATCACTCGTCTCCTCGGACGACCAGGGTGGAGGTGGCGGTCACGACGTGCGCGCCGTCCGCGTCGACGATGGTGGACTCGGCGGTCACCATCGAGTGCGGGCCGAGCGACTTGACCGAGGTGACGCGGAGCGTCGCCGTCAACTCGTCACCGGCGACGACCGGCCGGGTGAACGTGAATCGCTGGTCCCCGTGCACGACACGGCTGAAGTCGATCCCGGCGTCCGGCTCCGCGAGCAACTGTGCGAGAGTCGCCTCCTGCACCACCACGGGAAACGTCGGAGGCGCCACCAGGTCGCGGTGACCCGCCGCGCGGGCCGCCTCCACATCGAAATTGATCGGCGACGTGGCGAACACGGCGGTGGCGAACTCCCGGATCTTCTCGCGTCCGACGAGGTACGGCCGGGCGGGCGGGAACTCCCGCCCCTGCAGCTCTGGATTCACTGGCACCCGTCGATTCTATCGGCGCGTCTCCGAGGCGCCCGGGACTCGGTGGACAGCACCGGGGAGCGCGCCCGAACGGCAGAAGACCCCGGAGGCCGATGGCCTCCAGGGTCTTCACGCTCGGTGCTAGCGCCTTACTGGCAGCTGTCGCACTGCAGCAAATCCATGGGGTCGACGGGAACCGAGTAGCCGCCAACGCTGTCGTTTTCGTAGTCCATGATGGCCTCCCCTAGAAGTCGGTGGTCCGCGTTCCCGCGGTGTTCACCCACTATATAACCCGAATGACACGATTGTCATTCCACTACATGTAGTGTTTTGAAGATTTTTTCTCGCTGTCCCCAGATTAGGGGTGACCACCGACATCAGTGGTCACGGAACCAGGGACTGCGTGCCCAGTACGGTGGCAAGGGCCAGGCGCTCCGCGTCCTCTGTCCCCGGCTCGGCGGTGTAGATCGAGATGCGCAGGTCGTCCAGGGCGGCGACGAGGGTGTCGCAGTCCAGCGCGATCGGGCCGATGACAGGATGGAGGACGGTCTTCTGCCGCGAGAGGTCGGCCGGCGGTGGCGGCGCCTCGGTGTCCCAGAGCTCGGCGAAGCGCGGGCTGCCGGACCTCATGTCGGCGATGAGGTGACGCAGGGAGCGATCGGCGGGATAGCGGGAGGCCGTCAGTCGCAGATCCGCCACCAGCCGGGCTTCGTGGTCCGCCTGTTCGCGCGGAGTGTGAACGACCCGCGAAGGCAGGCCGGCCACATTCCGCCAGACGGCGTTGCGCTCGAGGCCTCGCCAGGAGGTGGTCTCGCCCATCAGCGCGTCGAAGGGCGCGTTCGCGAGCACCAGTGTCCAACTCGCGTCATACACGACGACGGGTGTGTTCGACAGCCGGTCGAGCATCCGCTGCACGCTCGGCGGCACGCGCGAGGGCACGACCTCCGGGCCCGGCGCGGCGTGGCCGGCGAGCCCGTAGAGAAGGTCGCGTTCGGCACCGGCCAAGCGCAGGGCGCGGGCGAGCGACTCGACCACCTGTGCGGATGGGGCGGTCGCGCGACCCTGTTCCAGCCGGGTGAGATAGTCGGCCGAGATCCCGGCGAGCGCTGCCAGCTCCTCCCGGCGCAGACCGGCAGCTCGGCGGCGCGGCCCCACCGGAACTCCGACGGCCTCCGGGGTCACCCGGTCGCGCCACCGGCGTACCGTGCGCCCGAACTCCCACGTCTCCACCGCTCCAGTCTGCGCCTCCTCCGGCCCGGTGTCCTGGCCCTGGCAGTCCTACGAAAACCAGTCGACTGGATGAGGTGCGGCGGACCCCGAAGGCTGGCGGCATGACCCATCCAGAAACTGTGCTCATCACCGGCCCGACCCGCAACCTCGGCCGCTACGCCACGCTCGCCCTGGCCGACCGGCCGGACCGCAGGCGGCCCGACCTCCTGCTGGTCGGCCGGGCCGGACCCGACCTGACCGCCGTCGCGGAGGAGGCCCGCTCCCGCGGTGCCACCGTCCGCGAGATCGGCTGCGACCTGTCCAGCCTGGCCGAGGTCCGGTCCGCCGGAGCGACCGTGTGCGACCTGCTCGCCGCCGGCGACCTCCACCCGTTGCGGGCGCTGGTGGCCAACGCAGGCGCCACGACCGCGGACACCCGGCGCGCCTCCGCCGACGGCTACGAGCTGACCTTCGCCGTCAATCACCTCGCCCACGCTCAGCTGATCGGCGATCTCCTCGACTCGCTCGCCGCTCCGGCGCGGATCGTCTTGCTCGGCTCCAACACGTACCACGCGAACGCCTGGCGGAAGCTGCTGCATGTCCCGGAGGCCGAGTGGGCGGATCCGCTCGAACTGGCCCGCCCGGCCATCGGCGACCAGGCGCCGGGGATGACCTCCGCCGGCGTCGCCTACTCCAACGCCAAGCTGGCCGTCCTCTACTACGCCCACGAGCTCCAGCGCCGGGTCGGCGACGGTATCGCCGTCTCGGTCTTCGAACCAGGGTGGATGCCGGGGACCGCCCTCGGCCGGACCGCGCCGGAGGCCGTCCAGAGGATCGGTCGCGCACTCGCACGGGTGCCCGGCGTGTCCACGCCCGAACGTTCGGGACCGCTGCTGGCCTCGATCGCGCTCGACGACCGCTGGGCGCACCTGCGTGACGGCGCGTTCGTCGTGAAGACGAAGCTGACCGAGGTGCAGCCGGTCGCGCAGGACCGCGCACGGGAGAAGCGCCTCTGGGAGGCGACCGCCGAGCTGTTGAGCACGGCGCGGGCGTCACAGGATGCCTCGCGCTGAGCCCCCGAGCGGGGCCGGTGTCCACGCGGCGCCGGCCCCGCACATCCTCAGTTCTCGGCGTCGCCTGTCGCTTCACTACGCTTTTTGACGTCCGGGTCGCCCTCGCACCCCGTCTCAGGGCACGATCTGTGCATGAGCTTCGCACCGGCACGCCCCTTGGAGCAGCTCTATGCCACCCGGTCGAGCATCAAGTGGCGCCGCTACCCGGCGGATGTGCTGCCCGTCTTCGTCGCCGAGATGGACTTCGATGTCGAGCCGGCCATCCTGAAACGTGTCGCGCAGACCCTGCAGCACTCGGACACCGGATATCTGGACTCCGCCGGACCGCTCGCCCCCGCCTTCGCGGACTTCGCCCGGGCGTCGTGGGGCTGGGAGGTCGACCCCGCCGACGTCCATCTGGCCACGGACGTGACGGTCGGTGTCGTGGAGGCGCTGCGGCTGGCGCTGCCTGCGGAGGGCGGCCGCGTTGTGTTGACGCCGCCGGTGTACCCGCCGTTCTTCGAGATGGTGGAGGAGGCGGACGCGGTCGCGGTCACCGTTCCGCTGCTCGAGGACCACGAGTGGAGTCTCGACCTGGCCGGCATCGAAGCGGCCTTCTCCGCGGGCGCCGATGCGATGCTGCTGTGCAACCCGCAGAATCCGACCGGTCGATGTCACAACCGGGAGACCCTCCAGGCCCTCGCCGCGCTCGCCGCTCGTTACGGCGTCTTCATCGTCAGCGACGAGGTGCACGCGCCCCTCGCCCATCCGGGCACACGCTTCCTCCCTTTCGCCCCGATCGCCCGTGAGGCCGGCTGCCGCGCCGTGACCGTCACCTCCGCGAGCAAGGCGTGGAACCTCGCCGCCCTGAAGTGCGCGGTCATCGTCGCGGCCGATGAGTGGTCGGCATCCCTCCTCACCGCGCTGCCGCAGGAGCTGGCCGCGCGCACGAGCATCCTCGGGCTCCACGCCAACGTCGCCGCCCTCTCCTGCATCGGCTGGCGGGACGACCTGGTCGGGCTGCTGGTGGAGAACTACCGCCTGCTCGAGGCGGAGCTCGCCGCCCATGCTCCCTCCGTGCGGCCCGTCCGGCCGGACGCCGGGTACCTGGCCTGGCTCGACTTCCGCGATGCCGGTCTGGGCGACGATCCGGCGGCCGTGCTCATCGAGGAGGGGCGCGTCGCCCTCAACTCCGGTCTCGCGTTCGGGGAGCCCGGCCGGGGCTTCGCCCGCATCAACCTGGCCTGCAACCCGTCGACCGTCATCGAGGCCGTGCGGCGGATCGCGGCCACGGTTTCAGCGCGCTCAACGGCCGCGCTCGCCGGCTGACGGAGTAGCCCGCAGCGCCTGCATCGGGCCAACGGGGCAGCCCGCAGCGCCTGGATCAGGCTGGACGGTCAGCGCGCCGCGACCAGCCCGCGCTCGAGATCGGCGATGATGTCGCGCGCGCTCTCGATCCCGATCGACAAGCGGATGAGGCCGGGCGTGATCCCGGCGTCCGCCTGCTCCTCCGGGCTGAGCTTGGCATGGATGGTGCTGCCCAGATGGATGGCGAGGGTGCGGACGTCGCCGATGTGCGTCATGGGCGAGATCAGCCGCAGCGAATCGATGAAGCGGCGTGCCGCATCCCTCCCTCCGGCCAGGTCGATCGACACGATCGAGCCGGCGCCGGCCGGAAGGTACCGCTGGGCCCGCTCGTAATAGGGGTTCGACGGCAGGCCCGGGTAGAACACCTGCGCGACCTCCGGCCGGCCCTCCAGCCACTCGGCGACCGCCTGCGCGTTCGCGATGTGCCGGTCCATCCGGACCGACAGCGTCTCGATGCCGTGCAGCAGCAGGAAGGTGCTGGTCGGCGGGATGGTCGGGCCGTACTCGAGGACGATGACCGCGCGGACGTACGCCAGGTACGCGCCGCTCCCGAACCGCTCCACGAACGACGGGACGCCCGGCCGCGGCTCTCCGGCCAGCTGCGGGAAGCGCTCCGCCTGGGCCGCCCAGTCGAACCGGCCCGCATCCACGATCGCGCCGCCGATCACCGAGGCGTGACCGGAGAGCCACTTGGAGGTCGAATGGATGACGATGTCGGCTCCGTCCTCGATCGGTCGCCAGAGATAGGGCGTCGGGACGGTGTTGTCGACCACCAGGGGCACACCCGCCGCATGCGCCAGCCCGGCGATCCGGGCGATGTCGACGACCTGGCCGAGCGGATTCGGCAGAGTCTCGGTGTACACCGCCTTCGTCTGCGGCCGGAACCGCGCCGCCCACTCCTCGTCGCTTGCGTCGTCGGGCACGTACTCGAAGTCGATCCCCTGCCGCTTCAGCACCCCGCTGAACATCTCGCGCGTGCCCTCGTAGAGCGACCGCGTGGCGAGGATGTGGTCGCCCGCCCCGGCGAGCGCCGTGATCGCCGTCGCGATGGCGGCCTGCCCGCTGGCGACCACGATGCCGTCGACGCCGCCCTCGAGATCGGCGATCCGGCGGCCGGCGACGGCGTTCGTCGGGTTCTCGTTCCGGGAGTATGCCCGGTACGCACTGCGGCCGGCGAACCGCTCCTCGCCGTCGTCGAAGCTGTCGAAGACGTAGGCGGCCGTCTGGTAGATCGGCGTCACCCGCGCCTTCGTCTGGGCGTCGACCACGGCTCCCGCGTGGATCTGACGTGTCTCGAAGTCCAGTGGGCGATCCTCATCGGGCATGCCCGCCACCCTAGTGATCCGTACCGTCGCCGCCAAAAGCCCGCGTCACTGAGTGTCACAGGAGCTCTCTCCTCGCGTGGAACCGGATCGACTCCGGCGATCCGGCAGCCCCCGGGGCGGCGGTGATGCTCCCGCGACGCGGCAGGACTGCGGCCATCGCGTCGGCGTCGCCTCCGGCAGGCGACTAGATTGCTGTCGGTGACCACTGAAACACCCGTGCTCCTCGGCCCGAACCAGCCGCTCGACCGGCCCTACCGGGGTGGGGCGGGGATCGCCCGCTTCCGCGGCACCCCGCAGCCGAGCCCGTTCACGCCCGAGGACTTCGTAGGGTCGACGACCGAGGTGTTCGCCGGCGGCGGTGTTGGGCTCACGGTGCTGCCCGACGGCCGGACGCTCCGTGACGCCGTCGCGGCGGATCCGGTGTTCTTCCTCGGCGCGCACCACGTGGAGCGCTTCGGCGCCCGCACCATGCTGCTGGTCAAGCTGCTGGACACGGCCGAGCGGCTGTTCGTCCACTACCACCCCGATGACGCGTTCGCCGCTCGCCACCTGGCCAGTCCGCTCGGCAAGACGGAGGCCTGGGCGGTCATCGAGGCGGAGCCGGATGCTTACGCCGCGCTCGGATTCCGGCGCCCGGTCGCCTCCCTCGAGGTCGAAGCGTGGTGGGCCGGACAGGATGCGGACGCGATGCTCGCGGCGATGAACCGGGTGCCGCTCGCGGCGGGCGACACCCTCCTGGTTCCGGCCGGGCTGGCGCATGCGATCGGCCCGGGCGTGACGCTCGTCGAGCTTCAGCAGCCGACCGACCTCTCGATCCTGCTCGAGCGGCGATCGCTGCCGGAGGCGGATGCGCTGCTCGGCCTGGACCTCTCCACCGCGATCGGCGGCCTGGTGCGGGAGGTCACGCCCGAGGAGCGCATCCACGCGCTGCGCCAGGGCCGGGACGCCGAGACGCTGTTCCCGGCGGACGCCGATCCGTTCTTCGCCGCGGAACGCCTCCACGTGTCGGGATCGCGCGAGCTGGAGCCGGGCTTCTCGGTGGTCGTCGTCCTGGACGGGACGGGCTCCCTCGAGACCGCCACCGGCTCCCTTCCGCTCCGGCGGGGATCGACGGTGCTCACCGCCTACGGGGATGGTCCTCTCGACCTCTCCGGCGAGCTCGACGTCATCCGGTGCCGGCCGCCGCAGTGACCTCGAAGGTCCACAGCGGCGCGTGTCGGAGGCCGCGGTTAGCTGGAGGGGTCCGCACCAGCGAGTGTCGGAGGCCGCGGTTACGCTGAGCCCGTGACGAGGCCATGACCACGCTGTGCGCGCTCTGCGGGTCCCCGGCGCACGCGGGTGCGCCCGTCGCGCTGTGCCTTCCGCACCTCCTGGAGGTGCACGACTGGGTGGCCGGAGAGTTCGGCGTCACGGACGTCCTGCCCTCCCCCTGCGCCTTCTGCGGCTCGCGGCTCGGGGTCCGCTACCCGTCCGGCTGGCTGTGCGCCGTGTGCGAGTGGCGAGTCGGCGACCCTCCCCCGGACGACCCGGCCGCCTCCCGGGTGGATGTCGTCTACTACCTGCGCTTTCGGGACCGCATCAAGATCGGGACGACCGCCAATCCGGTCCAGCGGTTCGCGAGTCTTCCTCACGACGAGGTCCTCGCGTTCGAGCGGGGGGATCGGACGCTCGAGCAGCGCCGCCATGCTGAGTTCGCGCCCCTGCGCATCCCGGGCACCGAATGGTTCGAGACCGATCCGGCGCTGCTCGCCCACGTCGAGCGGCTGCGCGAGGGCGCGCCCGGTCCCTGGGCGCTGCTCGCCCGCTGGCGGAGCGAGGCGGCCGCGTTGCGGGGCTGACGCTGGTCGGCCCCGGCCTGCCCTGGCCTGCCCTGCCTGGTCGGCTATCGAAGGAGATCGGGCGTCGAATCTCCTTCGAATGGCAGTACTGAAGGAGATTCGAACGCGATCGGTCCGAATCTCCTTCCGTGTCCAGGGGCCGGCCGCCCGGAGGCGGCGAAAGGCCCGGGCCGCAGTGGCCCGGGCCTCGTGGGCGATCAGGCGACCTCGAGGGTCTCCCGTCCGCGGCCGTGTCCAGCGCCCTCGGCGACGAGTTCGGCCTCGACCTTCGCTGCGAGCTGGGCCATCTCCTCTGCTTCCTGGAGTGCTGCCTCCCGCAGAGCCGGGTCGCGCAGCATGCTGAGCCGCGACTCCCCCTCCGTAGCACCGCTGGGGACCGCCTCCCGCTCCCCAGCACCGGCGGGGACCAGCTCCAGCGCCTCGGCCTCGGCCTCGGCCTCGACCAGCAGCTCGGCCTCGACGGCGGCCGCGGTCTCCGCCTCGGCCGTGCGCCGCGCCGAGCGCATGATGCCCACGGCAACCAGCGTGACGACACCCGCGGCGAGCGCCAGGATGCCGGCCGTCGCGAAGCCCTCGGTGTAGCCGGACTCGGCCGGCAACCCGTCAGGAGCGATCGCCCCGGTCACCAGCGCAGTCATCATGGCCGCGCCGACCGCAGAGCCGACGGTGCGCAGGTTGGCGTTCATCCCGCTCGCGATCCCGGTCTGCGTCGCCGGGACGCTCTGCACGACCACACTGGTGATCGCCGCGTAGATGAGGCCGAGCCCGAGGCCGAAGACACCGGACGCCGCCGCCACGGCGAACAGCGAGCCGTGCAGGAACGCCAGCGAGAGGCTCGCCCCGCCCATGAGGGCGGCGGAGAGGACGATCTGCGACCGGAAACCGATCCAGCGGGCCAGCGGGCCGCTGAGAAATCCGGTCACCGCCATCGTGACGAGCATGGGGAGCATCAGCATCCCGGACTCGGCCACGGAGGCGCCCAGGCCGTACCCGGTGGAGGTCGGTGTCTGCACGAACCGCGGGAAGAACGCGAACACCGCGAACATCGAGGCGCCGATGAAGACGGCGGCCGCATTCATCGACCAGACGCCGGGCTCGCACATGAGCCGCATGTCGACCAGGGGATGCCGCGAGCGCAGCTCGACGAGGATCCACGAGGCGAGGAGCACGGCGGCGAGGACGAACAGACCGATCACTCCGGGAGACGACCAGCCCAGCTGCGCTCCGGTGCTGAGCGGGAGGAGGAGCGCGACCAGCCACCCGGAGAGCAGCACGGCAGCCCACGGGTTCACCCCGCCGGCCGCACGCGTCGGCGACTCGGAGATGAAGATGAGCGCGAGCACGGCGGCCGTCACGGTGAGCACGACCGGCAGCAGGAAGAGTCCGCGCCAGCTGAGCGCGGCGGCCAGCGGGCCGGCGAGCACGGTGCCCAGGCCGCTGCCGATGGCGATGATCGACGCGATCGCGCCGATCGCCGAGGGCAGGCGGCGAGCCGGGAACTCATCCCGGATGATGCCGAAGGCGAGCGGGAACATGGCCCCGCCGAGCCCTTGGATGACCCGGCCGGCGATGACCACGCCGATGCTCGGGGCGACGGCGGCGATCACGCTGCCGAGAGCCACCGCGAGGAGAGCGAGGACGAAGATGCGGCGCTTGCCGACGATGTCGCCCACGCGGCCGAGCAGCGGGGTGGCGACGGCGGCGGCGATGAGCCACGCGGTCATGGTCCAGGTGACGCCCGCGGTGGTGGTGTGCAGGTCGGATTGGATGACGGGAAGGACAGGGACGACGAGCGACTGCAAGGTCGCGAAGGAGCCGACGCTGAGCGCCAGGATGGCGAAGGTCAGGCCCGGGTGGGATCGAGACATTGTCGGGAGGTTTCCGTTTCTCGAGGTGATGATGCCGGATGTGGGCTAGAATTGGAGGGAGGCTCCGTTCGGAGGGTTCCTCCGGTTACGTATTCACAGTACCGGAGGGTGCCTCCGGTTCGCAAGCCCTATCTCCCGATCCGGTCGACCGGACGGGAGAACGACCCGAAAGGACCGTCGCCGTGACCGGCACCGAGACACTCACCGCGAGCGTCGCCCGACCTCAGAGGGCGGATGCGCGACGCAACTTCGAAGCGCTGCTCACCGCTGCGCGAGAGGCGTTCGCGAAGCAGGGTCCCGGCGCGCCGCTGGAGGACATCGCTCGCCGGGCCGGAGTCGGGATCGGGACGCTGTACCGCAACTTCCCCACGCGCGACGCTCTCGTCGAGGCCGTCTACATCGACGAGGTGGAGGCCGTGGTCCGCGCCGCCGAGGACGCAAGCTCGCTCGACCCCTGGGAGGCCGTCCTGGCCTGGCTGCGCCGCTTCGTCAGCTACGTCGGCACCAAGCGTGCTCTGATCGAGGGGCTCAACAAGGAGTCGCCCGTCCTCCTCAGCTGCCGCACCTCTCTCTACGACGCGGGGGCGCCTCTGATCGCGCGCGCCCAGGCCGCGGGCGAACTGCGCAAGGATGCGGAGATCGGCGACGTCATCCGCATGGTCTCCGGCATCGCCGGAGTCGCCTTCGACGACGACGACCAGCGCGACCGCGTGATCGCCATGGCGATCGACGGGCTCCGCGCCCGCTGAGGCGCCCGCTCGACCTCGCTCAACCTCGCTCACGGAACCACCCGCTGATCCGGGCGCTCCCTCTACGCTGAGGAGATGGAGCTGGGCGTCTATGCGGTGATCGCCGTGGCGGTCATCGTCGGCGTGGCAGCCTTCGCCCGCAAGCTCGGCGTCGCCGCGCCGATCATCCTCGTCATCGTCGGCGTGATGCTCTCGTTCCTGCCCGGCGTGCCGAAGATCGGGGTGCCGCCGGAGATCATCCTGGATGGCCTCCTCCCACCGATCCTGTTCGCCGCGGCCATCAGCGTCCCGCTCACCGACTTCCGGCGCAATCTGGCGCCCATCGCAGGGCTCTCGGTCGTGCTGGTCGTGATCACCGCCTTCGCCGCCGGCTTCATCCTGTTCACGATGCTGCCCCACCTCAGCCTCGCGGCGGCGATCGCGCTCGGCGCGATCATCAGCCCTCCGGATGCCGTGGCGGCGACCTCGATCGGCCGCAAACTCGGCCTGCCGCCGCGCGTCCTCACCGTCCTGGAGGGCGAGGGCCTGGTCAACGACGCGACCGCACTGGTGCTGCTCCGCACCGCGCTGGCCGCCGCACTCGGGACGCTGACCACGCCCTGGGCCGGTGTCGTCGACTTCTTCTCCGCCGTAGTCATCGCCTCCGTGGTCGGGCTCGTCGTCGGATTCGTCTCCGTCTGGGTCCGCTCGAAGCTGAGCGATCCCGTCCTCGACACCGCCCTCTCCGTCGTCGTGCCGTTCGCCGCCTTCGCGCCGACCGAGGCGCTGCACGGGTCCGGCGTGCTGGCGGTCGTCATCACCGGCCTCTACACCGGGCACGCAGCGCCCAGCCAGTTCAGCGCCCAGGCAAGGATCAGCGACCAGATCAACTGGCGCACCATCCAGTTCCTCCTGGAGAACGGCGTGTTCCTGCTGATCGGACTGGAGCTGCGCACGCTCATCGCGGATGTCGAGAACCCCGAGGTGCTCAGCGTCTGGAACGCCGTCGGCCTCGGCGTCATCGCCGTCCTCTCTCTCATGGTGATACGGTTCGTGCTGATCGTGCCACTGATCCTGGGCCTGAAGAGACGCGCGGAGCGCGCCGAGCGCAGCGTCCTCCGCGAGTGGCTGATGATCAGCTACTACCGCGACCATCCGGTGCGCTACCGCTGGCAGGCGCTGCGCAAGCAACGCGCCGAGCGGCGCTACGAGCGGCATCGCAGCGACCTGGAGGAGTACCGCCAGGAGGCGATCGACGGGAAGGGCGGCGTGATCCTGGGATGGGCGGGGATGCGCGGCGTCGTCACGCTCGCGGCCGCGCAGTCGCTGCCGAACAGCATCCCGTACCGCCCGCAGCTGATCCTCATCGCCTTCACGGTCGCGTTCCTCAGCCTGGTGGTGCAGGGAGGGACGCTGCCCTGGCTCATCCGCGCGCTCGGCCTGCAGGGTGCGGACGCGGGCGAGGACCGCCGGCTGCTGGCGCAGCTGCTCGACGACCTGAGCGAGGCCGGACTCGCCGTGCTGGACGACCCGGAGACCGCGGCGTCGTCGACCACCCAGATCGACCCGGAGGTCGTGGAGCGGGTGAGGCAGTCCTCCTACCTGCGTGCCGAGTCGGCGTGGGAGCGGACGCTGCTGAACGACACCCCGCAGGAGAGCCGTCCGCACCACGTCTACCGGACGCTGCGGCTCGCCGTGGTCGACGCCGAGCGCACCCGGCTGCTTCTCGAGCGCGCCCGCGGGTCGTACCCGTCCCGCGTGCTCACGGAGGCGCAGTCGCTGCTGGACCTCGAGGAGACGCGGCTCCGCTCCCGCTCGCGGTAGGTCCCCCGGATCGGCGTCATGACCGCTCGGCCGGCCCGTCTGTCGTTAATGAGGCCCGCAGGGGGCGGAAAGGAGAGTCATGGAACTCACCGTGATTCGCAGCCAGGACCGACGACGCATGGTGGTCGCTGTCCAAGCCGACAACCAGCACGAAGCGCTGACCACCATCCGCAGGGCCATCGGTCCGGTGACGGTCGCCCTGGAACAGGTGATCGTCCGGACGGGGCGACGCGAGGTCGACCCGCACCACGCCCGGAGCCGCGGCAATTTTTAGCAATTCAAAATAGGTTCGGCTAGGGTCGACCCATGGACGCGGCACGCCTCGAGAGCGCATTGCGCGAGGCCGGCCTCAAGGCGACGCGAGGCCGGCTGGGCGTGCTCGAGGTGCTGACCCACCACCCGCACTCGGACGCGGAGACGGTCTTCCGATCTCTGTTTCCGATGCTGCCGGGGACGTCGATCCAGAACGTGCACAACGTTCTCGGCGACCTCACGGCGGCGGGGCTGTTGCGGCGGATCGAGCCGGCCGGCTCACCCGCCCGCTACGAGCGGCGCGTGGGCGACAACCATCACCACGTGGTCTGCACCGCGTGCGGCGCCGTCGGCGACGTCGACTGCGTCGTGGGTCACGCCCCCTGCCTGGATCCCTCGGATGCAGGCGGATTCGCGATCAGTACCGCGGAAGTCACCTTCTGGGGTCTGTGCCCGTCCTGCCAGGCGCGCTCGGAGCGCGCTCACCACGATGAAGGAGAACGATGACGGACGACTACACGACCACCCAGACCGGGAGCCCGGTCGCCAGCGACGCGCACTCGCTCACCGCCGGCCGCGACGGCGTCACCGCACTGCACGACCGCTACCTCGTCGAGAAACTCGCCCAGTTCAACCGCGAACGGATCCCCGAGCGCATCGTCCACGCGAAGGGCGGCGGGGCGTTCGGCGAGTTCGTCGTCACCGGCGACGTGAGCGCGTACACGAAGGCTGCGGTGTTCCAGCCGGGCGCGACCACACGGACCCTCCAGCGGTTCTCCTCCGTGGCCGGCGAGCAGGGCTCCCCGGACACGTGGCGCGATGTGCGCGGGTTCTCGGTGAAGTTCTACACGACCGAGGGCAACTACGACATCGTCGGGAACAACACGCCGGTCTTCTTCATCCGCGACGGCATCAAGTTCCCGGACTTCATCCACTCGCAGAAGCGACTCCCCGGTTCCGGGCTCCGTGACGCGGACATGCAGTGGGACTTCTGGACGCTGTCCCCGGAGTCCGCGCACCAGGTGACCTACCTCATGGGCGACCGCGGCCTCCCCCGTTCCTGGCGCACCATGCCCGGCTACGGATCGCACACCTACCAGTGGATCAACGCTGCAGGCGATCGCTTCTGGGTCAAGTACCACTTCCACTCGCTGCAGGGCAACGAGGAGATCAGCGGCGTCGAGGCGCAGCAGCTCGCCGGCGCCGACGCGGACTACTACCGCCGCGACCTCTACGAGGCGATCGAGGCGGGCGACCTCCCGGCCTGGCGGGTGTCCGTCCAGGTCATGCCGTACGAGGACGCCAAGACCTATCGCTTCAACCCGTTCGACCTCACCAAGGTGTGGCCGCACAGCGACTACCCGCTGATCGAGGTCGGCATCCACACCCTCACCGACAATCCGCAGAACTTCTTCGCCGAGATCGAGCAGGCGGCGTTCTCCCCGGCCAACACCGTCCCCGGTATCGACATCAGCCCGGACAAGATGCTGATGGCTCGTGTGTTCTCCTACCCGGACGCCCAGCGCTACCGCGTCGGCACCAACTACAACGAGCTCCCGGTCAACCGTCCGGTCGCTCCGGTCCACAACTACTCGCAGGACGGCGCGGGGCGTCACGGCTTCAAGCCGGCCGACGCGCCGGTCTACGCGCCCAACTCGTTCGGCGGACCGGCCGCTCAGCCGGAGCGCGCAGGCGAGGGCTCCTGGGAGTCGGACGGCGACCTTGTTCGTTCGGCCGCCACCCTCCACGCCGAGGACGACGACTTCGGCCAGGCCGGAACGCTCTATCGCGAGGTCTACGACGACGCGGCCAAGGCCCGCTTCCTCGAGACCATCGCGGGCGCGGTGAGCGGTGTGACCCGCGAGGACATCCGCGAACGCGCCATCCAGTACTGGACGAACGTGGATGCGTCTCTCGGCCGGGCACTCCGCGACCGGCTGGAGTCGGGCACCGAGACGCCCGACGAGGCCGCCGAGTACGTCGGCGTCGCTGACTAGCTCCCCGCCCTCCCAGCGCCGACGCAAAGCACCGGCATAAAGCGTCTGACAGAAAGGGAGGTGTCCGCGGCTCAGTCGGCCGCGGACACCTCCCTTTCCCGCATCCCACGGTGTGTCGCCCCCCAATCTCCTCCGTTTCTGTCGAGGACGGTGGCGGGCGCAAGTCGGCCAGTCGGCCAGTTGGCAGCTGGCCAGTCGGCCGGTCGGCCGGTCGGCCAGTTGGCAGCTGGCCAGTCGGCCGGTCGGCCAGTTGGCAGCTGGCCAGTCGGCCGGTCGGCCATCCGCCTACAGGGTCGCCTCGATCGTGCGGTCGTAGACCGTCGTGCCACCCACACGGATGCGGCCGTCGGCGAGCAGCTCCGTCACCAGCTCGGACCCCTCGCCCTGCAGGATGCGCAGCGGCCGTCCGAGCCGGGCCGTCAGGCTGATGGCGGCGGCTCCCGTCGCCTCGTCCTCCACGATGCCCATCTCGGGGGCGAACATGCGCGCGCGGAGGCGCCCGGCGTCCTCGTCGATCCACGCGTACGCGTAGTGCTGGCCTGTCGGGAAGGCGAACGGATCCAGCGCCTCGACCTCAGCCGGCGAGGCCAGCGGCAGCCAGTCGAACGAGGGCGTCCATTCGGGCCGCGCCGTGATCCACGCGGTGTCGTCGTCGACCGTCACTTCGACGTCGCCGGCCGCCTCGTGCAGAACATCCACGGGCGTGCGGCGGTCGGCCAGCCACCAGGCCGTCCCGACACTGGGATGGCCGGCGAACGGCAGCTCTTTCGCGGGCGTGAAGATGCGGATGCGCGCGGCGCGATCGGCCTGATGCACCGCATCCAGGAACACGGTCTCGCTGAAGCCGAGTGCGGTCGCGATCTCCTGCTCCCGGGCGCTGGTCGCCTGTGTGCTGCGCACGATGCCGAGCTCGTTGCCGTTTCGACCGCTCTCGTTGGTGAACACCCGGACGACGACGACCTCGATGGTGTCGGCGCTTCCGCTGGTTTCGCTGGTCTGATCCATGGCCACCACACTGCCAGACAGCCTTTCCCACGTTAACCACCGAGGTGCATAATCGCGCCATGACGACCGACGACCGCCAGAACGCCGCCGACGAGGACATCGCCGTCGAGCACGCCGCCGACCGACTCGCAGACCGCTACCCGGACATCCCCCGGGAACGCATCGACGAGCTGGTCGAGAAGCACCGCGAAGAGTTCGACGGCGCTCCCGTGCGCGATTTCGTGCCCGTGCTCATCGAGCACGATGTGAAGCAGGAGCTGAACGCACCGCGCCGAGGCGCGGACAAGACCGGACAGCGGGAGGAACGCGCCGTCTGACGGGCACCGGCGCGCTCCCCCCGCATCCCGGTCACGCCGGAATCAGCGTGTACTTAGTGCTCAGGTACTCGTGGATGCCCTCGAGACCGCCTTCACGCCCGAGGCCCGACTGCTTCACGCCGCCGAACGGGGCTGCCGCGTTCGAGACGAGCCCGGTGTTGAGGCCCATCATTCCCGTGTCGATGCGGTCGATCATCCGCTGGCCGCGCGCCAGGTCCTGGGTGAAGACGTAACCGACGAGGCCGTACTCGGTCGCGTTGGCGGCGGCGATGGCCTCCTCCTCGGTGGAGAACGTGCTGATCGCCAGGATCGGCCCGAAGATCTCCTCGGCCAGGATGTCGCTGCCGGGCTGCACATCCACCAGCACGGTCGGCTCGAAGAAGTTTCCGTCGCCGTCCGGCGCCGTGCCTCCGGTGAGGATGCGAGCGCCGCGGGACACCGCATCCCGGAGCAGAGCCGACATCGAGGCGACAGCGCGGTCGTCGATAAGGGGCCCGATGGTGACGCCCTCCTCGGTGCCACGCCCCATCACGAGCCCGTGCACCTTCTCCGTGATGCGGCGGGCGAACTCGTCCGCGACCGACTCGTGCACGAGGAACCGGTTGGCGGCGGTGCACGCCTGCCCGATGTTGCGGAACTTGGCCAGCATCGCACCGTTCACGGCCGCATCGAGGTCGGCGTCGTCGAACACGACGAAGGGCGCATTGCCGCCGAGCTCCATGGAGGTGCGGAGCACGTTCTGGCCGGCCTGCGCCAGCAGCGACCGGCCGACCGGGGTGGAGCCCGTGAACGACAGCTTGCGCAGTCGCGGGTCGGCGATGATCGGCTCGGAGACGGTCCGGGCCGTGCTGGTCGGGATGACGTTGACCACGCCGGCGGGGACGCCGGCGTCGGCGAGCAGCTGAGCGAAGAACAGGGTCGTCAACGGGGTCAGCTCAGCCGGCTTGACGACGACCGTGCAGCCGGCGGCGAGC